>Ga0210409_10007478_pt1 | contig 11254 bp, 11 predicted proteins | sample IncBWH17MmetaG_FD_161649 | JGI IMG/M metagenome (GOLD analysis project Ga0210409, IMG submission 161649) | Forest soil microbial communities from Barre Woods Harvard Forest LTER site, Petersham, Massachusetts, United States - Inc-BW-H-17-M | ecosystem: Environmental > Terrestrial > Soil >...
CTGGCGGTGGCCCTCTCCGGCGCCGTCGTCCCGGCGGGCTGATCGCGAGCAGCGCCGTGCTGACCTCCTCGGCCCGATTCTCGGCCGCGCCTCTCTCAGCTGGCGAACCCGTCGATTGCCCCGGTTGCGATGTACTCGACGTTGGGGCCTCGCTTGGGAGAGTCGGGGGCGAACTCGATCCAGCCCTTCCTGCGCATCCTCGTCAGCCGGTTGCGCGCGGTGGGCACGTCGCAGTCGAGGTAGTTGCGGACGTCCTCGTTGGAGATCCGCCGGTGGCGCTTCAGGTGGCGGATCAACTTCGCATCGTCTCCGTCGATGGTCTCGACGCGGTAGCTGAGGGCGCTGCGCATCCCTGCCAGGGCAGCCGGGCTCAGCTTGTACGCCGGGTACTGCCGGCGGGCGCTGCTGCGGGTCGGCTCGAGCAGCTGCTCCTTGCGCATCCGCTCCAGCACGCGCTGGCAGGCGGCGGGATCGCGCTGCAGCGGAGGGGCTGCCTTCTGTGCGGTGATGCTGCGCTCCCCGCGAAGTGCGGCGAGCACCAACAGAACGTCGAGGTCAGAGGCGAGCCTCGGGTTTGCCGGGAACGCCGGCGCGCGCAGGAAGCGGGCGAAGGCGGCATCGCCGCCGCCGCCGGGGACCGTCACCGTGAACCTGGGGCCGTCGGCGATTCGCGGCGGGCCCTTGCCGATCCCGGCCAGCAGCCGCCACACCCGGTCAAAGCCGAGGCCGGCCCCCTCGGCTATCCGCAGGCGCGCGATCTCTCGCGCGAGCAGGCGGTTGCGCTGTGCGGTCTCGCGCAGCAGCCGGTTGGGATGCAGAGTCGGCAGCAGCCCGCCGGGGCTGGAGAGCACCAGCTCGTCGGGGGAGTGGGAGACCTCGATCGCACCGGGCAGCTCCCAGTCGCGGTGGGCGAAGGCGTTGGCGGCAAGCTCGCGGACGACGTCCTCGGGGTAGTCGACCATCTCGACCTGGGTGCCACTGACCCGGATCGTCTCGGTCGAGGCCAGCGCCCCGACCCGCGCCAGGACGTCGTCGATCAGCAGCACGATCGGCCGCCGCTCGCAGTCCTCGCGGCGCAGCACGACGGATCCCTCGGCCCCCGGGCTCGACGCCGTCGCTGGCGTGGTCGGCAAGGCGAACCGTGTCGACGGGGTAATGACGTGGATCGGCGCCCTGCAGCGCCTCCGCACGCGTCGTGGCCTTGTCTCGCACTCCGATCGCGATCACGCCGCCGTTGCTGTTCGCCAGGCACGCCGCGGTCTCGGCGAGCAGTGCGAGGAATCGCTTGCGCTCGTTCCCCATCTTGGCCTTTGCGCGGCGCCGGGGCGGCAGCGCCGTGTCGGGGGTCTCCTTGAAGTCGAGCAGCTCGTGCTCCTCATCGTCGGCTTCCCAGCCCGCTCCGATTCGGGCCAACGCTTCCCTGGCGAGGTCCATGGGGTCCATTCGCGATGGAATGACAGGGCAAATGATAGATCCACACAAGTGACCTCGTATCATTTAGCCCTGAGGGAGTCTCTGGAGTCGCACGGCAGCGAGGACGCGCTGCGAAACCGCGTCGCTCACCTGGCCTGAGTCGGGGAAGCATGGCTTCGGCTTGGCTCCTCTTCCCCGCCCTGCTCCTCGCCGCCTGCCTCGGCTGCGGCTTGCTCTTGGAGCTGGCCCTGGGGCGGCGGCTGCCGGGCCTGCTCCTCGCCCCCGCCGGCTTCGCGGTGGTGGTCGTGGTGGCCGGCCTCGCCACCGCGACCTCGGCGACCGCGCCGCTCGCCACTCCGGCCGTGGCGGCCCTGGCGCTGGCGGGCATCGGCCTCTCCTTCCCGTGGGAGGGACGGCGCCCCGAGCCATGGGCGCTGGGAGCGGCGCTAGCGGTCTTCGCCATCTACGCCGCCCCGATCGTCGCATCCGGGCACCCAACCTTCGCCGGCTACATCAAGCTCGACGACACCGCCACCTGGATGGCCTTCGTCGATCGCCTCATGGAGCACGGCCGCAGCCTCTCCGGCCTCGCCCCCTCGACCTACCAGCGCACCCTCGAAGTCAACCTCCCCGGCGGCTACCCGGTCGGCGCCTTCGGACCGCTCGGGGTGGGAACCCAGCTCAGCGGCGCCGACGTCGCCTGGCTGGTCCAGCCCTACATGGCGAGCCTCGCCGCCCTGCTCACCCTCTGCCTCGCCCAGATCGCCCGCCCCCTGATCGACTCGCGCCCGCTGCGGGCGCTCTGCGCCGCCGCCGCCCTCTCCGCCCTGCTCTACGGCTACGGCCTCTGGGGCGGGGTCAAGGAGCTGGCCACCGCGCTGGCGCTCGCCACCCTCGCGGCGACGGTCCCGATCGCCTTGGAGCGGGGGAGGGGCTGGCGCGTCCTTCCCCTCGCCCTCGCCGCCGCCGCCCTGCTCAGCATCGCCGGCACGGGCGGGGCGGCTTGGCTGGCGCCGATCCTCGCCCTCGCGGCGCTGCTCCTCCTCCGCGCCCAGGGCCCGCGCGCCGCCCTGGCGCGCGCCGTCCCCTTCGCCATCGCGGCAGCCCTCCTCGGAGCGCCCGCGATCCTCGCCGGCGCCTCCTTCTCCCCGACCCAGGGCGCGCTGACCAGCGCCTCGGAACTCGGCAACCTGGTCCATCCCCTGCTCGCCGCCCAGTACGTCGGCATCTGGGCGGTCGGCGACTTCCGCCTGCGTCCCGACCACGTTCTCTTCACCGACGCGCTGATCGCGCTCGCGATCGCCTGCGCGGGAGTGGGGGGGTGGGCGGCGTGGCGCAGGCGTGCCACCGCGCTCGGGCTCTACGCCGGCGCCGGCGCGCTCGGCACGGCGGCGATCGTCCTCTACGCTTCCCCCTGGGTGGGGGCCAAGGCGCTGGCTTCCGCCAGCCCCTCCTTCCTGCTGCTGGCGCTGGTCGGGGCGGCGACGCTGGCGCAGGGGATCGTCCCGTCGCTGGGGAAGAGGCTCGCGCCGCTGGGCGGCGCGGCGGCGAGGAGCGCCCCGACCCTCGGCCTCGCCGTCCTCACCCTGCTCCTCGCCGGCGTCGCGGTCTCCGACGCCCTCGCCTACCACGACGCCAGCCTCGCCCCCTACGCCCAACTACGCGAACTGCAGAGCATCGGCCACCAGATCGCCGGCCAGGGCCCGACCCTGCTCACCGAATACAACCCCTACGGTGCCCGCCACCTCCTGCGCGAAGCCGACGCCGAAGGCGCCTCGGAGCTGCGCTCCCGCCCGATCGCCCTGCGCGAGGGCGGCGAAGCCCGCAAGGGCGAATGGGTCGACACCGACCGCATCTCCCTGCCCGCCCTACTCACTTACCGCACACTTGTGCTCAGGCGCAACCCCGTTCAGAGCCGCCCGCCCGCCGTCTACCAGCTGATCCGCCAAGGCCACTACTACGACCTCTGGCAGCGGCCCCCCGCAGAAGACACCCTGCGCACCGTCGAGCACCTGCCGCTGGGCGGCGCCTTCGACCCCGCCGGCGTCCCCCGCTGCGCCGCGGTCCTGCGCCTCGCCCGCGAGGCCGGCCCCGAAGGAAAGCTCGCCGCCGCGATCCGAGCGCCCAACATCGTCGCCTCGCTCGGCGAATCCCAGCACCCGGCGAGCTGGGCGCCAACCGAAGCGGGCGGCCCGGCCCTGGTCCCCCGCGGCCCCGGTGTCGCCCGCCTCACCGTCCGCGTCCCGGCCGCCGGGCGCTATGAAGCCTACGTCGGGGGCAGCGCCCGCAACGAGCTCAGCCTCGCCCTCGACGGCCGCCCGCTCGGCTCGGTCTCAAACCAGTTGAACGAGTCGGGCCAGTACCTCTACCTCGGCGCCGCCCGCCTTGCCCCGGACACCCACACCATCACGCTCACATACAGCGGCCAGACCCTCGCCCCCGGCAGCGGCGGCCCGCCGGAGCCGATCGGCCCGCTGGTCCTCAGCCCCCTCGGCGCCGACCCGCCGGTCACCTACCTGCCGCCCTCCCGGGCGCGGGAGCTGTGTGGAAAGCACCTCGACTGGGTGGAGGCGCTGGCGCCGTGAATAAGCCACGATCTGTTATGGCATACTTATGCCATGCGTACCACGCTCGACCTCGACGACGGCCTCATGCGCTCACTCATGGTCCGCCACCCCGGCGAGTCCAAAACCAAGGCCGTCGAGGCTGCCATCGCCGATCACGTTCGCCGCGGGGCGGTCGACTGGCTGCTCGAGAACGCCGGCAGGATCGAGATCGAAGATGTCTCCAAGGAGATGCGCGCGATCGACCGGCGCATCTGAACCGGGATGGTCCTACCGGACACATCGGTATGGGTCGACTTCTCCCGTCGCGGCGCCCGCGGCCGGACGGCGGCCATGCGCGCCCTCCTCGACTCCGGCGAGGTGGCTACCTGCGGCCCGGTCGCGGCCGAGCTGCTCGCCGGCGCCGAGGGCGAGGTGGCAGAGCGGATCTGGGAGACGCTGTCCTCCCTGCCCTGGGCGGAGCTGGGCCCGCCGGCCTGGCGCGAGGTCGGTGCCACCGCCCGCCGCCTGCGCGCCAGCGGCCAAGCCCTGCCTCTCACCGATATCGCGATCGCGGTCGCCGCGGCCCGCGCCGGCCACACCCTCTGGGGCCTCGACTCCGACTTCGAGCGCATCTGCGGCGCCCTCCCCGAGCTGGAGCTCTACGAGCCCCGCCCGTCCGCCGGCTGAGCAGCGCCCGCCCTTGACAACCTCGTAGCTCTCTGCTTGCATGCACCAGCGTGAATCGAGGATTGCGTCTCTAAATAAGAGGCTATTGTTCAAGAAAACGCGGGAAGTCGGGCATATGAGCCCCCAGTCGCCTCGCCCCTCCGCGGGGGGGAATTCCGATCCACCCCCGCTGCCCCGCGGCCGCCACCGCCTCCCCTTCGAGTTCGTCGTCGACAACCAGCGCCGCCGCTTGCTTACCGGCGCCGCCCGCGCCCTCGCCACCCACGGCTACGCCGACTTCACCGTCAAGCACGTGATCGAGGCCGCCGGCGTCTCCCGCGCCACCTTCTACGCCAACTTCGACAACAAGCGCGACTGCGTCCTCGCCGCCCATCGCGACGTCTTCGAGCGCCTCGTCGCACTGATCTTCCGGGCCTGCGCGGCCGAGCGCCAATGGCCGCTGAAGGTGAGGGCGGCGATCACCGATTCCTTCGCTCTCATGGTCGCTGAGCCTGGCGCGGGACGCCTGCTCACCCTCAACGCGGTGGCGACCGACATGGAGGTTGCCCGCCAGGTGATCGACTCCAACGCCCACCTCGCCGCCCTGCTGCGCGACGGCCGCCGCCAGACCCCGCTCGGCCCGACCCTTCCCGACCTCATCGAGGAGGGCCTGATCGGCGCCCTCTCGGCGATCGTCACCGGCCGCCTCCTCGACCGCGGCGTCGAGGGCCTCGCCGAGCTGCCGCCCGAACTAGTCCAGCTAGTCCTCACGCCCTATGTCGGCGTCGAGGAGGCGGCGCGAGTGGCAACGGGAGCGGAGTAGCGGATAGCGTCGCCTTATAAGGACAGAAGGTGGGGCGAAAGTGCCTCGCCAACCGTCTTAGGAGGGTGATGCCGACGACGATGGCCCCACCTGCTCCTTGCTTTTCCTCTCCTGGTGTCCGTGGTGGGCGTGACCGCCAGCTGATCGACTTCGTCGGGCGCCACGGCGTCGTCGCGATCGAGCACGTGATGGCGGCGCTGGGGGTCGGCCAGGCCTCCGCCTACCAAGGCCTTGGCCGGGCACCAGTGGTCTGAGCCCCACTATGAGATGGCGACCCAGCGCCTGCTGCTGCAGGCGCTGGGCACGATGCGGGCGGCGGACCTTTGGCCGCCGACGCTCTCCACCCTCGTCGCCCACATGCAGCCCGAACGCCTCGGCGCCCTCGCCGACGGTGAGCTCGGCCCCTGGCTCGACCCGAGCCTGGGGGAGGGCGAGGCGCTCGATCTCCAATCCAGCCTGCGCCGCGGCGAGGTCCTCTACTTCCACCTCGACGCCGACCGCTACCCGGCCGCCTCCAAGCTGCTCGCCGCAGCGCGCCTGGCCTCCTCTTCCCCAGCGGCGAGGGCGGCGTCTGGAACGATCCGGCTTGGCAGACCTGGCACCGCGACGCCTGGGCCCCTGCCTGCCGAGCGGCCGGCCTGCAGGGCGCCCGCCCCTACGACCTCCGCCACAGCTTCGTCTCGCTGCTGATCAACGAAGGGCGCAGCATTGTCGAAGTCGCCCGCCAGGCCGGTCACTCCCCGACCATGACGCTCGACGTCTACGCGCACGTCTTCGATGAGTTCGACGTCGCCGAGCGCCTCAGCGCCGAGGAGCAGATCGAACAGGCCCGGCGCGATGTGTCCGTATTGTGTCCGCCTGACTCAGACGAGGACCAAAAACCGCAGAAAACCCCTGCAAATCCTCATAATCCCATCTGCTTGCCGAGGATCTCCTTCATGATCTCGTCGGTGCCGCCGCCGATCGGGCCGAGGCGGGCGTCGCGGACGGCTCGCTCTATGCCGTACTCGCGCATGTAGCCGTAGCCGCCGTGGATCTGGAGGGACTGGTCGGCGATCTCGAGGACGGCTCGCTGGGTTACGAGCTTGGCCATGCTGACGTCGCGGATGCAGTCTCGGCCCTCGTGGAAGAGGCGGAGGGCGTTGTAGGTGAGGGCGCGGGCGGCCTCGGCCTTGGTCCCCATCTCGGCGACGTGGTGGCGGATCGCCTGGAACTTGCCGATCGGACGGCCGAAGGCTTTGCGCTCGAGGGCGTAGGCGACGGTGACCTCGATCAGGCGCTGCATCGCGCCGACGGCGCCGATCGCCATCAGCAGCCGCTCCCAGGCGAAGTTGGCCATGATCAATTTGAAGCCGCCGTTCTCCTCGCCCAGCAGGTTCTCCGCCGGCACCTCGACTTCGGTGAACGACAGCTCGCCGGTGTCGGATGAGTGCCAGCCCATCTTCTCCAGCTTCCGGGCAACCTCGTAGCCGGGCATCTCGCGCTCCAGCACGAGGAAGGAGATGCCGTGGTGGCCGCCCTCCTGCGTGGTCTTGACGGCGCAGACGAGGAAGTCGGCGCGGACGCCGTTGGTGATGAAGGTCTTGGCGCCGTTGACGAGATAGCCGCCGTCGACCCGCTTCGCGGTGGTGGAGATGCCGGCGACGTCGGAGCCGGCGCCGGGCTCGGTGATCCCCAGGGCGCCGATCTTCTCGCCGGCGATTCCGGGCACCAGCCAGCGCTGCTTCTGCTCCTCGGTGCCGAAGTTGAAGATCGGCGGCATCGCGATCGAGGCGTGGGCGTTGAGGCCGGCTGCGACGCCGCCCGACCCGCCGGAGCGGGCCAGCTCTTCGACCCAGATCGCGTCGTGCAGGTGGGTGCCGCCCTGGCCGCCGTAGCGCTCCGGGAACTTCAGTCCGAGGAAGCCCAGCTCGGCGCAGCGCCCGTAGAGCTCGCGCGGGAATTCGCGGGCTGCCTCCCACTCGTCCACGTGCGGTGCGATCTCTCTGCCGACGAAGCGGCTGACCGTCTCGCGCAGCTCCTCGTGCTCCTCGCCGAAAGGCGGGAGCGTGGCGCGCTGGCCTTTGTCTTTGATGATTTCCACTATCGTTATGAATGAAGCGTGTTGTCTGCGCTTCAATCCTTTAGCGTCGAGAGTATGGAGCGCACGATGTGGACCGACGAGCGATTGGACGACCTATCCCACCGCGTCGACGCCGGCTTCGATCGGGTTGACAAGGACATTCGGGAATTGCGGGTCGATATCGGCTCCCTGCGACTCGCGATCCTCCAGGTGGGAGGGGGCTTGGCCATCGGTCTGGTTGGCGTGATCGTCTCGATTCTCATCAACGGCAGCTAGGGCCAGCCTTGGCTCCTACAGCCCGTAGCTCCGGCCGATCACGTCGAGCATCACCTCGTCGGTGCCGGCGCCGATCCGGTTGAGGCGGACGTCGCGGTAGGCGCGCTCGATCTCGTACTCCTTCATGTAGCCGTAGCCGCCGAGGATCTGGACGCAGTCGTCGGCGACCTCGCAGGCGACGCGGGAGGCGTAGAGCTTCGCCATCGTGATCTCGCGCACCGGGTACTCGCCGTTGGCGAAGCGCCAGGCGGTCGCGTAGGTGAACTGCTTCGCCGCCTCGGTCTTGGTCGCCATCTCGGCGAACTTGTGGCGGATCGCCTGGAACTTGCCGATCGGGCGGCCGAAGGCTTCGCGCTCCTTGGCGTAGTCGAGGGTCTTCTCGATCATCCGCTCGGCCCCCGCGTGGCAGCCGGCGGCGGCGACCAGCCGCTCGCCCTGGAGCTCCCAGGCGATGTGGTAGAAGCCCTTGCCGACCTCGCCCAGCACCGCATCGGCCGGGACGCGCACGTCTTCGAAGGCCAGCTCGCCGGTGTCGGAGGCGTGCATCCCCATCTTCTCCAGCTCGGCGGAGACGGTGAAGCCTGGCACGTGCGCGCCGTTCTCGTCGCGCAGGTCGACGACGAAGAGGGTGATCCCCGCGTGGCGCTCGTCCGGGTCGGTCTTGCAGACGAGGACGATGAAGTCGGCGCGGGGGCCGTTGGTGATGAAGGTCTTGGAGCCGTTGATCACGTACTCGTCGCCGTCGCGGATCGCTGTGGTGCGGATGCCGGCGACGTCGGAGCCGGCGCCCGGCTCGGTGATCCCGAGGCAGCCGATCTTCTCGCCCTTCAGGCCCGGCGCGAGGTAGCGCTGCTTTTGCTCCTCGCTGCCGAGCAGGTGGATGGGGGGGAGGACCATGTCGCTCTGCACCGCGAAGCCCATGTTGGTGCCGCCGGAGCCCGAGTAGCTCATGCACTCCGCGCGGACCAGCGAGTAGAAGTAGTCGCCGCCCTGCCCTCCGTACTTCTCCGGGAAGCAAAGGCCGAGGAAGCCGAGCTCGCCGGCGCGCTGCATCGCCGAGGTCGGCCAGTAGGTGTCCTCCCACTCGTTGCGGTGCGGCCACAGCTCGTTCTTGACCCACGTCTGCATCGACTCGCGCAGGTCTTCGTGCTCCTGGGTGAAGATGAAGTGCTTGCGCCCGGCCTCGTGGTCGGGCTTGATGACGCTGGAGCCGTTGGTCGTCGCGGTCGCCACTGTCTCTCTCCTCGTTCGCGGTTCGGGATGGGCGGCGCTGCCGCCCAAAAAGCCGAGTGGACAGTAGCACTTCTCACTTCCTGCACGGCGCCGGTTTCAGCTATCGTGCCGAGCGCGATGGGGAATTACGAGCTGGTCAGCTACGAGGTCGACGACGGGGTTGCCACCGTCACGCTGAACAACCCGGAGAAGCGCAACATGCTCTCCGGCCAGATGCTGTTCGAGCTGGTCGATGCGATGAAGACGGCCCGCGACTCCGAGGACGTGCGAGCGGTGGTCCTGACTGGGGCTGGCGATAAGGCTTTTTGCGCTGGCGCAGACCTCGGCGGCTTCGCGGCCGATGTTCCGCTCGTCACCAAACATTTTGCTTCTGATCTTTTTCTTGAATATTTCCGGCTGATGCCCCGCCTCGGCAAGCCCTCGCTCTGCGCCGTCAACGGCCACGTGCTCGCCGGCGGCATGGGGCTGGCCCTCTCCTGCGATCTGGTGATCGCCAGGGAGGGGGCGACCTTCGGCACGCCCGAGATCAACGTCGGCGCCTTCCCCTACATGATCATGGCGATCATCTACCGCAACGTCCCGCGCAAGAAGGTCAACGAGATGATGCTGCTCGGCGAGCGGCTCAGCGCCGAGCAGGCGGTCGAATACGGGCTCGCCAACAAGGTGGTCCCAGCGGGGGAGTTCGACGCCGCGGTCGCCGAGTGGGCCGGCAAGCTCGCCTCCAAGAGCCCGGTGCTGATGCGTCTCGGCCACGACGCGATGTACCGCCAGCAGGACATGGCCGTCGACGACGCGCTCGATTACCTGCGCTCCCAGCTCTCGCTCACCTTCACGACCGAGGACATCGTCGAGGGCGTCACCGCATTCTTCGAGAAGCGCGATCCTCAGTGGAAGGGAAGGTAGGGATGGCGAGCGCTGGGAAAGAGGAGCGGAACCTGCTGCCCGGGACAGCGCCGCTGGAGGAGCTGAACGAGCAGCTTCACGAGCGGCGCGAGAAGGCCAAGCTGGGCGGCGGCGAGGAGAAGATCGCCAAGCAGCACGAGCGCGGCAAGCTGACCGCGCGCGAGCGGATCGCCCTGCTGGTGGACGAGGGCACCTTCGTCGAGATGGGAATCCACGGTCGTCCCCACTTCGCCCAGCGCTCGATGGACGGCAAGGAGGCGCCGGCCGACGGCGTCATCACCGGCTGGGGGAACGTCGACGGCCGCCCCTGCTGCGTCGCCGCCTACGACTTCACCGTGATGGCCGGCTCGATGGGGATGACCGGCGAGCTGAAGGTGACCCGCCTGCGGGAGATGGCGCTCTCCAAGCGGATGCCGTTCGTCTGGCTGCTCGACTCCGCCGGCGCCCGCATCCAGGAGGCCACCGGGTCGCTCTTTGCCGGCTCCGGCCACCTCTTCCGCGAGGAGGTCGAGATGTCGGGAGTTATCCCGATGGTGGCGGCGATGATGGGGCCCTGCGCGGCCGGCACCGCCTACATACCGGCGCTCGCCGATTTCGTCCCGATGGTCTCCGGGCAGGGGGCGATGGCGCTGGCTGGGCCGCACCTGGTCAAAGCCGTGACCGGCGAGGAGATCTCGATGGAGGAGCTGGGCGGCGCCAAGGTCCACTGCCGCAAGTCGGGGGTGGGTGACCTGGAGGTCGCCGACGACGAAGAGTGCATTCGCGCGATCAAGCGCTACCTCTCATATTTCCCCGCCAACTGCGAGCAGAAGCCGCCGGTCGTCGAGACCGCCGACCCCGATGACCGCATGTCGGAGAAGCTGATGGAGATCGTTCCGGACTCCTCGCGGCAGCCCTACGACATGTACGACGTGATCGCCGAGATCGTCGACGACGGCGAGTGGTTCGACCTCAAGCCGAAGTTCGCCAAGACGCTGATCACCTGCTTCGCCCGCTTCGGCGGCCAGCCGGCCGGGATCGTCGCCAACCAGCCCAGGCAGCTGGCCGGCATCCTCGACAACGACTCCTCCGACAAGGCGGCGCGCTTCATCAATCTCTGCGACGCCTTCAACGTCCCGCTCGTCTTCCTCCAGGACGTGCCGGGGTTCATGGTCGGCTCGAAGGTCGAGCACGCCGGGATCATCCGCCACGGGGCGAAGATGCTCTACGCGGTCAGCCGCGCCACGGTGCCGAAGGTGACGGTCGTGGTCCGCAAGGCATACGGCGCCGGCTACTACGTGATGTGCGGCAAGGCGTACGAGCCGGACCTGATCGTCGCCTGGCCTGGGGCGG
>Ga0210409_10007479_pt1 | contig 11254 bp, 8 predicted proteins | sample IncBWH17MmetaG_FD_161649 | JGI IMG/M metagenome (GOLD analysis project Ga0210409, IMG submission 161649) | Forest soil microbial communities from Barre Woods Harvard Forest LTER site, Petersham, Massachusetts, United States - Inc-BW-H-17-M | ecosystem: Environmental > Terrestrial > Soil >...
ATTGGGAACAGGGAATTGAGAAACGGCAATCTCGTTCTGATCCGGATGCCCGGTCCACGCGCCGTCCATCAGCGAATTCGCTTCATTCTTTTTGTCTTCTGCCAAAACTTTCAACGCGCGTGCGTTAAGCTCGGCATCTTCGCGGCTTGGAAACAGCGCGGTCATTCCTCCGATTGCCAGCAACCCGTGCTTATGGCAAATGTCCGGAAGGAGATTCCTCAAATTCTGGAAGAACGCCACGTTGTGCGGAATGGTGTTGCGGTCGGGAAGCACCCACTCCGGATTTTCAAGATTGAAATGAATCAAGCTGGCCATGTAGTCCCAGCGGCCCAGGTTTAGCCCGATGATGTGGTCGCGCAGGATCCATGCAAATTCTTCCATCTGATAGGCCAGGGGATGCGATTCCACCAGCGCCATGCACTTGATGGAATTCGCAGGCAAGCCTTTCAGGCGCGCGATCATCTGGAAGAGATCGCGCCACCACAGCGCCTCGTCCGCGGACTCCGATTTCGGAATGTAGATGCACAGCGGATGTCTCAACGCGCTGAAGTCTGCCTGGTAAGCAACCATGGCCACGTCAAAGAGCGAAGCGGGTAACAATTCGCCGGGCAGCACCCCTGCTTGGTGAATGTGCAGCCCGCGGGGTCGCGTAAAAATGACCGTCGTGCTGGGATTGATGCCTACAGTCTTGTCACGCTTGCGATCGAAATATGTCAGCCGGCCGGCGAGCGCTTCGAGAATATTTCTAATCCCTCGCGCGTTGCGCTCCCACGCATTGGCGTTCGAATCCTCGAGATCAAGCATGACGCCCGGAGCACCGGAGTTGAGCATTTTCACCACGAGATCGGCGTCATCCGCCGGACCGGTCATCTGGTTGCGCTGATCGGAACACCACGCGGGCAGCTCGATGCGCCAGGAATTTGTGGTCGCCACCGAGGGCGGCAGGTAATCCGGGAGTTTGCCGGCGTGCGCCTCGGCCAGCGCGTAGTCGCGGCGAGCGATCAGCGCACGCTGCCTCAGAGTGAGCGCCGCATGCAGGGGGGCGAGAAATTCAAGAAAGCCTTCAGGGAGATCGCGTACCGAGTCGAAATCCGGAGGCGCGGAATTCAGCGGTATAACACGGTTCGAATAGTGCCGTGGAGCGAGCGCCGGGTCCAGTTTGCTTGTCGCGGTTGCCATGGTTTGTTCAGCCCTTTCCGTCAAGAGTGGAATTCGAACCGGCCGGTGAGTACAGAAGGCAATTCGAAGGCCAATAGGTTCCCGTGTTCGTTGGTCTAAGCCCCATTTTTTCAGGCAGATAAAGAGATATCCCGGACACAGACAGAAAGCTGTGGCAAATGGAGGTCAAACCGGCGAGAAATTTGCACAGCAAAGGTGAGATATTTCCCGTCTCCGCAAAGTTGTTCAACATATTGAACATATGTTCAATCTCTGCCACTCCTTCTATCGAATCGCCCCGGAACGCGCAACCGCCTGTTCAATATCCTGAACAATTATTCTATACTTGGGACAACTGTCTTTTTGGCAGGGAGCCGCTATGGCCATCTCGGATACCAGTCCCGCAACTGCCGTCGAACGCGCCCTGAATATTCTCGAAGCCGCCGCCCAGCGCCGTGACGGCCTCACCAATTCCGAAATCAGCCGCAAGCTCGGAATCCCAAAAAGCTCCGCCAGCTATATCCTTCGAACGCTAGAGCGCCGTGGCTATTTGCGTCGCGATGGAGAGTCCGGGCGCTACCGCATGGGCCTGAAAATCTTGAGTCTGGGCGGCGACGCCCAGGGAAACCTGGAAATCGCCGACGTGGCTCTTCCGTTCATGCGCGCGCTGGGCGAGAAGATTCGAATGACCGTGCACCTGGCTGTTCTGGATCAAGGCGAAGCGGTGTACGTCGAAAAAGTAGAGGCACCGGGATTTTTCAAAGTGAATACGTGGGTCGGCCGCCGCATGTTCCTGCATTCCACGAGCGTCGGAAAGTGTTTGTTAGCCTGGCTGCCGAAACAAGAAATAGAAAACTTGGTGCGGCAGCAGGGATTGAAGAAAAGAACTCCGAAAACCATCACCACCGTTTCGAAACTACTGGCGGATCTGGAACACGTGAAGCAATCGGGCTACGCCGTGGACGACGAAGAAAACAGTTTGGGAGCGCGCTGCCTGGGCGCCCCAATTTTTGATGCGATGGGCAATGTGACCGCGGCACTCGGTGCCAGCGGCACGCTCACACAGGTCGACGAAGCCAATATGCCCCGGACGATCGAGGCCTTGAAAGAAACGGCCCGGCGCATCACGCGGCAATTATTACGAAGCGGAGCCGCGGGGGCCTCGTAATTCACGGCCCCGCGCACGACGACTTATTTGTTTCAGCCAATCACCAAATTATTTTTCACGGAAAAAACATTCGGCACTTGATTGGCTCGCAACCCGGCGAGGTTCTTATCCATCTCATTGCCGACCGCACCCTCCAGGGTGACGTTGCCGTTCTTCACGATAATGTGGATAGACGGAACGGCTTGCTCGGAGTAGCGCGAGAGGCCGGCTTCGCCGTAAATCGCGCGGTAGATTGCGCGGCGGAGCTGGTCATCCATGGGTGACGGCGGAAGGACCTCGATGTTATTCACGATCGTGGTCACGCCTTCGACGCTTTTCACGGCCGATTCGGCATCGGACTTCAAGGTGGGACGCGTTACCTGGCCGTAGAGAGTCACTTTGTCACCTTCGACCTTGTACGCCAGATTGTCGAACACGGAGTACCACGGCAGCATCACCAGCTGGTGGCGCACTTCTTTGACCAGTTTTTCCTGAGATTTTTCACCCTTCTGCGGATTGGCGTTTGAGTTTGCAGCCGCTGCAAAAGGCGCAGCGAGCAGCATTGCCAGAAACAGGGCCCGGAGTTCTTTTCTCATGACAACCTCCTGAACGCACATTCCAATGTGCTTCTACCAGTTAGATTCAAGAAGCAGGGCAAATGGGTGCATGTTTCCCAGGAGCAAGTGGGTGCTAGCATATTTCTTATAGGTTTGCAGGGAGCATAAGATTGCGCCGAAGAGCGAAACTTTGCGAGCGCAGCGGTGTTGCACAAAAGCCCGCTCCGGCAGAAGGAGAAGTGTAGTGCTGGTGATTGCGCATCGCGGAGCGTCGGGACACGCGCCGGAAAATACGCTGGCGGCTTTCAAGAGAGCCGTGGCGATGGGGGCGACGTTTATCGAGACGGACCTGCAGATGTCGCGCGATGCGCGCCTGGTGGCTATCCATGATGCAACGCTGAATCGCACCACCAGCGGCGAGGGGCTCGTGCACGACATGACGCTGGCGCACTTGCGGCAATTGGACGCCGGTTCGTGGTTCGGAAGCGAATACGCGGGGGAACGCATTCCCACGCTGGAAGAACTTTTGGCATTCTCCAAAAAAAATGACGTGGTGTTTTATCTGGAGTTGAAGCCGCAAGGATCGTGGGGCGGGGAACATGCGCTCATCGGAGCGCTGCGGGAATCGGGAGAGATACCGCGCGCGGTGGTGATTTCCTTCGATGCGGCGGTGGTTCTGAATTTGCGCAAGATCGAGCCGACATTGATGACCGGATTGCTTTACGATGGCCAGATTGAAAACCCGATCGAGAAAGCCGTGGAAGTGGGCGCGCGGCAACTTCTGGTGCGCGGTGACCTGGTGACGCCGGTATTGCTGACCGGCGCCAGAAAAAGAGATTTGCAAGTGGTCTGCTGGACGGTGAATCACCCGGCGCACATGCGCGCGCTGATCGCCGCTGGAGTTGACGGGATCATGAGCGACTATCCGGACCGGCTGGCCGCGACGCTCCAGAAAAAAGGAGACAGCGCGGCGGTTGTTTAGGCGCTTCGACTCTGGGAATTGACAGTTGCGCATGGATGAACTCAGTGAGCAGAATTAGCGGCCGTCGGTTTTAGCGTGGCTGGTTGTTCGTCTCCCGACCGAACGGAATCAAGATAACTTTTCAAGGAAGGGTAGGCTGTCGGAGGAAATGTGAATCCAGATAGTCTGAAGGACCGCCTGAAGTGGAGCGTAGTGCCTCTGAGTTCACCTCCAATTTCGTAGCGCCCGGCTTCTCGATCGATGGACTGGGGCGCAGGCAAGGATTCGATGGTGAAGCCGGTCGGAAGTTCCAGTGTGATTTCGTCGTAGCTCTCGTAAGGATAATCAAAATAAATTGGATTAATGCGGGACGCCGATGACAGCGAAGTTCCAGCGACGGAATGAAATGTGCCAAGAGGAACCAACAATCGCTGGCCCGCGCGGGAAGCATAATCGGGAGCCAGGACTTCAAATTCCGCTTTGAGGGGAGAATCGGTTGCCTGCCAACCGTCCACTGAAAGAAGCTTGGCAGTTGCCCCGTGGGGCAGTGAGCGCTGGACATACTCTTCCAAGTCTCTTCTGCGTTCCGGTTCGTCTTTTTCAATAGCGTCAATGCGGCGCGTGAGAGCTTCCTGGCCTTGAAACGTAAGAACAAGCTTTCCCCGCAAGTTGCCGTCGGGGTCAAGCTGGAGATCGGCCTGGCGGCGGGTGACGGTTTCTCCTCTTTGTGGAGGAGAGGTCGACAACAAAACTCCCTGGGCGGCATCCAGCCGAATTCCGGTTGCGGCCGTCTCCGCCCACGGCAAGATTCCGAAGGGACAATAAATCGTCGCAGGATCAAGATAGAGTTTGGTGGATCCAAGCTGAACCTCGACAATGTCGGCGCTTAACTGGTTGGAGTCAAATCGTTGGGGCGTGAAGAGCACACGATCGCGGGTAGCGATACGGACCGGGAAGGCTTGAAAGCCGGCCGCGCGAGCGAGGGCCACAAAAGTGTAGTTTATTTCCCAGTAGTAACCATACCCATGCGCGAGGACGTCTTCAACGCTTTTGTTCTCCTTTAGGCTTTCCTGCTTCCGCTCTTTCTTTGATTTGGCAGTTTCAAAACTAAGATTGCGAATCTGTTGAACGCGCGCGTAGATATTGCGCAATTTGGCTTCGCTGGAATCGGCGGAAGCCGCCAGAGAAGCAGCTTCACGCTCGAGGTTTTTGGATTTTCCGGCGAACAGCTCGAATCCTTTTGCTTCGCGCTTTGCCAGGCTTTCCCAGAAAATCTGGAAGGGCTCGGTCTTGCCCAGCGTATAAAACAGGTCCGCGCGCATCTTTAGATTCTCATCCGGCCCTGAAAAATCCTCATGGTGAAATGCCGGAACGTTGTTGACTTCCAGCTGGATTGAGCCGTCCTTGGGATTGCGCTGAAGGGCATCTCGAGAAATCTCGTGGAGGTAGGTCGACAAGTGAGTAGCGAAGTGGCTGGGGACCAGAACAAACTTCGCGTGCCGCATAAAGAGATCTTGCTGCACGGTCCATTCCGATAGCGGGAACGCATAGGTGCCTTCGAGCTTGTAATTCGCGGGCCTGATGAAATACATCGGCATGCCAAGCGGAGAGTGAATGCGGTAGGAATATTCGATGATACTTCCAACTTGAACGTTTGGCAGAGCAAACGATTTGACGCCCACACGATACTTCTTCATTTTCAGGACTTCGCGGTCGTAAACCGTTCCGTTGAATTCCGTCGAGCGTCCGTCGGGTGAAGTAACGCGGGCACGAATCTCTTCGACTCTCTGAAAGACTTCATAGTATTGAATCTCGACGTTGGCGTATTGTTTTCCTTCTTCGCGCAGGATCTTGATGCGCTCGTAGTGTGTTTCCGTGAAGTAGGTGTTGTCCGTAAAGATCTGGTAGTCCAGGATAATGGCCGGGGCGGCGGGGTCGGCCGCAGGGTCTGGGAGCAGGAGGTCTTGCGCGGTGATGGGAGGCCAAGTAGCAGGTTTTTGCGCGGACAGATTCGCCGAGGAAAACAACAGCGGAATCGTGAATAGCACAGGGAGAAGCAACCTTGGCGGAGAGTATTTTGCCGCGTCGATCAGGGCTTTGCTGAAACGCGAATTCATCAGGCGCAGTCTAGTACTCACTTGGGACGTTGACAATCGAGAAGATCGCGGCAGGAGTCGCGCTGGCGCGGCAGCCGATTTGTGGGAGTGGTACCAAGGAATTCTCATGACACGAAATCCTTGTCCGCGAGCAAGAGAGCGTGAAGGGCGGCGAGGTGGGAGAGGGAGAGTTGTTCGGCGCGGGAGTCGGGGCGAAGAGTTAGCGTGGCGAGGGCCTCGCGGATGACGACGGGTTTCGCGAGCGAGCGCAGGTTGTTGACCAGGGTTTTGCGCTTCTGAGAGAAACACAATTTCACAAAATCGAGGAAACGGGATTCGGCATCGCGGGAGAAGTGTGTCCGCGCGCCTGCGGCAACTGGCGTGATAGAGCCGAGAGAGAGTTTTGCGCGTTCGCCGGGAAGGCGGAGGGTGACGAGGGCGGAAGCGACTCTAGGCGGAGGATTGAAGGCGCTGCGAGGGATTTCGAAGACGAATTCGGGGCGGGCGTAGAGTTGCGTGAAGACAGAAAGATAGCCGTAGTCGCGCGTGCCTGGTTGAGCGGCGAGGCGGAGGGCGACTTCGGTTTGTATGACGATGTGAATTTCGTCGATGAGATCGGCGAAGGTGAAGAGGTGATGGATGATGGGCGAGGTGATGTAGTAGGGGAGATTGCCGTATACGCGGATGCGGTGTCCGGCGGCGAGGGCGGCGAGGTCGGTTTTAAGAATGTCGCTGTTAATTACGTGGAGATTGGGGGATTTTTTTGCGAGGTGGCGAAGCCCGGAGATGAACTTGGGGTCGAGTTCGAGGGCGTGGACGGGGGCACCGGCGGCGAGGAGATGCTCGGTCATTTCACCGTGGCCGGAGCCGATTTCGATCCAGCAGAGTTTGTCATCGCGGGGGAGGGGAACTGTGGAATGCGGGGAGACGCGGATGGCGCGGGCGATCTGTTCGCGCCAGTCGAGGTCTTCGAGGAAATGCTGGCCGAGGCGTTGGCGAGCCATGGGGTGAACATTGTAGCAAAGGGCAGAAGTTAGACGTTGGGCGTTAGGGGCTAAAGACGAGAGAGGAGCAGTTCCAGAATGGGAATTGTTGATGTACACCCGGCAGTTTTCGTAAGAGTGGCAAATAAAGGAGTTACACGAAATTGAATTTGAAGGAGATTGCAACGCGCGGGAAACAAGGGATTTGCAAATGAGTTCTTCGAGCAGAAGTGTCTCATGGCCGGTGAGACTTTTGGAGAAGAGGGGAGACACCCGGCATTTTAGAGAAAGAGTGTGGATCGCTCTGATAGCAAAAGAGTTGTGAAACACTCTTGATGCAAAGAGCGACAAAAGAGCGCAAGGAGCGGGTGCCTCGAAGTTCCGCAGCCTGGTTCCCACCCCCCTGTTTTTTGTAAGTGTTGCATCTAAAGGATTTAGCATTGACGTAAGTCTTTTGTTTGCAACACTTGCGGGGAAGACCATAAGTGTTGCAGCTAAAGGACTTATGGGCGCGGTGTGTTGGCGAGAAAGTAACAATCTGGGATGGGAAAATCGTGAGGAAGTTAGATGGACTACCTGTCGGGCGGGCATGTTTCGCGGGCACGAGAAACCGGTGCCAATTATACGAGCATTATTGCACATCGGTACAGTTAGTCAAGGATTACTTGTAAGTGTTTTGGATGGTGTGGGATACGGCGGGCCGGACTAAAGTCCGGCGCCTGCACGAGAGGGGAATCCAGCATCTCTGAATCGCGCTAGTCGGCGGCGGGGGTGACTTTTTCGGCGTGGACGGTTTTCTTGGCGGGATCGAATTGGCCGGTCAGCAAGATGTGGGCGGCGGGGAAGTCCTTGACGGCTTCGGGATTTTCGAGGATCCAGATGGCTTGATCGGCATCGGCGATGAAAACGGCGCGCTGGGGTTTCCATTCGGGATGGCCAATGGAAGCGCCGCCACGCCAGCATTTCTGGACGCAATCGGCGCGGCCGGGTTTGGTGTGCAGGGCGGCACAAGATTCATCGCTGATCCAACCGGTCCGAGGTGTGCTCTTTTGCTGGGCGGACAATGAGACAAGTGCCGTAAGACTGCAGCCAAGCAAGAAGGCAAGAAAGATTCTCGAGGGATTGAGCATTTGTAGAAGTATTCCCCTTTTAGGCTTTCCGGGCAACGGATTCTATGAAAGCGCGAGGGGAAGAGGGTTCGTTGTGCCGGTGGGCAGCGAAGCGTATGATGCGCGAGCCGGAAGTCCAAGATGGAGAATCCGGCGGATGCTTTGATCGTGGGTTCAGCCAGGGTGTCCGGCAATCCGCTTGCAGATCCGAAAACCAACAGGAGCAAGAGAAATGAAAGTCACACCACTCTCCGGTTTCGCCGCGGCGTTGTTCAGCGGACTTCTTTTTGTCGCCGGCGCGCAGCAGGCGCTGGCGCAGGAATCAGTCAAGAAGGGACCCAGTCTCGCTGAAAACAAGCCGGAGTCGCTGGGATTCTCGTCGGAGCGACTGGAGCGGCTGCACGCAGTGATGCAAGGGGAAGTGGACCAGAAAGAGCTTCCGGGGATCGTAACGATTCTGGCGCGGCACGGCAAAGTGGTGGAGGAGCAGACGTACGGCAAGAAAGACATTGCCAGTGGCGCGGCGATGACCAAGGACACGATCTTCCGCATTTATTCCATGACCAAACCGATCACGGGCGTGGCGATGATGATTCTCTATGAAGAGGGCAAATGGCATCCTACGGATCCGATCTCGAAGTACATACCGGAGTTCGCACATCTGAAAGTGTTCAAGGGGGTGGACGAGAGCGGCAAGATGATCGTGGAAGATCCGGTGCATGCGCCGACGATGCGCGAGCTGATGACACACACAGCGGGCTTTACGTATGGATTTTTTGGCGATACGCCAGTCGACAAGATGTACCGGGATAAGCAACCGCTTCAATCCAAATCCCTGCAGGAATTCATCGACAAGATGGCTAAAATCCCGTTGCAGTACCAGCCGGGAACGCGCTGGGTTTACAGCGTGTCGATGGATATCCAGGGTTATATCGTCGAGAAACTGTCAGGCCAGTCGCTGCCTGATTTTATGCAAAAGCGAATTTTCGGGCCGCTGGGGATGAAGGACACGGGGTTCTTTGTACCCAAAGAAAAGCGGAGCCGGTTTGCCAGGCTTTATGAAGAAAACGAGAAAGGCGAGCTAGCCGCAGCTGCGAAGGACGGCCAACCCGACAGCGATTACGCAGCGCAACCATCGATGGCCACGGGCGGCGGCGGTCTAGTCTCCACGGCGGAGGACTATCTGCGCTTCGCGCAGATGCTCCTGAATGGCGGGGAACTGGACGGAGTGCGCATACTGGCGCCGGCGTCGGTACAGCTGATGACCACAAACCATCTCGCGCCCAGTCTGATTATCGACGGACCTCGCACGAGTTCCGCCAGCATCCGGCCGGGTCTGCGGTGGGGCTACGATTGCGCGGTTTACACGGACCCGCTGGAGGCCGACGAGATGGTCGGCAAAGGGACTTTTTTCTGGCTGGGAGCGGCGGACACCTGGTTCTGGGTGGATCCCACGAACGATTTGATTTTTATTGGCATGACGCAGCGGATGCTGGGGCGAGGGTGGCCGGATGTGGAGGCGTTGAGCCACGCGCCGGTCTATCAGGCGCTGCTGAAGCCGCGAATGTGATGGGATGGAGAAAGAACGGGTCTGAAGACCCGCCAGCACACCATGGGCTTATGCGCGGGGCGGGATTAGGAGAAGACGGTTCAGGAATGCATGGCGCGCTGAGGAAACGGGAGCGAGCGAGATTCTTCGACTTGTTTGCCGCATGGGATGCGGCGTCCGTCACGGTGGGGGGCTGAGCGGCGTGGACGGTTTCTGCGCTTCTCGCCGTAGATCCATTGATACAGGGCATACAGCAAGAAGTCACAGCCAAGAATACAAAATGCCAGAAACACCGTGATTGACATAGAACCTCACCCGGGCTGATGCCGTGACCAGCGCGGACCAACAAAGCGTAAAAGAGCAAAAGCTAAGAAGTCCTGAGCGGTTTATGAGGGATTTGTTAGGAGGGGGACTCTCGTTCGGAATGGGAGAAGAAAGGTGGAAACGAAAGGTCCCCTTGAACGTTTAGGGGAATGTGGTAGATTCCCCTAAGGAAGTTATGGGGGCAGGTGTCGCGCTGCCGGAAGTGAGGGTTTGGGATGGAAAAGCAGGGAGATTTGGTGCAGGGGACGCTGGACATGCTGGTGCTGAAGGCGTTGGCGCGGGGGGCCAAGCACGGGTACGCGGTGGCGGAGTGGATCCATGAGAGTTCGAATGACGTTTTGCACGTGGAAGAGGGCGCGCTTTATCCGGCTTTGCATCGGCTGGAGCTGCGCGGGCTGCTTTCGGCGGAGTGGGGCAGTTCGGAGAATAACCGGCGGGCGAAGTTTTATGCGTTGACGGCGGCGGGGCGGAAGGAGTTGGCACAGGAGGCGGAGTATTGGCGGCGGATGTCGGGAGCGATTGCGCGTGTGATGCAGACGGCGTGAAGGGGAAAGTTGTCAGTATTCAGTTGTCAGTTTTCTGTAGGAAGGGAAAGGATTCTGTTTTTATTTTCTGTTCTTGCTTGGGCGTTAAGTGGAATGGGAACCAGGAGAACTCGGGTTAGTTTGGAGAAATGGCTATGAAAATGTGGGCGAGGGTGAAGGCGCTGTTGGGGCGGAAGAGGCTGGAGCGGGATTTGGAGGAGGAGGTGGCGTTTCACCTGGCGATGCGCGAGGAGAAGAAGCGCGCGAGGGGAGTGGCGGCGGATGAGGCGAAGTATGCGGCGCGGCGCGAGTTTGGGAATGTGACGCGGGTGAAGGAGATTTGTAGGGAGATGTGGAGCTTTGCGTCTCTGGAGACATTCTGGAGAGATCTGCGATATGGGGCGCGGGCGCTGGGGAAAAATCCGGGGTTCACGATGGCGGCGGTGCTGGCGATTGCGCTGCGGATTGGCGTGAACACAGGGATTTTCTCCGTGCTGAATGGAGTGGCGCTACGGCTGCTGCCAATTCCAAGGGCGGAACAGATTGTGAGTGTCGACCAGATCTTTCACGGGAAGCTTTCGCGCAATGTGCATGGCGAACCCGGGCTGTTCTCCTACCCCGAGTACAAAAACTACCGGGAACACAATCACGTGTTCACGGGACTGCTGGCGTATGAGCCCTTCCTGGAAGCGACATTGGGAGGGGAAAGCCCCACACAACTGATGGGAGCGGCTGCGTCCTGCAACTATTTCGACGTTCTGGGGGAGCGGCCGGAGTTGGGGCGGGTATTTGTGGATGCGGATTGCAGCGCGCCCGGAGCGAGCGCCGTGGTGGTGTTGAGCGACG
>Ga0210409_10007480_pt1 | contig 11251 bp, 9 predicted proteins | sample IncBWH17MmetaG_FD_161649 | JGI IMG/M metagenome (GOLD analysis project Ga0210409, IMG submission 161649) | Forest soil microbial communities from Barre Woods Harvard Forest LTER site, Petersham, Massachusetts, United States - Inc-BW-H-17-M | ecosystem: Environmental > Terrestrial > Soil >...
TTGCGCCGTGGCGCGCGAGAGCCACCTTGGCAACCGGCTGACACTTAAGCAATACCTGGCCGCGAGCCACATCGTGGTTTCCCCCTATGAAGGCGTGCAAACAATTCCAGACAAGCAACTGGCCGCTCTCGGTGCAAAACGCAGCTCCTGTATTCGGGTGCCTTACTTCGGAGTGGCGCTGCAATGCCTTCCTGGCACGGAACTGGTACTTACGCTAACTGGCGGCATGACATCAGCTATCAAAAACGATCGCAGGTTGCGGCTCGTGAAAGCACCGCAAGAATTGCACGCGTTTCATTTCCTCATGGCCTGGCATCCGAGGCTCAACTCCGACCCGCGTCACGTATGGCTCCGCGAGGCGATGCGCCAAGTCGCGATCACTGCACGGACACGGTAATCTCCGAGCCTGACGCGGCGCTTGGCTGCTCGTCAGGCTGCACGACAGCCCCCTTGGTGATTTTCACAGGGAAGCGTCCAGTGGCACTCGCCTGGAAGGTCAGGGTCGCTACCACGTCGTGACCCGAGACTCCTTCCGAGCCAGGTGGGCGTGACGCTGTGATCTCGACGGCACCACTAGCCGGGTCTTCCCGATGGACCAAAGCAACGATTTGTTCTCCTTGAGACAGGAAATTGCCGCTCGAAATATTCAGGAGTTGTAGACCCTGTTTGTCATAGATCACTTGCAAGGGAACAGCATGCACATTTTGCCCACCAGATAGAACTACATCGATGGTGAAGGTTCCACCGTTGACGACCGAGATTGCGGTGGGATCAAGCTCCAATGCAGCAACTGCTCCACCGAGTGACTTCGCTGCCGGTACGGTCTCAAGGGCCTGGTCAGACTCTCCGCTTGCAATTGTTGCCGGCGCGTGTCGCAGATGAATAGAATTTGCCGTCCCCACATCGAGAGTCCTGCCGTTGAACTCATTGAAATCTTTACGTCGAATAATATGAGGAATCACAGCAAACACAATTTCGCTATCCATCACATCGGTATTCTTTTGCCCAAACAGATACTTCAGGATTGGGATCTGGGACAATCCAGGAATACCGGTCAAAGTCTGCATATTCTGCTGCTCCAGCATCCCGCCAAGCAGACTCACCTCGCCATCTTTCAATCGAATTTCATGCTCCACTTTCCGCTGGCCGATCACAGGTTCGGTAATTCCGCCAATCGGTTGATTGTTAATCACCGATGAGACGTCGAGTGAAATCTTGAGGGTGACATCTCCGTCGGGATGGATATGTGGCGTGATATCAATATTCACCCCGACATCGATGTACTGAAATTGAGTATTGACGAGTCCGCTTACCGAGAGACCGCTGATTCCCGATTGGTAGGAACCGGTTGCGACTGGCACGCGTTCGCCGATCTTGAGTGATGCTTTTTGGCCATTCAGAGATCGAATCTGTGGATTCTGGATGATCTTAGTGCTGCTGTCAGTAAACAAAGCAGTTGCATTGGCGCTCGAAATCGTCGCTGCGAAGTCGGTCGCATTCAGGTTGGCAAGGGAGTTCAAACTGATGCCTGTTCCGGAACTGCCGCTTGAACTCGATGTGCCAGTCGACGTGCTCGAACTGTTGCTGGAACTCGTATTGATATTGGCTTGCAACTGGACAGAGGCGCTGGTGGGTGGACTTATGCCCAGGGTATGCGCCTTATCGCGGCTCACTTCCATCAACGCGAAGTCGACAACGACCTCCGGGGACGCCCTGTCAAAATCGCTAACGATCTTTTCCGCTAGTAGTACCTGGTCGGGCGTTCCCCGGATCACGATGGCTTCCTGTGAAGCAAGTTGCTGAACGCGGTTCACATCGAGGACAGAACGTAGAGTGTTCACCAGGTCCTGGAGTTCGGTCGGTGCCGATAGGTTTGAGAGATAAAAAGCCTTGATGACATTTTCCTCCAGTTCCTTCCGTTTCGCAGGATTGTCTGCTGCCACGAAAATCGTATTGCGAGTCATCGACTTCCAGAACGTCTTCGATTCGGCGGCGACCAGATCAAGTGCCTCCTGCAACGTGACTCCGTTTAGTTCGATATTGATTTGCCGTGCGGCGAAGTCCGGATCAAAAAGCACGTTAACGCCAGCCAACTTGCCAATGGTTTGATAAACGATTTTGGCGTCTTGCGACAACTTCAACGTGACTGGAAGAGTGGAAATGCCGCTTAGTTTCACGGGTCCTTGCGCATCCAAAATGTCGGGGCTTAGTCCGGGTTCGGACCGAGATACATTCGCGGCACGATTTCCCAGCGCTTGTTGGATCATGTTGCGAGTATTTGTCACTTGCTGTGAGGCGATGGGACTGGATGGGTCAATGCTCGCGGCTTGTTCAAACAATGTCAAAGCCTCTTCGAGGCTTCCCGCCTGCTGCAGTAGCGTCGCACGGTGCACTTTTGATGCGGCGGCCAAGAACCGGATTCTGGTCAGTGCCGCGCGATATCGGGTGTTCCGCGGATCCGCATCATAAGCTTTCTCGTAGGCTTCGTAGGCGCTTTCGTAATTCTGGCGCGCCTCCAGATCTGTGCCCTGTTTGTACGCCGATTGGCCCTTCTCGGCATGCGCGGGCATTGCCAGAAATACGAACAAAAGCACGAAGCCGGCTGTGATGGGCGATTTCGCCATGCCCCCAGTGCGCAAATTACCGCTTATCATCCGAACTGCCAAACAATTCCACACTTTGACACTCCTCCTTGAGAAACCGCAACGTTTTCCGAGTCAAAGCGCAGGGACTTGACTGCTAAGAACGCGAATTCTCGCAAACATTGCAGCAATTCTTCATAGAAAGAGCCCGCGTGTTTGGCGAGTGACGTACCGACAGCTGAGAAGAGGCATCGAGCAGATACTCAGGAATCTAACGACGCTGAGGAACGAAAGCGGCCCTCCCCTAGATTTCAACCAGGCCGCCATCAACGACGATTTCGGTGCCAGTTATGAAACTCGCATCATCACTTGCAAGAAACAGAACCGTCTTCGCAAGCTCGATAGGCTCGCCCATACGCTTCATTGGAATGACCGAGTTTAGATATTTTGTTGTGCCTTCAAGTGTCTCTGCATCCATACTCCGTCCCAGGATTGGAGTTGCTATTGGTCCAGGACTTACCGCATTTACCCGAATGCCTTGTCCGACAAGCTCCGCTGCGATCACGCGAGTGAAAGAACGCACGGCGGCCTTACTTGCAGAATAGGCACCGGTTCCAGGGTGAGACATTTGGTTAACGATGGAGCTGCAAAAAACGATAGCGCCTCCTCTTGCCATATGCGGAAGAGCCTTCTGGACTGTAAAGAACGCACCCTTCGTATTGATCGCGAATGTCTTGTCAAAGTCTTCTTCGCTACAGTCGGCGACCGTCCCACGCGATAAAACACCTGCGTTTACAAAGAGAATGTCGATTTTTCCGAACTTCGACTTAACTTCGCTCATGAATGCTTCAAGATCTTTAAGAGAACTCACATCACCCGCAAATCCTAAAGAGTCCTCGCCTATTGTTTTGAGCGCTGAATCGATTGTCTTTCCATCTCTTCCCATGATGGCGACCTTTGCACCCTCTGCGTGAAATAATTGCGCACTCGCCAGGCCTATGCCGCTGTTACCACCAGTGATGACCGCTATTTTTCCCGCTAATCTGTTTGATGACATCGTTTTCCCTTCTTTGTTGGACACACTTGTCCGGCACTGCGCACAAAATAGAACCCTATACCGCTTTCACTTTTATTGTTTTCTCAGTCCGTCAATCGCCATGGTGGCAATTGACCTCAGCTCCTCCGGAGATGCTCCCGCTCTTGCACTTACCCTAATGCCGGTAGTCACCGATAGAAGGTAGCGGGCTGCTGCTTTTGAATCGAGTGAGGAGCGAACTTCTTTCTTGTTCTTTGCTTCCAGAATTAGTTTCTCAAGAGCGGAGTTCAAAGACGATGCTGCGGCTCCGTTGATCGAGCAGACCTCTGCGTCAGAAGATCCAAACTCGCAAATAGACGATACGCCCAGGCATGCAAGTGCCCGATCCTTTGAGCTTTCTACGCTAATCGAAGTCAACATGCCTTCAAGCGCCTTCAGAGGAGATCCAGACTTCCTGAAGATCTCGAAATATCCAAACACTCGATCAGAGTTATATTTCCGTAAGGCTTCTAAGTAGATTTCCCTCTTTCCCTTAAAAGTATCGTAAAAGCTCTGACGTCCGATGCCCATTGCAAGACGCAAATCTTCAGTTGTCGTAGCCCCGAAACCATTCTTCCGAAAGGTCGCTAACGCGGATTCAATTGCCTTATCTCTATCGAACTCTTTTGGACGAGCCATTTGTCAACCATAACTGATTCTGGACGTATCTGTCCATCAGACCGTAACGGAAATCGAATCGCGATTCTGATACATTTCCCAGAACTTAGCAGCAACTGCGCGCGACTTGATTAAAGCAGGATCGTTGTTGTTCTTCACAGTCGTTACAGTCCTTGTAACCACGACCTCGCCGACATAAATGCCCTGCGGTTTGAGTTTGTGTGCGAGCAGCGCCACCACTTTGTGCTTCGCCGAGTTCGCAACCGATACACCCATCGCGTTCCACTTCACGCCAATCTCATCGAATTGAGGATCAAAGAGTCCGATTCCTCCGTTGGTGACTAGCAAGGCACCCTTGTTTGCAGCCAGATCAGGCAAGATAGACTGCACCGCGGTCACTAGACCTCCAACCGCTACCGCAAGCACTTCCTGGATCTCGTCTGCACTCGCCGTAGTCAGATCGCCCGCACCAGAGCTAAAAGCTGTCCCTTGCAGCGCCGAAATCGAGCCCAATGCAGCTCGGACCTTACTGACCACGTTCCGAATTTCTTCAGGCTTACTGAGGTCGGCCACAAACGGCTCTGCGCGGAAGCCTTTTGCGGTCAACTCCTTGGCTCCTGCGGCTACACGCTCGGCATTCCGTCCGATCAAGGCTAGTGAAAAGCCATTGGAACCGAAATGCTCTGCAACAGCGGTCGAGATGCCTGGCCCGAAGCCGCCGATAATGATAGTTTTTCTGTTGCCGTTAGTATGAGCTGAATTCATTTGTCTTCCTTTCCCTTTGCGCCGATCTTAACTGGACGGGTTTTGCCATCTGGAACAAAATATCAGATTATGGACAATAGTGTCAATAATATTAAAACAACAAATCTACCCACCGTAATCCGTACCGCTGTCGGACGGCTCGCTTCATGTTAGGGGACGGTTTCGGTCAGGCATATGCCGTCAAGCGTCGCGAGATCGTCATACGCGGGATCGAGCATAAGCGCGTGCAAGTGGCGGCGGCGAACGCCGATATTGCCGCCAGCGAAAAGCGGCAACGCCATAGCGTCCTGAAGCAAACCGGCGAGCGGCAATTCGTGGCCATAACTGTCGACGCCTACAACCTGCATGAGATTGGTCATGACCCGCACCGCTGCTTCCGATCCGAACACCTTGGCGTGGATAGCGAGTTCGAGTGCGCCTGGCGCAGCCGTGTCGAACGCACGGCATGCATGCCAGCTCAGCACCCGCGCAGCCTCGATCGTCGTCTTCGCATCGGCCAGCGCATAGCCGACTGCCTGATGTTGGATGACCTCTTGGATGCCTCCACGCTTCTCGCTCTTGGCGAACGAAAGGGCGAACTGGAAAGCAGCGCGCATCAGCGCTACACCGAAGATGCCGACGAGGGCCGCGCTCCCCGCGAAGCTCTGCGCGGCAAGTTGGAGTCCGCCCCCCTCTTGTCCCAGCAGATTTCCGGCCGGAACCTGAACCGCGTCCAGGCGGAAGCGCGGCATAAGATGCGCACGGTGTCCCAGCGTGTCGAACGCGTGCTCAAGAATCAGGCCGCTGTCGGGACGAGGTACAGCGATGATCGAGATGCCACGCGAGGGTTCGACGTTAGCATCGGTGCGGCAGACGACCGTGAGCAGGTCGGCACCCTGTCCGTTCCATCCAGTGGCCGCAGATATCCATTGCTTCCGGCCCGAGATGACCCACGAGTCGCCGACCCGCCGCGCGGTGGTGCGGACGCCTTCCCCTGGCGGTAGAGATCCGACGTTGGCGCTGCCGCCGGGTTCGGTCAAAGCGAATGCGGCAAGCGGTGCACCCTTGGCCGCAAGAAAGGGCGGCAGAAACCGTCGGTGTTGCTCTGGTTTGCCGCCAACCACCAGCGGCGCAAGCCCGAGCACCGTGGAAAGCATGGTGAGTGAGACGTTAGCATCGACGGCATAAAACTCCTCCGCCAAGATAGCGAGATCAACCAGTCCAGCACAGTCACCGCCCACCGAGACGGGAATACACTTGCGTAAAAAGCCCTCCGCCACTAAGCGTTCGTAGAACGGGCGGGTCGCGACAAAACGCTCGATAGGGCTCGGTAAGTCGCGTGTCGCGACCGGCACGCCGGATAGGACATCTTTCGCAAATTGACGTGCTTCGCGCCGCAGGCGTCGCTGATTGTCATTTAACGTAAAATCAATCGGCACTCAAAACCTCCAAAGCTATGGAGCGCCGAGGTCTCGGCGCTCCAAAAATCATGCTAGTCATGAAACAGGGCTGTCATCTTCACCGAGTCGTAGTAGCCCGTCACATGCGCGATGAGCCCATCACGGAGCCGGATGACCCAGCAATATCACATATCGAAGTTGGCGCCGTTCTTGCCTACTCCACCTTCGCCACGAAACTGAACGCATGCTGTGTCTCCGTCCACGACGATGTTCTCTACCACAGGCTTGGGCCATGACAGCAGGCGGTCGCCCAGACGCTTCATGATCTCTTCCAGGTACACCTGCTTGCCTTCATAAGTTCCCGCTACCGGCGATGAGCCTGTCGCGACCCACACGAGATCATCAGCCAAGGCATCGTTGAACTTCGTGGACCAACCTTCCTGTGCAATGCTTGCGAATAGATCCTGAATCAATGCTTTGTTGTCGCTCATGCAACTCCTCTTCCCTAATGTCCCGTTTCTATGCTTATAGAAGTATTCATTGATTCGTCATCACCACTTGCCGGCGTGTGCTCCTCCATCAAGATGAATGACTTCGCCGTTTATGAACGGAGCAGATTCCAAGAAAAGTACTAAGTCTACGACTTCCGCGATTTCGGCCAATCGATTGAGCGGACTCAGTTGCTTCAGGAAATCGTGCGCCTCTATTTTGTGCATTGGAGTGTTTACAACACCAGGGGAAACGGAATTGAAACGGACACCATCTCGCGCGAACTCGATCGCCAATGCGCCCGTGACAGACTCCAAACCACCTTTCGTCAGATTGACCAGACTGCCCGTGAGTCCCGCGACGGGCTGGCCCACGATTGACGATGTGATGTTGACGATATGCCCGGACTTCTGAAGGCGCATCTGTGATGCTGCAAGTTGCGAAACATAAAAGAATCCCCAGAGGTTTGTTTCCGTGGCTTTGCGAAAGTCTTCGGTTGTGTATTCGGTAAAGGGCTTGGGTATGAACACTCCCGCATTGTTTACCAGCAGGTCGATTCTTCCGAAATTGCCGATGGCAGAATCCACCACCTGCTTCGCTACATTGTCACTTGCGATATCGCCGTCAACCAGCTTCAAATGATCTCCGGGCTGCAGTGTTTTGGCCGATGTGATATTTCTCGAGTTTGCAACCACGCAGTACCCCGTCTCAAGAAGCCGTTGTGCAATTCCGCGGCCAATGCCTGTTGATGCACCAGTCACAATTGCGACTTTTGTTCTAACTGGAGAATCAAGTCCCGACGATGTTGCGCGCCCATCCATTTGTTGCCCTAAAGGCATATTGCTCTCCTATGACCGCGCAGCCGTAACGTTGTGTGCGCGCATTGAATCTGATGGCCGTTTGACCATCATCGAGAGCATAGCGAAGGGCGTAAGAAGTTACTCACGAAAAGGAGCCATTCTTACAGAATCAAACCATAATCGCGGCGGTATTCGCGCGGGGCTACCCCGACGATTCTGCGGAAGGTGTTCGAAAAATGTCCATGGCTCGAAAAACCACAGTCTAGCGCGACATCGATCAGAGAATGGGAAGCTTTCTGCAGGAGGGTCTTCGCTTCTTCTATCCGCAGGTGCATTAGCCACTGGTGCGGGGAGTATCCCGTCGATGCCCGAAAGGTACGCAAGAAATGAGTTCGGCTGTATCCGCTTTCTGCAGCGATGGTATGTAGATCAAGGTTGGTCGCGAGGTCAGCCCTCATCCTGTCGAGAACGCGCTGCAGAATTCGAGTTGGCATCTTCCCGGATTCTGACGGTTTGGGACCTCGTACTCCGCCGGAAAGCTGTCGAAATCGAAGAGCGAGGGCGTGAGCTAAGTGATCCGCATACAGCTTTCCCGATGCTCCCCGTGAATTTGCTTCTGCCGCCAAGAGCTTGACTATGCCTTGTAGAGAATCATCACGAAGAGTCGCGATCGGTCGAAACTCCACCGTTGAAGGCGCGCCCAGATCCTCTCCGACTTCTGCCACCAACTTAGGGTCGAGGGCGCTCAAGATCACTGTTTGGTCGTTAAATGGCGTGCATGCGCCGATCGGACCTGCAGGACAAAGTTTCATATCTCCTGGAGAGAACGAGAAGGGAACGAAGCGCCCGTGCCCTGCTGAGGTTTCCCCTCGCGATACATGGCTGGTAAACAGCACAACCAAATGTTGACGAGAAACAGACTCGGGTCGTTCACCCGGAAAGGCCCTATGATGTTCCAGACAAACTCCGTCCCATCCTAGCTTGTTGCTGGAGCACAGCCGGGCAGAAGATCCACGCACAAAAGCGTTGATCCCGCAGCGTAAGGGAGCGCTTCGCGTTTCCAAACTCTCTCCCATCAATCCTTTCCTCGTTTCTACTAGATTCTTTAAGCGCAGTCGGCTGATGGTGACTTGGACAGTCCGCTTCAGCCACCGTTATTTCGATGATTGAGCATCACTGGAGGTGCATAAATATACCGTGAATATTCCATTTGCCGCTTCGACGCTGTCAGAAAATCCGCATCCCGCCACGAGAGTAATGCATCGTCATTCCATGGGGCGATTCAATGATCAACAGACTTTCTCGCTGCCATCTTTCTACTCTTCAGGAATAAATTGTCGGCCCGTGTGTCCTGTCACCTATGACATCCACGACGAGCCGTCTCATTGCAGCAACCGATTCGTCTTCTCAAGCCGGGAAAACACTTCGGAAAGCCTTATTGATCGGGGTGATGCTGGTAACAGTCTTTCTCGTGGCTGGCATCTCTATGACCATCGGATGGAGACCCATTATCGGGGCGAAGACACGGGCCTTGACGACCCGTAACTTCGAACGGACTCCACAGCGGCTCGATCGTGGCCGCTACATTTTCATGGGATTGTCTGGCTGTGTGCATTGCCACTCTCCGTTGGAGGGGTCCCAACGTGGCTTCCCCCCTGTGATGAGCTTGATGGGGTCCGGCCAAGTGCTCGTGGAGAAAGCTTCATTAGGCAGAATCGTGGCGCCGAACCTCACGCCAGACATGCAGACGGGATCGGGCGCATGGACAGACGACCAACTTGCCCGCGCCATCCGCGAAGGCATTGGTCACGACGGCCGGACTCTGTTCCCCATGATGCCTTACGAGAATTTTCGAAGCATGTCCGATGAGGATCTGGCGTCAGTCGTCGTTTTCTTGCGTTCGCTGCCACCCATCCGTCACGAGCTACCGAAAACCACCGTCGCATTTCCGGTCAAGTATCTAATCAAGGGACTGCCTCAGCCCGTAACCTCTCCCGTAAGATCTCCCGTCGCCAGCGATCGTGTTCAGTGGGGCAAATACCTGGTGCGGCTGGCAAATTGCGCTGACTGTCACACCGCTCGCGGTGCGCACGGGGAACCTCTTCCCGGCATGGACTTTGCCGGCGGACAGACGATTGCTATGGAGGGGGTAATGAGCACGAGTGCAAATCTGACTCCAGATGCTTCGGGCATTCCATACTACGACGAAGCGCTTTTCATCAGGACATTGCGGACAGGCAGGGTAGGGGCACGCGAGCTAAGCTCAATCATGCCGTTTGTGGTGTTTAGAAACCTGAGCGACGACGATCTGAAGGCAATATTCGCTTATCTGCAAACACTGAAGCCGGTTCGGCACCGCGTGGACAACAGCTTGCCGCCAACCTATTGCAGACTCTGTCGACATAAGCATGGAGCTGGGGACCAGAACTAGCTGGTCCCTCCCTTTCCATGGGCGGTTCGATGATCAAGAATGGGAAGTCGTTGCAGCGCAGATCAAGACGCTTTCAGCCAAACATTTACGATCCACCAATTAATCGCCCCTCGGGTCTCTTTGGTTCATAGATGTCACGGCCGACTACGGTTTTTCCGACACAGGCCCACACGTTGAGGATTCTTCGTCGGACCGAGCATCACCCTACCGTTAGCGGTGAAGAATTAGGCGAGTCTCGCTTGACGAAACTGCGTGGGACTCATCTTGCAGAGAGCACGGAACGCTCTTGCGAAGTGCTGTTGGGTTTGGAATCCACACGCAATGGCTACATCGAGGACGCGTGCATCTTCTTTGACGAGCAGTTCCTTGGCTCGCTCCACCCGTGCCCTCAACACAAATTGGTGCGGAGCGACTCCCGTCGATTGACGGAACATTTGAGAAAAGTATGCCCGGCTTAGGTTTGCTTCCTCGGCCATCTGCATCAAGCTCACGTCTTCATGGAGGTTCTCATGAACAAAGCTGGTCACACGGCGGAGTTGCACTGGGGAGAGGCCTCCGCGGTAGTGGCGCATTGAGCTCCACAATGCTCCCTGCGAATGCAGCAGCGCGGCTGCCAGAGCGCGCCCAATTGAATCCGTGTAGATTCTCCCGGCTGGAGATCCATTTGCAAGGTCTGCTTCAGTTGCCGCCACCAACGCGCGAATTCGCTCGTCTTTCAGGAGCGGCGTTCCGTTCAACTCCGGCGCTCTACCACCCAGCTCCTCTGCGACAGAATGCAACGTCTGGTCCGGCACGGTGATCTGCAGCATTTGAATTGGACTGCGCCAACGCACCCACTCCTCGGTGTTCCTCCGGCAGAGAATCATCTCTCCAGGTGCGTAGCAGTATTTCGACAGACTGTGCGATCCAAGACCTAGCTCAAACTCGCCCGGAGTAAGAACCTTTGCTAAGACCTGTTTTTCGAGAATCTGACGTATTGGTTCCGGCGAGATTTTGTTGGCGATCCTCTGAACAAGGAGTTCGGCATCCATCACAGGATTTAGATGTCTACTGACCCTGCAAAGAACCGAACGATTGGATACAGAAGCGGAGTATTTGACCCTTCGCTCATT
>Ga0210409_10007481_pt1 | contig 11251 bp, 8 predicted proteins | sample IncBWH17MmetaG_FD_161649 | JGI IMG/M metagenome (GOLD analysis project Ga0210409, IMG submission 161649) | Forest soil microbial communities from Barre Woods Harvard Forest LTER site, Petersham, Massachusetts, United States - Inc-BW-H-17-M | ecosystem: Environmental > Terrestrial > Soil >...
GGCGGTGCCGGTGACCCAGTCGCTCATATGATCGATGGCAGCGCTGGCTGCCGAGGCGGCCGAGGAGGAGCCGCGCGCCTCGATGATCGCGGCCCCGCGCTTGCCGACACCGGGCAGGAACTCGTCCTCGATCCATTCCATGTCGTCGACGACACCGGCGGCCAGCTCGCCGCGGACCTTTGCATGGAACAGATCGGGATACATGGTGGGCGAGTGGTTGCCCCAGACGCCCATCTGCGTGATGTCCGTCACCGGTGCCGCGACCTTGTTGGCGAGCTGCGCGATCGCTCGGTTGTGGTCGAGTCGCATCATCGAGGTGAAGCGCTCGGGAGGTATGTTCGGCGCGTTGTTCATCGCGATCAGGCAGTTCGTGTTCGCCGGGTTGCCGACGACGAGTATCTTCACGTCGGCGGCTGCCCGATCGCTCAGTGCTCTGCCCTGAACGGTGAATATCTTGCCGTTCTCGCTCAGCAGCTCCGCCCGCTCCATCCCCTTCGTGCGGGGACGCGATCCGACCAGCAAAGCGATGTTGACCCCGTCGAACGCTTCATCCGGGTCCTCATGAAGGTCGAGGCCAGCCAGCAGCGGGAAGGCGCAGTCGACGAGCTCCATCGCCACCCCTTCGAGTGCGCCCATCGCCTGTGGGATCTCGAGCAGGCGCAGGTCGATCGGTTGGTCCGGTCCGAGCAGCTGCCCGGACGCGACACGGAACACGAGGCTGTAGCCGATCTGGCCCGCGGCGCCGGTGACGGTGACTCTTACGGGATTGCTCAAGGGTTCATCTCCTGGGTTAAGAGTAGGTATTCGGGTGAGGGTCGATCGGCGCGGGCGAGCGGTCGCCGCCGTCTCATGCCATCGCCTGTTGCAGGTTCTCGTCGATCGCGGCGAGGAACTCCTGTGTGGTCTGCCACTGCTGATCGGGGCCGACCAGCAGGGCCAGGTCCTTTGTCATCTTTCCGCCTTCCACCGTCCCGACGCAAACCCGCTCGAGCGTCTCGGCGAAGGCGCTCACCTCGGGCGTTCCGTCCATGCGCCCACGGGCGGAGAGGCCGCGCGTCCAGGCGAAGATCGACGCGATCGGGTTCGTCGAGGTTGGCTTGCCCTGTTGATGCTGACGGTAATGGCGCGTGACGGTGCCATGCGCCGCCTCCGCCTCGACGGTCTTCCCGTCGGCTGTCATCAGGACGCTCGACATCAGCCCCAGCGAGCCGAACCCCTGGGCCACCGTGTCCGACTGCACGTCGCCGTCGTAGTTCTTGCAGGCCCACACGTACCCGCCCTCCCACTTCAGCGACGCGGCGACCATGTCGTCGATCAGGCGATGTTCGTAGCTGAGGCCGGCGGCGTCGAAGTCCGCCTTGAACTCGGACTCGTAGGTCTCCTGAAAGATGTCCTTGAAGCGTCCGTCGTAGCGCTTGAGGATCGTGTTCTTGGTCGAGAGATACACGGGGTAGCCGCGCTCCAGGCCGTACCGCAGCGAGGCCCTGGCGAAGTCACGGATCGAGTCATCGAGGTTGTACATCGCCATCGCCACGCCCCGTCCCGGGAAGTCATACACGTCGAGCTCGATCGGCTCGCTTCCGTTGGACGGCGTGTAGGTGAGGGTCAGCTTTCCCTCGCCGGGTACTACGAGGTCGCTCGCGCGGTACTGGTCGCCGAAGGCATGACGGCCGATGACGATCGGCTTCGTCCATCCGGGCACGAGGCGGGGAATGTTGGAGATGACTATCGGCTCGCGGAAGATCACGCCCCCGAGGATGTTGCGGATGGTTCCGTTCGGCGAGCGGTACATCTCCTTGAGTGAGAACTCCTTGACACGCGCCTCGTCCGGTGTGATGGTCGCGCACTTGACTCCCACCCCAAAGCGCTTGATCGCGTTCGCCGCCTCGACGGTGACCTGGTCATCCGTCGCATCCCGGTTCTGAATACTGAGGTCGTAGTACTTCAGATCGATGTCGAGGTAGGGCAGGATCAGCTGCTCCTTGATGAACGACCAGATGATCCGGGTCATCTCATCTCCGTCGAGCTCGACGACGGGGGTTGACACCTTGATTTTCGCCATATGGTCGGTCCTTCGTTCCTGTCTGCTGGATTGCCGCGCTCGTCTGACGAGCCCGCGCCCTGCGCCAAGGCGGCCGATGCTATCGGGCGCGAGCCTCAGCGAACTCCCCCATCTGCTTCACTTGTCCCATGGCAACCGTCTCGCAGTCAACGCGCGAGAGTGGCGCTCCCTGGCAGACGCACACGGTCTTCAACCAGGTGCCGCCGCTGGAGGGCATCGACGTGTTCTCCAGCAATGTGCCGCTGGTGGAGGCGCTCGAGCGGGAGGGTGGCGGCTGGGCGCGCGAACGTGCATCGGCGCTGGGCCTGCAGATCGGCGGCGAGCCTCAGCAGCTGTGGGGCCGGCAAGCCAACGAGAACCGTCCGGTGCTGCATACGCACGACCGCTACGGCAACCGCATCGACGAGGTGGAGTTCCACCCCGCCTGGCACAAACTGATGACGCTCGGCGTCGAGAACGAGCTGCACTCGCTGCCGTGGACGAGCGAGCAGCCATCCGCCCACACGGCGAGAGCCGCGTTGTACATGACGGCGATGCAGGCCGAGGCCGGCTTCGCGTGCCCGATCACGATGACCTTCGCGGTGGTGCCGGCGCTGCGAGCCCAGCCCGAGCTGGCGGCCGAGTGGGAGCCGCTGGTAACCGCCACCACATATGACCCGCGCCTGATCCCCGCGAACGAGAAGGGCTCGGCGATCACTGGCATGGCGATGACCGAGAAGCAGGGCGGCTCGGACGTGCGCGCCAATACCACTTTCGCCACGCCGCTGAACGGCGGCGGGGGTGGAGCCGAGTACGAGCTGCAGGGTCACAAGTGGTTCTGCTCGGCGCCCATGTCGGACATGTTCCTCGTGCTGGCACAGACCGACGAAGGCCTCTCATGCTTCCTTCTGCCCCGCATCCTGCCGGACGGAGCTCGCAACGCGTTCCACATCCAGCGGCTGAAGGACAAGCTCGGCAACCACTCCAACGCATCCTCGGAGATCGAGCTGCACGGCGCCTGGGCCCGCATGCTCGGCGAGCCCGGCCGTGGGGTGCCGACGATCATCGAGATGGTCGGGCACACGCGCCTGGATTGCGTGATCGGCACGGCAGCCGGCATGCGGGTCGCAGTCGTGAACGCCACCCACCACGCCGCCCATCGCAGCGCCTTCGGCAAGAAGCTGATCGACCAGCCGCTGATGCGCAACGTGCTGGCGGACCTGTGCGTCGAGTCCGAGGCGAGCACCGCGCTGGCGATGCGACTCGCTCGCGCGTACGACGAGGCGCATCTCGACGCCGACGCGGGCGAGGACTCGAGCGATGCCCAGCTGTTCAAGCGCCTGGCCACGGCAGTCGGCAAGTACTGGACCTGCAAGCGCGCCCCGAACCACGCCTTCGAGGCGCTCGAGTGCCTCGGAGGCAACGGATACGTGGAGGAGTCAGGGATGCCGCGCCTCTACCGCGAGGCGCCGCTGGCCTCCATCTGGGAGGGCTCGGGAAACGTCATGAGCCTCGACGTGCTGCGCGCCCTCACGCGCTCGCCGCGCTCGCTCGAGGTCTTTCTGGACGAGGTCGAGCTCGCGCAGGGCGCCGACCCCCGGCTCGACGCTCGCGTGCTCGAGCTCAAGGGGCAATTCGCCGACGCTGCCACGCTCGAGACCCGTGCCCGGCGCGTCGTCGAAAGCATGGCCCTCTGCCTGCAGGGCTCGCTGCTCGTGCGCAACGCGCCGCCGGCCGTCGCCGACGCCTTCTGCGCATCGCGCCTCGCCGGAGAAGCGGGCCTCGAGTACGGCACGCTTCCTGCAGGAGTGGACTTCGAGGGCATCATCGCCCGCGGCCGTCCACAGCTTTAGAGCGGCCTGCCTGCCCCTAACATGGGGCCATGAGGCCGCGCACTAACTTCCAGCTCGCACGCATCTTCGGCATCCGCATCGGCGTGAGCGCCAGCTGGTTCTTCGTCCTCTTCTTCCTCATCTACTGGCTGGGCTCGGAATACTTCCCCCAAGTCCTGAACGCCTCGCGGACCACCGCCTACGCGGTGGCGGTCGGTGGCGCCCTGGGCTACTTCGCATCGCTGATCCTGCACGAGCTCGGGCACGCGCTCGCCGCCCGGCGGCTCGGGATCCCGATCGCCGGCATCGACCTGTGGTTCTTCGGCGGACTCTCCCAGATGCGCCGCGAGCCTCAGACAGCGGGTGAGGAACTCAAGGTGGCGGCTGCCGGGCCGGCGGTGACGTTCGTCCTGTTCGCTCTCTGCCTGGGCGTCGGGAGCGTGATCGCGAGCGGCAGCCACATCACCGACGTCGCCCTTACACGGCAGGGCTTCAAGACCACGCCAGCGCTCGCGCTCGTGGGCTGGCTCGCGTTCATCAACGGAATCCTGCTGCTGTTCAACATCGTGCCCGCCTTCCCGCTCGACGGCGGGCGCATCGCCCGCGCGCTGATCTGGTGGCGCACTGGAGACCGCAACCGCGCAACGAGCCTCACGGGCCGCTCCGGGCAGGCGTTCGCGCTGATCCTTGGCATCGCCGGCCTCTGGTCCTTCACTGCAGGCGGCTCCTCGCTGGGACTGTTCACGATGCTGCTCGCCTTCATCCTCTACCAGGCAGCCGGCGGGGCCGTGCTGCAGGGGGCGCTCGGCAGGCGCATCCAGAACATCACGGTGGCGGACATCATGGACCGCGAGCCCGTCACGATCGGAGCGGACGTGACGCTGCTCGACGCACAGGAGCAGTTCTTCCTGCGCTACCACTGGCCGTGGTTCGCCGTCGTCGATCCGGCGCGCCATTTCCTCGGTGTCGTGCGCGTGCAGCGCGTGGAGAGCGAGATCGCCGCCGGGCGGCCGGCGCTGCCGGTCGTGGACGTCCTCGAGGAGGACATGCCGGTGCGCATCAAGGAGGAGGCACCGCTGGAATCGCTGCTCGGCTCCGAGGGCCTCGGCCGTCTCGGCGCAATGGTGGCGGTTGACGGCGACGGTGTCCTGCGGGGCGTGGTCACCCTCGCGCAGGTGCGCCAGGCGCTGCGACCGGCGACGTAGGCCGTCCGGGGGAGGCTCGTCCGAGGCAAGGCTCGTACGGGCCCCGCGTTATAGAGTGCCGCCCCCATCCCATCCCCGAAACGAATACCCGAGGAATGCCAGCACACGACGTCTTGATTATCGGGGCCGGTCTCGCAGGCCAGCGGGCCGCACTGGCCGCCGCGCAGAAGGGGGCGAGCGTGGCCGTCATGAGCAAGGTCCACCCGGTGCGCTCCCACTCGGTGGCTGCCGCGGGCGGCATCAACGCGGCCATCAGCGTCGACGACGACTGGCATTCGCACGCCTACGACACGGTCAAGGGCTCGGACTTCCTCGGCGACCAGGATGCGATCGAAATCATGTGCTCCGAGGCTCCGGCGGAGGTAATGGAGCTCGAGCACATGGGCGTTACCTTTCACCGCAACGACAAGGGCGAGATGGACCTGCGGGCCTTCGGGGGAGCCTCGATGAAGCGCACGGCCTATGTGGCCGACATCACCGGCCAGGCGATGCTGCACGTGCTCTACGAGCAGCTGATGAAGCACCACGAGACGGTCGAGCTGCTCGAGGAGTGGTTCACGACCTCGCTGTTGATCGACGATGCGGGCCGCTGCTGCGGCGTGATCGCGCGCGACGTGCGCAGCGGTCGCATGGAGGCCTTCAAGGCGAAGAACGTGATCCTCGCCTGCGGCGGGGCCGGACAGGTCTACAAGCCGACGACCAACGGCCTGATCGTCACCGGCGACGGCATCGCGATGGCCTACCGGGCGGGGGCGCCGCTGATGGACATGGAGATGGTCCAGTACCACCCAACCTGCCTCGTCGAGACGGGCATCCTGATCACCGAGGGCGCCAGAGGCGAGGGCGCCCACCTGCTGAACGCGGCCGGTGAGCGCTTCATGGAGAAATCGGCGCCCAACAAGATGGAGCTCGCATCGCGCGACGTGGTCTCGCGGGCGGAGCAGATCGAGATAGACGAGGGCCGCGGCGTTGGGCCGAACGGCTCGGGCATCTACCTCGACGTGACGGTGGTGCCGCGCAAGCGCACGCTCGAGGCGCTGCGAGAGATCGTCAACCTCGGCCGCGACTTCGCGGGGGTGGACATCACGCGCGAACCGATCATGATCCGTCCGGGCCAGCACTACATCATGGGAGGGGTGAAGACCGACGTCGATGGGCGCACCGCGATCGAGGGGCTGTATGCCGCAGGAGAGGTCGCGTGCGTGTCGGTGCACGGCGGCAACCGGCTCGGAGCCAACTCGCTGCTGGACACGCTCATCTTCGGCCGCCGCTCGGGCGAACACGCGGCCCAGCGCGCGGCTCACATGGGCATGCCGGACATGGACCCCGGGGCGCGACTGCGCGCGGACGCGGAGGAGATCGACGCGATCATCGCCCGCCCGCGCGACGGCAGGCGGGTGTCGGAGATCAAGAGCGAGTTGGGGGAGCTGATGAACCGCTACGCCGCGGTGTTCCGCGACGAGACCGGCCTGCAGACGGCGCTCGAGACGGTCCGGCGCCTGAAAGAGGAGTCGGCGAGGGCCTGGATCGATGACCGCGGCACGGTCTTCAACCAGGACGTCCTTGGCGCGATCGAGCTCGGCTACATGGTCGACTGCGCGGAGGCGATCGTGATCGGGGCGATCGAGCGCAAGGAGTCGCGAGGGGCGCAGTTCCGCACCGACTACCCCGAGCGCAACGACGAGGACTGGCTCAAGCACATCGACATCACGCTGAACGGGGACGGGGCCGGCGGGGTGGGCGGGCCTCAAATCTCCTACTCGCCGGTCACCATCACCCAGTGGCAGCCTGAGGAGAGGAAATACTGATGGCAGAAAGCCACGACCGTCCGCCCCAGCCGTTCACGCTGCGCGTGCGCCGCTACGACCCCGAGTCGGGCGACGCCCCCTACTGGGACGAGCACACGATCGAGCTGGAGCCGCACCGCTCCGTGCTCGAGGCGATCCTCCAGGCACGCGACCGCTTCGACGGTTCGATCGGCATCCGCTGCTCCTGTCGCCAGGCGATCTGCGGCTCGTGTGGCGTGCGCGTCAACGGAGAGCCCGCGCTGGCCTGCCACACCCATCTCGACGCAGCCAGGCGGAGCGCCCGCGACGGGGTGATCGAGATCGAGCCGATGGGCAACATGCCCGTCATCAAGGACCTGATCGTCGACATGGACGCGGTTCACTGGAAGAAGATCCGGCGCGTCACGCCGTGGCTGATCGCCAAGCAGCCGGTGCCCGAGCGCGAGTACCTGGTGCCGCGCGAGAGCATGGTGGACGTCACCCAGACGATGGCCTGCATCCAGTGCGGAGCCTGCGTGTCCGATTGCCTGGCGATGGAGGTGGACCCTCTGTTCGTCGGCCCGGCCGCGCTCGCCAAGGCCTACCGCTTCGTCGGCGATCCCCGCGACGACCAGCACTTCGAGCGACTGAACGACCTCGCGCAGGACCCCCACGGCATGTTCGACTGCACCCACTGCTTCAAGTGCGTTGACGCGTGCCCCAAGGACGTCAACCCGATGGGCCAGATCATGCGCCTGCGGCGCATCGCCACCGCCGACCATCACATCGTCGATCACAACAACGGCGAGCGTCACGAGGCCGCGTTCGCGAGCCTGATCAGGGACAACGGCCTGCTGTGGGAGGCCGAGCTGCTTCCCCGCTCCTACGGCGGGAACTCGTGGTTCGGCAAACTCCACCCGCGCGCCGGCAAAGAGCTGCTGAGCTCGCTCCCGTCGATCGTCAAGGCGCTGCTCCGACGCAAGGTGACGCCGATGGGCGCCCTGAAGCCGCACCGCATCCCCAAGCAGGACCTGGCGAGCGTGCGATCGATCTACGACAGGATCGAGGGTCGCGACCGGTCCTCCGGCCAGCGCTTCGAGCTGAACCTGTACGTCGTCGGCGAGGACGAGGAGCCGCCAGCGCCGGATGCGGGCGTCGTCGCCGGCGTCGTCGCGGAGGTGTCGACCGGCGAGTCCCCGGCCGAGCCGGAGCGCCCGGCCAGCGAGGACTGCGACACGCCCCCGGACCCAATCAGCCCCGAAGGGAGCTCCAGCACATGAAGGTCGCATACTGGCCCGGCTGCGTAAGCCGCGGCTTCACGCCCGAGCTTCACGGCTCGATGGCCAAGGTCGCGCCGCTGCTCGACATCGAGCTCGTCGAGCTCGATCGCGCCTGCTGCACGGGCGCCGGCGTGATCGCCGAGCACAACCAGGAGCTGGCGGACACGCTGAACGCGCGTACGTTCGCGCTGGCCCAGCAGGTGCAGGGGGCGGAGATGATGATGAACATCTGCTCGACCTGCCAGGGCGCGCAGAGCGAGTGCCAGGAGCGGCTGGACGCGAGCGCCAGCTACCGCGAGCGGGTCAATGGGACGCTCGCCGCCGAGGGCCTCTCCTATGACAAGGATCCGGGCGGGCCCTTTATAAACAAGAACTTCCTGTGGCTGCTGGTTGAGGAGATCGGGCTGGACGAGCTGCGCTCGCGCGTCACCCGGCCGCTCACGAACCTCAAGGTCGGGCCCTTCTACGGGTGCTACATCGTGCGCCCGCGCCGGCGCCTGGGCATCGACGAGGAGCACCCCCGCGACCAGTACCTGCATCAGGTGATCGACGCGCTGGGTGGCTCCGTGATCGAGTACGCGGGCATGCGCAAGTGCTGCGGCTTTCCGATCATCACGATGAACAAGGAGGCCTCGCTCAAGCAGGCCGGACGGCATCTCGGCGACGCTGTCGACGCCGAAGCCGATTGCCTCGTCACGCCCTGCCCGCTGTGCCACCTGAACCTCGATCTGCAGCAGCCGCTCGCCGAAGGAGTCGTCGGCCGCCAGCTCGAGATGCCCGTGCTCCACCTCCCCCAGCTCGTCGGCCTCGCGCTCGGCCTGGAGCCGAAGGAGCTCGGCATGAGCCGCCACGTGGTGCGGCCGACGTCGGTGATCGACTGGTCGACCTCCGTCGTGGGCGCGGCCGCGTAGGGACTGTAAGAAGCATCGGGCAGCTCAAGGCGTCCGCTGCTCGGCCATAGCCGGGCGACGATGTCGTGATAACTGCGGCGGAGCTTCGTAGTTAAGGTGTGGAGGAAACTTTGACCTTGACGGTGCTCGCGCCTCTAACGGCCGATACGCCCAAGCAGCGGCTCGAGCGGCTGTATGGAGAGTGCCGCGACGATGTCTACGCGTACCTGGCATCGCTGCTTCGCGATCGGTGTCTGGCCGAGGACCTGACCGCCGTTGCCTTCGAGCGCGCGTTTCGTAGACGCCGCCTGTTCAACCCACGGCGGGGCAGCGAACGCGCTTGGCTGTTTGCAATCGCGCGGAACGCTGCGCTCGATGAGCTGCGCCGCCGCAGCCGCAGGACGGCCCTCGTGAGCGATCTCCCGGCGGACGCGTTCAAGAGCGCCGAGGAGACCGAGGGCGTCCTGCGGCGCGTCACGGTGCAGGCCGCCCTCGCGGGCCTGACGCCGCGCGAGCGGGAGCTGATCGCGCTGAAGTTCCACGCCGGATTGAGCAATCCGGACATCGCGCGTGTGCTCGGCGTGAGCGAGTCCAACGCCGGGACGCTCCTGCACCGGACCATCACCAAGCTGAGGAAGGCATGCGATGAGCAGGCTTGAGAAGACGCGGATGACTGACGAGGCGCTGCGCGAGCTCGTGGCGATCGACGCAGCCCTCTGTGGTGAGACCGTGGCCCCCGAGCACGTACCGCTCGCCGAGCTCGCCCTGGCCATGCGGGCGCTGCGGCCACGACCCACTGATGAGTTCGTGCAGACGCTCGACGCGCGGGCCGCGCGTGGGTTCCGGCATGAGAGCCACGAGGCTCCTGTGGATGACCACTCGCGCCGTTTCGGGTCGGCCGGCGAAGCCTGGCGGCGATTGACGAGCCCTCGCACAGCCCTGCCCGTGCTCGGCCTGGGAGTTGCCGTGCTGCTTGCGGTGGCGGTGGCGGTTTCGCTGTGGGGGTCTGGTGGCGGCCGGGTGGCGCGCCCCGTGCGGGGCGGTGCCCCCGCCGCTCCGGGCGTCATCGCCGGCGCGCCCGCCGCCCCGCACGGGCCACTGGTGAGCGCCCCGGCTGCCCGACCGGCCGGCGCCGGCGCAGCGGCGCCCACGGCCGGCGCTGCGGGCCCGGCCCGCCAGGTCGAACGGACTTCGACGCTCGACATCGGCGTTGCTCAGGACTCCATCCAGTCGGCCGCCCAACGGGTCTTCACGCTCGCAAGCGCCTTCGGCGGCTACGTCAAGCAGTCGAACGTGAGCTCGGGCGGTTCGCAGGGTGGAGCGAGCTTCGACATCCGCCTTCCCAGCTCGAATCTCCCATCGGCGATCGCTGCGCTCTCGCACCTGGGACATGTGCGCTCCGAGAACGACACGACCAACGACGTCACGAACCAGGTCGGCTCGCTTCAACGCTCGCTCGGCGATCTCCAGGCCGAGCGCTCGAGCCTGCTCCGCCAGCTCGCGGGAGCCTCGGAAGCCCAGCAGGCCGCGGCGCTGAAGGCGCGACTCCACGCCGTGGAAGCGCACATCTCGCAACTGCAGGGTGCGCTGCGCGCGCTCACGGCTCGCGTCGACTACACGAGCCTTGCCCTCTCGCTGACACCCGAATCATCAAGCGGAGCGGCATCCGGCGATCTGACCCCGGGCGCAGCGACCGGCGATGCCGCCAGGATCCTCGACGCGGCGCTCGCCGTGCTCGTGATCGGCGCCGCCGCCGTGCTGCCGCTGGCGGCGATCGTCATCGCGGGCTGGATGGCCGTCGCCCTCACGCGCCGGCGGCTGCGCGAGCAGGCGCTCGACGCGAGTTGAGCCCGCCAACGCGCGCGTGCTGGGCGAGCGCATAGGCTGCCGGACGTGAAGATCCTCACCGTCGTGGGCAACCGGCCGCAGTTCATCAAGGCGGCGGCCATCTCCGGCCTGCTGCGCGAGCACCACGAGGAGGTGCTCGTGCACACCGGACAGCACTACGACGACTCGCTCTCGGAGATCTTCTTCTCCCAACTGGGTCTCGCGCGACCCGACCGCGAGCTGGGCATCGGCGGCGGAACCAACACGTCGCAGACGGCCCGCATGCTGGCGGCACTCGAGCCGCTGCTGGCCGGCGAGCGGCCGGATGCGGCGCTCGTGTACGGCGACACCAACTCGACGCTCGCGGGGGCGCTCGCGGCGGCGCAGGCGCAGGTGCCGGTCGTGCACGT
>Ga0210409_10007482_pt1 | contig 11250 bp, 6 predicted proteins | sample IncBWH17MmetaG_FD_161649 | JGI IMG/M metagenome (GOLD analysis project Ga0210409, IMG submission 161649) | Forest soil microbial communities from Barre Woods Harvard Forest LTER site, Petersham, Massachusetts, United States - Inc-BW-H-17-M | ecosystem: Environmental > Terrestrial > Soil >...
ACTGACGGAATTGTCGTACATGCCGGATTATGGAGTGGGGTATTTCTTCAGCATCAACAGCGGGAGCGGAGAGGCGTTTGGACAAATCAGCAAGGCGATCCGCAGCTACATCACATTGAAATTGCAGAAGCCGACGGTGCCGGCCGCTGCGGCGCTGCCCGCGAATGCAGGTGAATACGCGGGATGGTACGAGCCGGATTCGCCACGCACTTCACTGACGGCATTCATCGAGCATTTGGCTGGGCTGAGCCGGGTGCGCATGGAGAATGGCAAGCTGCTGATTACGAATCTGGGAGGCAAAGACGAGGCGTTCATCCCGGTCGAGGGAAGGCAATTTCGGTATGTGCCTAAGAAGGATGCGCCAGAGCCGGTAGCGACGCTGGCGTTGCTGCAACCGAAGCAAGAAGGGCGATTTATCCAGGCAGGGGCAGGCACCACGATGAAGCAGATTGGCATGTGGCAGGCGATGTCGGAAATTGTGTTGAGCGTATTCGTTGCGCTAGCGATGGTGTCGATTGTGATCTACGCGCCGTTCTGGATTTTGGGCGGGCTGATGAAGGAGCGGCGGCGGCCGGTGGAGCGTGGAATGCGGATATGGCCGCTGGTGGCGGTGTTGAGTTTGCTTGCGGCCGTGGTAATCGTGATACTTTGCTCGGCCGACTTCATTGCGCGCATGGGGAATATGACGGGGTGGTCGGTTGCGTTCTTCCTGGCGACACTGCTGTTTGCGGTGGCAACAGTTTTGAGCGCGGTGGCGTTGTGGAGGGCTCCGGAGCAGGGGGTCCGGCTGGGCGTCAGAAGGTATTCGGCGCTGGTGACGGCGGCGCTGCTGATCGCGACGTTGTATCTGGCGTACTGGGGAATCATCGGGTTGCGGACGTGGTGCTAGGCAAGGCGCGAACTGCGAGAAGGAGATTGCTATTTACAGCAGACGAGAATTACTGAAAACGGCGGCGTATGGTGCGCTGGCGGTGGTGGCACCGGGGATGACGGTTGCTGCTGCAGCGGAAAACTATGTCTCCAAGCGGCCGCCGGTGGGACAGCGCAAGTTCACATCACGGGCGGTGGAGGAGACCATTGCGCGAGTGAAGGCCGGCATCGGCGATCCTGAGTTGGCGTGGATGTTTGAAAACTGCTATCCCAACACACTGGACACGACCGTGGAAGTGAGCAAGACGGGTGGCCGCGCGGACACGTTCATCATCACGGGGGACATCGATGCGATGTGGCTGCGGGACTCATCGTGCCAAGTATGGCCGTATGTGCCGCTGGCCAAGAATGACCATGAGTTACGCGGAATGTTTCGAGGATTGATCGGGAGACAAGCGCGCTGCATTCTGCTGGATCCCTACGCCAATGCCTTTTTGCCGGATCCCGCGAGCAAGAAGCCGCTGTCGTGGGCGGTGGATGATTTGACGGACATGAGGCCGGGAGTTGCGGAACGGAAATGGGAAGTGGATTCGCTGTGCTACTGCATACGGTTGGCGCACGGATATTGGAAAGCGACGGGAGATACGTCGCCGTTCGATAAGGAATGGACGCAGGCGATGCGGCTGGTGGTGGCAACGTTTCTTGAACAGCAGCGAAAACAAGGGGCGGGGCGGTATCATTTTCAGCGGCGCACGGAAGTGCCTACGGACACGCTGGCACTTGGAGGGTACGGCAATCCAGCGCGGCCGGTGGGGATGATTTATTCCATGTTCCGTCCTTCGGATGATGCGTGCCAGTATTCGCTGTTTGTGCCCGCGAATTTATTTGCGGTGGTATCGCTGCGGCAGTTGTCGAAAATGGCCCAGGGGATTTTGCATGATGCGGCGTTTGCGGGAGAGTGTGACGGGCTGGCGAGCGAAGTGGAAGCGGTGGTTGCAAAGTACGGGCGCGGGAAAGAGGCAGATGGCGAGGTGTGGGCGTATGAAGTGGACGGGTACGGCAACCAGTTGTTCATGGATGATGCGAATATTCCCGGGTTGCTGAGCTTGCCGTACCTGGGATGCTGTCCGTTGGGAGACTCGGTTTACCAGCGGACGCGGCGAATGGCGCTGAGTGAGAAAAATCCCTATTTTTTCAACGGAAGTGCGGCGGAGGGAATTGGCGGGCCGCACGTGGGGCTCGACATGATCTGGCCGATGGGGATCATTACGAGGGCGTTGACGAGCAACGATGACGCGGAGATTCGACAATGCCTCACGTGGATCAAGACGACGACTGCGGGGACGGGGTTCATCCACGAGGCTTTCAACAAGGATGATCCAGGGAAATTTACCCGGTCGTGGTTCGCGTGGGGAAATTCGTTGTTCGGGGAATTGATCGTGAAATTGCGCGAGGAGCGGGCGGGACTGTTGAAGGCAGCGTAGGTTGGTTCGGACGGGCAAGAGGAGTCCTCAGGGGCTGAAGCCCAATTCTTTGCGGATAGGAACGTCGGACCTTAAAGTCCGACCCCCTAAAGAGCGCCGTCGATTGCGACCCAAGGAAGGTTGGTCGCCGGGGCTTCGCGAGCGGACGGCCTCACAAGGCCGTCCACAAAGGCAAAAGCCAAGAGAAGAAAATCGTAGCCAGGAAAAATCGAAGGAAAGAAAAACCCGCACCCTTAGAAACCGAGGGTGCGGCACCCGGCAGGAATGCGCCCACGTTGTGGCCAGGATGACAACGCTGGTCAGTTCTGGGGGACGACAGGTGATGGAGCGGACGAGGAACGCGATAGTTTAGAGAAATCCTTCGCGTAGGCACGAAGACCGAAGTTGCTCGTGATCCTCGAATACCCGGCTTCCAGTTGATCCTTGTAGCGATCCTGATTCCAATCGAGAGGGTCGCGGGGGTCGAGGTCGAGCACAGTGAGGTCCGTGTTCTCCATGATGAGTTTCCCGAATCGCACGGAGTTACCGGTGAACGACATGTAGTTGTCCTTCTCTACGGGAACGGCCGATCGGGCAGCTTCAGTGCCGAAGAATGTGACGATAGCGTTGTTCTCGATGCGCACGGCGGTGACTTTCCCTTTGATGTGGGGAGGCGGCAAGAGCTTTCCCAGATCCATCAACAAGTCGTCCTTGTCGGCGTCCATGCCATCAATTTTGCTGGTGTTCACGACGTTGGCGAGTTCGATGCCAAACAACCCCATCATGCCCTTCAGCGGAATCTTGAGCGCGGTGATCTTTTCAGTATGAACGCGGAGGCGCCCATCGGAAGTGGTGCTGAGCCTGCCCGCAGTGCCGAAGGAGATGTCTCTCTTGGTGTGCAGTTTTCCTTTGATGATGAGGCGATCTTGGTCGATGGAGATGGAGATGTCTTTCAAGGGAGCGTCGCTGCGCGCGAAAACGTAGCTATTCATGATCTCGGCGAGAGCTTCGGGCGAGATGGAAACTTTCCCTGCGGAAACATGCACCTCAAAGGAAGTCTTATCGTCGAAGACCGGCATTTCGTTTTTGCCGACAGGCCAGAGTTCGCCGCTAAGGGTTTCCAGGTGCGCGGCAGCCTTAGTGGTGAGGTGAAACATGACGTTGCGCATTTCGGTTTTGACGGCGCGGGCGCTGGGGGGAGGTTGAGCCACGGGAGCTTCCGCGGGTGGAGCTGAGGCGGCGGGAGCGGAATTTGCCTGAGGCTGAAGGGCAGGCTCGGGATTGCGAGGCTGTGAAGATTTGGAACACGCGATGAGATTCAGGGTTAATAGGATGAGCGGGAGGGTGTTCAGTTTTTTGGTCATCGATCCACCGTAGTTCGGCCTCGGACATCGGATATCAGACATCAGACATCGGTTCTCAGGAGGCAAGAGGATAACAATACGGGGTTCTCGGACAAATCAAAAGGTCTGGCGCGAGGCGCCGGCTGCGGTGCGGTCTTTGGTGGGGCGTGCCGGTCGGGAGGGTTGGGGGGCGATGCGAAAAGCGCCCGCCTCGGAAGGCGGCCGCTACACCGGCGAGTGTGGGACCGGTCTAAAGACCGGCCACTACATACGCCACCATACGAGCAAGAAGAAGCAACGGCCTCACCCGTGAACCGGTGAGCTAGAGGATTGCTCACTACGAATTGGCGGACATAAAAGTCAGCGCTACAGGAAGAAAAAGACACCCGAGAGCGACTGGTGACTTGGGTGGAGTGTCATGGAGGAGAAACATTGGGGGAATAGAATCGGAATTGTTGTACAGTGTAAATTCCCGCCCCGATAGTGCGCCGGCTGGTGAATGGTCTTCCGGCCAGAGGCAACCCATGCTGAAGGCAAATTACCCGACAACAAAATGGCAAACGGCTCGCTGCGGTGCGGCCACTTGCCAACCAAGGTTGCAGGAATGAGAGGCTCCCAAATGACATCGACAGTCCGTGCAGAATCCACTGCGATTGAATCCCTGAGCGCATTTGGTAAAGCGAGATCGACAATAAAGGGATCTCCACTGAGCGCCGAGGAATTGTGCAAGACAGATGCGTTCTGGAGGGCGAGCACCTACGCAATTCTTGGCATGCTGTACCTGCTGGACAATCCGCTGCTGCGGGAGCCGTTGAAGCCGGAACACATCAAGAACCGGCTGCTGGGACATTGGGGATCGAGCCCGGGACTGGCGTTCACGTACATTCACCTGATGCGCCAGATCAAGAAGTATGACCTGGACATGATCTTTCTGGCGGGGCCTGGGCATGGTGCGCCGGGTGTTCTCGCTCCCGTGTATCTGGAGGGAAGCTATTCGGAAATTTATCCGGACAAGGGCGAAGACGAAGAAGGGTTGAAAGAATTCTTCAAACAGTTTTCGTTTCCCGGAGGAATTGGAAGCCACTGCACCCCGGAAACGCCGGGCTCGATTCATGAGGGAGGAGAACTGGGATATGTACTGTCGCACGCGTGCGGAGCAGCGTTCGACAATGCGGAATTGATCGTGGCGGCAGTAGTTGGGGATGGCGAGTCGGAGACCGGGCCGTTGGCAACTTCTTGGCACGTCAACAAGTTTCTGAGCCCGGTGCGGGACGGCGCAGTGCTGCCGATCCTGCATTTGAATGGCTACAAGATCAACAATCCCACGCTGCTGGCGCGGATCAGTCACGAAGAACTGGGGAGCTTGCTGCGAGGCTACGGCTGGAACCCATGTTTTGTGGAAGGCTCTGAACACGAGAGCATGCACCAAGCCATGGCAGCGACGACGGAATTCTGCGTCACGGAAATCAGGAGAATTCAAAAGGAAGCGCGAGAGCAAGGGGTGGCAGAGCGGCCGAGGTGGCCGATGATCGTGCTGCGGTCACCAAAGGGATGGACGGCGCCGGCAACCGTGGACGGACACAAGCTGGAAGGATTCTGGCGGGCGCATCAGGTGCCGGTCATGAATGTGAAGCAGAACCCGGAACATTTGAAGTTGTTAGAGAACTGGATGCGCTCGTACAAGCCCGAGGAACTGTTCGACCAGAATGGCAAGCTGCGCAGCGAGTTTAAAGAGATTGCGCCGACCGGAACACGAAGGATGGGATCGAATCCTCACGCGAATGGCGGACGACTGAAGAAGGCTTTGCGATTGCCGGACTTCCGAGACTACAAGCTCAAACTAGAAAAGCCGGGAGTGGTGCAGGCGGAGAATACGCGGCCGCTGGGAAAGTTTCTGCGCGACGTGATGAAGTTCAATATGACGAACTTCCGTGTGTTTGGGCCGGACGAGACCGCTTCCAACAAACTGGATGATATTTATGAGGCCAGCAAGAAATTCTGGATCGAGGAATATTTCCCGGAGGATGCGGACGGGAGCGAACTGGCGCCCGACGGACGAGTGATCGAGATGTTGAGCGAGCATACGCTTGAAGGAATGCTGGAAGGGTACCTGCTGACGGGCAGGCACGGCTTCATCTCGACATACGAATCGTTCGCGCACGTGATTGACTCGATGTTCAACCAGCACGCGAAGTGGCTATCGATCTGCAATCACCTGTCGTGGAGGGAGAACGTCGCTTCGTTGAACCTGTTGATCACATCGACGGTGTGGAGACAGGACCACAACGGATTCACGCACCAGGACCCGGGATTTCTGGATGTGGTGGTGAACAAGAGCGCGGAAGTGACGCGGATCTATTTGCCGCCGGACGTGAATTCGCTGCTGTCGGTGGCGGACCATTGTTTGAGGAGCGAGAACTACGTGAACGTGATCGTGTGCGACAAGCAACTGCACCTGCAGTATATGGACATGGACGCGGCCATCCAGCACTGCACCAAAGGAATCGGGATCTGGGAATGGGCCTGCAACGACCAGGGCAGCGAGCCGGACGTGGTGATGGCTTCGGCAGGAGACATACCGACGCAGGAGAGTCTGGCGGCAATTGTACTGTTGCGAGAGGAATTCCCCGACATCAAGATTCGCTATGTGAATGTGGTGGATCTTTTCAAGATACAACCGAACACCGAACATTCGCACGGGCTATCCGACCGGGATTTCGATTCCCTTTTCACGGTGGATAAGCCGATCATCTTCAATTTCCACGGATACCCGTGGCTGATTCACCGGCTGGCGTACCGGCGAACGAATCACGACGGCATGCACGTGCGCGGGTACAAGGAAAAGGGGAACATCAATACGCCGATGGAGCTGGCGATTGAGAACCAGATCGACCGGTTCAGCCTGGCGATTGACGTGATCGATCGAGTGCCGAGACTGCAGAGGGTGGGAGTACACGCCAAGGAAAAATTCCGGAATACGCAGATTGAGTGTCTGAACCATGCCCATGAATGGGGGATTGACGAGCCGAAGGTTGCCGCGTGGACTTGGCCGTATTAGGGCGGTGAGTTTAGGTGGTGGATTTAGATTGCGCAAAGAGCAGATCCTTCGCTTTGCTCGGGATGACGGCCCTGGTTTAGGTGCCGGACTGCCTGAACATTGCTGAATCAAAAGCGGTGGCCGTTCGCAAGAGACACTCAGGGTAAACGCGCCACAGCACTCCAAAAGGTGATATCGGAACGGCTGAGGGAAATGATGAATGTACTGGTGCTGAACGCGGGGAGTTCGAGCCTGAAGTTTCAGTTGATCGCCACGGATCGCGAGCGCTTCCAGAAAGGGACGGATGAACGGGTCTGCAAGGGAGAGGTAGAACGGATTGGCGGCGAGGCAATCGTCACGGTGGAAACGGAGAAATCAGAGCGGCAGAAATTCACGGCTTCGCTGGCAGACCTTTCGGCGGCACTGGAGTATCTGATTCGCTGGATTGCGGCGGAGCAGTCGGGGATTCAACAAGTACAGAGCGCGACGGACATCCATGCCGTGGGACATCGCGTGGTGCATGGCGGCGAACGGTTTACGGAGTCGGCAATCATTACGGACGAGGTGCTGCATGGAATCGAAGACTGCATCGATCTGGCGCCGCTGCACAATCCCAATAACGTCAAATGCATTCAGGTAGCGCGGCATATTTTGGGGCCGAAAGTTCCGCAGGTGGCGGTGTTTGATACCGCGTTTCATCATTCCTTGCCGGAACAGGCGTATTTGTATGCGATCCCGTATCACTTATACCGGCGGCACCACATCCGGCGATACGGATTTCATGGGACATCGCACCGGTATGTGGCGTATCGCTATCGGGTAATCCGAAATTTAACGCGAGAGCAGACGCGCGTGATCACGCTGCACTTGGGCAACGGTTGCTCGGCTGCGGCGATTCGCGGGGGATACCCGGTGGACACGTCGATGGGAATGACGCCGCTGGAAGGGTTGGTGATGGGGACGCGGTCGGGGGATGTCGACGCGGCGCTCGTGAACCTGATTGCGACGAAAGAAGGACTGTCGCCCCATGAAGTGGAGATGCTGCTGAACACGCAGTCGGGCCTGCTGGGAATTTCCGGGCTGACGAATGATATGCGTGTGTTGCAGCAGGAATTGAAAGAACATGACGACCGGAGGGTGCGCCTAGCGATTGAGGTGTTCTGTTATCGGGCAAGAAAGTATATCGGAGCGTATCTGGCGTGCATGGAGGGAGCGGACGCCGTGGTGTTTACCGGGGGAATTGGCGAAAACTCGGCGGATATCCGCGGGCGGATTTGCAGCGGGATGGAATGGGCGGGATTGAAGGTTGACAAGGATAGGAATGAGCAGGCGGTCGGCAAGGAAGCACAGATCAGCACGGATGATTCGAAATTGAAGGCGTACGTGATTCCGACGGATGAGGAGTTGCTGATTGCGAGGGATACAGTGCGATGCATTGCGGGGGAGCCGCACCCGTCGTGAGGTAGTGCTGGGAAGCGGGCAAAGAGGAGCAGGGAAAATGCCGACAGCCGATTCCTGAGGGGCTGAAGCCCAAGCATAGCCAAGCAGATGAATGTCGGAGCTGAAGCTCCGACCCCCTAAAAAGCACAAAAGAACCGACCTGAAGAGTCTGAGTGAGGACTGCGGAAGCGGCCCTCAGCGGCTAAAGCCACGTTCCAGGGCAAGCACATACGGCACGACTAAAGTCGTGCCCTCCCCAGCTACGGAGCTATCACACAGACGGTGAAAGTCGGCCACTACAAACCCAAGGAGAAATACGAACCCAAAAGCAAGCCTCAGGCCTGAAGGCCTGACCTACAGGAGGACGGCGGAGCTATTCGCCGGCCGTCGTGGACTTGACGTTGGGGGGCGGAGGCTCTTCATCCAGGACGCCGGAAGGCATGCCCTCGTTTGTGGCGGCGACTTCTTCTTCGCGGAGGAATTCGTCGGCGTCGGGATTGGCGCTTGCGCCGGACGACGTGGAATTCGCAGTTCCGTCCCCCGCTGGTGCCGCGGGATTTGCGGCTGCGGACGCTTCGATGGAGGATGCGGCGTCGCGATGCGTGGCCGCGAAGACGTTGGCAGAGCTTTCGGGGACGGGAAGATTTTCTAGCGTGTCGGCGTTGCGAGAATTGAGAAGCGCCTCGTCGGAGGATTCGGTGGAGGAGATGCCTTCGTCAGTGCCGAGTGCTTCGCGAGCTAGGGCTTCGAACTCCTTGAGGCTGGGAAGTTCGTCGAGATCGCTGAGGCCGAAGCGCATGAGAAATTCCTTGGAGGATTTATAGAGGATGGGGCGGCCCATGACTTCCTTGCGTCCGGCGGTGGTGATAAGTTTTTTGTCGAGGAGGGTGGAGATGACGCCGGAAGTGTTGACGCCGCGAATTTCGGAAATTTCAGGGGCGGTGACGGGCTGCTTGTAAGCGATGACCGCGAGCGTTTCAAGAGCGGGCATGGAGAGACGGAGCGGAGGGCGAAGGGACTTGATGAAGCGACGAACGACGTCGTGGTGCTGGGGCTTGGTGTACATCTTGTAGCCACCAGCGACGGCGCGGATTTCGATGCCACGTTCGTCGGAAGCGTAGCTGGCGACGAGTTCGTCGAGAGAGTTCTGGACGGCGATTTTGTCTTCGCCGAGAGCGGTGGCCAGCTGGTCGATGGTGGCGGGCTCGTCGGCGGCGTAGATGATGGCTTCGAGAGCAGCTTTGGGTTCGTTGGAGGTCATAGGCAGTTCACAGTTTACAGTTAAAAGTTGAGAGTTTAAAGGCGCTGGTTGACTGATATCAGATATCAAGGATCAGCGATCAGGAGGCGCGACCTCACGCAGCGTGTGCGTAGGGTTACATTGAGATGCTTCGCTTCGCTCAGGATGACATCCGGCTGTACGGGAGAGAGTTATCAGTTCTCGGTTTTATGTAGAGCATTTCAGCCGATCCTTGCGGACGGTTTACCTGGCTTTGATGAAAACTGAAAACTTACAGGACGAGGAAGCGGCTTAGGGCAGATCCCGGAAGGCGGCGTAAAGCCGCCCCTACAAAGCAACCTTGAGACCAGCGTGAAGACTGGCCACTACAACGGCTGAGCGATCATTGGTATCTAGCTTTACTTAAAACTGAAAACTGATCACGACAACTCTACTGATACTCGGCGTCGATGCGGAGGGCGCCGGATTCGTCGAAGGCTACGTCGAAGCCCTTGGCTTTCTTGACCAGGATTTCGCCGAATTGCTTTTCCTGGACTAGGAGGACGGCCTGGAGCTTGACCATTTCGAGAACGGCCAGGAAGGCGACAATCATGGCGTGGCGGGAGGGGCAGGCTTCGAAGAATTGAATGAGGCTGACGGAATTGTCGGAGCTGGCGAGGATCTGGCCGCGGAGCTGGGCGATCATTTGCGCGACGGTGAAAAGTTCGTGCTGCAGCTCGATGCGGGTGACCTCTTTCTTGCGTTCGAGGACCTGCTGGAAAACGCGGACGAGGTCGACGAGCGAGACAACGAGTTCACCTTCGGTGCCTTCATCGTGGTACAGGGACCTGTCGGGCCTGGACCAGACGTTCTCCTCGATTTGCTGGCGCTGGTAGAGGAGTTGCGCGGCGTTCTTGAATTTTTCGTGTTCGATGAGGCGCTGGACCAGTTCTTCACGAGGGTCGGCGGCCTGCTCTTCGGGAGAAGCGAGCGGATCGGGAGGGAGCAGCATTTTGGACTTGATGTAGATGAGTGTGGCGGCCATGTAGATGAATTCGGCGGAGACGTCGATGTTTTGGACTTCGAGTTGATGGAGGTAGTCGAGGTATTGGGAAGTGATTTTGGAGATTTGAATGTCGTGGATGTTCATTTCCTGCTTTTTGATGAGGTCAAGCAGGAGGTCGAGGGGACCTTCGTACATGGGAATGGTGATTTTGTAGGGGGAGGACATTGGTCAGTTATAAGTTATCAGTTTTCAGTTTTAAGTAAGGCTCAGAAGAGGATAGCAGATATCGGGGTGGCGAGAGGTGGGAGGCAAGACGCGAGGGTGGTTGAGATCCTTCGCTTCGCTCAGGATGACACCGGCACGGGTACGGTCGCGACCGCGCTAACCCCAAGAGAAGGACCTCAGGCCTGAAGGCCTGAGCTACAGGATTGGGCTAACGACAAACGGGCGCGCAGCCACCCACTGACAAATCAGCTGGAGAGTTCTTGGCGCTTGCGTTGCCAGCCTAGGACGGATTCGCGGACTCGGGCCATCGTCTGCTTCGCGGACTCGCGGGCTTTCGAGGAGCCGGCATCCAGGATTTCCAGGACGCGTTTGGGGTTTTGCTCGTAGGTAAGGCGGCGTTCGCGGACGGGCTCGATCCATTTGATTAGGTTGTCGGCCATAGCGGATTTGCACTCGATGCAGCCGATGCCGGCGGTTGTGCAGCCGGTGCGGACCCATTCGAGGCGGCCGGGGTCGCGTTCGGGGGTGGAGAAGAGTTTGTGCCAGTCGTAGACGGGGCAGACGTCGGGGTTGCCGGGGTCGGTGCGGCGTTTGCGGGCGGGGTCGGTGACCATGACTTTGGTTTTTTTGCGAATGTCGTCGTCGGA
>Ga0210409_10007483_pt1 | contig 11248 bp, 8 predicted proteins | sample IncBWH17MmetaG_FD_161649 | JGI IMG/M metagenome (GOLD analysis project Ga0210409, IMG submission 161649) | Forest soil microbial communities from Barre Woods Harvard Forest LTER site, Petersham, Massachusetts, United States - Inc-BW-H-17-M | ecosystem: Environmental > Terrestrial > Soil >...
GCAGCAGGTGGTTGCCGGGGACCTGCGAGGGGTCGAAGAACGGATTCTCCGACTTCAACACGCGGGTGTCGTCGTAAGTGTAGTTTCCGATGATGCGCAGCCACTTGCGCAATTGCGTTTCGCCGATAATGTTTACGCCACGGGCTATTGCCAGGTCGGTGTTGAAATACGTGCCGGTGCCGAATTCGCAGCTTGGCGTGATGGATCCACTGGCAAAACTGACCACGTCATAGAAACGCGTATAGAAATAGTCGGCGGAAAGTTTGACCCGGTCGCTGACGAGTTTTTGTTCGAAGCCGGTGCCCCAACCTTTGCTAGCTTCGGGCTTCAGGTTGGGGTTGCCCGGAAAGCAGGGATCGTCGCCGAAGGTCTGGTCGAAGCGCGGCTCCTTGATGCCTTGTCCGTAAAAGGCGCGGTAACGCGTGTCGCCGAAGAAGCCTTTGCCTTCATGTAGAAAATACGTGCCGCCGGCGCGGGGAGAAACGCGGGTGCCGAAGGTGGCGTTGTCTTCAGCGCGTACGCCAACGTCCAGCGAGAGGCGCGAAATCGGCGAATAGCGCAGATCGACGTAGCCACCTTGATTATTTCTGCGGAGATGGCCTGGGGCAATGCCTTCGATGAAAACGTTCTCGACTTCGTATTGGTAGCCCGCGATGGCGGCAAAGCTTCTTGTGACGTAGGTGCTCTGTTCGGAGACTCCGGCGCGGTTGTATTTCAAGAGGCTGTCGTAGCCGAAGGTGGGATCGAAATCGAAGCTGTGCTGACGGGTGTAGGACTCGGTGCCCATGACTTGATGGTGCCAGTGAGTGCCGGTGGAAAAATCCCAGCGCAGATTGGCGCTGAGGATTTTTTGGCCGTAGCCCTGGGTGAGATCGGGCGGTCCGAATAACGTAGCGCCGGGAATACCCGCGCCGCTGGTGTTGTCGCGCAACGAAAGATGGATTTGATTGGTATCGGAGAAGGAGTAGCCAAAGTTTCCGCTGTAGGAGCGATTGATAAAAGCGTCGTTGGGTCCCTGGCCGTCGGTGGAGAAATATGAGAAGGCGCCGGAGTAATCGAATTTACCGAGGAGGCCGCTGATCTGGGCGCCGCCGCGACCGCTGGAGAAACCTCCGCCTTCGGCAAAAACAGAGAATTCGGGGATTCGCGTTTCCCCGCGCTGCGAAAAGAATTGCACCACGCCCGAGACCGCATCGGAGCCGTAAATCGCGGATTCCGCGCCGCGGACGATTTCCACTTTTTCGAGATTGTCGGTGGTGAGGCTGGAAAAATCCACGGGAGCGCCCGGAGGATTGATGGGCGTGCCGTCAACAAGGACTTTGGTGAAATTGGAGTTGCCGCCGTTGAGGAAGAGAGAGGCGGTGCCGCCGAACGGCCCGGTGCGCGCAAATGCTACGCCAGGAGAAGTGTAGAGCAGATCGGGAATAGAGACGGCCTGGCGTTGCTGGATCTCCTCACGCGTGATGATATCCACTGGCACGGTGGTTTGTTGCGCAGGCAGGGGGATGACTTGCGCGGTAACGGCGACGCTGGAAGAGAGCGGCTGCAGGACGAGCCGGAGATTTACGGTGCGCGATTCGCCCGGAGCGAGGTCAACGACTAGATCGCGGGCAACGAAAGATTCCTGGGAGACGTGAACGCGATAGCGTCCGGGCGGAACGCTGAGGGTGTAGGTGCCGTCGGAGCCTGATACAGCGGAGACAGCTTTGCCCTTGCCGACCTCGGCCGGTTCAGCGGTTATGTGGGCTCCGGAGATTGCGGCATCCACTGGATCGGTGATGGAGCCGGACAGAGTGGCGTTTGCGGAATTGGATTGCGGTGTGGCCGGATTTGCAACGAGGAACAACAGAACTGGCAGCAAAAAAAGAAAGCGAATTTTGGTTTTCATGGGTTCCTCCCCTCCCTCACGCGCGGGAGCGAAAAGGTTGGCCGACGAGCGAACTCCGCGATGGAGCGAGCAACGTGGGCTGCAGACTTCGCCGGTCTCCTGGCTTGGCGGCAAAGGGCTCCGGAAAATTAGTTGGGAGGAACCTTTTCTCTCGCGGCCTTCCCGTGGTAGTGAAGCCACAGTGGCCGGCGAGCAATACATCCGCCTCACAGTCGCGCGGCGGCGACGGCTTTGCACCGTCTTCCCGAGCACGAGGTCTGCGGTGATTGTTGGGGGCGAGATGCCCGCTGTGGATTGCTCATGTCGGACGCGCGCGGCGTCCGGGTTGAGGTGAACAAGGTAACTGCTAGGTGTTCGAAAAAAGCGTTACGCGCGGCCTGCCTGACGGAGCAATGACCACGCTGAGCGGCGCCTGGAAAACCTGTTCCAGTAATTCGCGTTGGTAAACGTTCGCCGGAGTGCCGACGCGAAGGCACTTGCCTTTTTGCATCAGCACCACCTGGTCGGCGTATTCTCCTGCGAGGTTCAGTTCGTGGGTGACGACCACAACGGAATAGCGATTCTCCGCTGCCAAACGTCGCAACGTTTCCAGCAGATCCACTTGGGCGCCGATATCGAGATGCAGTGTGGGCTCATCGAGCAGGAGCAGGAGCGGTTGCTGCGAGAGCGCGCGAGCGAGAATCACGCGCTGCTTTTCGCCGCCCGAGATTTTGTCCATGCGGCGGTCGCTGAGGTGCGCGGCGCCGACTTGCGCGAGAGCGTTTTTCGCAATGGTAATGTCGTGATCGGATTCGAAGCGCAGGCTGCGGCCGTAGGGATGCCGGCCCTGGAGAACAAATTCCCAGACGAGCGAAGGAAAGAGCAGCGTGCTTTCCTGCTGAACGAGAGCAATGCGCTGGGCGCGCGTTCTGGTGGGAAGCGAGTGAATGACAAAGTTATTGAGGAAGATGCGCCCGGAGAGGGGTTGCAGTTCGCCAGAGATGAGTTTGAGCAGAGTGGATTTACCGCTGGCGTTTGGGCCGAGTACCGCGACGATTTCGCCGGGCTTGGCCTGGAAGCTGAGAGCCTCGAGAGTGAAGACCGGGGCTTGCGAAGGATTGGGTGAATAAGCGTAGCTGACTTGCTCGACGCTTAGGCGCACATCGGGATTGGCGTTGGGACGATCCGGAGCGGAAAGCGGGCTGCGCGCGATGGTGCTCATGCGAGCCTCCGGCGCAGCAAGTAGATGAAGAGGGGCGCGCCGGCAATCGCGGTGACCGCGCCGACGGGAAGTTCAGAGGGAGCGACGATGGTGCGAGCGACGGTATCGGCGATGACCAACCCGATCGCCCCGCCTAGAGCGGCAGCCGGAATCAGCATGCGGTGGTCCGAGCCAAATAGGAGGCGCATTACATGCGGTACAAGGAGGCCGACGTAACCGATGGTGCCGCTGACGGAAACGGCAAGCCCGGTGAGAATCGAAGCCGCGAGATACACGACGATGCGAACACGGCGCACGTCCACACCGAGATGCATAGCTTCTTTTTCCCCGGCGAGGAGCAGGTTCAAATCCGAGGCGGTGGTGTAGATGACACCCGCCGCAACGACGAAACCTATGCCGAGAAGATAAAGCAAGCTTCGCGGCTGCGGCGTAGAGAGATCGCCCATAAGCCAATAAGAAGCTCCACGCAAGTTGCTGCCAGCCAGTGTGGACATCAGAAAATTGATGATTGCGGAAAGGAATGAGGCGGTAATGATGCCGCCTAGCAAAAGCGTGCTGCCTTCGATCTGGCCATCGCGGCGTCCCAAGAGAAAAACCGCGGCGATGGTGAGAGCCGCACCGAGGAAAGCGCCGACCGGAGTGACCAGCCCGGCTAATTCCGGAGAGAGAGAAAGATGATTCTCAATAATAAGAGCAAGTATCGCGCCGACGGATGCTCCCGAAGAAACTCCGAGAACGTAGGGATCCGCGAGAGGATTGCGGAGGAGGGCCTGGAAACTTGTACCGGCAACGGCAAGCGCCGCGCCTACGAAAATGCTGAGCAGAATGCGCGGCAGGCGAATGTTGATGACCACCATTCCGTATTCGGTGGAGATAACGTTGGTGCGGCCAATGAGTACATGGATGAGGTCGCGGCCGAGACCGTACAGGGAAACTTGCACGGCGCCGAGTTTCAGCGCGATGACCACAACGATGAAGAGTATGACGGCGAGAATGCCGCAGCGAAAAAGGAGGCGGCTGAGCGTCAGCGGGCGCATGAGAATTCCTTAGCCGCGGAAGATGGCGCGTTCGGCGTTGTCGAATGCGAAGAACGAGTGTGACCCGGTGCATCAGGCTTGGCGTCGGGCTTGGCTGGGGGCGCAGTTTTTTCCGGTACTTGTTCCGGCGTTGGAGCTGCAGGGAAGACATCTGGGTGCAACTGGCGAGCGAGTTCTTCGATGGCGGAAACGATGCGCGGCGCGGGGCGATTCACGGCTTCACTGATAACCGCGAAGTGGCGATTCTGAACTGCCTGAAGAATGTCCCAGCCGGGGCGAGCGGCGAGCGCATCGAAATCCCGCTGGCCACCGGCAAAGTGGGACGCGGCGAACACGAGATAGTCCGGTTGCAGGCGGACCACTTCTTCCAGGTTCATCTGCGGCCAGCTTTGTTGCGACTCGACAATGGAGACCGCGCCCGCTTCGCGCAGGGCATCGGCGATGAAGGTCTGCTTGCCAATGGAAATGAGAGGTTCGGGCCAGACGATGAAGAGCACGCGGCGCGGCGGAATGCCCGCAAGTTTTGTCTGGAGCCCGGCCAACTGCTGGTGCAATTCGTCGTCAAGCGTTTTGCCCGCTGCCGGAGCACCGAGAACATCGGCGAGCCGGTGCGTTGAGGAGAGGATGTCCGCTACGGTGTGCGGATCAATGGCGTAGGAAGGAATGCCAAGGGTTTCCAGCGCGCGAACGGTTTCCAGGCGGTTGAAATCCTTGGTGACCAACACAAGATCCGGGTGAAGCGCGGCGATTTGTTCCAGGCTGGGATTTATGGCGCCGCCTACTTTTGGTTTTTTCTGGGCATCCGGCGGGTAGTCGCAATAATCGGTATCGCCAACGAGGCGGTCCTGCAGGCCGAGTGCATAAATCGTTTCGGTAAGGCTGGGTGCGAGGGAAATGATGCGCGCGGGAACCAAGGGGATACGAATGGTTCGCCCAGCTTCATCGACGACTTCGTGCGTGGCAGCTGTGATCGCGCTAGACGGGGTCTGCGCACCAGAGTCCGCGGCAACGGCAGCCGCCGCAAACAAAAGGCACCCTCCCAGGATGGAGGGGAAATGGCGCACGAAATTCGATCGAAGACGAAACACTAAACTCCCCTGACGAGAGGCCCACGAGAAAGGTCCATTCAAAAAAAGAGGCCCGCGAGAATCGGGGCCATATAGGTGGCGTTCCTTCTCGCGAAGAACACCCAACCGCTATGGCTTGAGAGGGTAGCCTGGCTGACGGCGTAATTGCCGATCACAGTGGCGGGACCGCGGCCGATTTGCACGGCACTTCCCCACTTCCCTAGCCTGCTGATTGAGAATTCAGTGTACGGAGGGCGGGAAGGAGTGTCAATGAGCGTTCGGCAACGCGCCCGCAAGTGAATCAGCGATTCTTCCAATTTGGTTTGCGCTTTTCGACCAGGGCGCGAACGCCTTCCTGGGAATCTTCCAGGCGATAGAGTTCGTTGAGAAAAATATCCATGGAATTTTTCAGGCCATCGCGCAACGAAAGGCCCATGCCACCGAGAATGGCTTTTTTCGCCATGGTGAGGACCGGGCCGGAGTGGCCGGTGATGCGGGCGCTGAGTTCTTTTACGGTAGATTCGAGCTGGGCTTCCGGGACCAGACGGTTTACGAGGCCGAGGTCCAGAGCGCGTTCCGCGGTGACAGGTTCGCCGAGCAGGACTAGTTCCAGGGCAACTTTTGGACCTACTAGGAACGGCAAAATTGTGGAAGCGAGTGGAGGAAACACGCCGATGGTGACTTCCGGCTGAGCAAAGCGAGCTTTGGGAGTGGCGATGACCAGATCGCCAAAGGCAGCGAGTTCCGCGCCGCCGCCGATGGCCGGGCCGTTAACCACGGTGAGCACGGGCTTGGAAGTTTCCAACATGGACGCGAATACGGAATGGAACGCGTCAATCATCTGGAAGACGCGGTCGGAGGTGTATTCGCCAACGTCGACGCCACCGCTGAAGACCCGGCAAGCGGAATCCAGAACGATCAAGCGGACTTCTTTCTGATCGCCGGCGAAAGAAATAGCGTCGGAGATTTCACGCAGCATTGTTTCGTTGAGCAGGTTGTGATCCGGGCGATTCAGTGTGAGGCGCGCGACGTTTTGTTCGACGCGGAGCTGTATGAATTGGAACTCCTCGTGGGTGAGGCGCTTGCTTTGGGTGCGTACTTCGACGGTGCGAGAAGGCGTTTTGGTGCGGGTTTCCACGAGCAGTTCCTCCCAGGATTTCGACCCGGTTGGTGGGTCTTTTCGGAGAGTAGCACGCGGGTTGGGAGCCGGGCCGGGCGTATAGGGAGGGAGTGCGCAAACAGTTTGCTGGCCGGGAGGACGGCGAGAGAGCGGATCCGCTTGCTTTGATCGTGTCGCATGGTAATTGGTACGTTCGTATAGGCCGTAAAGCGGCGGCGAGCCGCCGCACTCCAAAGTGGGCTGATAAGGTAGAGTGTTGGCGAGGAATTTTTCGCGATGGCTAAGGGCACAATTATGAAACGAAGAACGCCGGTGTTGTTCCTATTTATTGGAATGCTGAATTACACTAGCTGGACGATGGGCGGCCAAAGCGCTACGAATGCGGATTCCCTGCCGACAGTCCATGCGCACAGGCTGGCGCATGCGGTCGACGCGACGGGATTTCCATCAGCGCAGGACTGGCAGGCCGCGCAGCCTGTGCAGTTTGATTGGGATTGGCGAGGCGACAACAAGGACGAACAGCGAGGCACAGAAGTGCGGCTGCTGTGGCCACCGGAGATGCTGTTTATCCGATTTGCGGCGCGATATCGCAACATCACGGTCTTTGCGGACTCGCGGAGCGATGGATGGCGTTACCAGCTTTGGGAGAAAGATGTTGCGGAGGCGTTTTTGCAGCCGGAGTCGGGCGACCCGTTCGAATATCAGGAGCTGGAAGTGGCGCCCAACGGATACTGGATTGATTTACACATCTCACATGGGAAAAACAATGAATTGAAAAGCGGATTGAAGCGGCGCGCATCCATTGATGCGGAGAAGAAAGTGTGGACGGCGGAATTGGCGATTCCGATGAAGGGGCTTACGGAGAATTTCGATGCGGGGCATGCTTGGCGAGTGAATTTCTTCCGTGTGGAGGGCGATGGGGAGCCGCGCCTTTATTCGGCTTGGAGTCCGACGAAGTCGGAGAAGCCAAATTTCCATGTGCCGGGAGCGTTTGGACATTTGGTGTTTGAGAAGTGAGGGCGTCGCGCCGTTAGTCGGAAATGAGCCAGGTTTCGAAGAGGGTGGCGGCTTTGGAGCCTTCCATGCGGCGGCGGATAGCGTCCATAACGCGGCAACGTAGTGTGCCATCGGTGCCATAGAAGCCTAGCCAGTACGGCATGCAGAATTCTTCCGTGAGCGGTTCGATGCGTAGGGCTAAATTTCTTACCTGGAAAAACCCTTTTTGAAAAATGGTGCGCAGTGATTTTTCGCGCAGGGCTGCGTCCGCTTGCTCGGTGCTTATGCGCGCGGGAAGAATGTTTCGCGACGCGAGTGCGACCATCTGGTCTGCTACAGGAACGGACTTGAATTCGAAAAGGTCCAGCGAGCCATCGACCTGATCGAGACCGAAAGTTCGCGAATTGTGGGTGCGTCCTAGATCGTATTCCACGCGATACAAGCGAAAAGGAACATAGGCGGTGGCGAGGCGCTGGAGTGGGCCGCGTACCGTTCGTAGGTAGAGCGCTCCAAGGCCGCTGCCATGCAACATCCGAAACGCTTCTCGCTCCGTGACATTTGGACGCAGGGCAAGCTGCGCTGAATGATTCACGTTCGTCAGCGTGGACTCCGGAGCGTGTGCTTGCATGGACGTGGTCATCGGAAGAGCCATGGCTTAGCGGAAATGAATCCACAAGCTGAGAACGGTGACCAGAAGAACAGCGGTGAACACCAGATTCATGGTGCGTTCGCGCGGCGTTTCTCTGGCCAAGTGAGGTGCGTTGGCGTTGACGGTCTCGAGTTTATCGTCGACAGTGGCGAAGGTCAGGCCGGCGAGACGCTTACGGGCGGGCGCGGGATACATGTAGCTGACGCCGATGAGCACCGCTGTGCAGGCGACGAACATGACGATGGCGTAGTGAAGAAAGTTCATATCCACGAGCCAGCGGATCGCGGGCGAGGAAAAATGACGGGTTTTGTCCAGCACCTCGCAGATGAAGCGCGTGGCGCCTAGAACGAAGCCAGTGAGAAGCGAGCTGATGGCGCCTTGGCCGTTCAGACGCGGCCATAAAATTCCAAAAATGAAGCAGGCCGCGATGGGCGGGCTGATGTAGGCCTGCACACTTTGCAGGTAAATCCACAATTGCGCGCTGAGAAGATGGATGAATGGAACCCAGAGCAGTCCGAGGACAACCATGATGCCGGTGGCGATTCGTCCGAACGTTACCAGTTGCGATTCGCTGGCCGCAGGGCGGAATTTCTTGTAGAAGTCCAGGGTGACCATGGTTGAAGCGGAATTGAACACCGAACTCATCGCGCCCATCAGCGCGGCAAGAAGTGCCGCGATCATCAAACCAACGAGACCGGCAGGGAGAAGATTCACGACCATCATCGGGTAAGCGATGTCGCCGTTGGTGACATGGCCGTTTACGGTGGTGAACATCTGGGGATACAGCGCGTAGGCGATCAATCCGGGGATCACCAGAACGAACACGGGAAGAATTTTCAGGAAACCGGCAAAGATCGTGCCGGCCTTGGCGTGCCCTTCATCCTTGGCGGAAAGAACGCGCTGGACGATCACTTGATCCGTGCACCAATACCAGATGCCGAGAATTGGCGCGCCAAAGAAGATGCCGGTCCACGGATAGTCGGGATCGCTGGCAGGCTTGATCATGTGGAAATAATCGGCGGGGACCGCGGCGCGCAAGCCCGCGAAGCCGCCAACTTTATCGAGACCGATCATGGTGAGGGCAATGGCGCCTGCGAGAAGAATAAGTGTTTGCACCAGGTCGGTGTAAATGACCGCGGCCAATCCTCCGGCGACGGTGTAAATGCCGGTGGCCACAACCAGGATTACGGCGGCGGTCATGGGGCTCCAGCCGACTACCCGCTCGAGCACGATGGCCGCGGCATAGAGGTGAACGGAGATTTTCGTGAAGATGTAGGCGATCACGGAAATGCTGGCAAGATACGTTGCGCAACTGCGGTTGAAGCGGCGTTCCAGAAATTCCGGCATGGTGAAAACGTTGGAACGCAGGTAGAAGGGCACGAAAACCCAGCCCAAGAGCAGGAGGATCAGCGCGGCGAGCCACTCGTAGTGGCCGGGCGCGAGGCCGACGGTTGCACCGGAACCGGCGAGGCCGATGAAGTGTTCGGTGGAGATGTTCGAAACGAAGAGCGATGCGCCGATAGCGAACCAGCCGATATTGCGGCTAGCCAGGAAATAATCTTCGGAGGTGCGCTCTTTCAGCGAGAAATAAAAACCGATTCCGAAGATGAGTACGAAATATACGGCGATGATGATCAGGTCGATGGGCGCTAAAGTACGGTGGGTAATCGCCTCAGACGTTGCAACGAGCAATCGTGCCTCCCGACGGCCCAGAAGACGGATGCGGGCGCGGATGAGTTTGATGGGCGCAGTCTATACCAGTCAGGCGTGGCGGGCCAATCGGCAAGATGCGGTGTTTCTCAAGAAACCCGAGGGGAAGCTGCAGAATCGACGGTCTCCCTGTGCGCATCGAACCGTCCGGTTGAACCCGCGGAAAAACGAGGATAACGCATGAATGCGCTGCGTCATCCTTATATACTGTTGAAGATACTCGCGAACTTCGGGGAACGGGCAATCCACCTGCGGCTCTGTTTGACCTGAACAAAAGGAAGGTTCAATGAAGAAAATTCTCGTGCTGCTTGCACTTGTGGGGACATCGCTTATGGCCGCCGAAAAAACCGTGTATGACTTTACGTTGAATACCATCGATGGGCAGCCTGCTCCGCTGTCCAGTTACAAAGGAAAAATTGTGCTGCTGGTGAACGTGGCCAGCAAATGCGGGTATACGCCACAATATACCGCGCTTGAATCGATCTATGAGAAATACAAGGATCGCGGGTTTGTGATTGTCGGGATTCCGGCTAACAATTTTGGAGCACAGGAGCCGGGAACCAATCAGGAGATCAAGACATTTTGCTCCTCGAAGTACCACGTGACGTTTCCCATGATGGCGAAAGTTTCCGTGAAGGGCAGCGATATTACGCCGCTATACCAATTTCTGACGGACAAGGGCGCAAATCCGCAGACTGGCGGGGAAATTGGCTGGAACTTCACGAAGTTCCTGGTTGGTCCGAATGGCAAAGTGATCGCGCGGTTTGATTCCAAGATCACGCCGGATTCTCCGGAAGTTACCAGCGCGATTGAGAAAGCGTTGAGCGGCGCGAAGAGTTAGTTCCTTCCCCCTGCTGCCAACGGACTGAGTTCTCCGGACGCCGCAGGACGTAGCTGCAAACACAGCTGCAGAAAAGCGCTGCAGCAAACAGCAATCCCGTTATGCCGATCCTGTTGTTGGAAAATGTCAGCAAGGAATATGCCGCGGACGGACAAAAGATTCGCGCCCTGTCGGGTGTTTCCCTGGCAGTGCGCGAAGGCGAGTTTGTGGCGTTGGTGGGACGCAGCGGCTGCGGCAAATCCACTCTGCTGAACCTGGCCGGCGCCATGGATTTTCCGACCTCTGGCACGGTTGCGATCGACGGGCAGGTCACTTCCACGTTGGATGACAAAGCGCAGACTCGCTTGCGGCGAGACAAAGTTGGCTTTGTCTTTCAATCCTTCCAGTTGCTGCACACACTCACTGTTTTCGAAAACGTGGAATTGCCGCTGCTTCTGGCGCGAAAGCCGGAGGCACGTAAAGCGGCTGAAGAACGGCTGCACTGGGTCGAGCTGGACGGGCTTGGCGAACGATACCCACACCAACTTTCCGGGGGACAGATGCAGCGTGTGGCCATTGCGCGGGCGCTGGTGCATTCGCCAAAGATTTTGCTGGCCGATGAGCCCACGGGAAATCTGGACACCGCGACCGGCAGCGTGATCCTGGAGCTTCTGCGGCGGCTCACCTCTGAACAGAAAACCGCGACGATTATGGCTACACACAGCGTGGAAGCGGCCAGCGTGTGCGACATATTGGTGCG
>Ga0210409_10007487_pt1 | contig 11243 bp, 14 predicted proteins | sample IncBWH17MmetaG_FD_161649 | JGI IMG/M metagenome (GOLD analysis project Ga0210409, IMG submission 161649) | Forest soil microbial communities from Barre Woods Harvard Forest LTER site, Petersham, Massachusetts, United States - Inc-BW-H-17-M | ecosystem: Environmental > Terrestrial > Soil >...
TCATGAAAAAGACCATTTGGTTGATAGCCGGCATGTGTGCATTACTTGTGCTGGCGGCATGCAACAAGAAAGAGGAAGCGCCCGCTCCTGGGGCTGAGACTCCCGCCGCTTCCGCGCCCGCGGCCACCCCGATCGATCCCGCGACCGTGGCCACAGTCAGCGGCACCGTGAAGTTCGATGGCACGGCTCCGAAACCGGCGAAGATCGACATGAGCCAGGACCCAGGCTGCAAGGGCACCAATGAATCCGAGAACACCGTCGTCAGCAACGGCGATCTCGCCAATGTCTTCGTCTATGTGAAAGACGGGCTCGGCAGCCGCACTTTCGACGTGCCCAAGGATGCGATCGTCCTCGATCAGAAGGGCTGCCAGTACCATCCCCATGTTCTTGGCGTGATGACCGGACAGACCGTGCAGATCAAGAACGACGATCCCACCACACACAACATCCACCCCACTCCGAAGGACAACCGCGAGTGGAACGAGTCGCAACCTCCATCGTCACCCGCGCTCGAGAAAACCTTCGCGCGCGAGGAAATCATGCTGCCCGTGAAGTGCAACCAGCACCCGTGGATGAAGATGTACATCAACGTGGTGAAGAGCCCGTTCTTCGCAGTGACCGACAAGAGCGGCAAGTACGAAATCAAGGGCCTCCCGCCGGGTGACTATACGTTGGAGTTCGTACATGAAAAACTCACTCCACCCCAGGACATCAAAGTTACCGTCGGCCCCAAAGACAGCAAGACGGTGGACGCCACCTTCAAAGGAATGTAGTTGAACGTGTAGCGCCGGCATCCTGCCGGCTGTGGCGGGGGCGTCTCGCCCCCGCTCTTACTCTGATAAAATACCGCGTTGATCGGAGCGGAGCTGCTGGTTTCGCAGTACACCTTCTGGACGACGCCGCAAAGCGCTCTGTTCCGACCCAAGGGGCCCTACTCTGAATTCCATCGCTGCACCTTACAATCGTCCGCTGCATCGCTTCGCAGTCGTTCTCGCGTGCTGGACGTTTCTCCTCATCATCGCCGGAGCTCTGGTCACCAGCAACGATGCCGGACTCTCCGTACCCGACTGGCCCACCTCATTCGGCTCGCTCTACAAGATCCCCAAGCTAGTCGGCGGAGTCAAGTTCGAGCACACCCACCGCATGATCGCTCAAGTAGCGGGGCTGCTGACCATCATCCTGGCCATTTGGAGCTGGCGCGTCGAAAAACGCGGCTGGATGCGGATTCTCGGCTGGGGAGCTCTCGGTACCGTGATTGCCCAGGGCATCCTCGGCGGACTCACGGTTCTTTTCTATCTTCCGCCCCCGATCTCATCCGCGCACGCCGCTCTGGCCCAGACATTTTTCTGTCTCACCGTCGCCATAGCGGTGTTCACCGGGCAGAAATGGGTGGAAGAACAGCCGCGCGTCGAATTCGATACCAGACGTCCGAGCCTGTTCACGCTGACTCTTCTCTCGATCTTCGTTCTCTACGTCCAGCTGATGCTCGGAGCTTTGTTCCGCCACCATGGCCTGAGCTGGTGGCCACACGTCCTGCACGCGGTTGTCGTCTCGTTCGTTCTCGCATGGACCGCAGTCCGCGCTCTGACTGTCTACTCCAACATCGAAGCCGTCCGCCGCCCCGCCATCCTGATGCTCTCTCTCGTGATCGCCCAGCTATGCCTGGGCTTCACCGCGTTTTTGACAAGGGTGTCTTGGGGACGAGACGCTGTACAGCCGGAGTTGCCCATGGTCATCTCGACCGTAACGCACGTGGCTGTCGGCGCACTCTTGCTGGCCTCAACGGTAATCCTGGCGATTCAGGTCTGGCGCCACGCGCCAGTGGCCTTTGAGGAGCGCCTGCCGCAAGCCCAGCGGGACCCCTCAGCCGCTTAGGCTCACACCCGGACTCACTTGTCATGCTGAGCGCAGCCGCGATCGGAGCGAAGCGAAGATCGCGGCGGAGTCGAAGCATCCCTCCCCCCAGCGCGAGGCCTGGAGGCGATTCCTTCTGCCACCCGAGGGGCCAAAACGCCAAATCGTCAATTAACATCCAGCAGTGAACACGACGAGGTTTTTAATCAGCAATCAACAATGGGCTCCTCGGTAAATGCACTCCCGTCTCCCTAACCGCGCGCCGAATGTCGTAAACTGTTGACTAGTCCCCGGGGTTCTCATTGGTTACGAAAGTCGCCGCATTAGCTGAAACTGCAGGTGTGGACCGCCAGTCCGCCGAGCCCGTGATTTCCGTACAGGATCTGGTCCATCGCTACGAGAATCGCACGGCGCTGAACGGCGTTTCCTTCGACGTACGTCCCGCAGAACTCTTCGGACTTCTCGGCCCCAACGGCAGTGGCAAAACGACCCTCTTCCGGATTCTTTCTACGTTGATGATTCCGACCTCCGGGCGCGCCCTGGTCATGGGCTGCGATGCCGCCCAGGATCCTTCGACTCTCCGCCGCCAAATCGGCGTCGTGTTCCAGGCCCAGAGCGTCGACCCAAAGCTGACAGCTTATGAGAACCTCTGGCATCAGGGACACCTCTACGGCCTGAAAGGATCGGCGCTGAAAAAGCGCGTGGAAGAGATCCTGACCCGGGTCGGCCTCTCGGATCGCGCGAAAGAGCGCGTTGAAACATTCTCCGGTGGTATGCAGCGCCGCATCGAGTTGGCCAAGGGCCTCCTGCACCATCCCGGCGTCCTGCTTCTCGACGAGCCCACGACCGGCCTTGATCCTGGCGCACGCCGCGATCTCTGGCAATACTTGACGATCCTCCGCGACGAAGAACACGTGAGCGTGCTCGTCACCACACACCTCATGGAGGAAGCCGAGCGCTGCGACCGACTGGCCATCATGAACGAAGGCAATCTTGTCGCCCTTGGCACGCCCGCGGAGCTGAAGAGTGAAATTGGCGGCGACGTCATCCTGCTCGATGCCGCCCGCGATGCCGATTCCCTCGCCCAGCATATTCGTAGTCGCTTCCACGTCGCGACCACCGTACTTGGCAATCAAATTCGGATCGAACAGGAAGCCGGGCACCGCTTCGTCCCCGACGTGGTCGAAGCCTTCCCCGGCGAGATTCAGGCGATTTCCGTGAGCAAGCCCGCTCTTGAAGATGTGTTCATCCACCGCACCGGCCACAAGTTCTGGAGTGAAAATCCCGATCCCGATTTGCAGGCAATCGATAAAAAGAAGAAGAGGAGGTAACTTGCGTCCGATGATTCTGGTGCTTTCTCTCGTGCTCGCTGTTGTTCCCCTGGTTGGCGTCGTATGGATATTCCTGAGCGGCATGATCACCGTCTCACCGTTCTCCGCTACGGTCGACGGCCTTTTCATGACGCTGATCCTGCTCACCCTCTCGGCATGCTTCCTGCTGAATGCCTTCTGGGAAGCAAGAGATAAAGGCCTGATCGGCAAGAAACAATCTCCGCCGACTAAGACTCCGGCGGCAAAGGCGAGTTAAGCATGGCAACCCAAGCCGCAACGTTCGCGCGCCCGACGACTCCTTCTTCCGCGGGAGTCCTGCTGCCCGCATTCACCCTTTGGTGGCGCGAGATCGTCCGGTTCTACCGCCAACCCGGCCGTGTCATTGGCGTGCTCGCCTCTCCGCTGGTCTTCTGGATCGTACTCGGCTCCGGCTTCGGCACCTCTTTTCGCTCGACCGGTGGAGATCAGCAGCACTATCTGGATTATTTCTATCCCGGCACGCTGATCCTGATCGTGCTCTTCACCTCGATCTTCACCATGATGTCAGTCATCGAGGATCGCAAAGAGGGCTTCCTGTTGTCCGTTTTAGTCGCGCCGGTCCCGCGTACCGCCATCGTGCTCGGTAAGGTTCTCGGCGGAACTACTCTCTCGGCGGTCCAGGGCATGATCTTCCTGATATTCGCCCCGTTCGCCGGAGTACATCTCCAGCCTGTTCAGGTTCTGCTGGTCGCTGTGGTCGTGTTCCTGGTCTCCTTTTCCCTGACTGCCCTAGGTTTCGCCATCGCCTGGCCCATGGATTCCTCCCAGGCCTTCCACGGCATCGTCAATCTCTTCCTGATTCCCCTGTGGCTTCTGTCTGGGGCTCTTTTTCAACTCGACAGCGCGTCCGGATGGATTCGCGCCATTATGCGCCTGAATCCGTTAACATACGGCGTCAAAGCCCTGCGGTTGCTCCTATACCCCAGTCAAGACCACAGCTTCGAACTGAAGTCCGCGATGGCTACGTTGGTTCTGTTCTCCCTGGTGATGTTTGCATTGGCTGTGCTGATGGCAAACCGCCGCACCACGAGGCCTGCCGCGTGATCGCCGAGCAATATGCCTACTTCCCGGCCCTCAACGCCAGCCTGAACGGAACCAGCGCCGTGCTTCTCCTCACCGGCCGCGTCCTGATCGCCAAGGGACGCATGGCCGCGCATCGCGTATGCATGATCGCGGCGGTTGTCGCCTCAGCTCTCTTCCTGACTTGCTATTTGTTCTTTCACTGGAAGGTGGGCAACATCCTTTTTCTCGGTCAAGGATGGGCGCGGCCAGTCTACTTCGCAATCCTGATCTCGCACGTAACGCTCGCGATCGTAATCGTACCAATGGCCATCATCACCCTGACCCGAGGTCTGAAAGCCCGTTACGACAAACACCGCGCCATAGCGCGCTGGACCTGGCCCCTCTGGATGTACGTGTCGGTCACCGGAGTTGTCGTCTATTTCATGCTCTACCAGTGGTTCCCGCACAGTTGAGATAGCTTTTCCTTCGTGTACCTTAGTGTCCTTAGTGGTGAATGATTTTGGTTTCATGCCCATCCTGAAGCTAAAAATCGACGTCTCCGGCACAGTCGGCGACGCAGCCTGGAAAGAAATCCGCCAATTCGACCAGATCCAGTCCGCCGACTTCGGCCCTCAATTCGGCAGCGGCGGCCGCTGCAACCATCCTCCCGACGCACCCCACGCCAAAGGCGAATGGATCGGCGCCGAAATCCGCCTCCAGACGCCTCTTCTAGCCCAATATGCCATGTCCCACTATCTGGAACAGGAACGCGTTCTGGACGCAGACGTAGAGTAGCCTCCCCCTCAGAGAACGGAACTTGCCCGATTTCTTTCCGTATTGTTAACCAAGTCCCCCGTCAGCCGTTATATAGGCAGAGCGGACAGAGAGCGTCACAATCCAGACTGTCCACCCGAAGGAGCGAAACGTGAATCCCGACTTCATTGTGGCAGTAACACTCCCATTCATGTTCAGTTGGATCGCATGGGTCGTCTTCAGCACGATCCGCCGCTACAAGATCGCCAAACTGCAAGCTGACATCCAAGCCAGGCTGCTCGACAAGGTTGGCTCCGGCCAGGACCTGCTCGCCTACGCCCAGACCGAAGCGGGCAAAGAGCTGCTCGAGTCTCTGAAAGTCGAGCGCCACTTGCCGCACTCACGCATAATCGGCGCCCTGCAAACCTCGATCGTCATGATCTCCCTCGGCGCAGCATTCCTTTTTCTGCGTGGGAGGATTCCCGGCACGCAAGACGGTTTCCTGGTGTTCGGCACGTTGAGCACTATGCTGGGAATCGGCTTCGGATTGTCCGCCGTCGCCTCGTATTATTTGTCGAAGTCCTTCGGCCTGCTGAATGGCAGTCGAGCATAGCCGTGTAATTTCGGTTCGTGTTTACCTTCAGCGCATGAATCTGGAACTCTCATCGACGTCAGCCGAGGCCGTCGAACCTGATACGGATGGCGGACTCCGCATGAACGAGTCCGCCTTCCGCTCATTTTATGAACAGACGGCCACCCAGCTGCTTCGATATCTGATCGGCATCACGGGAACTCCAGACATCGCCGAAGACGTGTTGCAGGAAACGTATTGCCGGTTCCTCACGGCGCGGCTTCCCGAGATGGACGACCGCCAGACCCGGAACTATCTGTTTCGTATCGCCACCAATCTCATCCATGATCGGTTTCGTCGCGGCAAAGACGAGCCTCTGCCCGCGGACTCGTTTGAAATACCAACTCCCACTCCCCACTACGACCGAAGGCTTGGCGTCCGGCAGGCCTTTGACCGGCTCAAACCCCGCGAGCGTCAACTGCTTTGGCTCGCGTACGTCGAAGGCTCGAACCACCAGGAAATCGCAGCGCACACGGGTCTGCAACCCGGAAGCATCCGCCTGCTGCTTTTTCGAGCGCGGCGCAAGCTGGCCGACCTTATTGGAACGAAATCGCCGGCACGGGAGGTCTCCAAGTGAAAACGTATTCCCGCGAGACTCGCTTCTGCGAAAAAGAACAGGTTGTCGTCGCCGCTCTCCTCGCCGGCGCTCTCCCTGACGACCTTCTTGCCCACGTCAGGGTGTGCGAAGTATGTACAGAAGTAGCCCAGGTTTCCCACGCGCTCTTACATGAGGTCGCCCCAACCGCGGACGTACTTCGCCTCCCTGATGCGAGTCTCGTGTGGAAGCGCGCTCAGGCACTCGCCAAACAGCAAGCCATTGGCAAAGCGACGCGACCCATTCGCATCGCCCGCATCTTCGCCGGAGTTGCGGCCTTGCTCGCCGTACCGTGGTTGGTTCCCACACTCCTGAACTCGATGCCCAACTTCTCCCATCACTTGTTGACAATGGATCACGCTTTCTCCGAGGCCCTGAAGGGCACAACTCTGTTCGCCGTAGGCACCAGTCTGATTCTTATCAGCCTGAGTTCGTGGTACGTCTTGCGTCAGGAATAACCGCGCGCAACGTGTGCCGCACAATTCACAACGTACACGTCCAACGACCACGCACATATGTACTCGGATAACGGGAGTACACACGGAGCAGCCTCTCTCTGCGATCTCTGCGAAAACCTCGGCGTTCTCTGCGGTTAAAGGCTTCTTGCATCAAGCCAGGATGCTGCCCGGGCCATACGACTGCCCCAAACGTTCTGCTATAGTTCCTACCTTGGACATGTCCGCCGAACAGACTCCCGCACCAATTCCCGATCCTCAGCCCTCTCCAGGCCCCAGCGCAGCCGGTTCAAAACCCAAGCGCTCCGTGAGCCGCACCCAGAAGCTCCTCTTCTTCGCCACCGGATGGCTCATCGTCCTCATGCCGTTCCTCTTCTGGTGGAACACCTGGTTCGGACGCCATCTGAACGACCAGCAACTCACCGAATACCTACACGACGACAAAAAGCCCCGCCACATCCAGCATGCGCTCGTGCAACTCGGCGATCGCATGAGCCACGCGGACGCGAATGCGAAGCAGTGGTATCCCGACCTGCTTCGCCTGGCGACAAACCCGGTAGAAGAAGTCCGCAACACCGACGCCTGGGTCATGGGCCAGGACACCTTCGGCCCAGGATTTCATGACTCACTCTTGAAGATGTTGCAGGACCAATCCCCCATGGTCCGCGGCAACGCCGCTCTCTCGCTCGTTCGTTTCGGAGACTCAACCGGCCGCCCCCAAATCGTCGCCCTGCTTCAGCCCGCGCAGATCACCGCTCCCGCCGCTGGAACCATCGTCGATACCGACCGTCCCGGTACCGCAATCCATCAAGGAGGACTCGTCGCCAAGCTGAAAACCGACGAATCTTCGCTGTCGCTCGAGGTCCGTTCCCCGATCCCCGGCCGCATCCGCTCGGTCGCGCAAACCGGTGCAAAAATCGCATCAGGGGCCGAAATCGCCGTAATCGATCCCGGCACCGAGCAAGTATGGGAAGCCCTGCGAGCTCTGTACCTGATGGGTCAACCGGACGACTTGCCGGCGATCCGCCCCTACGAACGCGATGTCCCCGACGTCTCAAACGATGTCCGCCAGCAAGCGCAGGAAACCGAGAAAGCAATCCAATCCAGAGCGAAGTAGCGCCGGCGTCCCGCCGGCTGTAGCGGGGGGCGTCTCGCCACCGCTCCGGCAACGTGAAAATAAGCTGATGCAGTCTCTGCACCGCAGCAGCAAGGAGAAGACATGTCCCAAAACATAGGCTACGTAACCCTGGTCGTCCGCGATTACGACGAAGCCATCGCCTTCTTTACCCGATCCCTGGGCTTCGACCTCATCGAAGACACACCCTCCAAAGACCGCCAGGGCCGTGATAAACGCTGGGTCCTGGTCGCTCCGCGCGGTTCCCGCGGAACGGCGCTCCTCCTGGCCAAAGCCTCCACTCCGGAGGAAGTTAGCCGCATTGGAAACCAAACCGGCGGCCGTGTCTTCCTGTTCCTCCACACAGACGATTTCTGGCGGGACTACAACGCGATGCGGGAAAAAGGTGTGAAGTTCATCAGAGAACCAAAGGAAGAAGAATACGGAACAGTAGCGGTCTTCGAAGATCTCTACGGCAACAAGTGGGATTTGCTCGAGCGAACAACCTTGTCATCCTGAAGGCCGCGTAGTTTGCGGCCCGAAGGACATCTGGAATCAATTAGGAGCTGAACTGACGCAGAATTGAAGAGGCCGCCGATCGCAAAAATCGCGATCCTCTGGAAATATGGTGTGCTGAAAGCCAACGGCTGAGAGCTGATAGCTAAATCGCCATCACTCCCACTTCCTTCTCCACCTCAGCCGTGTCGACCATAGCGATCGCATCCCACGGACATCCATCGAGGAAGCACCCGTCCGGCCCTTTGCTAACGCACTTCTTGCAACCAATACACAGAATCGGGTCGATCTGAATCCGTCCAAACGGCGGATTGTCCTCATCCGGCACCCAGAACATGCAGTCTTCCACCGGGCAGTATTCGACACACGCAGGAGATCCAGCGCAGCCGGTACAACACTCAGTGATCACCGCCAATTCCTTGGGTTTCTTCTTGCGCGGCGTGGCAAGGCCTTTGGACTTCGGTTCAAACTTGAGCTCGTCAGGCACCATCCCGACGGCTTTCGTGGCTCCCCCAGAGGCAGCAGGCATGCGGCATTATAGCCCAAAACACGCTGGCGGCGGGGGTTGAATGCTCCGCCCGCCGCAACAGCCGATCAAGCCCTAGTTGTGTTCATGTTCTTCGTGCTCTTCCTGCCGATCACGCTTTTCCTGCTTGTGCCGCCATTTCCAGTATTCCCGCTGGTCCTCCGGCCGGAGCTGATCGTAATCTACATAATCGTGATGGCGTTCCCCGAGCCATTGGCGGTATGCCCGATCTTCCCGCGAGTCCCAATTGTGATAGTCCCGATATTCCTGGTCGTATGCCCGACGCTGGTGCTCTTCCTGCTCGTGCCGTTCGTGCTCGTCCTGGGGCTTCGGCATGGCCATTGCGCCTACTGGCGCTATCAACGCAGCCGATAAGAAAAGTGAAACCGTAAGTTTGTGTTCAAGACGCATGTTTATCCTCCAGAAGCGGTCCAGAATAGATGCCGCCAGAGGACTCACGGTTGGAATCCCAGACTCCCTAGATACACAAGTATCTGTAGGTACGCACGGAACATTTCAGAAATTGTCATGCTGGGCGGAGTCGAAGCATCCCCACAATCATCACGCCCCTGAATGCGACAAGAATTCAAGCAACCGCCGAATCCCTTCTCCGAAATCAACTTCCGGCGCAATCAGACTCAACACCAGATATCCATCGCTCTCAAAATCATAAAAATGCCCCGGATGCACCAGCACCGCTTTCTCCCGCGCCAGCTCAATCGCCAACTCCTCATCTGACCGCGTGACTGGCACACGCAGCACCGCATACCATCCGCCCTCGACGCTCAACCGCTGGCAAGCCTTTTGCGCCCCCAGCTGTCTGTCCAGCTCCGCCAGATTCTGTCGAACCCGCTCCAGCAACTGCCGCTGAATACTCTTCCTCTGCTCAAGCAGCACCGGCGTCGCCCACTGCACCGGCGCATTCATCGATAGATACGTATCGGCGATCACCTCGAGCCGCGCCATCGCTGCCTGCGCCTGTTCAGCAGGCCCGCTGGTTACCACCCACGCCACTTTCATCTGCGGCAAAGCAGAAATTTTCGATAGCCCGCTCAACGTGAACGTCAGCACCTCCTGATTCTTCGCAAAACTCGGCGCAGCCGCAAAAAATTTGGTGACAGCCGCCATCGGCTGTCCGGTCGAGCGAAGCTCGACGGCTTCGGCGGCCGAAATCTTCCCACGGAGGGCATAATCCAAAAACACCTCATCCACAATCACCGCCAGTCCATGTGCCCGGCAGAACTCATTCAACGCTTCCAACTCTCCGGCGTGCACATACGACCCGGTCGGATTATTGGGATGCACCACCACCACTCCCCGCGTCCGCGCGGTCACCGCTTTCTCCATCGAATGAAAATCAATCTGCCACCCGTGATCGTAAATCAGCGGATAAGACACCAGCCTCACATCCTGCAAATCCGCCAGGAATTCAAACAGCGGATAACTCGGCTTAGGCACCAGCAACTCATCCCCTGCGTTGCACAGCAGTCGGAAAACAAACGAATACCCTTCACTGGTACTGGTAGTAAGCACAATCCGCTCAGGATCGACCTCAAGCCGCCCCCCCGGACCGCCACCGCAATTCGTAGAGACGTTGCTGGCAACGTCTCTCTCACCACGAGAACACCGTTCGCCGTAGTACCGCGCCACAGCCTCTCGCGCCGAAAGCAGTCCCTTAGCCTGTGGATCGTAAACCAGCGCCCGCTCAGACCGCAGACCCTCAAGAATCGCCCTCGAGTCATATTCCAGCCCCACCCGAGTCGGATTCGAAGCCGTAAGGTCCAGCACCCGAGTGCCTCGCGCGCGCACCTCCTCCACCGCCTGCGTAAATCGGTTTTGCGTCAGACGCCAGTTCGTTCTCTCAGAAAACATGGATGGATTTTATGCGATGGCCAACCGATGTGTGGGCCTCTCGAATGCACGCGCCAGAAGGCACGAGTTGAAAATAGCCCGGCGTTTCAACGCCGGGTTTCACGCCGCAAAACAATGGCGTCCCAGAGGGACGCCTGAAATCGCAAACCAAGGCATAACCCTTTTTACTGCGGACGACTTGGAAACTCTGGCCTTCCCAACTGGCTCAACGCCGGCACACTCTTTTGCAAGCTCGGCCAGTCCCGAATCCCCACTGCCGGGCAAATGAGGCCATTCCCCGTCGGACGCAACAGCTGCCGCAGCGTCTGTACGCCATAGAACAATCCCTGTCCCGTGCTGGCAGCGACGATCAAATGAGACTTATCGGAAAATAGCAGATACCCATCCGGCCCGATCGCCGAATCGGCCTTCAATCCATTTCGCGCCAGGAAATGCCGCACGCGATCGTCCTCCAGCCGCGCCAGTACGATAGCCCCTCCCTCTGCCTTGCCTTCCGCCTTCATCCCGAAAATGTTCAGCTTCAATCCGGCTTGGTCCTGGACCTCTTCCGCCAGC
>Ga0210409_10007488_pt1 | contig 11241 bp, 10 predicted proteins | sample IncBWH17MmetaG_FD_161649 | JGI IMG/M metagenome (GOLD analysis project Ga0210409, IMG submission 161649) | Forest soil microbial communities from Barre Woods Harvard Forest LTER site, Petersham, Massachusetts, United States - Inc-BW-H-17-M | ecosystem: Environmental > Terrestrial > Soil >...
CGCCTCCACCTGCTTGAGAACTGCAATAATCTCCGCCTCTGTGTGCCTCGTTCTGGACATGCTTCTCCCCCTTTCCAAACTGCGAAATCATACTCAGTTTTGTGCGGATTTAGGGGAGCAGGTCAGTACCGCCAAAAGAAGGGCAAACAACAAGCAGGTCGCTTTGCGGCCAACCGCGCTCGCGACTTCAGCGGTCGTGAGGCTGGCCCTGATTCGCGCTTCTCGAATCGCACTCATTGCCGCGAGTTTCTCACATGCATGCCGGAGTTTCCACCGGCGAGGCCCTCGGTGTCAGCCACCGAAGGTCGCCAAACGGCCGTTCCATCGGCACGAGTTACCGCGGCCGCTTCCCATCGGGTGTCCACAGATCAGGCAAGCGAGGCCGCACCCTCCGACGAAAGCGCGGCGGCGTGTCTATCGTTTGCTCAACTTGCATGTTGCACTTGCAGCGCAGCCCGCTTCCTCGACGCGCGCATCACGCCGCGGCCCGGGCGAGCAACTCGCGAAGTCTTTGGCGATCTTTCCGCTGCAAATCGAGAAGTTTTAGCCGCAGCACCCGCACCCAGTCCCCCTTCGCGGGATCGCGGGACGCTTTCACAAGCTCCTCGCCCATGCGCTTGATCGCCTTCGGCAACTCCCACGCGAACGTCACGCCAGGTGCCAAGTCCGCGATGCGCTCGAACTGGCGCGCGAACCGGACGGACGCTTCTCTGCGAAGGCCAAGCTGACGGCATCGCAGATCGAAGATCAGGTGGCACGGTTCGCACATCTCTCTCAGATGCGCCTGCTTGTCACATTTCGTGTCGTGGCAGAGATATGCGGTCGTCAACCGGATCGGTTTTTTTCCGCGCCTTCGTCGCGCGCGCGGCCACGCCCCGCGGATTCCCATTCCGACCATTGGCCCGCAAGGCCCGCAAGGAAATCCTGGTCCGATTGGCCCGCAAGGACCCGCGCTATTTTTCCGGGGAAACTGGCAACCGTTAATCGAGTGCGTGCAAGGCTCTTAAGTCACATATAATGGAAATCTCTGACTGGCGAACGCGGTTAGCAATATTTCCAATCCAACACCGAGTAATCCATTTTGGACGCTATTGGGTGCCTTGCCGAGCCAAGTCAGCGACCTAGTCATTGCCGTAGACGGTGCTGGCCAGCCTCCGCAACCGGGTTTCAAAGGCTATCTCAGTATTCCCTACAAATGCACAATCAACGGATGGGTGCTCTTCGCAGATCAGGCTGGGAGCGCATCCTTCGATGTGAAATGGACACCGTACTCCGGGTTTCCCACCACCACGAGCATTGTGGGCTCCGCAAATTCGAAGCTTGTGAGCCAACAGAGTGCCGAAGTCCTGGACGTATCTGCTCTCTGGACAAAGCTTTCTTTCGTGAAGGGCGACGTTCTGGAATTCGATTTGCTTTCTGCAAGTACCGTCACGTTTCTAACTCTCATGCTCAACATCACGTCAGACTAAGGAGCGACATGGTCACGACAACGATTGAAGCTACGACAGCGCCGGACACAACGGTCTACCTGGTTCCAAGCCATCTGGCCAAGCGATTTGGCGAGCAGTTACATAAAGCGTATCAAGAACGTCAATCTATAGCCAAGTTATGTTCAAGCAGCAAAATGTTCAAATGCAAGCGTGTGCATTAGTACTCTTCGGACCGTACCGGGATACTTGTCCGCGTATCTGACGAGTTTGTTCTTGTCAACAGGCTTGAAATCGATCTCATCCAGATGCGGCGTAAGTCCTCCCTGCAACGAAAGATAAATCCAGTCCAGCAAAGCCTTCTCTGGTTCAGCAACGCGGTATTTCGAATAGCGCGTCTGTTTCTCGACGAAACCCCAGAAGAGCCGCTTTGATATTGTCCGAAAGGTGATCGCGAATTCTGGCGTTTTATATTCCTTAGGCTTTTCTGTAGTTACGCAGGTCAGAGTGACGGGGCTTTGTGTACTCAATCCCCAGTGGTTAAGTGCGGATTCAAGAGACACATAGGAGTTGGGTTTGAGGACGTTCACAAAATCTGTCGCTGACTGGTCTCGTACCAATTTGTTTGCGTAGACTCCCTTGGCCACTCGACTCACCAAACCGCGGTGCGCTAATCGCGACAATGCTTGCCAAACTGAGGCAACGGGTACCTTGTATTTGGTAGCTATCTCGTCTACCAAAACAACATCAGTTAATCGGGCTTCGTTCGTGAGAACTTTTACCCAATCTAACGGTTTCGTTCCTAAGTTTTTCATAGCCATTCCTCATACAACTCTTCAAGTGCACCCCTAAGGGGCGCGAACGTGGCCTGTTCAAGCGCAGAATAAATTTCCGGCGGCAGTATGGGTTTAAGTTCCAAGGCACAAAGATTCGCGTCTACTCGATGTATACGGCCCAAGATAGTTTCCGAATCAATTTCGTTTGCCAGGACAACATCTTGCAGATGAGCTCGCAGGTTAGGACTTAGCATTGCACCGATTTGCTTTAATAGGTGGATATCATATGCATCTCTTGCTTTCACGGCCCACCGTAGTAGGAATACTTCGGCCTTTTGAAGAAGGAGAAGTTCCTTGCTCGCCGACTTTATCACTGCTGAAAAGCCAGATTCGCCCTCGACGGGGTGGTCTTCAATTTCGCTCTCGATCGCGGACCCGAGTCGAGTTAGATCGATTCGAAATAGTCGCTGGCCGGAGTTAGTACTCACAACAATTCTTCCTTCCCTGGCGTCGGAGTTCTCGATTTCAAAGCGGAGTTCACCTAATTGCATGATTTTTGCTGTGGGTGTGAGGTCGCGTTCCAGAGAGGCTATTATCTCTTCGCGTGGCGGCAGTGGTGAGGTCCTGGGCAGCAAGTCAAGATCTGCCGAATGTCTCACGCTGTCGTGATACAGCACCAGCGTAGCGCCACCAAAAAGCAGAAATGCGTCAGGGAAGTCTCTGAAAATCGTAAAGGCCGCATTTTCCATTAGCGCATTGATTTCGGCCCGTTCTCGATTGAAGCCTTTATCTTCGTATTTTGCAATCTGCCTTGCGATGTCCATATTTGGTTCCCTAGAGCATGATATCATATTCCTGTTAGCAGACATATGTGTATAGGATACGCCCTTATGTCTTGTGTCATATTCCCCTAACTAGACACATATGTCGAGTTGGGGGAATATGACCCGAATAATCACCTATTTTGTTCCGCCTTGGTATATATACCAAGGCGGAACACAGCCGAGAGGCACGCACCTTGGAACCCTTGGTATATATACCAAGGGTTCCATCGTGAGGAGTCTATCCCTAAATGCCAAAGTCCGAAATCAACATCGCTTTATTAACCCAATACTTTGAAAACATTTCAGACCGGGTCTGTGCGTTATCCGACCTGGAATCCCTTTTCCTGGAGCATACACGTGAATGGAATCTACCCCCTAGCATGACAGCAAAAACCTTCGTTCAAATGTTACTCACCCGCACGAACCTTAAAGAGCTCCGGCTTCGGTCACCTCACTACTCTTCCCTTCTCCGATATAGCTGGGGAGACAAACCGTCAACAATGTCGGTCGCAATTTCAATAAAAACAAATAATGCATTTTTCTCTCATGCGTCTGCGATGTGGATTCACGGTCTGAGCGAAGATCATCAGAATATTTTCATTAACAGAGAACAATCCGAGAAAAACAGTCACTCAACTCAGCTCTCGCAAGAAGCCATTGACCGCGCCTTTCGCAATCAACAAAGGCGTTCAAAGCTGACGTATAAATACCAAGATGCCAGAATCACCGTGCTAAGCGGAAAACATACAGGACGATTAGCGGTGGAACTCACCAAAGCCCCATCAGGTCACGACGTACACGTTACTTCACTTGAGAGAACTCTTATCGACATCACCGTTCGACCAGGATATTCCGGTGGCGTTTCGACCGTCCTCCGAGCATTTAGACTGGCCAGGAACCGAACATCTGTCACCAAATTGATTTCCCTCTTGAAGAAATTCAACTATATATATCCTTATCATCAATCAATTGGCTTTTATCTCAAACGCGCTGGCTACACGGAAGGAGACCAACTCCTCACAAAGGCGGGCGGCCTACAGTTTGACTTCTATCTCTGTCATGGTCACAACGATCTGGCTTTCGATCCGGACTGGCGTGTGTACTTTCCCCGAACGCTGAAGTGATTCACCTTCCCGCGCCTCACGTTTGGGCTAAGTGCCGCACACCTCGAAAACTTGTCTCTTCCCAGCCCCGCGGCTGCACGCAACGAACTCGGGCGAGCCTGAGAGACCATGACCCGCGTCTCGTGCGTTAATGCCATTGACCGTGCGTGATAGGGTGCGTGGGAATTAAGCAGAGTGCACAAGAACTGCCATTACTCCGAGGACGCAACACTAGCTACTTAGTTTTAAAAGTATTAAAATAGTGCTTCCGGTAAGCTTGTTTTGCCCATTTTAATCAAAGAAGAAATCGACCCTTACAGCTAAAAGTATCGCCGATCTGGGTATCTTTCCTTTACGGTTGCAGAGGTTTTGGTCGTAGATGGAGGACGAGATGGCATCAGACCTTCTCAGGTTCGACAAAAGCACAGGTAAGCTATTTCTCAAGGGGGCTGACGGCGAGCAGCAGATTGTCGCCCCTCCTGAGACGACGAACAAGACCGTGTTCGTACTTGTCGATGCTTCTGGCAGCATGGCAATCAGGAAGTTTGATGACGCCACGAAGGGAGCTTTGGATTTCGGCCTAGTGTGCATCAGCAAGCGATATCAGGTTGGCGTCGTCGTATTTTCCGACAAGGCTGCTGCTTCATCGCCGACCGGAGACCCGACAGCATTTCGCGCCAAAATTGACAAACTCAAATGCACGTCAGGTGGGACCTATCTTGCGTCTGCCCTCGGTCATACCCTCGATTACAAGCCTGCTTATGTACTTGTCGTGACCGATGGAGAGGTTGCTGATTCCGCTCAGAGTCTTGCTGTTGCGGAACGCTTGAAGTCCTCTGGCACCGAGATTCTCACCATCGGCACCGATGACGCCGACCAAGAATTCCTGAAACGGTTGGCATCGCGCTCAGACCTAAGTGTCAAAGTTGCATCGGCTGAATTGGCACAGACGATTAGCGACACCAGTAGGTTGCTACGGTGATGGGGCGCATAAATCCCGGAGGCTTTTCTACCTGGCGGCTCTTAGGTGTGTCAGCGTTTAAATCTCGAATCTCCCAAGCAATAGGTATCCCGTTGACCCGATCTGGTAGGGAGCGCAAGCTCGGGCGTTTTATCCTGAAGTTGTTCGGAGTATGAGCGAGACGGTATGACCTATTATGATATCTTGGCGGTTTCCCAGGCCGCGTCTGCGGGAGATATTAAGAAAGCGTATTGGAAGCTCGCACAGGATTTCCATCCCGATAAGCTGGCGGGTGTTCCTCCTGCGGTAGCGAAACTGGCGGAGGAAAAATTCAAGGATGTTCAAGAGGCATACGAAGTCTTATCCAAGCATCGGGCTGAATATGACAGTCAGCTCCGGGCAGTGGCTCCGCCTCCACCGCCACCACCTCCTCCACCGCCCAAAGCACGGACAACGTCCTCTGCTCGTCCCCGGCGAAGGAGGAGCAGTCAGCCGAGTGCAAAAGTGACATCTTCTTCTCCCACTCCCACTGCTGCGCATAATCCGGCTTTTAAGGACAAGAAGAATGTGTGGCAGGTCTGCGGAAAGGTGCTTGTATGGATATTATTGGGCGTCTTTTTTCTACTGATTGCGATAATTCGAACTCAAGGCAAACGCCGCCGCCGATGACCGAATCGTCGCTAGAACCGCTGTTCAGACTTTGAGAGAGACGGTATGACCTATTATGACATCTTGGGCGTTCCCCAAACTGCGTCCAAGGATGAGATTAAAAAGGCATACCGGAAACTCGCTCAGGATTTCCACCCTGACAAGCTGGCGGGTATTCCTCCTGCGGTATTGAAGCTGGCGGAGGAAAAGTTCAAGGATGTTCAGGAAGCATATGAAATTCTGACCAAGCATCGGGCTGAATATGACAATCAGCTTCAGGCAGTAGCTCCTCCTCCACCCGCTCCACCTCCCCCACCCCAGCCGAAAGCGCCGACAACAGCTTCTGCTCCGCCTCCCGCTGCTCCACCTACGCCTCGTCCGACTCCGACGAACAAGAAGAATATATGGTACATCTGTGGGAATTTCTTTGGTGAGTACCCGTGGTGGGTTGCAATCGTCTTATTATTGATTTTAGGGGCGATTCTGCGGTTGAGTAATACCCCAGAATCCCCTAAGCAAACGCCAAAGTCAGTGACCCAACCATCGTCTATGCCCAAAGTCGCTCAATCTGAGCCGTCATTCACGGGCCAGCAGAACACTGTCAACAATAAAGCTATGACTCCGGCTCCAATTAAGCCTTCCGCGAAGTCCACGGAGCAGTTTGTAGGGACTGTCCACAACCAGTCCTCTAACCTTTCGGCTGAATTTGGGATCGCTGTCCAAGACGACGGTGGCATTTTATCGGGTTGCATGGGTGTCAAAGAGCCGCTTTTCGGAAGTGGCCCGCTGTCGGGGCATGTAGTAGGTGCGGATGTGTCGTTTGTCGTGAACAGTGCGATTGGGAAGATCACATTCAAAGGCCGCAGAAATGCGGATGCTATTAGGGGAACATACATAGTTGACCGCGAGACCAGCCCAACAGGGACAGAATTGGGAACGTTCAATTTAGATAAGGTCACATCTGAAGAGCCAGTGAATGGTTTCAACTTGCAGAACTGTCCAACGGATGCAGAGGTAAATCAAAGGAAAACAACCAACAACAGTGTGATTCCGAATCCAGTGCCGACGCTGACTCCCAAAGAGCCGATATCTCCCGAGGTGGCAGCGCCAAACGAATTGCCGAATAAGAGCGAGAAGACACAAGCTTCCATTCCCGAACAACAAAGCGGGACTGTTGCAAATGCAGCAGTGGGAATGTGGAAAAGCCTAAAGGATGGTTACACGTACAGGGTTCTACCCTTCGGAGATAACTTGAACTTGGAATCGGTTGAAACTGATCCTGCTGATTTGGCCGCTATCGTAAGGTGTCAGTTTAAACGAGCAATCTCTGTCGGAATAATCTGGATCGGTACGTGTCGGAAACGAAATACAAAGTACAGAAGCGAATCCCAATCGAATGCTACGATCACTCTATTCTCAGATACAAGAATTGAGGGCAGCGATTTCGTTCTGATCCCGACAGGACCAATTTCTGCCGGACAAACAACGCCGAAACCAGCGGGCCAACAGATTCCTTCACCACAATTCGTTCAGCCTGCTGCGAGCGTTCCCGAGCGGCAGTCAACGGCACCAAGGAGCCCTGATCTATCTGGCTTAAACGCTTCCGAACGGCAGTCCATCGAATCCGCATGCTTGCATCCTAAACTCGTGGAGGGACCAGCAGCATACAACCGATGTCTGGTATACCAACTCGGACTTTTGACGAACCATCGCCCCTAACTACCGTCGCAACATTCCTCCGGCTCGCTTCCACGCTTCGCAGGAGGGTTGCGGGGAGATCATGCCATGTGCCATCCTGGAGACTCCGACTTGCAAGCCTGTGATTCGTGCGTCATGCTGATTGCAGTGAGGGGGATTCAGCCCCAATAACGCCACCTCTTGGCGTGCTCCTGGACTGGCGGGTGGAAGTCACACCCACTGGGTTTCCTTGAAAAAGGGAGCCGCCGGTGCCAGACCTTCCAGTTATTCCACGTGTAGGAAATGTCAGCGACGAAGCTGACGCTGCATTCATGGCCGAGTTGAAGCGGACGGATCGTGCACGTTACGACCGCAATCCTAGCCACCGAGACAGCCGGCAGTAGCGTAACCTAGATTGGAAGTCGCTATCCGGCTCGTGCTAATCTTTCCGAGTGTTTCAATTCGCAACCCAGGGAGACCAAATGGCCAGCCTTGATCTAGGCGGAACAGTGAAAGCATTGAGGGGAGAGCGCGTCCGGGTAATGGGTGAACTTGCGAAGCTGGATAAAGCAATCATTGTGTTGGAGGGACTATCCCAAACGAGCGCTACAACTCCGAATGGGCACGCCGGCAAACGTACTCTGTCCGCTGCCACCCGCAGGAAAATAGGGAAGGCTCAGAAGTTGCGTTGGGCAAAGATTAAGCGGCAAACGGGCAAGAAGTAGCCTTCGAGCAAGATTACCTGTATATCTGAATTCCCCCAATGTTGATTGAAGGCGTGTGGGCAGAAATTAAATTAGGCGGCGAACATCTGCGGCTGTTCGCGGAACACAACGCTCAAGGCGTACAGGCATCCGCGTACAACGTCAATGCGAAGAGTTGAATTGCACCATCTGAGGCGGTTGACGATATCGAACAGGGCAAGGAGAAAGCAGTCGAATACGCCAAGGCGTACCTCAGAAAAGCCACCGGCAGAGAGCTCCCTCGGCTGACCTGGAAGAAATCTCGCTCACGCTAAGCCTCTTTGCCCGTTCGCAGGATGTGTAGTATCGCAAGAAGATAGGGCCCAATAAGGTTTCGTGATGGCTCCAAAGCACCGTAAGACCAACTTTTCTTGGGAAATGGACGATGCAAGGCAAAGAGGACGGCCGTAATGCGGCTTCTCTCAGAATCCCCGTCGATTTTATTGAGGATCTCCGGGTTGAGCTATCAAAACCGGGCGTGACTTGAGGCGCGGTACGCCTTGATGACGTCGCGTACTTCATCGAGCGGATCGCCGTTCCGCATTCGCGCGATGCTCGCCTCCATGCTCGCGATTGTCCCGTCCAGCCAACGCATCTCCGCCGGGTCCTCCGTTCGCAAGCGGATGCCAAATGGGCCGGCCGGCACCACGATGGGCTGGTAACGCGGATGATAAGGCAAGTCGGCAAGCTCCCGCTCAAGTTCGAACACCTGCTCCTTGAGAACCTGATTGTAGATGGACAGTTTCTCTTCCGTCAGGCGCTCCACGTCGCCCTCCTCCCGATGAATCCACTCCAGTTCCAGGCGCAGCAATGTGTGGAGGTCGTTGTTCCGGTAGGCTGCGGTTAGCTCCTGCATGAGAGTACCCTTCACCTGTTTCCGTCCGGCATCCGGCTCCAGATCGGGGTGCAGCACTTTCGCGAGTTGCTTGTACACGCTCGCGATACTCTTATTGCGGAGTTGTTCTGCCTGCCGCATGCGCTCCTCCTTCTCCAACTGGCGCTTGGTCTTCCGGTTCCCCGGCGGGCGAAACGCGCGTTCCTCTTCTTCAGCCTTCTGCTGAATCCTCTCCGCCATTTCGGCCGCCTTGGCGGCTAGCTCCTCGGCGCTCATGTCCGGCCGCAGGTCGGAAAGATCGATTCCGATGCCGAGTTCGCCGAACATCTCTTCCATTACCGAACGCATTTCCTCCATCTCTTCCTGCTCGACCTGACCGAAATCGACGCCGTGAACCTGTTTGAAGACCGCCTGAAGATCCTCATCAGTCAACGTGCCTTCCTTTCCGGCGATTTCATTTATCTGTTCTGCAATGACCATTCGCAGCGTCTTTCGCTCGCTTTTTTGTTTCAGCCGGTTGCCATCGAGAAACGGCACAAGTGCGCGAATGAGTTCCTTACGCAATGCCGTCTGCCGCTGCATACGCGGATGAATGTACTCACCGTAATAGGCCAGCACCTTATCGAGTCGGTGGATTTCGCGATCCAGCCTAGCGCGCAGTTCCTCCACTTTGGTAACTAGGCGGTTGAAAGCACGCTGCGCTTTGGACAAAGGCCGACCCGGTTGGGAGATCACGACGAGTCCGCCCGCCTCCGGCCGTCTGAACGATTCGTCTTCGAATAAAGATGTTTGCTTTTCCGCCACGGTCGCTTCCTCAGCGCACCTGAACGGTGCCTCATTTAATTCGAGTCAAGCCGAAGCCTGTCTTCGATGGTAAACCTACAATTTCAACATCGGAGAGGCAAGAGATTTCATGCGATCCTTTGGCGAACGATCTTTCATTTTCAGGTCGTCCCATTTCACTTGCTGATTTCTCAGCCGAAATTGACTTTAACCCGAATGTCGGATGACCGACAAGGAATCCGCACCGGCGCAGCTAAGAACATACAAATGCCTCTATTGCGGAGCATGGTATCTTACCAGCAAGGAAGCATGATAGAGGGGCCCCCTGAAGCAAGACTCACAAACACTCTCTGGCGGCAGAAATAATGAAGGACTTGGGATTGGAAAAACAGAAGCCCCTGGAACCGAATTCGGGAGCATTCCCCTGTGACCACAGCTATGACCAAACTGTGACAGCGGATGCGTGTCTCTGCGTCTTTTTCCGTGCTACTGCGTACTCTAAGTCATTGAAAACACTTGTTATCAACATTTGCAAATACAGTGTCAAGGTAGCGCTCTAACCAACTGAGCTACGGGCCTATCGTACTCGACTGCAATGGCTTAGCTCCTGTTTCGACACGGGCATTTGAGGGCCTTAGGTCCGATTAGGCTCCGGTGTGGAGCAAGAACCAGCCGAATCTAGATTACATACCGCCGACATTTTAACATCTGCGAGCGAATGCGCATAGCACGCTGTCATCGTAGTTTTGGAGTGCCCTAGTAGGTGCTGGATGCTGAAATTATCGACGTCCGCTCGGACGAGACGAGTCGCAAAAGTGGGGCGAGTATCGTGGCACCGAGTTGGTGAGATTCCATCCACTGGGAGGCTTACCACCTGAGGATGGCCGTGGACGGCCAACACGCCTGGCTTTTACAGGTCAGCGAAGCCTCCTAAGGCACACTGTGGCCTTGTTTGCAGGATAGTGGGTACTGTACCCTGGGGTTGTGTGGCCCGGTCGAGCCTGGCCCACCTGCTCCAATTTTCGCGTCGCAGGTGAAAAAGCCGAAGCCGGAACCAAATTGCACATTCAACATAGACATTCAGAATACGAATCAACTAACAACTGACCAGCTGAAGGGGGCGGAAGCCGAACTCAACAGTGTCTTGGGAGCTGGAAATAGTGGCTTAAGTGCAGTGTTCAATCAGGGAAAAGCTGACTTTACAGCTACTTTCACGAACTACAGTTTTGGGGGCAACTTTTTTAGCTCTGGCGTGACTTCTGACACTTACGGTCAGAACAACGTAAATGAATTCGCGAAACTATTCCTTGGCGCGAAGCCGATTAACAGTGCCAGAGTTTTCTTGAACAATATTGCTGCTGTAGCTGGACCAAATGTTGGTTTTGCTGTAGGCCGAGTCCTGGCGCATGAGTTCGGGCATTGGGCACTTGGGATTTTTGATTCTCCTGACAATGGCGGGATCAT
>Ga0210409_10007491_pt1 | contig 11239 bp, 10 predicted proteins | sample IncBWH17MmetaG_FD_161649 | JGI IMG/M metagenome (GOLD analysis project Ga0210409, IMG submission 161649) | Forest soil microbial communities from Barre Woods Harvard Forest LTER site, Petersham, Massachusetts, United States - Inc-BW-H-17-M | ecosystem: Environmental > Terrestrial > Soil >...
AAGAGCCGAGCGTGGAGGACACCATCTCCATTTTGCGCGGCTTGAAGGAACGCTATGAGGTGCATCACGGCGTGCGCATCAAAGACGCGGCCATCCTGGCCGCGGCGACGCTTTCGCACCGCTACATTTCCGACCGGTTTTTGCCGGACAAAGCGATCGACCTGATCGACGAAGCGGCGGCGAGTTTGCGCATGCAAATCGATTCGCTGCCGGTGGAGATCGACGAAATCGAGCGGCGCATCATGCAGCTGGAAATCGAGCGTCAGGCGCTGCTGAAGGAAAACGACGCGCACTCCAAAGAGCGGCGGACGCAAATCGAAAAGGAGCTGGCGAAACTGCGCGAAGATTCGAGCGGGCGGAAAGCGCGCTGGCAAGCCGAGAAAGCGGCCATCGGCAAGATACGCAAGTTGAAAGAGCAGATTGAGCAGCTCAGGGCGGAAGAGCAGCGCTATGAACGAGCCGGCGAGCTCGCCAAGGTGGCGGAAATCCGCTACGGCAAGATCACTGTCGCGGAGCGCGAGCTGAAGGAAGCCGAGGAACGCTTCCGGTCGGTGCAAAAAGAAGCGCCGATGCTTAAAGAAGAGGTCGACGAAGAAGACATCGCCAAACTGGTGAGCAAGTGGACCGGGATCCCTGTCGGGCGCCTGCTCGAAGGCGAGGCGCAAAAGCTGGTGCGTATGGAAGATCGCTTGCGGCTGCGCGTGGTCGGCCAGGACGATGCCCTGGCGCGCGTGGCTAATGCCGTTCGCCGCAGCCGTGCCGGACTGTCCGATCCCAAGCGGCCGATCGGTTCCTTCATTTTTCTCGGACCCACCGGCGTGGGCAAGACCGAACTCGCGCGCGCTCTCGCCGAGTTTCTCTTCGACGACGAAAAGCTGATGATTCGCATCGACATGTCCGAGTACATGGAGAAGCACAGCGTTTCGCGCTTGATCGGCGCGCCTCCGGGCTATGTGGGCTACGAAGAGGGCGGCCAGCTCACCGAGCAGGTTCGGCGTCATCCGTATTCGGTGATTTTGTTCGACGAAATCGAGAAGGCGCACCCCGACGTTTTCAACGTGCTGCTGCAAATCCTGGAAGACGGCAGGCTCACGGACGGCAAGGGCCGCACGGTGGATTTCCGCAACACCGTCCTGGTGATGACCAGTAACGTCGGCTCGACGGCAATTTTCGAGCTCGCGCATCGCGATCCCGAGCGCGCCCGGAAAGAAGCGATGGAAGCGCTACGGGCCGCGTTCCGGCCGGAGTTCATCAACCGCATCGACGAGATTGTGATCTTCAATCCGCTGGGCAAGGAGCAACTCGAGCGCATTGCGGAGTTGCTGCTGCGCGGCGTGGAACGGTTGCTGGCGGAGCGCCAGATCACTCTCGAGCTCACGCCCGCGGCGAAGGAGCTGTTGGTGCGCGAAGGGTACGACCCGGCATACGGGGCCAGGCCGCTGCGCCGCACCATTCAGCGCCTGGTACAGGATCCCCTGGCGCTGCAAATCCTGGACGGCAAGGTGCTGCCCGGCGATCATGTTCGGGTGGACCGCGATGGCAAAAGCGATGGGATGCGTTTCGAGCGCGTACAGGCCAAGAAACCGGCAACTGCGGCCTAAGAGCAACGTTGCGAGAGGCCCGGGGCGGCGCGGGCCCGGACTGGCTCACGAAAGAAGAAGGCCGGGGTTTACGTATATAGTGATAGGGAAAGCTTATGAGAGTTCTACGCACGACATTTCTATTGACCGCGCTTACGCTGGTGCTCATCACTCTGGGCGCGTACTTCGGCGGCCGCAACGGCATGACCATGGCGCTAATCGTTGCCGTGATTGGCAACGCGTTCGCGTATTTTTTCTCGGATAAAATCGCACTGTGGTCCAGCGGGGCGCAACCGGTCAGCCGCGAGCAGGCGCCCAGACTTTACGAAGTCATGGAGCGCCTGGCCGCCAAAGCGAACCTGCCCGTCCCCAAGCTGTACCTGGTGCCTGAAGCGGCGCCCAACGCATTCGCTACCGGCCGCAACCCGCACCACGCCTCGGTTGCCGTCACGGAAGGGCTGCTCCAACTCATGAACGACGATGAACTCGAGGGCGTCATCGCGCATGAGCTTTCGCACGTGCGCAACTACGACATCCTGATCAGTTCGATTGCCGCCACCATCGCTGGCGCCATTACTTACCTCGCTCGCATGGGCTTCTGGTTCGGCCGCGATGATGACCGCGAGGGCGGCGGCTTGGCAGGAATTCTGATGCTGATTCTCGCGCCGTTTGCCGCATTTCTCCTGCAGCTCGGTATCTCCCGGCAGCGCGAATACTCCGCGGACGCCACCGGCGCGCGCATGGTCGGCCAACCGTACGGCCTGATCAGCGCATTGCAGAAACTCGGCGCTTATAACAAGCGAATCCCGACGACCTTGGTTTCCCCGACGACCGGCGCGCTCTGCATCGTCAAACCTATGTTCGGCTCGGGGACTATGTCGTCGCTGTTCAGCACCCATCCTCCGCTGGAAGACCGCATCGCGGCCCTGCGCGAAATGACCGTGGTGCCGCAGCGCTAAAACCAGCTGTCCGCGACGTGATTTCATAGCGCGCAAGGATCTCTCAGGACCAGCGCACCCGCGTCAGGGAGGATTAACGATTACGTTGCTTCCCGAGAGTCGCCGCGCCCTAAGCGATGCTACATCTTTCAAACGGTATTTCACCTCGCGGCTGGAATGATGTAAAGTCTAGTGCCAATAAGCAGCGTGCTGGTGGGCCGCTGCATCTTAAGAAATTTGCGGACTTTCCGGAGTCCCGGAGAGTTCTGCGTCCATCAGGGCAGGGGAAACTTTGATTACCGAACAGATGGCCACGCACGCGCCATCGCAGCATACCAACTCGCATTGCTCCATCGCGGCGACCGCCACGGCGCTTCCTCCACACACCATCACCCGCGATGACGTGAAGTACTACATGGGGCGCGTGTTTGACATTCCGGACCGCAAGCTCGAAGCCATGATGAGCATCGTAGACAACGCGCAGGTACACAAGCGCCATGCCATTTTCCCGATCGAGTACACCGTCGAGCCGCGCGCGCTGTATCAGACCAATCAGGAATACATCGAGCACGCCGTCAAGCTCGGCCGGGAAGCCGCGGAAAAATGCCTGCAGCGCGCAGGCATGCGCCCCGATGACGTCGACCTGATCATCACCGTTTCCTGCACCGGCTTCATGATTCCTTCGCTCGACGCCCATCTCATCAATCTCATGGGCTTCCGCTCGAACGTCCGGCGCATGCCGTTCACCGAACTGGGCTGCGCCGCCGGAGCCATGGCCCTGGGCCGCGCCGCGGATTTCCTCAAGGCCCATCCGGGCGGCAATGTGTTGATCATCGCCGTCGAGCTCCCCTCGCTCACGTTTCAGCGCAAAGACATTTCACAAGCCAACCTGATCTCGTCGATTCTGTTCGGCGATGGAGCCGCCGCGGTGCTGGTTACAGGAAAAGAATCGCACGGCCCCAAGATCATGGTCTCGGAGACCTACACCTTTCCTGATTCGCTTGGCGCCATGGGCTTCGACCTTCGCGATTCGGGTTTCCACATCCTGCTCGCCAAAGACGTTCCGGAAATGATCGGGGCAAAAATACGCGAGTTGATCGACGGATTTCTCGAGCGCCACGGCAAGAAATTCCAAGATATCAAGGGCTGGATCCTGCATCCCGGAGGCGCGCGCCTGCTGGGTAACGTCGAGAAGGCCCTAGGCCTTACGAAATGCCAGACGCAACCGTCGTGGGACGTCCTCGGCAACGTAGGCAACCTGTCGAGTGCAACCATCCTCTTTATCCTTCAGGAGTGGCTCGAAAAGCGTCCTTTGAAGCCAGGTGAGTATGCGCTAGCTGCCGCTTTCGGGCCTGGATTCAGCGCGGAGTTTTTGCTGCTGCAATGGACATAAGCGTCATCGCTTTCCTCGCCCTTCTACTCGCCGTCGCGCTGCTGCGCATATTCGAGCTCCGCGTCTCCCGCCGGCATCAGCTTCAGATGATCGCTCACGGCGCGACGAAAGTGGAGGAGCCGCGGTTCCGCTGGATCGTGCTGCTGCACACCGCTGTTCTTGTCGGCGCTGCGCTTGAAGTTGTTCTGCTGCACCGCCCGTTCTTTCCCGTGCTTGCTGCCGTGATGCTTTTGCTGTTCCTCGGGGGGAATGCGGTACGCTTGTGGGTTGTACGCACCATGGGACAGCATTGGAACGTGCAAGTAATGAACTCCACGAACCTAGGTGTCGTTACCTCCGGGCCATTTCGTTTTGTCCGGCACCCAAATTATGCGGCGGTTTTCGTGGAAATCTTTTCGCTGCCCCTGATCCACACGGCATGGATCACCGCCCTGCTGGGTTGTGTTGGCTTCGCGGTCACCATTTCGCAACGTCTCGCGGTGGAAGAGGGCGTGCTCCTAGCCAATCCGCAGTATCGCGCTGCTATGGCCGGAAAACCGAGATTCGTCCCGGGCCTGTTCTGAATTGGAATTGAATCGTGCAAAAGTGTGCCTGCATTCTGGCTTTCTTAGTCCTGCTTGCGCCGGCAGGTAGCGCCGCACAGGAGCCAACTCCGGCCCCCGGGTCGACTCCGGCTTTTTACCCTGTGCCGGAACTGATGACCGGCTTCAATTTGCTCTACCAGCAAAAATTTACCGAAGCTCGCGAGACCTTTAACGATTGGCGGTCGCGCAACCCAGAAGAACCATTTGGGGAGATCGCCCTAGCGGCTTCCTACCTTTTCGAGGAGCTGTATCGTCAAGGCGTGCTAACCAGCGACTTCTTCCTGAATGAAAAGAAATTTCTACACGGCATCGATGGTAAACCCAATCCCGATCAAATGAACCGTTTCCGCGAAGCGCTAGGCCGGGCTCGGACCCTGGCCAGACAGCGCCAGAAAAAAAACGCGAAGGATCCGGAAGCCCTTTTCGCGCTCACCCTGGCCGCGGGCATGGAGTCTGACGTCGACGCGATCCTCGAAAAAAAACAGCTGGACGGCCTGAAGCGCATGAAGGAAGCCAACGAGTACGCGAAGCAGTTGCTGGTGCAGCGCCCTGACGCGGCCGACGCCTACGTCGCGCCGGGCATCGCCAACTACATCATCGGCTCGCTGAATCCGGGCTACCGCTTCGCTCTGTGGTTCGGCGGAATTCACGGGGACAAGAAACTCGGCATGGCAGAAGTTGCCAAGACCGTCGAGAATGGCCGGTACCTTCGACCCTTCGCGAAAATCATGCTGGCGCTGGCGGCTCGCCGCGAAAAGCAGAATGTCCTGGCGCAAAAATTATTACGCGAATTGAGCGAAGAATTCCCTTCCAATGATACCTTCGCAGCCGAGTATGCCAAGGCCATGGGTCTGCCTGTCCCTGCCATAATGACACGCTGAGTCATCCTTCCGGACGGCCCGAAGCGACGCCTTATCCAAAACTTCCTGCTCCTTATCAAACCGAATGCACTAGAATCCCGATGCCGCGGAAATCGCGAGCGGCACTTACCAGCTACATGGGGGATGTGTGTTTCAACAAGACCTGTTGAAGGACCGCGCGATTTTCTTGACCGGCGGCGGCACCGGACTGGGCCGTTCAATGGCTTTGCACTTCGCCATGCTTGGCGCGCGCATTTTCTTGATCGGCCGCCGCGAAGAACCCCTGAAAGGAGTCTGCGACGAAATTCGCCGCGGCGGAGGGACCGCGGCTTTCGCTACCTGCGATGTTCGTGACTACGGCGCCGTGGAAACCGCGGCGAATCTTGCCTACGAGCAATTGGGGCGCATCGATACGCTCGTCAACAACGCGGCGGGAAATTTCATGGCCCGCACCGAAAAACTCACGCCCAACGCTTTCAACGCCGTAGTCGGGATCGTGCTAAACGGCAGCTTCCACTGTACGCAGGTTTTCGCCAAAAAATGGATCGCGGAGAAACTCGGCGGCAACGTGCTGAACATCGTGACGACCTATGCCGCAGCCAATTGCGGCTCGGCTTTCGTGGTGCCGTCCGCTTGCGCAAAGGCCGGGGTGCTGGCCATGACCACTTCGCTGGCCGTGGAATGGGCCAAGTATCACATACGGCTCAACGCCATCGCGCCCGGTCCATTTCCCACCGAAGGCGCGTGGTCGCGGCTCATGCCTTCCAAGCAGTTTGAGGAGCACGCCAGGGAATCGCACCCGATGAAGCGCTTCGGCCGGCACGAAGAACTGACCAGCCTTGCGGCGTTTTTGTTGAGCGATATGGCCGAGTACATCAACGGGGAATGCGTGGTTATCGACGGCGGTGATTGGCTGCGCGGCGCCGGCGAATTCAACGACCTGCTGCTAATCCCCGATGCTGCGTGGGAAAACATGGAGGCCGCGCGCAAGAAGAAATAGGCCAGGCAGAGGTAGTTCTCGCTGCGCAGTATCGATAAGACATCTGTCATACATGTGAGGCATCGATTGACCCATTGACACACCGAATTGTGGTCGATACCATACACTCTGGGTGACGCCGATGGACACCGTTAAAGTCTCACCAAAGTTCCAAGTGGTCATTCCGAAGCAAGTTCGTGAGCAACTAAAGCTTCGACCTGGCGAGGAACTCCAGGTGTATGTACTTGATGCAGCAATCCACCTCCACCGGCCCCGCTCGATTCAAGATCTACGAGGAATCGCAAAAGGCATGAAGTGGAAGGACGCCTATCGTGACCGCTCCGATCGGTTCTGAGCCCATCGTTGTCGATTCATCGGGGTGGCTTGAATACTTTACAGCTGATACCAAGGCTGATCTGTTTGAACCCTACTTTCGAGAACCCTTCCTCTTTGTCCCGGTGATTGTCCTGTATGAAGTCAGGAAGATTCTCCTTCTACGGCACACGAAGGTGGCCGCTGATGAGTTTGTATCGGTGGCATTGCGCCACACAGTCGTGCCTATCGATCAGCAAATTGCCCTACAGGCCGCAGCGCTCAGCATCCAGCATAAATTGGCGATGGCCGACGCACTCGTGTACACAACTGCGGGGAAGGTTGGAGCAAAGCTGATTACGTCCGATTCTAACTTCAGCGAATTGCCGGGCGTGACCTTGCTCTAATGCTGTAATGAGGTCATGGCCGGCCTCACCTCTCAAACTTGACCCTGCACCGCTGCGCCGATAAGCTTAATTCTCTCTCCTTCCAGGTGGAATGCGCATGGAGCCGATTCACATCACATTGCCGGACGGCAAAGTCCAGGAGGTGCCCAAGGGCACCACGCCAGCGGACATCGCCAGGGGAATTTCGCCTCGTCTTGCGGACGCGGCGTTGGTGGCGCGCGTCGCCGCGCCCAATGACGGCGCCGGTGAGCTAATCGATCTGCGCCGGCCCCTTGACCGCGACGTCAAGCTCCAGATCCTCACCGAAAAAGATCCCGACGCGCTCTTCGTCTTTCGCCATTCCGCCGCGCACCTTCTCGCCGCCGCGGTTATGGAGCTGTATCCCAACGTCAAGCTTGGCATCGGCCCGCCCATCGACACCGGCTTCTTCTACGAATTTCTCCGCGACGAGCCGTTTACTTTGGACGACCTTGCGAAGATCGAAGCGAAAATGCACGAGCTCGCCGCACAGGATTTGCCCAACGAGCGCAAACTCATTCCCAAGCCGGACGCCCTCGAGCTCTACAAGAAATCCAATCAAGTTTTCAAATGCGAGCTCGTCCAGGAAAAAGCCGTAGAGCCCATCGTTTCCTTTTACACCACCGGCAAGTTCATCGACTTCTGTCGCGGCCCGCACATTCCTTCCACCAAGCGCATTCAGGCCTTCAAGCTGATGAGCGTCGCCGGCGCCTACTGGAAAGGCCAGGAAGGCAATCCGCAGCTGCAGCGGATCTACGCGGCATGCTTCTTCACGCAAAAGGAGCTTGACGAATACCTCCATCGCCTCGAAGAAGCCAAGCGCCGCGATCATCGCAAGCTCGGCACCGAGCTCGACCTGTTTAGCATCCAGGACGAAGCCGGCCCCGGCCTCATCTTCTGGCATCCCAAGGGCGGGCTGATCCGCAAAATCATCGAAGACTGGCTGCGCACCGAACTCCTCGCGCGCGGTTACGACCTTGTCTACACGCCGCACATCATGCGCCTCGACCTTTGGAAGACTAGCGGCCATACCAACTTCTACAAGGACAGCATGTTCGGGCCGGTCGAAGTCGAAAAAGCCGACTACCAGCTCAAGCCCATGAACTGTCCCGGCCACATCCTCATCTACAAATCCAAGCTCCACAGCTACCGCGATCTTCCGGTGCGCCTTGCCGAACTCGGCACCGTCTATCGCTACGAGCGCAGCGGCGTCCTGCACGGCTTGCTGCGCGTGCGCGGCTTCACGCAGGACGACGCCCACATTTTCTGCACTCCCGCGCAAATTGAAAAAGAAGTGGAAGCCTGCGTCGATTTCGCTTTCGCCGTGATGAAGAATTTCGGCTTCGACAAATTCGAGGTCGAGCTCTCTGATTGGGACGCCGCGCATCCGGAAAATTACGAGGGCAAGGCCGAAGACTGGCAGCGCGCCTCCGCCGGCCTGGCCAACACCTTGAAGCGACTCAATATCCCTTACAAAACGATTCAAGGTGAAGGCGCCTTTTACGGCCCGAAGATTGACATCAAGCTCATCGACGCCATCGGCCGTCCCTGGCAGCTCACCACCGTGCAGTTTGATTTCAATCTTCCAGCGCGCTTCGGCCTCGAATACGTCGCTGAAGATGGCGCGCGCCACCAGCCGCTCATGGTCCATCGCGCGCTGCTCGGCTCCGTCGAGCGCTTTTTCGGCATTCTGGTCGAGCACTACGCCGGAGCCTTCCCGCTCTGGCTCGCTCCCGTCCAAGTCGAAATCTGCCCGGTCAGCGAAAAGGTGGCCGACTACGCCAAGCACGTCGCCGAAACTCTCAAGCGCCATGACATTCGCGTCCATCTCGACGACCGCAACGAAAAACTGCCCGCCAAAATCCGCGACGCGCAAATGCAAAAGATTCCCTACATGCTCGTGGTCGGCGCAAAAGAAGCCGAAGCCGGCACCGTGTCCGTACGCCACCGCAGCAAAGGCGACCTCGGCCCCAAACCTCTTGCGGAGGTGATCGCTTCGTTGCAGCAAGAAACAGAATCGCGCGCGACAAGCTGAAGGTTCCCTAACGCGTACCCCGAGCTAGAAATAGCCGTTTTTTTCATTGTGGCGAGGACAAGAGTGGAGATAATCGGGCGCCGATCCTTCATCGCAATCGCAGCGGGGGCCGCTTGTACCCCGCCGTTAGCGTGGGCCTCCAACGAAGTGCCTCCGCTGCTGGATCACTTCATCCTCGGCTGCGATGATCTCGATCGCGGCATCGACTACGTCGAGAAACATACCGGCGTGCGCGCCGCTTTCGGCGGCGTTCATCCCGGCCGAGGCACGCGCAATGCCCTGCTGTCCCTCGGCGAGCGCAGGTACCTGGAGATTATGGCGCCCGATCCTGCGCAGCACGTCGCACTGCAAATCCCGCGGTTGCGCGAATTAAAAGAGCCAAGGTTGGTGGGTTGGGCCGAGCATCCCGGTGACCTGGAAAAATACGCGGCGCACCTGCGCGAGGCAGGCGTTGCGTTTGAAGGTCCGCGCGCCGGTTCACGCCAGCGCCCCGACGGTAATGTTCTTCACTGGAACAGCCTTACACTTCAGGACGACCAAGCTGGCCTGCTGCCATTCTTCATCGAATGGAGCGCCGATTCGTTCCATCCTTCCGCGGATGCGCCCACGGGGTGTAGGCTAGCGCGTTTCGGCGTGGTCGCCCCGAATCCAGCGGCCCTGAACAAACTCATCGATTTGCTTCAAATCGACGTGCGTGTATCGCCAGGCGCCAAAGCCGCTCTGCAAGCCTCCCTCGCCGGCTCCAAAGGCGAGCTAACTTTGACTTCGTGAGTTTCTGCTGCTACCCCTGCCGGGCCGCGCACATCAAACCCCTTGTCGACGTAGCGCAGGCACGTGCTATACTTTGTAACCCGTCCCTCCGTGGTTTCGCACCGTGGGCCGGCGTCGTAAATTCGGGCCCGTGCCCGGCGAGGCGGGCAGCTTGGCGCCTTACGTTAGCTAGGGGGAAATATCGCAGAACGCAGCTTCCGGCAGAGCGACCGTACCCGCGTCAACGAGCGGATCAGGGCGCGCGAAGTCCGGGTGATTGATGAAGAGGGTGCCCAGCTTGGGGTGATGCAGCCGTTCGAGGCTGTTCGTCTGGCTCGCGAAAAGGGACTCGACCTGGTGGAAATCTCGCCGACCGCCGATCCCCCGGTTTGCAAGATCACCGACTACGGCAAATTTCTTTACCAGCAAAATAAACAAGCGCACCAACAGCGCAAGAGCAGCCGTGGCTCGCAGCTCAAGGAAGTGAAATTTCGGCCGGCCACCGCGGAGCACGATTACCAGGTTCGCAAGAACCAGATCATTCGCTTCCTCGGAGAAGGCCACAAAGTCCGCGCCATGATTTTTCACCGCGGGCGCGAAATGGCCCACCAGGAAGTGGGCCGCGCCAAGATGACGCGCCTGCTCAATGAAATCGGCGACTTCGGCCAGATCGAAACCATGCCGCGCATGGAAGGCAACGTTTTAGTCGCGCTGCTGGCGCCCAAGAAGGGTGCTCCAGTAGCAAAACCAAGTCCGCAGCAAGCCGCGCAGCCGGCCTGAAAATTCGGTTTCGCATAAAAATTTTGGGGAGAGATTCCAGCAATGCCAAGAAATTCGACTAAGCCAAAGAAAAAACTGAAAACGCATCGCGGCGCTGCCAAGCGCTTCAAATTTACCGGGACCGGCAAGATTGTCCGCGCGCATTCCGGCAAACGCCATTTCACCGGCACCAAGCGCTCCGGCCGCATGCGCAAGCTCAAGAAGTTGACCCTGGTCAACTCGCGTGACGTCGCCGCGGTGAAGCAGATGCTTCCCTATGGCTAGATTTTTGCGCTGCATCTCAGCGCAATCCTCAACTCGTTTTCACAGTTGAGGCGCGACACCGCGGGGCGCAGGCCCTGCGATCGTGCCAGGCAGCGCTTCACGGGTGCCTGCCGGCCGATGTAGTGGCGAGCCTTTAGGCCCGCCAGTAAAATCCGAGACAAACCCGTTGCGTCGGCTCGTTTTGCGGCTGATCGCACCTCGTTTGTCTCGATAAAAAAACAAGGAGAAACCCATGGCACGCGTAAAACGCGGCACAAAGCGCCGCGCTCGCCGCAAGAAGTATCTCAAGCGCACAAAGGGCTTTTTTCTAACCAAGAGCAAGCTCTACCAGTCCGCGCA
>Ga0210409_10007492_pt1 | contig 11239 bp, 7 predicted proteins | sample IncBWH17MmetaG_FD_161649 | JGI IMG/M metagenome (GOLD analysis project Ga0210409, IMG submission 161649) | Forest soil microbial communities from Barre Woods Harvard Forest LTER site, Petersham, Massachusetts, United States - Inc-BW-H-17-M | ecosystem: Environmental > Terrestrial > Soil >...
AGGTTCGGGATTGCGATGGCCGCGATGATCAAAATGATCGCCACGACGATCAGCAACTCGATAAGCGAGAAACCCTTTTGTTTGTTACGCATCTCTATTCAGTCTCCTTGGATCCTGCGTGCTTATGCACACGGTAACGGTTGCATAGAAGAGGCCATACTCGGTCTTGTCCTAAGGATACTATCGTACCACATTGAAAAGGAGCGACTTACAAAGCATTGAAGGAAACGATGGAAATCACGATTAGGGAATGCTAGGTCGATAAATGACAATAATTGCCCTCGGCGAACTGCCAAAAAGTGTCTTTGCCGAACATCGTCGCGGGTGCTGCGAACTGAGCCAGTTCAAAAAAAAGAGCACGGAACCTGGGCTCCGTGCTCTCTAGTGTTTTCCGGACTGGCGGGCGGCAGGGCCGCCGCGCGAGCCGGCAAGGACTAAATCGGGGCGTCGCCTGCGGTCGCAGCCGCAGTCGAATTCTGACGAATCACCAAGCTTTGATCCGTAAAGAAGTAACGCACACCGCTCGAACCCGGAGTCTTGGGGTTGTTGTTGCTGCTATAACCACCGCCTGCCACAGCGACGGTCAAGGTGTAGCCCGACTTCGCAACCGTGCCCGCATTTTCGACAGCGAAGTCAATCAAACAAGCCTGCGCTGAGGTGGGCACTACGCCAGGGGCGCAGTTAGCCTGTGCACCGTTGGAGCCCAACTGTGCCAGGGTACCGAAAACGGCTGCCGTGCTGTACGTGCTGGAGTAAACAACTTCCGACGTGTTGATCGTGCGAAGTGTGGCCACCGCAGAAGCTTCGTTAGCGGCCATCTTCGAGCGAATCAGGTTCGGGATTGCGATGGCCGCGATGATCAAAATGATCGCCACGACGATCAGCAACTCGATAAGCGAGAAACCCTTTTGTTTGTTACGCATAATATCTTGCATCTCTCCTTGAGATTCGTATTGCCAGAGCACGACGGCTATACTTGCAGGCCTAGTACCAACTTAGAATTCGCTCAGGGAAGAGACGCGAAATTCCCGTATCCTACTGTTAACAATGGCTCTGCATGGTACTGGAACTGAAGAAAAAGGAAAGGCCAGACTGGGAACTGGGGTATGGACGCTTCGTGTCGACAATTTTTGTCTAGGCAATTAAACAATTAGGGTCACCCTGAAGTACCCTCAAATGTTGTGTTTCTTGGCGTAATGGCGGAAAGAACGGTAGGTGATTTTGAGTATCTCCGCCGCGCGGGTGCGCACTCCATCGGCCTTCAGCAGGGCGGCTTGGAGGTACCGGCGTTCAGCGTCGGCCATTTCCTTCTCGAAATCCACGCCTTCGCTGGGAATGGTTAGGCGTCCATCCGACATGGCGGTAGCACCAACCGCGGAGTACCCAGCAATGCGGTCAGGCAACACGGGAAGCGATATCTCAGAGCTGTTCTCCAACGCTACAGCTCGTTCCATGGTGTTTTCCAGCTCGCGAACGTTGCCTGGCCAGTCGTAGGCCTCCAACTGGCGCATGGCTTCAGGAGAGATACCGTTAATTGGCTTTTCCATAGCCTTGCGAAAACTCTCCAGAAAATGCCTGGTGAGCAGGGGAATATCCTCGCGGCGCTCGCGGAGAGCGGGCAACTGTATGGGTATCACACTGAGCCGGTAATAGAGATCTTCGCGAAAGCGGCCTTCGGCAATCTCTTTCTCAAAATTCTTATTGGTGGCCGCGATGATTCTGACGTCGACATCGCTTTCTTCATTGCTGCCCACCGGCCGGACCTTGCCCTCCTGCAGCACACGGTAGAGCTTAACCTGCATGGTCAGGCTCATATTGCCGATTTCGTCCATGAATAGCGTACCGCCGTCAGCAGCCTGAAAAAGACCCTGGCGATTTTCCGCAGCGCCGGTAAACGCACCCTTCATGTAACCGAATAACTCCGACTCCAGCAGTGTTTCGGGAAAAGCGCCGCAATTGATAGTAATGAAGGGCGCCTGCGAGCGCTGGCTATTTTCGTGGATGGCGCGGGCGACCAATTCCTTACCGGTTCCGCTCTCACCGGTGATCAACACACGGCTGGTTTGCGGCGCGACGGTCTGGATCATGTCGAAAATCTCGCGCATCTTGGGGCTTTGGCCGATGATATTGTCGAGCCCAGTCAAGCGCCGAAGTTCACGGCGCAGATAGCCAGCCTCTTTCTTCCATTTCAGGCTTTCGGAGACCTCCTGGACGGCGCGGCGAAGCTGATCGACCAGGTCATGGTCCTTGATGACATAGCGGTCGGCGCCGGAATTGATGGCGGCAATAGCCGTCTCTACGGTGGGAACGCCGGTAATCAGCAAAAAGAAGCACTGCGGAGCGATCTCTTTGGTCAGCTTGAGAAGATCCACGCCGCTTTCGCCGGGCATGCGTACGTCGGATACCACGATGTCGAAAATCTGAGACTCCAGCTTTCTCCTGGCCGAGGGCACGTCATGAGCGACCTCCACACGATGACCCTCCTTACGGAAGGTGATTTCAAGGAGTTCGCAAATGGAGCGCTCGTCATCAACCACGAGAATGTGTACCGGGTGTTTGCCTAGTCCCTTAGCGGCTGTTTTAGTGGCTTGCATAGTGTTTAGGCCATTCTGGGCAACTCGATAATAAATTCGGCGCCCCGGTCCTTTTCGGAGACAACGCTAATGCGCCCGCTGTGGGCCTGAACGATTTGATACACGATGGAAAGCCCCAACCCGGTACCGCCCTCGAAGTTGGATTGGAGAGGCTCAAAGATCTTTGCGCGCTGTTTCGGGTCGAGGCCGACGCCGGTGTCTCGGAAGGCGATGTGCAGCCAAAAGGGGCGCTCTTCCAGACCGACAGTTAAGGTGCCGCCTTCCGGCATGGCCCGTAAGGCGTTGTCGCACAAATTCCAGAAGACCTGCTTGATCTTATTGGCGTCCACGCGAGCGCGTAGCTGGTGGCCATTGAACGCACGTACGATTTGATACTTAGAGCCGACCTCCGGCTTTTTCTCGACCAACATCAGCGTTTCATCGAGAAGAGCGCGCACGTCGGCGTCCTGAAATTCGTAAGTTTTTTCCCGGGAATAATTCAGGAATTCCGTAATGATCCGATTCAAGCGCTCTGATTCACGGTTCACGATGCTTACAAGCTGCTTCTCATCCTCTTCGAGCGGAACCATACGCGCCAACTCTCCGACAGCTCCGGCCATGGCGGTCAGCGGCTGCCGGATTTCGTGAGCAATCGCGGCAGAGAGGCGCCCAAGGGCGGACATACGGTCCTTAGTGGCAAGTTCCTGCTCCAGCCGCCGGAAATCGGTGAGGTCCTGGAAGTTGAATACGTAACCGCTGCGTTGAATATCGCGCGAGCGAAGCGGAGACACGCTAATTCCCAGATAGCGTTGCTGGCCGTCAGGAGTGACAAATTCAATCTCGCGGCGCAGGGAAAGACGTTCATTGGTGCCGGGACGCCCGGCCTTCCAGAACTCTTCGCTGATGTCCGCGAGCTTGCGCCCGCGAATGTCGGCGAAGCGACAGCCCATAATCTCCTCGCCGGTGCGATTCAGAAGAACCACGCGGCCATCGGTATCGGTGGTTATCAATCCGCCGCGCATGGAATGAATGATGTCTTCGGTGAAATCCTGGAGGTCGAGCAGCTCTTCGCGTTTTTCTTCGAGTTCGCGGCCTTTGCTGCGGAGCGATTGAACCAGCAGGGCAGCCAGATAAGCAACAGCTAAGAAGCCCAGCAGGTTGCTTAGGAACCACAGGCGGAGCACTTCCGCAGTTGGGCTTCCCACGTAAGTTCGCGGAATTTTGCCTTCATAGGCGAGGAGGGTGAGGCCGCCGAGGAGAACCACGCAGACCGCCGCGGTGGCAAACGCAGCGTTTCTGGAAAAAAGAATGCTGGCCACGATAATCACCAGCAAATAGAGGGAGATGAAATAACTCTCTTGCAGACCGGTGACGTACACCAGCGCGGAAATCATTACCACGTCGCTGGCGACCTGAGCTGGGCCGTGCCACCTGGCTTTGGGAAGCCAGCGGACCAAGATGATGTGGAGAGTCCCCAGAGTGATCCACAAGATCATCAACGGCAGGAAATAGCGGGTCGAGCCGGCTAATGGCAGATAGGAAGGCCAGGCCACACCCACGCTCAGAATCAGTGCGATCATGAGCAGACGCACGCGGGTCAGCCAGTCGAGCCATTCACGCATTGAGTAACTTTGATCCATGCTGATTCAACGCAATGTCGGCTCGTCTCCGGAAAACCGTACGGTAATAGATAAAGGCCGGCAGAGCCCCCTCCGGCCTTTATGGTAATTAACGGATGCCCTGCCCGCTAGTGCGGGAACTAAACCTAGTGCATCGAGCTCAACTGGCCGATGAGCGAGAAGAGCGGCAAGTACATGGAGATGACCACGCCGCCAACCACGATGCCCAAGAAGACGATCATAACGGGCTCGAGGGCGGTCAGCAGGTCCTTGACAGCCGCGTCCACTTCGTCCTCATAGAAATCCGCAATCTTTTGCAGCATGGCGTCCATCGCGCCGGTCTGTTCGCCAACTCCAATCATCTGGGTGACCATGCCCGGAAAGACCTCGGTTTCGCGCAACGGGTCGGTGAGCGATTTGCCCTCTTCGAGGGCTTTGCGAACCTTTTGCAGCGCTCGCTCTACGACCGCATTTCCCGCGGTCTTGGCGGTGATATCCAGGCCTTCGAGAATAGGCACGCCGCTAGCGATCAGGGTGCCTAGCGTGCGGGTAAAACGCGCTACCGCAATCTTGCGCAGCAAGAGGCCGACGAGCGGGGCCTTCAGCAGCGCCGAGTCCATAATATAGCGTCCCTGGGTGGTGCCATACCAAACCTTGAGGCCAAAAATGGCGGCTACCACTCCGACGAGAAGCGCAAGCCCGAAATAACTTCCTACGAAGTTGCTGGCGCCAATCACAATTCTGGTCGGGAGGGGCAGGGTGACACCCAAGCCCGCGAACAACGTTGCGAAAATCGGAACCACCTTCCAGAGCAAAAGGGTGATAACGCTAGCCGCAACGGTCAAAACGCCAATCGGATAAACCAAGGCCGACTTAACGGCGCGCTGGAGCTTGACGTTCTTTTCGATGTATTGCGAAAGGCGCTGCAAAATGGTGTCGAGAATACCGCCCGTCTCGCCGGCTTCCACCATGTTGACGTACAGAGTGTCGAACACCTTTGGAAACTGGCGCATGGCCGCCGAAAGGGTGGCGCCCGCCTCGACCGCGGACCTCGTTCCGGTGAGAACTTTCTGGAAAAGCTTGTTCTCCTGCTGCCCGGCGAGAATCTCCAGGCATTGCACGAGCGGCAGACCGGCGTCGATCATTACCGAGAACTGGCGCGTAAAAACCGCCAATTCCTTGGCGCTCACCGAACCGCCGAATGTGGGCAGGTTGAATTCCTTGCCCTTTTCCGACATTTTCGTGGCGGTAATCTGCTGGCGGCGCAGGATGTTCTGCAGCTCCGCCTTGCTGGTGGCCGTGGCTTCGCCGCTGACGGCGCTACCCCCGCGATTTGTTCCACGATATGTATAGACCGGCATTTCGATCCTCCTCAATTACTTCGCGCAACAGCTAGCCGCAACTTGCGTGTCCCAGAGATCTATCGTTTCGATGCTACCGGCGTTTTCATTCCTCCCGCTGGAGAGGAGACGCCGCGATTAATCATGTCTTGCAGTTCGTCGGGATTGGACGAACGCGACAAGGCCATATCCAGAGTGATCAGCTTCGCAAAATAGGCATTGGCCAGGCCCTGATTGAATGTCTGCATGCCGGTTTGTCCGGTGCCGGTCTGCATGGCCGAATAAATCTGGTGAATCTTGTCTTCACGAATGAGGTTGCGGATGGCCGGCGTGGGGATGAGCACTTCCATCACCATGGCCCGGCCCCGCCCGTCGGAGCGCGGCAAAAGCGCCTGACAAAGAATTCCTTCGACGACCATGGAAAGCTGCGCGCGAATTTGCGGCTGCTGGTGGGAAGGAAAAACGTCGATGATGCGGTTGATGGTCGAGGAGGCGGAGTTAGTGTGCAAGGTTGCGAAGGTCAAGTGGCCGGTTTCCGCGATGCGCAACGCGGACTCGATGGTTTCCAGGTCGCGCATCTCGCCGATGAGCACCACGTCGGGATCTTCGCGCAACGCGGCGCGCAAGGAGTTCGAGAAGGAATGCGTGTCGGCGTGCACTTCGCGCTGATTCACCAGGCACTTTTTGTGATTGTGCAAAAACTCGATGGGGTCTTCGATGGTGATCATGTGCTCTTCGCGTTCGCTGTTAATTTTGTCCAGCATAGCGGCGAGCGTGGTGGACTTGCCGGAACCGGTCGGCCCGGTGACGAGCACCAATCCGCGCGGCTTTTCGCAGAGGCCCTTGGCTACAGCGGGCAAGCCGAGAGCATCGAAGCCTTTGATTTCCCAAGGAATGGTGCGGAATACAGCTCCCACCGCGCCGCGCTGATTAAAGACATTTCCACGGAAACGGGCTAGGTTTTTCAAGCCGAAGGAGAAGTCGAGTTCGAGATTTTCTTCAAAGCGATGCTTTTGCGCATCGGTAAGCACGCTGTAGGCCAGTGACTTGGTGTCCGAGGCGGTAAGCGGCGGCATGTCCAGCGGCCGCAATTTGCCATGCACGCGAACGCGCGGGGCGCTGTTGGTGGTGACGTGCAGGTCGCTGCCGCCCATTTCGATCATTTTCTTCAGCAATTCGCTCAGTGTAATTCCCGGCATCTGGCACCTTTCCTACAGAACCGTTTCACGCAGCACTTCTTCCATAGTAGTCTGCCCTAAGGCGACCTTTATCAGGCCGCTCCGGCGGAGCGTGATCATGCCCTGCTCGATGGCTTTCTTCTTCAACTCCAGGGCTGACGCCCCCACGAGAATCAACTCGCGGAGTTCGTCGTTGATCTCCATCACTTCGTACAAACCCGTGCGGCCTTTGTATCCGCCCTTGTTGCACGTTGAGCAGCCTTTGCCGTGATAGATCTTGGTCTTCTTGGCCTCTTCCGGCGAATAACCGGCGTCAATCAGGGCCTGCTCCGGCACTTCCAACTCTTCCTTGCAGTTGGAGCAGATGCGGCGCACCAGGCGCTGCGCGCAAATCAGGTTCACCGAGGTGGCCACCAGGAAAGGCTCGATGCCCATGTTCATCAAACGGCTGATGGTGGAAGGCGCGTCGTTGGTGTGCAAGGTGGAGAGCACCAAGTGTCCGGTGAGCGCGGCCTTGACCGCGATTTCGGCGGTTTCAAAATCGCGGATTTCGCCGACCAGGATGATGTTGGGATCTTGGCGCAAGAAGGCGCGCAGCGCGGCCGCGAAGTTCAAGCCGATCTGCTCTTTCATCTGCACCTGGTTGATGCCGCCCAACTGGAATTCGACGGGATCTTCCGCGGTCATAATGTTGGTGTCGACCGTGTTCAATCGCGACACCGATGAATACAACGTGTTCGTTTTACCGGAACCTGTCGGCCCGGTGACCAACACCATGCCGTAAGGCTTCAGAATCTGGCGCTCGAATTTCTTTAGCGATTCCGGCTCGAATCCTAGTTTGGTCATGTCCAGGCGGAGATTTTCTTTGTCCAGCAACCGCATGACGATTTTTTCGCCGTACAGCGTGGGCACCGACGAAACACGGAAGTCGAGCTCTTTTTTCTTACCGTCCGCGCGGTACTTGATCATGATGCGGCCGTCTTGCGGAAGACGTTTTTCCGCGATGTCCAGTTTGGCCATGATCTTGATGCGGCTGGTCATGGCGTCCTTCAGGCGCAGCGGCGGACTCATCACGGTCTGCAGCTGGCCGTCCACACGGAAGCGCACGCGCATTTCCGTCTCGTACGGCTCGAGGTGAATATCGCTGGCGCCTCGCTTCACCGAATCGGTCAAAATCAGGTTGACCAGCTTGATGATCGGCGCTTCTTCGGCCGCTTTCTCGAGCGATGCCGCGTCGAGTTCCGCTTCTTCCGCAGCCAGCTCCAACTCCTCGTCTTCGACGAGGTCCTTCATCATCTTACTGAGCTCTTCCGAGTCGCCATCCGAGCCGCCGTAGAAGCGTGTGATGGCTTCACCGATCGCGGATTCGGAGGCCACAACTGGTTCCACGTTGAAGCCGGTCATGAACTTGATGTCGTCCATGGCGAAGACGTTGGTGGGGTCGGTCATCGCAATGGTCAGCACGGAGCCGACGCGCGATAGCGGGATGACTTGATAGCGTAGCGCCGTGTCCTGCGGGATCAACTTAATGACGTTGGGATCGATTTCATAAAACTTAAGGTTGATAGAGGGAACGCCGTATTGGCGGGATAAGACTCCGGTAATGTCGTCGTCGGTAATGAAGCCCATTTTTGTCAGGCAGCTTCCCAGCTTGCCCCCATTGGCGCGCTGGAAATCGAGCGCCTTTTGGAGCTGGTCCTGAGTAATCAGGCTTTCTTTGAGCAAAATTTCGCCGAGCCGGACGGACATCCGTGCGCTCTCCCATCAGAACAGCAACCATCGCCAACCTTAGCAAATGCGGACGACGAGGGCTGGCCGAAATTGTTAGCCCGTTCTGAAATGGCTAATACCTGTCCTCGTGGACAGGTGCGCGATTGCCGAGTACGGGCGCGCGGCATTTGGACATCATCGCGTGGACGGCGCCGATTGTTGACTTGCCGGGGACCCGTCGCTATCGTGCCAAGTAGATGCCTATTACTTCGCCAATCGGGCCTGCGAACCCAGCGAGCGGGAGGGTGCTCGCGTTGCCTACACCCTTGCGCAGATATTACGAGGCTCTATTCGCCGCCCACGGACCGCAGCGATGGTGGCCGGGCCGCACTGCGTTCGAGATTATCATCGGCGCGATTCTCACGCAAAATACTTCGTGGAGCAATGTGGAGATCGCAGTGCGGAATCTGCGCCGCGAGAGGCTTTTGACACCTCGCGCTATTGAAGGGGTCTCCTTCGCTCGGCTGGCCCGGCTGATTCGCTCTTCCGGTTATTTTCGCCAAAAAGCCAAGAAACTGAAATGCTTCGTTCGCTTTCTGCAGAAGGAGTACCACGGTTCGCTGAATCGTATGTTCCGGACTCCCACAGCAGCGCTTCGCGAAAAACTCCTTGCTGTACACGGCATCGGGCCGGAGACGGCGGACTCCATCCTACTCTATGCCGGGAAACACCCCGTGTTTGTGGTGGACACCTATACCCGGCGCATACTGGAGAGACATGGTGTGACCGGACCCACGCAGACTTATGAAGAAATCCGCGAACTGTTTGAGAGCAGCCTCCCCGCCGACGCGCCGCTGTATAATGAATTCCACGCCCTGATCGTTCGCACCGGGAAGGAATACTGCCGACCACGCGATCCTCGCTGCAGTGAGTGCCCCCTGCATTCCTTTCTGCCGCACGCGATGCAGGCCTCTCTATGAGTTCGCTCGAGCCAAAACAACGCTGGACCTTGGGTATCGGTGCCGCGCTTCTCACCCTGCTGCTGGCGGCCGTGTTCACTTTCGGCTCATTGGATGTGCCATTCGAGCCCAAGAACTGGCGCGAGGCGATGGCCCTCTATGCGGTTTCCAGCTTTATTACCGCGGCTCTTCTTGTTTTTTTGCTGATCTTGACGCGCACGGTGCTGCGCCTATGGACCGAGCGCAGCAAAGAGCAGCTGGGCGCGCGCTTCAAGACCAAGATGGTCGTGGGGGCCATGGGTTTGTCGCTGTTGCCCGTCCTTTTCATGTTTTTCGTAAGCTATTCGTTGCTCAACCGCACGCTGGGACGCTGGTTTCCCCGGCCTCTCGAAATCGCATCGGAGCAGACACAGAAGCTCTTAAGTGATTTTGGTAGCACCACAATTCTACCGAGGCTCCGCGCGCTCGCTCGCGAGGCGCAAATGAATTCCGGCCAACCCCCTGACGAAATCCTGAGGCGCGCCCTGATATCCGGTGTGGATGCCTTGTGGATTCTTGATAAGAGTGGGAAGGCGATTCAGGGCGGAGTGATTTGTGAAGATCAAGTCAGCGATCGCAATGGGCAGATTTGTCAGAGGTCTGGCGTGCTTGGGAAGCTGGTGCGTACCTTGCCAAGCGGGCTGGAGGTCTGGCAATCGGAGGGAAACACTTACCTGGTCAGTCAGATCCCGACAACTGATCACGGAACAATTCTTGGGTACGTAGCGGCAGGTTACCGCACCAGCTCGGATTTTCTGACACGATTCGGCATCATTCAAACACAAATGCGCGAATATGAGACGGAGAAGCAGAACCTGCGCGCGCTGAAACGCCAGATGCTTCTGATTCTCGCCTTCTTCACCATTCTGTTGCTGTTTTCCGTAACCTGGCTCGCGCTCTTCCTGGCTAAGCAGGTGACCGTGCCCATTCAGGCGCTTGCCGAAGGTACACGCGAAGTCTCCGCGGGAAATTTCGACTATCAAGTTCCCGAGCAGGCACAAGACGAATTGGGTGTTCTGGTGCGCTCTTTCAACGCCATGACCACGCAGTTGCGCGACAACCGCTCGCAAATTGATCAATTCACGCGGAATCTCCAACAAGCGGTACAGGAGTTGGAGCGCAGGCGACAGCTGATGGAGACCGTGCTGGAAAACATCCCGACCGGCGTCATCTCTCTGGATGCCGGCGGCGCGATTTTGCGGGGAAATACCGCGGTGGGCCGCATGTTTGGCAATGCGGCTCGCGAAGCGCATTCGCTTGAGGAGCTGCTGGGGGCGGAGGCGGCTCGCACCGTGCAACACCTGATGCGGCGGTCGCTGCGCATGGGCGTGGTGTCGCGTGAAATTGAAACAGTGGTGGCTGGGCGTGTGCTGCACGCCGCGGTTACGGTCAGCGCGCTGGGGCCGCGGCGTGCCAATACCGGATTCGTGCTGGTGCTTGACGATCTCACCGAGATGCTGCGCGCGCAAAAGTCCGCAGCATGGCAGGAAGTGGCGCGCCGCATCGCGCACGAAATCAAGAACCCGCTAACGCCGATTCAGCTCTCTTCGCAGCGACTCGCGCGTTTTTTGGACCGCCGCGACGCGCCGGATCCCACCGCGCCGCCTCGTGATCCGGAGCTTACCCGCCTGGTGCAGGAGTGCTCGCGGCTGATCGAGCGCGAAGTCTCGACACTGGCCGCCCTGGTCAACGAATTCTCGCAATTCGTGCGCTTCCCCGCGGCGAAGCTGGCCCCGACCAGCGCCAATACCATCGTGCACGAAGCGGTCGAAGTCTTTTCCGGCCGCTTGGATGGAATCACGCTGAAAACGGCGCTGGCGG
>Ga0210409_10007498_pt1 | contig 11235 bp, 6 predicted proteins | sample IncBWH17MmetaG_FD_161649 | JGI IMG/M metagenome (GOLD analysis project Ga0210409, IMG submission 161649) | Forest soil microbial communities from Barre Woods Harvard Forest LTER site, Petersham, Massachusetts, United States - Inc-BW-H-17-M | ecosystem: Environmental > Terrestrial > Soil >...
GGCGCTTCGGCGCACCTCGCTATTGCCGTACTGCGCGCGTGGAAGTGTGAGGTGTACGTTTCAACGCGCGGCAAGTCTCACCGCGAACTGGCCGAATCATTGGGAGCTACTTGGGTTGGAAGCGAAACCGAGAAGCCACCTGTGGAACTGGACGGCGCGATCACTTTTGCGCCGAGTGGTGACGTGGTGATCGCAGCGCTCGCTAGTTTACGCAAGGGTGGCGTGGTGGCAATCAATGCCATCCATCTCGATCGGGTGCCGCAGTTCGACTACGACACCTTGTTATGGGGCGAGCGGCAGATTCGCAGCGTGGCGAACATGACACGTGCGGACGCACGTGACTTTCTTGCGCTGGCCGCAGAGATTGGGTTGCGGCCCAAGGTGACTGTGTTCTCACTGGATCAAGCTAACGAAGCGCTGATGGCTGTAAAACGTGACGCGGTGGACGGAGCCGCCGTGATCGTGCCATAAGTCAGAGGGAATCTGTGTCATCGCTGCCTTGCCAGTATGAAGGTAGCAATCAGCAGCACGCAGAATGCGGTGGCGTGCTTCAGTTCACTCCAGCCCAGACGGCGCACGACTAGCGGAGTCGGCTCCTGAACAAAGTAGAACCATCCGCGAAACAGGAGCGGGGCGAAGGCCAACGACGCGATTGGGGGCATCAGGCGCGCCAGGCAGGCCAAGGTGATGATCGCGGTCATGAGCGCCTGCCCAAGGGCGAACCCCCAGCCGTGAGTGAACTTCGCGCGGAATCCCTGGATCTTTGCGGTGTGGATGCGGAGTTGAACATAGTGAATCTGGTCGCCGGCGAACAGAATGTTTGCTAGCCACAGCATCCACGCGGTCGCGTTGAACTCTCCCGTGATGACGTAATAAGCGGCGGGGGCAGAGGCGGTGAGGCCGATCGTTCCCACCATCTCGGAGAGCATGCGAGTTTGCCGACCCAGTTTTTTCAGAACAGCTTGTCCAATGAAAGCGGCCGCCACGGCCGCACCAAGCGGCCAGAGATCGGCGTTTCTTCCCGCCCACAACAGCGCCGCCAGTGCTACGGTTGCCACCCCTGCGAATAACGCAATAGCGGAGCGGAGCGTATGCGACTCTTCCCGAGTTTGCGCGCGCATGGCCGAAGTGCCCAGAAAGCTTTCGAGAGGAGTTCTCAGCCAGAACAGGGCAAGGGCGGCAGTCAACAACAGAATCAGCGGAAAGATGTGACTTGCCTGATGGAATGCCACTCCGGCTCCAGTGACCATCGGAACCAGCAATAGACCCCATGCGCCGTGTTCGCGAGGAAGGATCAAGGCGCGACGGCGTTCGCGGTGCGCTTTGTCGAAAAGATTTTCCTCTGCCGAAAGGAATGGTGGATTGTGAGTTTGAAGGCTGGATTCCCGAAGGCTCAATCCTGGCGAATGAAAGAATGACACAACTCACCTCAGGGGCTAAAGCCCAACTCCTAGGAGCAATCTGTACGGCACGGCTAACGCCGTGCCGTTTCAAATCTTGCGACTCAATAATTCTTCAAGCGCGCAACACATTCCAAAGCCACCTTATCGCCATCCTGCCATGTGGATGTGGGTCATGCCTTTCACCGCGCGCATGTACTGGGCACGCTCGAAGGCGCCGGGATCGGGGCCGCGGACCTGGCTCATGCTGCCCTGCATCTGTTGGACGGATTCATATTCGTGCTCTTCCATCCATTCGCGCAGCTCGCGCTCGACGTGCCGCAGGTGATTGACGCCGTGGCGCATCAACGACGAACACAGCATCGTGACGTTCGCGCCCACCATCAGCAACTTGATCACGTCTTCAGCGGTATGGACCCCGCTTGTGGCTGCCAGACTTGCTTTGAGCTTTCCGTAAAGAATTCCGATCCAGGTGAGCGGCAGACGCAGAGCTTGCTGCGAGCTCAGCAGGACATTGGGACGAATTTCCAGTTCCTCGAGATCGATATCCGGTTGATAGAAGCGGTTGAAGAGCACCAGTCCGTCGGCACCGGCATCATCGAGGCGGTGGGCCATGTTGGTGAAGTTGCTGAAGAACGGGCTGAGCTTGACGGATACAGGAATCGTGACCGTGCCCTTCACGGCGCGGACGATATCGAGATAAGTCTTCTCCACGTCCTCCGCTGTCAGCTTCGGATCTGTCGGAATGTGGTAGATATTGCATTCGATGGCGTCGGCGCCGGCGCGCTCGATCTCGCCGGCGAACTTAGTCCATCCGCCAAGGGTTGAGCCGTTGAGGCTGGCGATGATCGGCATGCCGACAGAGGCTTTCGCCTTGCGGATGTGATTGAGATATCCCTCGGGGCCGGTGTGGAATTCGCTCGCCTGGGGGAAGTAGGTGAGGGATTCCGCGAAGCTCTCGGTCCCGGCAGAAAGATGGAATTGCAGGTCAATTTCTTCCTGGCGCAACTGCTCTTCGAACAGGGAATAGAGGACGACTGCGGCCGCTCCGGCGTCTTCCAAACGGCAGATTCCATCGATGTCGCGGGACAGAGGGGAGGCGGAGACGACCAGGGGAGAGGGCAGCTTGAGTCCGAGATAAGTCGTGGTCAGGTCGATCATCAGGTTCTCCTTACTTCATCGTTACTTCATCGTTCGGGTTCGGGAAGTCAAAACCCCCACCCTCTCGCAAAACCCGCGAGAAGGGCGGGAGACCCGGTCATTTTGTTGTTGCTACCGGACTCGTTTTCGCCGGAGCCGCTTTCACTGGCTCTTCTTTTGGTGCAGTCGCAGATTCCTGCTTACGAGCGGCCAGATACTCGTACGTGCGGAAGCGGTTCTCGACATCTGTCTGTGCCGCTTTCCAGAGTCGCTCCGCGTCTTCGGGCTTGCTCTTGGTCAACATCTTGAAGCGCGTTTGCTGCAGTAGATACTCCTGTACTTTGCGTGACGGCGCACGGGAATCCAGAACCAGCGGATTCTCGCCGGTTGCCGCTTTCTCGGGGTTGTAGCGGTAGAGAAGCCACTGACCGGATTCAACTGCGACTTTCTGATCGCTAATCGAAGTCGTCATGTCGATGCCGTGGGCGATGCAGGACGAGTAGGCAATGATAATGCTCGGCCCGTCGTAGGCCTCCGCCTCGAGGAACGCTTTCAGCGTGTGCTCATCTTTGGCTCCGATGGCCACGCTGGCAACGTAAACGTTGCCGTAGGTCATGGCCATCATGCCAAGATCTTTCTTGGGGCCGGGCTTGCCGCCGGCTGCGAACTTTGCGACCGCACCGCGCGGAGTCGATTTCGATGCCTGGCCTCCGGTGTTGGAGTAGACCTCGGTATCGAGCACCAGCAGGTTGACGTTTCGTCCGCTGGCCAGGACATGATCGAGGCCACCGTAGCCGATGTCGTAGGCCCATCCGTCGCCGCCGATGATCCAAACGCTCTTCTTTACCAGCATGTCGGCGAGAACAAGAAGCTGTTTGGCTTCCGGTCCAGCGAGCTTGCGCAGTCGCTCTTTCAGGATGTCGACGCGCTGGCGCTGATCGTAGATGTCGGCCTCGTCCTTCTGTTTTGCCGTGAGCAGAGCGGTGGCGAGATCCTCGCCAACGTTGTCAGCCACACGGCGAAGGAGTTCTTGCGCGAACTCGGTTTGCTTGTCGATGGAGACGCGGAACCCGAGTCCGAATTCGGCGTTGTCTTCGAACAGGGAGTTGGACCATGCCGGGCCGCGTCCGTCGGCGTTCTTGGCCCACGGAGTGGTAGGCAAATTACCGCCATAGATGGAGGAGCAACCGGTCGCGTTGGCTACGACAGCGCGGTCGCCGAAGAGTTGCGAGACCAGCTTCACGTAGGGCGTCTCCCCGCATCCGGAGCAGGCGCCAGAGAACTCGAATAGTGGCTCCTGTACCTGCTGCTGACGAATGGTTCCAACCTTGATCTTGCGGCGATCGAGATCGGGGATGTTTAGGAAGAATTCCCAATTCTCTTTCTCCGGGAAGCGCAGCGGAGGCTGAGGAACCATGTTGATAGCTTTGAGCCGGACTTCACTCTTGTTCTTGACCGGGCAGATATCGACGCAGACGCCGCATCCGGTGCAATCTTCTGGTGCAACCTGGATCGTGTATTTCATTCCCGCCCATTCCTTGTCGCGCGCTTCGCAGGATTTGAAAGTGGCGGGAGCTCCAGCCAGTTCCTTGCTGTCATACACCTTGATGCGGATGACGGCATGCGGGCAGACCATGGCGCACTTGCCGCACTGAATGCAGATCTTCGAGTCCCATGCGGGGATTTCGAGCGCCAGGTTTCGCTTTTCCCATTGCGCGGTGGCGGTGGGGAATGTGCCATCGCACGAGAAAGCGCTGACCGGGAGATCGTCGCCCTTGCCGGCGTAAATTGTGCCGAGGACTTCGCGCTCGAACTTTGGAGCTCCCGGGAATACCGGGGGCAGTTCGATTTCGCTGCTCACAGCGGCGGGCACTTTCACTTCGAACAAGTGCGCAAGAGTGTCGTCGACCGCGAGCATGTTCTTCTTGACGACCTCTTCGCCCTTCTTGCCGTAGGTATTGCGAATTGACTTCCGAATGGCTTCAATCGCTTCATCTCCGGGGAGAACTTTCGAGATGGCAAAGAAGCAGACCTGCATGATGACGTTCATGCGCGATCCCATGCCGGCGTCGCGCGCGACTCTGTAAGCGTCAATCGCATAGAACCGGGCTTTTTTCGAGATCAGCTGCTCCTGCACTTCGCGTGGCAGGTGATCCCAGACTTCGTCTTTACCGAACGGGCTGTTCAGCAGGAAGACGCCGCCCTCGACCAGAGAGCTGAGCATGTCGTAGCGCTCGAGGAAGATCCATTGATGGCAGGCGATGAAGTTCGCCTTCGAGACCAGGTAGCTCGATTTGATCGGCTGCGGTCCGAAGCGCAGGTGGGAGACCGTCATTGCTCCGGATTTCTTGGAGTCGTAAACAAAGTATCCCTGGGCATAATTGTCAGTGTTCTCACCGATGATCTTGATCGAGTTCTTGTTCGCACCGACCGTGCCGTCAGCGCCGAGGCCGTAGAACATGGCGCGGATCACGCTGTCGGGTTCGGTGGAGAACGCCGCATCGTAGTCGAGGCTGGTCTGTGTGACGTCGTCTTTGATGCCGATGGTGAAGTGATCTTTGGGCTGCGGCTTCTTCAGGTTGTCGTAGACGGCCTTGACCATGGCGGGAGTAAATTCCTTCGAGGAAAGACCGTAGCGGCCGCCGACCACGGCCGGAACCGCTTTCAGCCGGCCGTATCCCAGTTTCAATCCTTCGTTCATCGCGCCTACGACATCCAGGTATAGAGGCTCTGCGATTGCGCCAGACTCCTTGGTGCGATCGAGAACTGCTATTTGGCGAACGGTCGAGGGGAGAGCTTCCATAAACGCCTTCACGCAGAACGGGCGATAGAGGCGGACTTTGAGCAGACCGACCTTTTCGCCGTGCGCCGAGAGATAGTCGACGGTTTCGTGTGCGATCTCTGCGCCCGAACCCATCACTACGACGACGCGCTCAGCATCGGGAGCACCGACGTAATCGAATAGGTGGTATTTGCGTCCGACGACTTCGGCAAACTTGTTCATCACGGCTTGGACTTTCGCGGGTGCATCGTCGTAGTACTTGTTCGCGGTTTCACGGATCTGGAAAAAGACGTCAGGATTCTGTGCCGTGCCGCGGAGCACTGGATGATCGGGCGAGAGGGCGCGCTGGCGGTGCTCGATCACGCGGTCCATATTGATCATGGCGCGCATGTCGTCTTCGTTCAGCATCTCGATCTTGCTGACTTCGTGCGAGGTGCGGAATCCGTCGAAGAAATGCATGAAGGGAATGCGGGTTTCGAGCGACGCGGAGTGCGCGATCAAGGCCAGGTCCATGGCTTCCTGCACGGAATTCGAGCAGAGCATGGCCCATCCGGTGGTGCGGCAGAACATAACGTCGGAGTGGTCTCCGAAAATCGACAGCGCGTGGGTGGCGATGGTGCGCGCCGTGACGTGAAACGCGGCTGGCGTGAGCTCCCCGGCGATCTTGTTCATGTTGGGGATCATCAAGAGCAATCCCTGCGAGGCGGTAAACGTCGTGGCGAGTGATCCGGTCTGGAGGGCGCCATGGACAGCTCCGGCTGCGCCTCCTTCGCTCTGCATCTCGACGACGTGCGGGATGCTTCCCCACGCATTGGGCACGGCTTGCGAGGCCCACTCGTCCGCCCACTCGCCCATCGGCGACGAAGGGGTGATGGGGTAAATGGCAATGACTTCACTTACCCGATAAGCGACGTGTGCGACGGCCTCGTTGCCGTCCATGGTCTTGAACTTGCGCTTCATGAAATCCCCCATTCCGTTATCGCGACGGGAACCACCGAGTGGTCCTGCGATAAATAGAGGATGCTCCAAGGAGGGGGTGGATGTCGGGACGTAGGTTCACAGGGCGGTGTGATTTGGATCACAACGCTGCGGAAAGCACCTTTTCTAACAGCGCTTTAGGCTCTGCCAATTCGGTAACTTCCGAAACAGTTTTTCAAAGACGACGACCCCAGGAGCGACCGATCGGTCGGAGCGGATAAGACTGGAAGCCCCATCTGTCGCCGAGACAAATGGGGCATCTTGAATTTCCATTGGGTCAGCAGCCTGGTGTTCACTGCAGATCCTTGGGATCGTTGAATAACACCGTCAGCTTGATACTGCCATGGCCATATGGGGGAAAGCTCCGCTTCGCCGGATTCTTCGGATCGAGTGTCGATGCGGTGTCATCCGGAGGAACCGTACGTCTCGATTGAGTGTCGGCTCTACGGCCCAGTCCCACCAGTGTGGCAGTCGGCGCAGTTGACTTGCGTCAGGTCTCCGATGTCGACAGGATGTTGGAAAGTAGGTGCGGGGGCCGACGCGGTTGCAGTGCCCTCGGCTTCCGACATCAGGGAGTGGCACTGGTTGCAATCCTTACTGATTACACGGCCGTCCGCGCTGACGTGCTGACCGTCATGGCAGCGGAAACATCCCGGAAAATAGTAGTGCCCAAGATTGTTGGGATGCGTCTGCCAATTCAGCTTCATATCCGGGAAAGTTGTGCGGCTGTAGATCTGTTGAATCTCGGCCACCGCGTTGCGAATCTCCAGTCGCTTGCTCTTGGCTACATCCGGATATTTCGTCTCGTAGAAACCCTGAAGACCACTCGCAATGGAGCGCAACGCTTCGTCGTTCGTCTTGTAGGTCGCTGCCAAGACCGTAACCGCCTCTTGCTTGATGAAGGGCAGGGAAGAATCGATGCGGCGGGCGAGGAGTGCCTGATCGACCGACTGATCCGGGGGAACGTAGATGTGCGTGGGCCGGTTATGGCAATCGACACAGTCCATGTGATGGCGCGACGACTTCGCGATCTGGTCTTTACTCAGGCTTGAATCCTTCGCGTAGTACTCGGTGATGCGTCCCTGCAAATCTTCAACGTGGATATAAGGGATCATCTGGCGTTTGTCGTCCGCAGCGACATAGTCGATCTTGTTGCCGATGTTCATGTGCCAGTGGATGCCTTCAGGCGCGCCGGTCGCGGGATCTCCGCCGCCGGTCTTGATCAGCATGCGAATCTGACGCAGGGTGTTCTTCTCATCGCTGCCGTAGTGCGAGAAGACTTTGAGCTGGCCGCCGTAGAACTTCTTCGGCCAGTGGCACTGCTCGCAGGTTTCCTGCGCAGGACGTAGGTTTCTCACCGGAGAGGGAATCGGGCGAGGGAAAGTGTTGAATATGGTTGCGAACACCTGGCGGCTGCCCGAAAGCTTCGACTTCACGAACCAAGTGGCTCCCGCTCCTACGTGGCATTCCGCACAGGCCACACGAGCGTGGGGAGAAAGTTGGTACGCCGTATATTCGGGAATCATCACCGTGTGGCAGAGTTGTCCGCAGAAAGAAGTCGATTCCGTGAATTCGTAGGCTTTGTAGCTACCGGCGGCGCTCACAACCACGAACACAAGTAAGAATGTAAGGAAAGAAATGACTGCGCTGCGCTGGGTCCGATCGTTCAGATCGATGCGCGGATAAAAAGCTGAGGGCGCGGCATGCTTACGCCGCTCCAGCAATACGCCGGCCAGCATCAGCAGCAAACCAAGAATGAGGAATCCTGGCGACACCATGTACGCAAGAATGCCGATGTAAGGGCTGGCCTTGGTGGCAATCTGATCAATCAGGAAAAAAATGAAGATGTTGGCCAGGCTGACGATTCCCAGCGCCACGCCCGCAAGGCTGACTGGATTGCGCAGCAGCATGCGCGAGCGATGCCAGGGTTCCACCGCAGGCGGTGGAGTTTGCTCAGTGTCCATGGTTAACCTCGGTTGGTTCGGGTTCTTCTGATGTCACTGCGTCCGATTCGTCATCGCTCAAGATCTCCATTGCCGGGTTGGGGTCGAGACCGTGTTCCTCCTGATAGTGGTGCAGCGTCATCTTTCCATCCCACCAGGCCCAGTTCATCGGATAAACGTCGGGATCAAGAAATACCTGGTAGAAATGCCAGACAATGATCGCGAGGGTTGCCAGCACCGCCTCGTAGTAGTGGATTGCGGTCGCGACATCGAGCCACCAGCGCGGCAGGTGATTGCCGAAGGATACTTTCGCCCACAACATCACACCGGTTCCAGCCATGACGAACATGCCCCAGACCAGAGCCCAGTATTCTGCCTTCTCCGCGTAGTTGAAGCGAGGGAACTCCGGCTTGATGTTAGAGAGGCCCAGATAGTACGACAGATTCTGCCATGCGCCCTTCATGTCGTCTAGCGTGGGGAAGAGATCGCGGGCCAGGCGGCGTCCGTCGCGGGTCAGAAAGAGGTCGAAGAGGTGAATGGTGCTCACGCCGATCAGAATTACGGCTGCGACGCGATGGAGCAAGTGCCGCATGCGTTCGCCCAGGGACAGCATGGAGGCGAACCAGGAATCCGGGAACTTCAAAGCGAAGCCCGTAAGCACGAGCAGGATGAAACTCGTGAGCAAAGTGGCGTGCTGCCAGCGCAAGCGCCGCGGCATGCGGGTGACGAAGCGGTGCTCGAGTTTCCGCCGCGCGATCACCTTGGCGCGCCAGATGATGAAGTTATGCGCCAGCATGCCGCCAATCACCATGAAGATCAGGGCGAGATACGTCTTGCGAATCCAACGCACCGCTTTGCTGCCGATATCGGCTGAAAGGGGAGCGTCCACGTGCACTTTGGACGCGGTAAATTTTTCTGTGACTCCGGGATGGCACTGCCCGCAGGTGCGGGCAAGGTTAGAAGGATGGATTGTCGAACGCGGATCGCTCGAGGGAAAGATGCTGTGGGTTCCGTGGCAACTGGCACAATTGGCGACCACCTGCGAGCCTCCCCGCGAAGCTAACCCGTGGTAGCTGGCCAAATACGTGGTCTCGCGGCGGCCTGCGACGCCAAACTCCTGCGAGAGCCGCATTCCTTCGTGGCAGCGGGCGCAGGTAGCTTGCGCCACATTCTGCGCCGATACCGGTGAGTTCGGATCCGTGTGGGCCTTGATGGAGTGAATGCCGTGGCAGTCCGTGCACACCGGCGCCTGCCAGTTTGCTTTGGCAATGGCCTGGCCATGAATGCTTTGTTGGAATTCCTTTGAGATCTGCTCGTGGCACTTGCCGCAGGTCACCGGCACGTTGAACTTAAAGATGGGAGACTTCGAATCCTTGGCGTCCAGAATTTCGTGGGTGCCGTGACAATCGGTGCAGACCGCCGCTTTCTCGGACCCGTTGGCGACGGCATGTCCGTGAACGCTCTGCTCATACGAGGAGACCGTCTGGACACGCAGGCCGCTGCCTTCCATTACGAACTTCTGGCTGTGGCATGCTCCGCAAGTCCCCGGAATATTGCTGTGATGGACGCGCGACTTGGGGTCGCTTGCCGGCAGCAGTGCGTGCGGACTGCCGTGACAGTCGACACAAGTGGCCGCATTGGCGTTCCCGCCCTGAACGGCCTTAGCGTGAAAGCTGCGCTCGTAAGCAGCTTGCTCGTCCGCGTGGCAGGTGGCACAGGTAATGTGCTGCGGAGGAGTTTCATGCGCGGAACTCTTTACGTCCGTGTGGCAATCCACACAGGTGAACATGCTGCCGTGGATGGAATCTTTAAACGCCTGAGGATCAACGTGCAGGCTAACGGTCTTGCCGTTGACCTCGTGGGACAGAGTAGCGTCGCCGTGGCAGGCGAGACATTCGTCGGCTGCGGGCTTGGGAGGGTCTTTCTTGGACACAGCGTGGAGAGCGCCCGCTGCTAAAAGAAGGGCGAGGGCAACTCCAGGCGCAAAAAGATTCCGTATTGTTCGCGTGGACATGCTCTCACCCGCCATTTCTCCAGAATCAAGCGATTTCTAGTTGGCGGCATTCCGGCCGCCTGTCCTTGTCAGTTCTACTTGGCCAGACCACGAATGTAAGTGACCAGGTCTTTGATCTCTGTATCCTTCAGCTTGCCGTTGTAGGCCGGCATCTTGCCTTTGCCCTTGGTGATGATGTCGGTCAACTGGGCATCGGTCTCAGCCTTAACTTCGGCCGAAGTAAAGTCGCGTGCGCCCATCTTCGTACCCACCGCCGACCCTTTGCCATCCGGACCATGGCACATGGCGCACTTTGACTTGTAAGTGGCGGCAGCGTCATCAGCGAATGCCGGCGACGCGCAGGCCGCGATCAGACCGCAAGCCAGCAAAGCTACTAGGGCTGTTCGAAAGGAGAGGTATTTCATTGTGTCAGCTTCCTCCTGAGGAAGATTTTTCGTTCGCACGATATCACAGAGCAGGGGTCGCCCGTTGCATCACTGCCACAGTCCGTTTTGAACTATCGTCCCGTACCCTGAGAACTCACACGCAGGCGTAGGTTCGCATGCCGGGGAAAGCCGACCTATGGCAGAAGTCACTCGGCCCTGTGACATGAATCACACAGTTTTCTCCAATCAATTGTGATGGTTATCACGGGTGAGTGTGCGATTCCGCACTGCCCGCTAGCACAGCACGTCCTAGGATGCGCGGCATGCCCACCGTACGCCAGTTGTCTGACAGAACCTCAAAGTTGCCAAAGGCTAGAGGCGAGCTCGTTTCGAGCACGATTGGTTCAGCAGCCGCACCAGGATTCAGACTGCGGCCATTGCAGGTCACCTGGGAGATGACGCGCGTCTGCGAGTGGAAGAATGCGTCCAGCCGCTCAACGAAGAGTGCGCCTCGCGAAGTCAACCACCTCTCCACGGCCGAAGCTTTTCATTTGATCGAGGAGGTTGCCGCCATGCACGTGCCGCTGCTGGCGTTGACCGGCGGCGATCCGCT
>Ga0210409_10007499_pt1 | contig 11235 bp, 8 predicted proteins | sample IncBWH17MmetaG_FD_161649 | JGI IMG/M metagenome (GOLD analysis project Ga0210409, IMG submission 161649) | Forest soil microbial communities from Barre Woods Harvard Forest LTER site, Petersham, Massachusetts, United States - Inc-BW-H-17-M | ecosystem: Environmental > Terrestrial > Soil >...
TGTGCTTCGACAGCACTTTCGTAATCGCCGCCGTCAGGGTCGTCTTGCCATGGTCAATGTGACCAATCGTCCCAATGTTGCAATGCGGCTTGCTGCGCTCGAATTTCTCCTTGGCCATTTTCCTTTGCCCTCTGCGTCAAGTCCTCTCTTCTGCGCGAATCCTACGGACGAACTCGCTACTTCTGAATCTGGAGCGGGGGACGGGATTTGAACCCGCAACCATCACCTTGGAAGAGTGAGACTCTACCGTTGAGTTACCCCCGCCCTTTTACTGCAAACCTTCCCCCCACTGCCGACTTCTAATTCTGGAGCCTGGGACCGGGATTGAACCGGTGACCTCGTCCTTACCAAGGACGCGCTCTACCAACTGAGCTACCCAGGCCTAACCCGTGTTTCCCCAAAATCACCCGTTCTTGGCGCACTATTCCCGAGCAGCGCCTTTGCCGCGAATTGGTCCTCGCTCGAACATCGCTTAGTGCGATTGCCCTGCGGTTTCCTGATCACGGTCGATCACCCACGGGATCGGCCGAATCGAACAGCGAGCGACTGGTGGACGGGGAAGGATTCGAACCTTCGTAGCCCGCAAGGAGCGGCAGATTTACAGTCTGCTGGTTTTAGCCACTCACCCACCCGTCCCGCGAAAACAAAAGGACGCTAACTGCTTGTCCCCCAAAACTTTTCAGGCAAATCGTCGCGCTCGAAACTTCCGCGAAAACGAAAACACAAAAAGGACTCGTGTCAAAAGACACCAGCCCGTTTATTTTCCCTGCAAGGATTTGCTCCGCCTCACTCCCCTGCCAATTCTTGGTGGAGCTGGCGGAGGGAATTGAACCCCCGACCCTCTGATTACAAATCAGATGCTCTACCAGCTGAGCTACGCCAGCGTCGCTCAAACCGCACAATAATAGCAGAACGGGCACAGGAATTGCAAGGGGGTGAATCGAATTTGGAGCACGTCGGGGACCAAGTCTGTGGAAAACCTATTTCCCTGTGTCGCACTCCTAGCTGCTCTATCTTTCGATTCCTCTATAGTTTAGCATGAACGCCGTGTTTCTGCACGAGGCCAGGCAAGCAAACGGTCGTAGGCCTCCTTTTATCCCTGAAACGTGCCCTCTGCAAGGCACGGTCTGTTGGGCAGAAACGCGTTAAACAGCCATTGTCGAGATTGCAAGCCTTGGGTGCCAGCTGGATGAACAAGCGAACAATTGCCGCGACAATCGTTGCTGTACTCGGGGTTGGCGCCATTGTGCTCTATGGCTACCAGCGATGGAGCGGCTCTGGATCCAGCTCGCGCAACGAACTTCTTGCTCAGATGCCCGCCGATACCAGCGTGGTTCTCTACATCGACCTGGATGCGCTGAGGCAATCTCCGTTTCTCGCGGAACTTTATAAATGGGCGCCGCAACCCAAGGCAGACGCGGATTATGCGCAGTTCCTGCAATCCACGGGATTCAATTACGAGAGGGATCTAAACCGCGTGAGCATCGCCCTCGTAAAGCACGGTCAAGAGAGCACATTGCTTGCAGTGGCCGAAGGGCGATTCGACCGAAAAAAGATTGCCGCCTACGCATCGCAAACAGGAACGCGCGAGGCCCGCGGGGGCAAAGAGATTTTTTCTGTGCCCATGGCAGGCGGCACACGGCGAATCACATTCACGTTTTTGCGCAGCGATCGCATCGCGTTGACAAACGATGCCAGTCTGGAATCCACGCTATCTCAGCCCCGTGCAGACTCGGACACGCAAGCCTGGCGCGAACGATTCCGCCGGCTCGCCGGCTCGCCCGTATTCGTCGTGGTGCGGCAAGATGCCGGCGCCGCCGCAGCGCTAAGCGCGCAAGCGCCTGGCGGACTGCAATCGCCCCAACTCTCGGCTCTGCTCGACCAGCTCCAGTGGATCACCGTCGCTGGAAAACCAGAAGCTGACCATCTACGTGTGGTGCTCGAAGGCGAAGGCGGGGCGGACGCGCCCACCAAGCAGTTGTCCGACGTGATCAACGGGTTGCTCGTGCTAGCACAGGCGGGGCTCCACGATCAGAAGCTGCGGCAGCAGCTTCCACCAGATGTGCGCGAGGCCTACCTGGAACTGCTAAAGAGCGCGGATGTCTCGCAGATCGATCGTGGTGAGACAAAGTCGGTCCGGTTGATGTTTGATTTGACGCCCGGTTTTCTCGAGGCCGCGCGCACCATAATGCCAGTCGTGCCTCCAGCACCTGAAAACAAGGTCCCGCCGCACAAAAGCACCATCCGGAATTAGTCAGCGGAGCGCAAAAAAAATGCCCCGAAGAAACCGGAGCGAGGAATTCACGGAAGCAAGCGGCTCGGACTAGTCGCCTACGGTAGTTCCCTTCATGTAGCGCCACGGATTCACCGGCGCATTGTTCACGCGGACTTCATAGTGCACGTGCGGGCCGGTAGAACGGCCGCTGATGCCCGTGTAGCCGATGACCTCGCCGCGCTTAACACGCGTCCCAGGCACGGCGGAGAAGGACGAGAGGTGGGCATACCAGGTGCTGATACCGAAACCATGGTCGAGCACAACCAGGCGGCCATAGCCGGAGTGGTTTTCCGCGATGGTCACGATACCATCCGCTGTTGCATGAACCGGCGCGCCGTAATCAGAGGCCACGTCAACGCCCGTGTGAAACGCGCCTTCACCGTTGAACGGATCCAGCCGCTCTCCGAAGCTGTCCGTGATGTGCCCCATCACCGGCCAAATCGATGGCGTATACGTGGAGTCGGCAAAACTCATCACGGGCATGAGTTGCATTCCGCTGGAGGAGACGGCAATGACTGCCGCGTTCCGCTTCAAGAAGGTGTACTGTTCGATGGAGCGGTCAAAAGCGTCTTCCGGTGTGACTTGGCTGTCGGTCGTATCGAACGCCGCAGGGTGATAGCGTAGCACGCCGTAAGTCATGGCCACTTCGGTGGCCAGAGATTGGAGAGAGTCGAGGCGCTGGTTGGTGTCGTTGACCGTGCTCTGGAGCTGCTGATACTGCTTCTTGAGGGTTTCCTGATCGTGGCGGAGAGCGTTGTAGTTGCCGACCTTCCAAAGCATCCGGGAGTAAGAACCAATTGCGGCAACCACAGTGACCGCGCCGATGAGGGCCAGGACAGCAAGGCTATGAAGCACGTACGCCGGGATAACAAGCTTTTGCAGCTTGCCCGGCGTCGTCGCAATATAAAACGTATAGTTCTTGCTCGTAATCACTTACTTGGCCTCTCAGGCCTTCTAGCTTGTCAAATGCGGGCTTTGTGCCCTGACGCCCGCGGAAGAGAACCACACCGGAACTCGAACCTGAACCGTAAGTCTCGGTTTGCGACTTCGCTCATACTAAATTCTGTAGCGCTGGCCGTCAACCCTGTATTTTGCGGTATTTGGAACAGGGTGTGAAAAACCGTCCACCTGTCCAGGAGTACAGGATTTCGACGGCTTCTACAAATCGTCGGCTGTGGCGAATTCCTTCATCTGCACGCACGAAAGGAGCGTCGAGAGCTATACTCAACGCGAGTTATGAAGAAAACAAAGCACCTATCCGTCAAGCGTCGGAGCCCCGGTGAAGCTGGCGTCTTGGAGCGAATCGAAGAGATTGCGGCGCGGATACACATTCGCGGCTCCGGAGTGCGACTGGGAATTGGCGACGATGCGGCGCTCTTCACGGGTACGAGTGGATTCGACCAGATTCTTACCTGCGACTGGTTCCTGGAAGGCACACACTTTCTTCGAGACAAGCATCCGCCCGATGCGGTGGGGTGGAAATGCCTCGCTCGGGCCATCAGCGATGTGGCTGCGATGGGTGGAGCTCCCAGCTGCTTTCTGCTGAGTCTTGCCCTGCCCGGCACGCACATGGGTTTGTGGCTCGACCAGTTCCTAGGGGGGCTACGGCGGGCGGCAGAGCGATTTGGGTGTGTGTTGGCGGGCGGCGATACGACACAGAACCAAAACATCCTTATTAGTGTGACCGCGTTGGGTGAGGTGCGGACGGGTAGGGCGGTCTTGCGATCTCAAGCGAAGCCTGGCGATGTCATATTCACAAGCGGGCGGCTCGGCGAGGCAGAGCTGGGCCTCCGGCTGATCCGCAAGATAAAACGGCGAGTAAACAGCCGCGATCTCGTTCTGAGGAAACATCTCTACCCTGAGCCGCGCCTGGCCTTGGGCCGATGGCTGGCCGAAAAACGCCTAGCCTCCGCGATGATGGACCTCTCCGATGGCCTTTCTACCGATTTGCCACGGCTGTGCGCTGCGAGCGGAGTGGGGGCGCGTGTCGAAGAGGCGAAGATTCCCCGAGTGCGACCGGAGCAGAGCGGGCCGAGCCGGGGCGACCATCGGCTCAACCTGGCTCTCCACGGGGGCGACGACTACGAATTGCTCTTCACGGTGCCTCGCAAAAAGCTGAAGCGGATTCCTCACTTCCAAAATGGAACCCCCATCACAGCGATTGGTGAAATCAAGAAGGAGAGGACGTTACTGCTCGTCGATGAGGCTGGCCGCGAAGTACCCCTTCCAAACCTTGGGTGGGACCCGTTCCGCAAGCCAGGGTACAGGGTAAGAGATTGAACCTTCGGCAAACGTCGAGCGCGCTAAGCAGGATAGAGGTGCCGCCGCTATAACCCGGGAGGAACCCCTGACGTGGTTGCAGGTGCCGTCGTTGTCTTGATTGGCGGCGTTACGACCGGAGGCTTCTCTTTGGGGCCGGCGGGTTCGTCTGTTTCTGGCGCGGTGTCGGGCGTGTCGACGTTGACTTTGTGGTCTAGCGCCTGCTGCTCGAGCGTGACAACGTTTGCAAAATCAAGAGCGGGCTGGCCTTCGAGCGCGGTTTTCATGAACTCTAGCCAGATTGGAAGCGCTGCGCGCGCGCCGGTTTCCTTTTTCCCAAGCGAAATCTGCTTGTCGTCGAAGCCCACCCACACCCCGCAAGTGAGCTGCGGAGTAAAGCCCATGAACCAGGCGTCGGTGTAGTCCTGCGTCGTGCCGGTCTTACCGGCAGCCGGGCGGCCCAGCGCTTTGGCTTGAATGCCGGTGCCGAACTGAATGACCTCTTCGAGCATGGCCGTCATCGTCCGAGCGACTTCCGGTGAAATAACGTCATGTACTTCGGGATGCGCTTCTTCGAGCAACGCGCCGTCATAGCTTGTCACGCGGCGAATCATGTGCGGGTCGATACGGATTCCGTCATTCGGAAAAACTGTGAAGGCCGAGACATGCTCGAGCAGCTTCATGTCCGCCGCCCCGAGCACCAGCGGAAGATAGGGCGGTAACGAAGTCGTGATGCCGAATCGCCGCGTCATATCCACGACGGAATTGATGCCGACCTTTTCCGCCAGCTTGACAGCGGGAACGTTGCGCGAGCCGGCCAGAGCGCGTCGCAGCGTAATCGTGCCTTCGTACTTTTCATCATAGTTGTGCGGGGAATAAGGCTGTCCGCCGCTGATCACTGTAAACGGCGTATCGACGATGGTGTCGAACGGCGAGGAGCCTTTTTCGATGGCGTCGGCGTAGAGATAAATCTTGAACGAACTGCCCACTTGCCGCACGGCCTGCGTGGCGCGATTGAATTTAGAGTCTTCAAAGCTGTAGCCGCCGACCATGGCTTTAATTTCACCCGTCGAATTATCGATCGCCATAATGGCGGCCTGCGGTGCAGGCTGCTGCTCGAGCTGCACGCGAGCCGTGGCTTCATGCAGCTCTTGAATGGAGAACTGCGCGAGGTCGCCGACTTTCAAAAGATCAGAAGGCTTCTTGCGGCCGGTCCAAGCGAAATCCGGCGGCGAAAGTATCGCGCGGTAAGAACCGATTTTTATCGTGGCGTACTTATCGTCCACGGATAGGACGAGGCCGGTGACGTACGAGCCTTTTTCGATGGGATGACGCCAATCATCGTCGTCGTAGCTATCGAGTTTGCCGAGATTGTCGCGCAGAATGTTGGCAGGCTCGCCACGCCAGCCGTGGCGCCGGTCGTAGCTATGCAGGCCGTCGCGGAGCGATTGATTGGCGGCTTGCTGCATCTTGATGTTCAGCGTGGTGTAAACGCGCAGGCCGCGTTCGTGCACCGCTTCCGTGCCGTAGGTCGATTCCAAATACTTGCGAATCTCTTCAAAGAAATACGGGGCCAGATCGTTGCGCGGATATTGCAGGTGCAGGCCCAGTGGCGTTTTCTTTGCCGCCTCTTCTTCGGTCGGGCTGATCTTGCCTTCCTCTTCCATGCGATGGATAACAAGGTTGCGGCGTGCGAGAGCGCGCGCAGGGTCGGCCAACGGCGAATAGATCGGCCCGCGAATCATTCCCGCCAGCAGCGCGGCTTCCTGAAGTTTTAAGTCACTGACGGACTTCCCAAAATAAAATTGTGCTGCAGCAGCAAAGCCGTAGTTGCCATGCGCCAAATAGACCTGGTTGGCATACATGGCGAAAATCTGCGGTTTCGTATAACGGCGTTCGATTTGCAGAGCCAGCAAAATCTCCTGCATTTTGCGGCGGAAGCTGATTTCGCTGCGGTCCAGGAAGAGGTTGCCGGCGAGCTGCATGCTGATGGTGCTGGCGCCCTGCGCCTTGCCACCATGCAATATCTTTCGCCAGGCAGCTCCCGCGATGCGTGGGAAGTCGATGCCCCAATGCTCTTCATAGTGCTGGTCTTCGATGGCCGTAACCGCGTTGTAGAGAACCTTCGGGCACTGCTCGTAGGTCATCAGAATGCGGCGCTGCAGGGCAAAGCTGCCGACAAGCTGCCCGTCGTCGGCATAAACCTCGGTAACAACGGTAGGACGGTACGTTTCGAGCGCCCGAATTTCCGGCAGGTCGCTGGCATAGACAAACAGCAACCCGCAAGCCGCGCCCAACGCAATCGAACAAAGCAAGAGAAACGCGAGCGCAACGCGGTCAATCAGTTTCCAACCGCGCAGTCGCAAGGTGATAGGTGGCAGGCTTAGCATTGAAACATGATTCTATCGCAGAACGATTTTCGAGAACGGATTTTGCACGAAATAAGTCGCTTTTCAGGAATCACAGGCCTGCTCATAGTAGCGCTCTCCTGCACATGAGCGGCACAGAATACGTTCCTCCACCACCACTTCGCGCTTAAAGTTGATACCTTCGCCGCACTCCGCACAAACCACGCGCGGGCCTTTGAACCCGGGCAGATCTTCAGGTAGCACTTCGACTTTTACCCTTTGCTTGTCAAAGAGAACCTCATCCGATAGCTCGGCGTAAGCCTTCTGCTGCCCCGCGTCCTTCGCCATTTCCGGAAACATTTCGCGCGCGGCTTGCTTCGAGGATTCCTTTGCCGCGATACGTACGGCGCGGCCCGTCTTAAGATCAACAAACGTGGCAGCCACTTTGCCCCAGTCGCGAAATTTCAGCGCGCGTTTGCCCAACCGGCAGTTGGCAACAAGCGCGACGGCATCCGTCACGCAGCGGTCAATCTCCACGTATGTAACGATGCGCTTGCGCTCGGCGATGGGATCTTCTATTCCCAGCTCTTGCAACCCAAGCATCGCCAGCCGCACGCCCAGCACTTGCCCGGCGCACAAATGCCCGTGAGCAACCGCAGCGAGTTCCAGATACTCATTCAGAGTTTTCATCGTTTTCGTCTGCGAGCGAACTTCTCGGGCGTTACCTCGACTAAACCTGGACGCGCGTCGTTTCCTGGGCAGCCCAGGGATGTGGCCGGCGAGCTTCCATAAAAGTGAAGATAGTCATGAGCAGCGCAAGTCCAGAGAGCGCCGCATCTTCCAGCACCTTTTGAAGATTGATCGGTTGGGGAGTCGAAAAACATCCGCAATTGATGTCCATGTGCAGAAGATACGCCCGCAAAACCACAGCAAAAAATCCCAGCATAATGGCTGTGAGAACCGGCGCCCAAATGCGCAACCGCCAGCCAATCAGGAGCAACAGCCCAAGGATAATTTCCGTGAAGGGCAGCGTGTTAGCGACGAATTGCACTCCCCAGGCGGGCAGCAACTTGAACGCTTCCACTTGAGTAGCGAAGTTCGAGAGGTTCGTAGATACGGAGAATTTCAGGAAGAAGTAGGGCCAAAGAGTGTGGTTTGGAAGAAAAATCTTCGCGTAGCCGGCATAAATAAAGATGCAGCCGAGAACCAGGCGGCCAATCCAAATGATCGCACGGCGGAGATTCCATGGGCTGGATTGCGTCATGCCTTGTTTTTTTCCAAATTCTTCACTTCTGGCTAAGCAATTGGTCCAGGAACTGGTGCAGTGTTTCGTAAGGCATCACGCCTGAGTAAGGGTACGTCTGCCCCTTGGAATGGAAGACCGATGTAGGTGTCTGATTCACGCGATACATCTGTCCGAGCGCGTAATCCTTGTCGATCAGAGGCTCAATCGTTCCGCCCTTGACCAGCGCGCGGACCTTCGCCATATCCGCGGAGGAAAGCACGGCGGCAATCGTTCCATCGACGTCGCCGGTCTGCTCCCATTTCTCCTGATTATCAAACAGAGTTTTCTCAACGACCTCAATCTTCCCGATCTCAGCCGCCGCCCGGGCATAACGCGCCGCTACGCGCGAATAGGCATGCATGGGCAGCGGAAAATCGCGATGAATCAGATAGACCTTCCCGGTGGTCACATAGTTGTCCATGAGCTGCCTGTTGGTGGTCACGAAAAGCGTTTTGCACGCAGGGCACTGAAAATCGCTAAATACTTCCAACACAATGGGAGCGCTCTTCGAGCCAAAGGCCTTGTGAGGATCGACGTCGTTCACGCCATCTACTGATTCGGGTACGGCCGGCTGCCGCGTAGCGGTCGCTTCCCTCGCAGGAGCGGCAGGCACCATATCTGGCGAAGAAGCAACGCGCGGCTGGGCGCTGAAGCGGGCTGCGGCAACGGGATGAATGCCCCGGCTCACCAGAAGCCTCCCACAAATCAACACCAAGACCACAGCTACGGCAACCACAGCGCGACGACTCACGCGACCCTCCTGCAAATTCCTTCAAAATAGTGAGATGCAATCTCTTGGTCAGATTATCACAGGTTTCTCCTCCAGAATCCCTCCATGGCCTCGCGGCGTTTCTAAGTAACCGTTCCCCCAGCTCCCACCATCAGATGTATGGGCCTGGACGATGCGGAGAATGGCATATAAGCTATTTAAATACAATAACTTAATATAGTACAAGAAAACTTGACAAAGACACACTCAAGTTATATACTGGCCCTCGAACTGGACCAAGGAGCACGCCTTTGACCTCGGCCCGCTCCGGAACCCTTACCTTCCGGACGGCCAGTGATGTAGACGGGTTCCGGAAGGAATATGACAAATGAGCAAGATTATAGGAATTGACCTGGGCACCACCAACTCGGTTGTGGCCGTCATGCAAGGCGGCGAACCAGTGGTGATCCCAAACCAGGAAGGCGCACGCACTACCCCTTCAGTTGTGGCCATAACCAAAGGTGGAGAGCGCCTCGTGGGACAAGTAGCGAAACGCCAGGCCGTGACGAATCCCGAGAACACCGTGTATTCGATCAAGCGCTTTATGGGCCGCCGCTATGACGAAGTTTCTGATGAGATGAAGCGCATCCCTTACAAGGTAGTAAAGGGAGAGCACGACGATGCGCGCGTCGAGATTTTCGGCAAGATTTATAGCCCGCCGCAGATTTCCGCGATGATCCTCGGCAAACTGAAGTCCGCTGCGGAAGATTTTCTCGGCGAAAAAGTCAGCAAAGCGGTGATTACGGTACCTGCGTATTTTAACGACGCGCAGCGCCAGGCGACCAAGCAGGCGGGCGAAATCGCCGGCCTGGAAGTGGTCCGCATCATCAACGAACCCACAGCGGCTGCGTTGGCCTACGGCCTCGAAAAAAAGAGCGACGAAACCATCGCCGTATATGACCTCGGCGGCGGCACGTTCGACATTTCCGTGCTGGAAGTTGGCGCGGGCGTGGTGGAAGTGAAGTCCACCAACGGTGACACTCACCTTGGTGGCGACGACATCGACCAGCGCATCGTGGACTGGCTGATCGATGAGTTCAAGAAAGAGCACAGCATCGACCTCGGCAAAGACCGCATGGCCTTGCAACGCCTGAAGGAAGCCGCGGAAAAAGCCAAGATTGAGCTTTCGCAAATGATGGAAACCGAAATCAACCTGCCCTTCATCACGGCGGGCAAGGACGGCCCCATCCACATGCAGCAGAAGCTGACGCGCACGCGCCTCGAGCAATTGATGAACGACCTTCTCGAACGCTCGATGAAGCCCGTCAGGCAAGCTCTGGAAGACGCGAAAATGTCGCCAAACGACATTCAAGAAATCGTGATGGTTGGCGGCTCGACGCGTATTCCGAAGGTGCAGGCCCTCGTCCGCACATTCTTCGGCGAGAAAGAGCTGCACAAGGGAGTGAACCCGGACGAAGTCGTGGCCGTAGGCGCGGCGATTCAAGGCGCGGTGCTCGGGGGCGAAGTAAAGGACATCCTGCTGCTGGACGTGACGCCGCTTTCTTTGGGCGTCGAGACGCTCGGCGGCGTGATGACCGTGCAGATCCCACGCAACACCACGATCCCGACGCGCAAAGTCGAAACGTACTCGACGGCGGCGGACAATCAGCCCGGCGTGGAAATCCAGGTGCTGCAAGGCGAGCGCAAGTTTGCTTCGGACAACCGTTCGCTTGGCAAGTTCAAGCTGGACGGGATTCCGCCGGCGCCACGCGGCACGCCGCAAATCGAAGTGACCTTTGACATCGACGCCAACGGCATCTTGAACGTCAGCGCGAAAGACAAGGCCACCAACAAGGAGCAGAAAATTACCATTACTGCTTCGAGCGGACTGACCAAGGAAGAAGCCGAGAAGATGCGGACCGAGGCTGAATCCCACTCCGAAGACGATCGCCGCCGCATGGAAGAAGTCGAATCGCGCAACCGGCTCGACGGCATCATGTACCAGGCGGAAAAGATGCTCCGCGAGAACCGCGAAAAGATTGCGGAATCGGACGTGAAGACGGCCGAAGACGCCATCGAAGAAGCCAAGAAAGCCATCGCCGAAGGCGGCACGGCTCGCTTGCGCTCTGCCACGGAGAACCTCGAGAAGTCTTTGCACAAGATCGCTGAGGTGCTCTACAAGGCCAATGAGGCCGCGGGAGCGCAGCAGGCTGCCAGTGCGGGTGCTGGGGCAAGCGGCGGTGCGGGCTCAACTTCGAGCGGCGCCCCGAATGACAAAAAGCCCGGCGACGTGATCGACGCCGAATACGTCGACGTCGACGAAACCAAGCGGCCGAACTAACACTGCTTAGCTTGTAGG
>Ga0210409_10007501_pt1 | contig 11234 bp, 10 predicted proteins | sample IncBWH17MmetaG_FD_161649 | JGI IMG/M metagenome (GOLD analysis project Ga0210409, IMG submission 161649) | Forest soil microbial communities from Barre Woods Harvard Forest LTER site, Petersham, Massachusetts, United States - Inc-BW-H-17-M | ecosystem: Environmental > Terrestrial > Soil >...
GATGCGCCGACCTTCGAGGCGGTCGAGATCGTACGCATGAAGCGGCTGGCCGAGCTCGAACTGGACGTAGTTGGTGATGTCCACCACGTTGTTGATCGAGTTCTGCCCCAGGGCTTCGAGGCGCTGCCGCAACCAGTTCGGGGACGGCTCGACCTTCACGCCCCGCAGAATGCGCGCCGTGTAGCGCCCGCAGAGTTCCGGGGCCTCGATGTCCACCTGGGTCGCGTCACGGGCCCTCTCGGCGGATTCCCCGAGCTTCGCCAGCACAGGCTTGAGGGGCAGGCGATACACCGCTGCAATTTCACGGGCCACGCCGTAATGGGCCAGGCAGTCGGGACGGTTTGCCGTGATTTCCGCATCGAGCACCGCACCGGCAACCGACTCTTCGATCGAATCGACGGCCAGGCCCACAAGCGAGAGCCGCGCGCGCAACTCTGCCGGCGGCGCCTTCACGTCGACAAATTCCTTCAACCAGTCGTAGAGGATTTTCATGGCACCGGGTTCAACCCTGATGACCTGCCTAACGCCATCAGGTGGTCTTATCTCGCGCTACTACAAATTCCTCGCCTCACGAACCGATCCGCAGCGCCAGCGGGCGGGTCGGCGCTTGAAACGTTCGAGACCTTAGCCGAGCGCATCGAGCCGTCCGTAGTAGACTCTGGTGTCGTAGTCGAATCGCACGTGACCCGCTTGTTCGTGTGCCTCGAAAAGCCGGGCGAGTGCTTCTAGCATTGGCTCGCGATTCGGGTGCCCCTCGGCCGGTGAATACGACGAGCTCAGCAACCGCCCGCGCAAGCCATCGAAATCGAACGTTTGAACGTTCGGAAACGATTTTTCTCGAAACGTAGCAGCCCCGAAAAACCTCTCCATCTGTCGGCTTCCCGGATAGGTGGCAGCTACCTGCCGGTAGTCGGTTCCGTAGGTTATGAGCAAATTCTCATAGTCGCGCAGAAATGGCGTTCGATCCCGATCGCGCTCATTCCAGACGAGTGCGACCTGGCCATGGGGCTTCAGCACGCGCTCGAATTCTGCACGCGCCCGCGGGACGTCGAACCAGTGAAACGCCTGCCCTGAGGTGATCAGATCGGCGCAAGAATTGGGAAGCGTCGTTCGCTCGGCGGAGCCCGCGACAGTTCGGAACCGCGGGTATTTCTCGAGAAATTTCTCGCCGGCGTCGCGCATGGCCGCGTTGGGTTCAACGCCGTATACCAGGCAGCCCTCGGCGAGGACGAGATGCGTCAACAGGCCCGTGCCGGAGCCGATGTCGGCGACGACCGACTCGGGCGTCAAGCCGCATTCCTCGCGCAGCAAGCCGAGAATCGCGGGCGGATATCCCGGCCGGCAGCGGGCGTAGAGATCCACACGATTCGTAAAGCGCTGCTTGGGATCGGCTTCGAGCATCGGATCACGCTAGGGGAACTGTCCGAGGAAGCGCACGTCGTTCTGAAAAAGAATGGGCAGTTCGCTGATGCCGTATTTCATCATGGCCAGGCGGTCGATGCCCATGCCGAAGGCAAATCCTGACAGATGCTCGGCGTCGTAACGCACGAAACCATACACCGCGGGATCGACCATGCCGGCACCGAACAATTCGATCCAGCCCGAGAACTTGCACACCCGGCAGCCCTTCCCTTCACAGACATGGCAGGTCGCGTCGACTTCCGCCGAGGGTTCGGTGAACGGGAAATAGCTTGCTCGCAGGCGCGTCTTCACCCTGGGGCCGAGAAATTCGCGCACGAAATATTCGACGGTTCCCTTGAAGTCGCAGAAGGTGATGTCGGTGTCGACGGCGAGGCCCTCGATCTGGTGGAACATGTAACCGTGCGTCGAATCGGGATTATCGCGGCGATAAACTTTTCCTGGGACGATGATGCGCACCGGCGGGGGCTGTCGTTCCATGGTGCGGATTTGCATCGGCGATGTATGCGTCCGCAGGAGGTGCCCGCCGGATGCTCCCTCGATGTAGAAGGTATCCATATTGTCGCGTGCGGGATGGTGCTCAGGGATATTGAGCGCCTCGAAGTTGTAGTAGGGCGTCTCGATTTCCGGTCCTTCGACGACGCTGAATCCGATCGATAGAAATATGCGCTGAAGCTCTTCGTAGGTCTGGCGGATCAGGTGGCGAGTCCCGATCGCGCGCTCACGGCCGGGAAGCGAAAGATCAATTTGGTCGCGCGCTTCCGGCGCCCGCTCAGCCGCCGCTTCGATCTCGCGGCGGCTCTGTTCGAGCGCCCGCTCGACCTGCGACTTGAGCTTGTTGAGTTCCTGCCCGACGACTCGTTTCAATTCCGGTGACGCCGGCTTCAGCCAGTTGTCCGCAATCCTTGAAAGGACGCCTGATTTGCGCCCGAGCCAATGGTCACGGACTTCCCTCCACTGCGATCGATCGAGATCCCCTTGAAGATCATGCGGCGCAAGTCGGGACCCGATTTCTGTGAACAGAGAGGTCACTCCGGCGGGTGTGGACACGCCTTGCTCGGCGAGCGTCTGGTCAATCGGTGATTTCTGAGACACGGTTTCTTTCAAGGAAGCGACCGTTGCCGCGCCTGAGCCCTCCGCCGGGACCTTCAGGCCGGAATTCCCGGATCGGCCGCTATCGGACGATCCTCTGACGACGACCGACAACTTTTCACTGGCGCCTTGGGGGCCAAGCGGCCTCAGGCGGCGGACGGCGGCGCCGATGGCGAGAGGCCGAGATGATGTTTTGCCGACTCGACCAGCGCTGTAAATCCTTCACCGTCGCGTACGGCGATATCGGCAAGTATCTTGCGGTCGATTTCAATGCCGCCCACCTTCAGACCATGAATCAGCTGGCTATAGGTCACGCCATTGTTGCGCGCGGCGGCGCCGATGCGCTGGATCCACAGCCTGCGAAAATCGCGCTTGCGTGTGCGGCGGTCGCGATAGGTGTACCGCAGCGAGCGGTTCACCGCCTCCTTGGCCGACCGGAAAAGTTTGCTCTTTGTGAGGAAGAAGCCCTTCGCATGTTTCAGGAGCTTCTTGCGCCGGGCTCGACGCTTGGTGCCGCGTTTGACTCTGGCCATGCTTCGATTCTCCTCGTACGCCCCGTGTCGGCGATCACAACTGCGCGACTGATGGCGCAACCAAATCTAGTGGGGAGACAAACACGGCCCCGCCGCCCGCAGGACTCGGCGAGCAGCAGGACGGGTTTGTCTCAAGGAACTCGAGTGATGCCCCGCGAACCGTCAGAGGGCGCCGGCCGGTAGGCACCCGTTATGCTCTACCTGGCACGGGGACAGCGAGAAAACTAGATCCCGTAGGGAAGCGCGCGGCGCACGTTGGGCACATCCGCGGGGCTCACCAAGACCTTGTTGGCCAGTTTGCGCTGGCGTCGAGGCGACTTGGTAGCGAGCAAGTGACGCTTGCCGGAATGCCAGCGCATCACCTTCCCCGTCGAAGTCAGCTTAAAGCGCTTGGCCGCGCCGCGATGCGTCTTGAGCTTCATCTTCTTATTCTTCTTCACAGCTTCCTCTTGGCTGCCCGTCGACTCGCAATGTGCTCGAGGGCAAATCGCTCAGACGGGAGTCGCCGAGCGAGCGGAGATTTCTCAGGCTTGGCCTCCGGCTGCCGACTGCACCGGACGCGGCGGCGTGGCGACTGCGCCCTTTTTCGGCGCAAGCAGCGCGAGCAGAATGTTGGCCTCCATTCGCGGCCCGAATTCCACCTGAGCGTGCTCGATGATGTCCTTGAGCAGCCGGTCCATCTTGGCCCGGCCCACGCTCTGATGAGCCATCTCGCGGCCGCGATGGAAAATCATGGCCTTCACTTTGAAGCCGTCACCAAGGAAGCGGATGATCTGGTTCTTCCGCACCTGGTAATCGTGCTCGGCGGTCGAAGGGCGGAACTTTACTTCCTTGATGTGCGAACTCTTCTGATGCTTCTTCGCTTCGTGGGCCTTCTTATTCTGCTCGTAAAGAAATTTGCCGTAGTCGACGAGCTTACAGACGGGGGGAACGGCGTTCGGTGAGATTTCGACAACGTCCAGTCCGGACTCCCGCGCCGTTTTCATCGCGTCAAACAGCGACATGACGCCCAACTGATTCCCTGCGTCATCAATTACGCGGACCTCGCGGGCGCGAATGCGCTCGTTCACGCGAAGACCAGCACCAGGACCACCCCGCTCTGCGATAAACCCACCTCCCGGGCTGGCGACACTCGTCTTCGCCGCCCGCTGACCTATCCCTCAGCTATTGAAAATCCCTGCCGGCGGGACAGGGCGGAAAGTATAGCATGGCCCGCCCGCTCTCCGGCAATCGCGTTTGCCGTCTCACCGGTCCCTCGGGTCGTCCTCTGTCGAGAACGAGAACCGCTCGGAGGCTGGAAGGTAACCATCCGGCGCCGAGTTCGTCCGCTCGACCGATCGGAAGACATCGCGAAGGCGGCGGATTCTGCGTCCCGGCTCTAGAGGCTCTTTGCTCGGACCTCGCTCTCGAGGTCGGTCGTGAATTGATCCAGCGAACGCGCGCCGAGGTCGCCTTTGGAGCGGTGACGCACGGCGACCGTGCCGGCCTCGACCTCTTTTCCGCCGACAATCAGCATGTAGGGAATCTTCTCAAGCTGCGCGTCGCGAATCTTCGCCTGCAGCTTTTCGTTGCGATCATCGAGATGGGCGCGCAGGCCGGCATCTTTGAGATGCTGGGTCACCTTCTGTGCGTACTCGGTGAATTTCCCGCTGACCGGCAGCACCGACGCCTGCACGGGAGCGAGCCATGCGGGAAACGCTCCCGCGTAGTGCTCGATCAGCACACCAAAGAATCGCTCGACCGAGCCCCATAACGCCCGATGAACCATCAGCGGCTGGTGCCGCGAGCCGTCTTCACCGACGTATTCGAGATCGAACCGCCCCGGCAGGTTGAAATCGAATTGCACGGTGGTGAGTTGCCATGGGCGGCCGATCGCGTCCACGAGCTTCACGTCGATCTTAGGGCCGTAAAAGACCGCCTCCCCGGGCATATATTTGTAAGGGATCTTCATGCGCTCGAGCGTATGGACGAGCGCACCCTCGGCGCGTTCCCACTCGCTGACTGTCCCGGCGTAATCGCCCGGCCGCGAGGCGTCGCGTGCCGAGAGTTCCACCTCGTAGCGGTCGAAACCGAACACGCGCAGCATTTCCCATGCGAATCGGATGCAGTCCTCAATTTCCCCCTCGATCTGCTCCGGCATGCAGAAAATGTGCGCGTCGTCCTGCGTGAAGCCGCGCACCCGCAAAAGGCCGTGCAGCACGCCCGAGCGCTCATAGCGGTACACGGTGCCGAGTTCCGCCAACCGGATGGGCAGCTCGCGATAACTCCGCAGCCGCGATTTGAAAATCAGGATGTGGCCCGGGCAATTCATGGGCTTCAGCTGATAGTCGGCTTTCTCGACTTCGACGGGGCCATACATGTTCTCGCGATAAAAACTTGCATGGCCGCTCCTCTTCCAGAGATCGAGCCGCATGATGTGGGGAGTGAAGACGAGGTCGTAGCCGTGGCGAAGCAGCTCCGCGCGCAGCCAGTCCTCCATCAACTTGCGGACGAGCCCTCCCTTGGCGTGCCAGAAAATCAGCCCCGGCCCGGCTTCGTCCTGAATACTGAACAGATCGAGCTCCTGGCCGAGCTTGCGATGATCGCGGCGCTTCGCCTCGGCAAGCCGTTCGAGGTATTCGTCGAGCTCTTTCTGATCAACGAAGCACACCCCGTAGATGCGCTGCATCTGGGCGTTGGCTTCCTGGCCCTTCCAGTAGGCACCCGCGACGTTCATCAACCGGAAGGCCTTGATGCGCCCGGTCGAAGGGATGTGGGGTCCGCGGCAGAAATCGAGGAAGTTCCCCGTCGAATAGAACGACACCACTGGCTCGTTCGCCTTTTCCTCGACAAGCTCGCGTTTGAATTCCTGGTTCGTTCTGCGATAGAGCTCAAGCGCCTCGGGCTTCGGAATCATCTTGCGCTCGTTCGGGATGTCTTTCGCGGCGAGCTCGTGCATCTTGGCCTCGATCTTCTCGAGGTCCGCGGCGGTAAACGGCTCGTTGCGTACGAATTCGTAAAAGAATCCGTTATCGATCGGCGGGCCGATGCCGAGCTTGACGTCGGGGTAGAGCTCGAGCACGGCGGCGGCAAGCAAATGCGCCGCCGAGTGGCGGAACACCTCGACTGCTTCGGGATCCTTGGACGTCAGGATCGAGAGCGTGGCGTCATGGTCAAGCGGACGCGAGAGATCGACCAGTTCGCCGCCGACGCGGGCCACCAGCGCTTCCTTCGCGAGACGCGGCGAAATCTGTTTCGCAACCTCGGCGGCGGTCGCCCCGCGGGGCACCTCGCGAGTCGCCCCATCTGGCAGTGTGATTTGAATGGTCTCCATGCTGACTTTGCTTTCTCAAGATAGATTACTGGTGGGCGCTGGGCCGGTCAAGCCAAGCGGTCAGATGGCGTCAGATGGCTCGCCGCCAGAGAGGACGAGAATCCCCCGGGCGCGCCGTGAGTCCTTCTCGTGGACGCCAACCGGATTTCACTTCTTGCGGCCTTGCTCGACGATTTCCCAGGTGGCCTCGGGGAGATCCACGAAGTCGTTGAACGCGCCGGCGCCGCGGAGCCACAACCCGCCGTCGATCGTGACGCACTCGCCATTCACGTACTCGGCCTGCTCACTCAGCAGATAAGCCGCCAGATTCGCAAGTTCCGCGTGCCTGCCGAAGCGCTTCATCGGGTGATTCTTCTTCGCACGCTCTTCGAGTTCCTCGAGCGGGAGCAGCCGCGACCAGGCGCCTTCGGTCGGAAACGGTCCCGGAGCGATCGCGTTGAGCCGAATCCGGTAGCGGGCCCATTCGACCGCGAGCGAGCGCGTCATCGCGAGCACTCCGGCCTTGGCGCACGCCGACGGCACGACGAATCCTGAGCCGCAATTTGCCGCGGCATAGGTGGTCACAATATTCAGAACGTTGCCGGGTTGTTTCGCGGCGATCCACCGCCTGGCGAGAGCCAGCGTGCAGTGGAACGTACCGGCGAGGACGATACCCAAGACGGCGTTAAAGGCGTTTGGCGAAAGCCTCTCCGTGCGCGCCATGAAATTCCCCGCTGCGTTATTGACCAAGGTGTCGACGCCGCCAAATTCCTCTCTGGCAGCCGCGATCGCGCCCTCGACGGCTGCGAAATCCCGGACGTCGACAGATCGATAGGCCGCGCGTGCCCCCTGGGCGCGAATCGCTTCGACCGTTTCCTTGAGCGGCGGTTCACGCCGGGCGACGAGAAACAGATCGGCACCGAGTTCAGCGAAACGCAGCGCCATCGAGCGCCCGAGCCCGCTGCCGCCACCCGTGATCAGAATCGTCCGACCCTTCAGTAAGTCTTCCCGGAACATGCGGTGAAAGCCTCTCGTCAAACATCACAGCACCGTATTCTGGCCAGATCCCCGGCCTCTCCGCAAGTCGCATTTCCCTGCGTTCCAAAAGCGACTGGAACAAAAGGGATAGCAACCTTCGGCTCGTTGTGTTATCTAGTTTGCTGCACGTAAAAAGTCATTGAGAGAGTTCAGAGATAAGGATCGCCCATGAGGGGATTACTTGCATTTATCGCCGGTCTGATTATTGTGCCGATCGCCGCGGCGGTGTATTTCTTCGGCGGCTTAGTGCCCGTGGCTGCGACGGATGGTCCCATGCCGTTTGAAAAGAGGGTCGCCAACGATAGTCTGCACGCGCGGCTCCGGCGAGAGGCACCGCAGCGGGATCTCTCGACATTCACGACTACCGATCAGCTTGCCGGTGCGGACCTTTATAAGAAGAATTGCGCGTTCTGCCATGGTCTGCCAAAGCAGCCTGCTCCCCCTTGGGCGAACGGGATGTATCCGCACGCTCCGCAGCTGTTCACGGCCGAGGGGACGGTGACGGATGATCCGGTTGGCGTCACTTTCTGGAAGGTGCAAAACGGGATCCGCTTGACTGGCATGCCGAGCTTCAAGGCTTCGCTTACGGACCAGCAGATGTGGCAAGTGGCCGCCATACCCGCACTTGCCGACAAGCTTCCGGCCGAGGTGCTCGATGCGCTCAAACCGCAGACGGCGGCCGAGGCTCCGGCTTCTCCGCCGGTTACGGGCTCGAAGCCCAAGCGGTAGCGAATCGCCCGGTCGGCCGATCGACGCGTGCCGCGGTCAGAGGTCCGGATCGAGCCGGGAGGCGGGAGGGATCGCTCGGCCGCGGTCTTGATTCTATCCCGGGTTGTCGAAGGGTGCGACACATCGGCAAGAAAAATGTCACACATTTCCAGGGAAAAGCTGGAGCTGTTGAACCGCACGAAGAAGATTGTGGGGCAGCTCGAAGCCGTCCAGCGGGCCCTCGATGAAGATGAACCCTGCGCCGAGGTGCTTCAGCGCCTCGCGGCGGCGCGGGGCGCGATCAATAGCCTCATGGGCGAACTTCTGGAAGATCACATTCGGAACCACCTCCCCCAGAATTCAAAGTCCGCCGAAGAAGCGGCCGAGGACGTCATCGGGATTGTCCGGACCTACCTCAAGTAGACTCCGACCACGGCAAACACTCTGATCCGGCTTGAGCGTTCGGCAGGCATCCGGATTGCCCCTAATGGTCATCTCTAGTAGTCTCTACCATTGCGCTTACGTCGGTGGCTCCGTCCTGCGGACTCTAGGGGTGAGAACTTTGCGGAGAAGAGCTTGTCTCTATACTTGGTTGATGATTTCCGCGCTCGTCATACTTTCCTCTTGCCAACAGACCATCAATTATCCGGCGCCGCGCATTTCCACGATCTCGCCTACAAATATCAACGCGGGCCAGCCAACCTTCACCCTGACGGTGACCGGGTACAATTTTACTCCGGCCTCGACGGTGAACTGGAACTCGGGGGCGCTCAGCACGCTGTTTGTGGACATCCACACACTCACGGCGCAGGTGTCTTCGACCCTGATCCAGAATGCCGCTGCAGTTTCGATCACCGTCTCGACCCCTCAGCCTGGTGGCGGGGTGACGGCTGCGCTCGGATTCACGATTAATGCGACCTCGAACCCGCTGCCCCAGATCAGGGGCTTTTCCCCTTCGGCCGTGTTCACCGGGAGTGGTGCGTTCACGCTCTACGTCATCGGGACGAATTTTGTCTCCCTCTCGAGTGTTGTACTCGACGGTACAACTCAGGCAACCACATTCGAAAGCTCGACCTCGGTCGCGGTCTCCGTGCCGGCGTCCTATACCCACAGTGCCGGTTCCTTGCAAGTCGCCGTCGTGAATCCGCCGCCGAACGGCGGAAGCTCGAACACCTTCACGCTCCCGATTACCAATCCTGTGCCGAGCCTGGTTTCGCTCAGTCCCTCGAGCGGGCAAGCCGGAACGGCGTCCGCCGTGGTCACCTTGACCGGGGCGAGCTTCGTGCCCGATTCCGCGATCGTCGTCAACGGCTCGGCTCGCCCGACTACGTTTAGCAGCTCCACGCAGGTGGCGACGCAGTTGACCGCGGCGGATTTCGCGGCCGCTGGAATCGATCAGATCGAGGTCGTGAACCCGGCCCCCGGCGGCGGCACGTCGAACACCCGGACCTTTGCCGTCAATCCCAGCAATTCAACGGGACTGCCGGTGCTGGTTGATATCGCACCGGACGGTTCAGGAGCCCACAACGGAATCTGCGGAGGACTCGCGAACTGCCAGAGTGGAACTCTGGGCCTTACGCTGGCGACCGCAGGTCCGTCGGTGAGCCAAACCGGGCAGTTTGTCGCCTTTGCGTCGGTCTCGAATAACCTGGTCTCGACAGGGACGAATTCCTCGAGCGAAATCTTCTATCGCAACACTTGCCGCTCGGCCACTTCTGCGGGCTGCACGCCGTTCACGGTCTTCGTGAGCACCGCGCCCGATGGAGGCCTGCCCAATGGCGCGAGCTCCGAGCCATCACTTGATAGCCCCGGCAGCCACGCGGCCTATACCTCGCTCGCCACGAATCTCGTTAACTATCTGAACGTGAGTCCCGCCGCAGAACAGGTCTACTGGCAGCCGGTGTGCACAACCACGACCAACGGCGTACCCAATTGCACCTCGACCGCTTCATCCGCGGCGGCCGATACGGCGGTGCTCGTTTCGGTTGCGGCAGACGGCGTGAATCCGGGAAACGGCCCGAGCTACAATCCCGTGATCAGTCCGGACGGGCAATACGTCAGCTTCGCCTCGCTGGCCACCAACCTTGTCTCCAACGTCTCGGTTGACGGTGTCACTCCGCAGGTTTACATCCGCACCATCTGCGGAGGCGCAATCCCTTCGACGGTGAACCCGACGTGCAACCCTACAACGTACCTGGTTTCTTCCCCCGATGGAGTGAAGCCCGGAAACAGCCCAAGCTCGCATCCGTCCATCTCCAACGACGGTCTCCATGTTTCTTTCACATCGTCGGCTACAAACTTAGGCACGACCGCGCCCAACCCCCAGGGCTTGGAGGAGATTTTTGAGCGGTCGACGTGCAGCACGACAATCGGCCAGACCGGCAATACCTGCAGCCCGTCGACGAGCCTCGTCTCGACTCCCGATCGCAGCTCGACACCCACGAACCCAGCGGGAGGGTCAAGTTCCGAGAGCGCCGTCTCCTACGACGGCCGCTTCGTCGCCTTCGCTTCGACCGCCACGAATCTCGGCACTCCATCGGGAGCCATCCAGCAGATCTACGTGCGCGACACCTGCCTAGGCGCCACCAGCTGCACACCCTCGACGAAACTCGTCTCGACGCTCGACGGCACGACGCCAGCGAACGCCTTGAGCGAAACCCCGAGCATTAACCAGATGACTACGGGTTCGGGACAGTTCATTGCCTTTGCCTCGGTCGCCTCGAACCTTGCCGCCAACGTCGCCAACGGCGTCGAAAACATTTTCGTGCGCAACACTTGCGCCGTTCTTCCGACTTCGACCACCGCCTGCTCGCCCGGCCTTGCTCTGGCGAGTCAGCCGGCGGGCAGTTCGCCACCTGCGGCCAACGGTCCGAGTTTCGCGCCGTTCATTAGCGGCGACGGCCACACCGTCGCTTTCCTCTCCTTTGCGAGCGATCTGGTGCCGCGCGATACCAATGCGCTCGAGGATATCTTCCTCGCCTCCACTTCATTCTAGTGCTTCTGCCCTGCGCGCGCGGCTCTCGGAGGCAGGAATAGTCCCGGCGGCCTCTGCTCGGGTCCTTTGTCCGGCCCAGATCGGACGACACCTCGATCGGCCCTCGTGATATTGGTACCCGGTTCCCCAGGGGAGCGTCGCCCGCCGCCCCATCCCG
>Ga0210409_10007503_pt1 | contig 11232 bp, 14 predicted proteins | sample IncBWH17MmetaG_FD_161649 | JGI IMG/M metagenome (GOLD analysis project Ga0210409, IMG submission 161649) | Forest soil microbial communities from Barre Woods Harvard Forest LTER site, Petersham, Massachusetts, United States - Inc-BW-H-17-M | ecosystem: Environmental > Terrestrial > Soil >...
AAGCCAAGGAGGACCGTCTGCGCGAAAAACAAACCCGCGTCATCTTCGATCTCTCGAAAACCACAAAAGTCGACAGCGCCGGCTTGGGAAGAATCGTAAATTGCCTCTCCCGCCTGAAAACCGCCGGCGGAACCCTTCACCTGGCCGGTGTCTCCGAAATGGTCGCTGGCCTCCTCAAAATGACCAAAGTCGACCGCCTGGTAAAAATCTACCCCACAGCCCAAGAAGCCGCCCAAAACTTCCCTAACCCCCAAATAAACAAAGCGAAATAAGGACGGGCACAGATGGGCGCCGGGTGGGGATGCGCTTTAGCGCTTCCCTGCAAGCGCCCCGCGAGGGGGTCCTCTTTTCTCTCTCTCGGTCCGCACCTCAAACCGTAGCAGCCAAAACCTCACCCCTCCGCGCCATCTCCCACAACGCCACATAAGGCCGCAACTCCCGCATCATCTTCTCAAACCCCGCCAAATCCAAAGACTGCGCCCCATCACTAATCGCCCTCTCCGGCGCAGGATGCACCTCCACAATCAACCCATCCGCCCCAATCGCCACCCCGGCCCGCGAAAGCGCCGGAACCAGACTCCGCTTCCCGGTAGCATGACTCGGATCCAAAATCACCGGCAAATGCGTCAATTCGTTCAGCGCCGGAATCGCCGCAATATCGCAGGTATTCCGCGTCTCCGTCTCAAACGTTCGAATCCCCCGTTCGCACAAGATCACATTCGGATTTCCATGCGCCACCACATACTCCGCCGACATCAAGAGCTCTTTGATCGTCCCGCTCAACCCGCGCTTCAAAAGCACCGGCCGCCCACACTTGCCCAGCGCCTTGAGCAACACAAAGTTCTGCATATTCCGCGCCCCAACCTGCATCACGTCCGCGTACTGCGCAATCATCTCCACATCCCGATCGCTCATCACCTCGGTAATAATCGCCAACCCCGTAGCCGCCTTAGCCTTAGCCAAAAGCTTCAACCCCTCCTCCTCCATCCCCTGAAAGTCATAAGGAGAAGTCCGCGGCTTGAACGCTCCGCCGCGCAACATCTTGGCCCCAGCCTTAGCCACGCCTTCCGCCGACTGCATAATCTGTTTCTCCGATTCCACCGAACAGGGCCCCGCCATCACAATAAATTCATCCCCGCCAATCTCGATCCCGTTCACCCGAATCCGCGTGCGCCCCGGCTTAAACTGCTTGCTAACAAATTTGTATGGCGCTGAAATCCGCATAACTTTCTCCACCTGCGGCATCGACTCCACGGATTCCAGACACGCCGTAACATCCCCCACCCCTACGACGCCAATGACCACGCGCTCCTCCCCCTCAATCGAGTGCACCTTGTACCCAAAATGAGCCACCTGCGCCCTAACCTCGTCGATCTCTTCCCGCGTAGCGTGCAACTTCATCGAAATAATCATCGCCCCATCTCTCCTGTACCTCGATTGAGTCAAGCACAGCGTCTCCGTGCCCTCTGCCTTAAAGCTTTTTCCGTCTGTTGCCTTTCTTTTTCCGCCCAAAAAACAAAAAACCCACTCAACTTGCGAGTGGGTCGAATCTCTCGATCTTGTCTCTCTACTTACAAATTCGCCCCTCGCCCAATTGTGTGTGGGCTCCAAAATCCAAACCAATACGAGTAGGCTTTGTAATTCACGTCAAAAGTCTACGCGCACTCCCTCCCAAATTCAACGATTATTAGACCGAAGCAAACCGCATTTGAGCTGCCCCAATCTAAGGCCTTTCCCAACGGAAAAAGAACTCATTGATACTAACTTGCGCTTTGCAAGTAATGTGTGCTTACAATCTTCAGTGATCGGTTGAGCCCAGCACCATCGCGCCTTTCGGCAGTCTCGAATCCCTGTCGAGTCTGCCTCAAATTCAAACTGAGGGCTTTCCATGACTGCTCTACAAAACTCTCCCCGCATCACGCCGTTTCTCTGGTTCGACTCCAACGCCGAAGAAGCTGTGGACTTCTACCTCTCGATCTTCAAAAACTCCAGTCGTCTAGACGCACTCCGTAGCCCGTCGGACACCACCGTGCCCAAGGGCAAAGTCCTCACCATCGCGTTCGAGCTCGACGGCCAAAGATTCACAGCCCTCAATGGCGGTCCAATGTTCAAATTCACCGAAGCCGTCTCGTTTCTAGTGCGCTGCGATTCACAGGAAGAAGTCGACTACTACTGGTCAAAACTCCTCGCTGGCGGCACCGAAAGCCAATGCGGCTGGCTCAAGGACAAGTTCGGCCTGTCCTGGCAAATCGTCCCCGCCCGCCTCCCCGAACTAATCAAGCATCCCAAAGCCATGCAAGCCATGATGAAGATGAAAAAACTAGACATCGCCGAACTCGAACGCGCAGCGAAATCCTGACCGACCGGTTGTGTTGAAACACCGGCCAAACAAAAAATGCAATACGCGGCACGCTGTTCCTTGTTTGTCGGCGCGACGGCCTGCGCGCCTTGGTGGCTAAGGAATCGACCACCATCGTCACTCGGAATACCTCCGCAAAGCAGCTAATTGGAAGCGTTCACCTCCGCCGGCCTATTTCCGTGAATCACCAACTGCGCTACGCCGGTAGCTCGACTCAGAATCGGGCTTGTCACCTCACCCCGAAAATCATTGCGGATAATCGAGATTCTCGTAAATCCGGCAGTCTGCCCATATAACGCAATGCCGACGCCATATCCTTGTGTTCTTGATTCTGCTCGTCATACACAGCGTTGTTTTCGATGAAGACGTCAGAGATGGCTCCCGTCCCGCCGGTACACTTCGGACCCGGGCCGCACGCAATATACAATTCGATCCCGGCATGCTGCCCAATTTGCGCTTGACTGCCGTTCGTTACTACATTCTTCGAAATGTGGATGTTGCGAGACTGGATTTTGTCGGGAACCGCAATCCCTATTCCCGCTCCCCCGGCGTTCCGGCAAGTATTTCGCGAAATCGTTAGATCGCTGCCGCCAAGGCCTATGCACAGGCTCCCCGGCACCGTAGGAGCAGCGGTGATGGTATTGCCCGTAACGGTCACGTGCTGCGCCGGAGGCGCATCCCCGATGCCCGCGCACCCCGTTTGCGGACATGCGGAACCCGCGACAACCTGGTTGTTCGAAACGGTCACGTCAGCCCACTCAGCAACGTCAACATTATTTTCCCGGGTAAAAGGCTGATTGAGGATGTTCCCGGTCACAACAGCGCCCTTGGCAATGGTTCCCCCGCCACCTAAGGCGATTCCAAACCCAGTCGCATTTTCCACGGTGTTGCCGCTTACCACCACATCGCCAACTCCGGTGTTCGCATTGGTCCCGAAACACACAAAATTGCCGCGTGCATTGACGGAGCGGTTGCGCAGCACTTTCACTCTCAGCGGTGAACGTATCGCCACATCGCAGGCATTGCCGGTCTGGTCTGCCGTAAAGGTCGCGCTCGTTCCGTTATTCTCGAACTCGCTATCACTGATGACCGCATCGGCAACGAATTGGCCCGAGTTCACAAATAGTCCGATAGCCGCCTGGTAGGCATTGATCCATCGGGTTCGTTGTATCGTAAGCTTGCTCACGCCCGCAGCCTGTACGCCCGCCGCTCCCAGCGAATATTGACCCGCCGACAAATTGCCGTCCTTATTTCCATCAATGGTGAGGTCGGTGATGGTGACGTTGCCGCCCGCACCGCTGAGATCAAACATGTCCGTCGCAACGTTAAGCCCATCTTTTCTTCGAATTGTTGTGGACAACTTGCCTCGCCCCTGAATCCATACGTGGTCAGGGATGGAAATCGTCGAGCCTACCAGGCAAATGCCGCCCGGAAGAATAAGGTGGCCGCCAGATTTTCGGGCCGCCAGAATAGCGCCCTGCAGCGCCGCCGCATCATCAATGCTACCGTCGCATTTCATCCCGTCAGCAACCACCGCGTCCTCAGCATCGATCGGGGCCAGTACCGTCGCCACCGCGTCGAGATTGCCCAAACCGCATAGAAAAACAAATAAAGCTGACACCAGTTTCAAACGCATGCGTCACAAGACCCTCGAATGAGATGCATTCAGCTCAAGGGTAGCAGCTGTAGCGCAGGGCGGAGTCCCCGGAGCCCTGCGCCATTTCGCACCGTTCGACTTGGCAGTTCCGGTGATCGCCCCGCCTCCAAGCGCGTTTGGAGGCGGGCCGCTAAACGCAATCCGGTCGTCTCTCACCCGAATTTGTTGTCATCCCGAGCCAGCGGGGGATCGGCTTTTCGGAGAAAGGAGGCAAGGAAAAACTCATGGCCATAAAACTGAACAAAATCGGTTTTGACCACGCCAAGAAACTCGTTCAAGAAGGCCACTTTACCTGGGACGAAAGAGACGCTTGGAGCGAACATCAACCGTCCACCGAAAAAGAAAACGAATTCACTCGTGAGCACGGTTTTCCCGCGTTCGCAAAATGGCGTCTTGAGATAAACAGCGAGAAGGGTGAAAACACCAAGGGGAGATACGAGTTTCCGTACGGCGATTTCCGGAACGTTCACCGGTGCGCAGTTATTTCCGCCGAAAGCCGTGCCGGCCAATATAAGCATTTCGATATCGAACGGGCGGCCGCCCACCTTCATGAAATGATCGACGAGAAGAAAGGGAAAAAGGCGCGAAAGGCACACGCTTAAACGCAGGCAGCATCATGTTTCCGAAGGTTTTCCGCCGTCCCATGCAAAAAACACCTGCGAATGTTAGAACAGCAGCACTGCCACACGAAACCGTGCAAATCCGTGCGAACCGCTGGCCACGCAAGCCCCCACTACCGCCGCGCGATACCGCCCCGTCTGAACCTTCTGCTCCAGCTCGCCCGGTAGTTTGCTCAAATCTCCCGATTCGTATCGCACCACTAGCGCGGGCCGTCCACCCGCCCAGCCGCGGTCCATTTCGCAAGTTCTCCGCGCATCCTGCGTCGTGGCAATTGCATTAGGACCGTTCGTGATGGCTCCTCTTGAGCTTAGCTCTACTTCCTGTGACCCGTTGGCGCTCGATACCATCGCATTCGACGTGTTGGCGGTCACCTGCCCGCTGGATCGGTCCGCAACAGATTGCATACCACTCAAACTGTTTGCGGTGACTCCACCGAAGTTAGCGACTTGCAAGCCGCGCGCCGCAAGCGCCGCCGCCACTTGCCTCTCCTGCTCCGCCAAACTCAAGATCGCAACCGACTGCGAAAAATCCTCCACCGCAAACAGCATTCCTGCTCCGCCGTTTCCGTAGGTAGCTCCCGCGGAGCCACCGCCACGCGGCAGACCTACGACAACCGCGATCCCAATCGCCGTCAACTGCGGATCAAGAAGGTTCGCGCGATGATGAGGCGAATTCATCCACCCCGTATGAATCGTCTCCGCCGAGGGACCTTCGGCAACGTTCTCGGCGATCTCCGTGAAGCGAGCGCCGGCCGAGCGCCCGCGATCCTGCAGCGCTGCCTCTCCCGGAAACTGGTGCGACAACGTGTTCCGCTGCTCCATGAGCAGCGCATGCTCGCGCGCGGCATTCGCCAGCGCATCGTCCCAGCGCAACGATGCCAAGCTTTGCGCCGCCCGCTCGCGGTTCGCCGCGTCGAACAACACGCGTTCCGCGCTCACGGTCTGCTGTGCCGAACCCGAAGGCGGCTGCGCGTGCACCACCAGCAAATTCGCCGACAACACCACCGCGACCAACAACACAATGGTGAACAATCGCGCGGCGCAAACGTCCACCGCCTCCGCGGAAACCCGCTTGCCGCAACGAAGCCTCTGCCAACTTATCCCCTGCAAGCGACTCCACAATGAACGCATGGAAGACTCCTGCAATCATTTAACCCGCTAGGAGCGCGAGTTATTCGGAGTCGAAGTACAGTCGTGCGCTGAGAAGAAGCTGGGCGCCGGTACAGCTGTTCGTTCGGTCAGGGGGATTCAGAAGTTAGAATTTGTAAATTGGAAGTTAGAAACGGGAAGCTAGCACTCAAGACTTCGGGTTGAAATTCAAAATTTTTGCGGTGCAAAAATTCAGCGAACGAGAATTCAGCTAGCGAAAAATTCGGTGTGCGGAAAATTTCGCAAGCGGGAGCTGCGGGGCGCCGAACGGTCGGCGGAAAATTTTTGCGAGGCTAACCGGCCGAAAGACCGGCCGCTGCATTGCGATTACATTTTCGCGAAACGCCAATTTCTACTTGCGAAACTTAAATTCAGCCGCGGACTCGGACTGCGCTGAAGCTTAGGATTACGTGGCCTCCGGCGGTGGGGCGTCCGAAGCTGAGCATTGGGCGGAAGCGCGAGAACAGCAACATCTGGTCGAGCTGGTGGCGCAGGTCAACGCTGTGGGGGCCCGAGAGGATTTGGTAGCCGACCATTCCGCCGTGGGCGTCCACCGTTACATCGAGAAGCAGGCCGTGGGGCAACGCTAGCTCAGAGTCGTGCGCTTCGGGGGCCCACGCTTGGGGATAGTCCGAAAGAGTGATGAGCTCGGCGGGACGCAAAATATTCAGGGGGACATCGTTTTGCACGGCCCGCACGGTGATACCTGGCACGATCAGTTGCAACACTACGACGAAGACGAGGATGGCGGAGAAGAATCCGCCTGTTGCCGGCAGCGTGATCGGGCGAAAGACGTTGTCGAGAAGAATCTCGGCGCGGTCGCGCATTCGACGCCAGTTGCTGGGCGCGTCTTCGCGATCTGGCGATTGCGCGGCGGCTACGCGAATGCGCGTCGCAAGATCGGCGGGTGGAAGGCTCCGGGGAACGCGCGACAGCAGGGTGCTCAATTTGCGGAAGCGCTCGAGCTCTTCGCGGCAGCTCGGGCATACGTCCAGATGCTCGCGGACTTGCATACGCTGGCGAACTTGGGCGGCGCCGTTGATGGCGTCGTCCATGTAGCCTGCCAAATGTGCGCGAACGGTGATGCACTTCATGGGAGTTCCTCGCTCGCGGAACTCTCCCGCGCGAACCTGCTGCGTGCTGAGACGGTGTTTGCGTTCGGTCCGAAGTGCGGCGCGAAAGCGGGTCGCGGCATACGGCTCGACGCCGAATGAGATTTCGCACGACCACGATCGTTGTTGTAGGCGACTCCGGAACGGTCGGTGTCGCCTGCAACTGTAGAGGTTTCAGCTCCGCGCGCAGCCTCAGGGCCACTTACTTCCGGCGCGTTCCCAAAAGTTGCGTGCTCGTCGGCAGGAAGTACCACCGAGCGATCGACCGAATGCGCGACCTCGGAACGATCAACTGCGAGTGCGACCGCTGAGCGGTCAATTGCTATCGCGACCGCTGAGCGGTCGACCAGCAGCGGCTCAAGAAGCTCTTTCAGAGCGCGTCGGCCTCGGAGGATGCGCGACTTTACCGTGCCGGCGCTGCACTCCAAGACTTCGGCGATCTCTTCGTAACTCAGTCCTTCCAGGTCGCGCAGGATCACGGCGCTGCGGAAGACTTCGGGAATCTGCTGCAGCGCGCCTTGCACCGCGGCTTGAATTTCGTGCGCGGCGAACTGCTCGAACGGCGTCGCGGCCAGATCTTCAATTTCGATGGCGGCGTGGCCTTCTTCGGGTTCAGCGTCGATGGAAACGTTTTTCTGGAGATGGCGTTTGAACCAGCGCTTGTGGTTCAGCGCTTCGCGGATGGCGATGCGGTACAGCCAGGTCTTCAGCGAACTGCCCTGGCGGAAACTGCGAATGCCGCGAAACGCCTTCAGGAAAACTTCCTGTGTTCCATCGGCGGCGTCTGCGACATCTCCTAGCATACTCAAGATCAAATTGTAGACCGGACCGTGGTAGTGGGTGACCAGCCAGTCGAAGGCGGTTTCCGAACCAGCCTGCAGGTCGGTCACCAGCCGCGTTTCGTCGATGCCCCACGACAAAGCACTGGCCCAGTCAGACAATGCCGGCCTTTCCGGTCCGGTAGTGCAGTCCGAACCTTCCTGACCCATCAAGCGCGAACGTCTGGAGAACAGATTGGGCATTGCGTAACTGCCTGCTTACTGGTCAATGCCCGATGTCCGCTCTACTGCCTTAGACACCGGGAGGGGCGGAACTGTTTCCGCCCCTGCCCTAATTCTGGCACCGTGTGCCCAGTACCGCAATGGCCCGGGAGGCATGGAACCGAGTAGGGAGCTCGACGCATGCCTGTGCGATAGGCCCGGCTAGTTAACGATTTGCACCTCCCGCACCTCTTTTGCAAGTGCGGATTCTACAGGGTTTAGCGAGCTAACGGTCGGCTTTTGAACGTTTAAACGGTTCGAATCGCATGGCAGAAGGTCCGGATTGTGTGAGATCGGATTTGATAAGCGTAGTGCCGTCTTGGCGGTCCGGTGTTCCCAGCCAAGACGGTTCATCAGTTCAACCGGGCACATGACTGCATAACAATGTCGGCTCCTTGCCCCGAGTAGACTGTGGTTGTCGACGACCCAGGCTCGGGAGAAACGAGCCGAACATGACGTCGATACGGGTAGATTACTACCCGAGCTTTCAGCAGATTGCATTTTTTGTGGAAGAGACCGGTGAGTGCGGTGAGCAGCAGTTGAACCACTGGTGATGGAAAAAACAAAAACGCTACGCAATGATGCGCGGCAAGCCGAGCTCGTGGAGCGGACCACAACAATCCTGCTCAATCATGCGGGCGGGAGAGCTAGAAAAAATCCGGCCGCGGGTGAAGTATTTTTTCTTGACATTCCCTTATAGAACTTACCAGATACTTAACGCATTGCTCATCACCAGAAAGACGGTGGCCACGGACTCATGTGATTAATGCGCAAACGGGACATGTGAAGCTCCGGCTACTGGCGGGTGGAGGTCTAACAAATGGCGTGGAGGACGGCGTTTTGTATCGGGCTCCTTGTTGCCTTGGTGTGCCATCTGGCGTTGATTTCTCAAAACACTTCTTCGCTGTACGTGTGGCCCGGGATGATGCTCATTTCCTCATCACGGGACTTCACGGTGGCACAGGCGCCCTCGAAACGGTGGCAGACATTACGGAAATCGTAGTGAATGCCGCCTTCTGGGCCTTTCTAACAAGGGGAGCATCCCGACTTGGAAGAAATTCCAGAAACTCAAACTGAGTTACCACCCTTACTCGCTTTCAATGTCCAGAAAACTGGCAAGTGCCTGGTAAACGCGCATCAACCCGAGAAGTGGAAATTGGACCAAAAACTACATGATGTACGGTTATCCGACGCAATACCGGGCGCTATGGTCTGTCGTCTTGATGTTTCTTAGAGCGATGATGGTCGCCCAACGCAGAGACTCCACACGCTGTTGCCCCACGCATCAGATAGCTGAGGACCGGGCAGCCGCCACCGATTGCGCTAGTTCTCTTTTGGAGGCTGCAAGTCTGGTGGAGTAAGATCCGGATGATCTCTCAAGTACTGTTGCCAGGGTTCGTCGCGCATCACCATCCGGAATCCCCGCCGCGTATTCACATCGATGATTCTCTGCAGATCCAGTTTGTCGAAGTCAATCACCTGCTCGACGGATTTCGCGCCACCCTCTTCGACCCTGTTGAAATGTATGCGGCCGTTCACGAACCAGTAGTCGCTCCCCCTATACACTGTGCCGTCTTTCAGATAGAGCCACACTAGCTCGCGTTCTTCTGCGCCAAGCGGGTACGCATACTCAACCCTCGGCGGCGACGCGGTGACATAATTTTCAAAGCCATATCCATAGAAGGGTAAAGCGTAGCAGTCGAAGCCCCAGCCCCAGCCCCAGAAAGGACCGCAGGTCGGCCACCAAAAGGAATTGAATCCCAAGCTCTCCCCAAACCCGAAAAACGGTGCGCCGAAGAACGCGCGGCGGCGAAAAATGTTGGTCGAGCTCCGCTGGAAGCGGAAATCGGGAGTTCCCGCTCTCGCCAAAGGCCGGCCTGCCAAAGCCCGAGGCCGCGAAATCGTTGGATGTGAAATCGGCGGAGCAAATCCATGCGCCCCTCCTCCGCCAGTGTGGCCGCCGCGGTGTTGTGCCAACGCAACCGGAGTCTGAACGCAGGCGGAACCCAGCATGCAAAAAACAACAATCAAAATCTGTTTGAGGATCGAACCGCGAAGGACAAAGCGCGCCATATTGCCATCCTCCTTGCAGCCGCCAAGCTTGAAGCTGCGAGGATCGCGCGAATTCACTACCTCCAAGTCTAATACCTTTAGGCCCCCAGTGCACTATGAAGTTGCAGTACGCCAATGAAACCTATCGCGTCGTTTTCTGCTGACACAAGTTTGTCCAACTCCGGATTAAACGCAGTAATTGGGTGCGCCTTGAAAGGCGCTGGTCCACAGCGGGGGTATACCCGCCCGGGAACTGGTTCGCTCCACCACGCGCTAACCGGAAGAGTGTGGAAATAGGGCCAAAAACCACAGGTATGGTTACGCGAACTTATTGACTTAACCAACGGTAAAGTATTTTCGTAAACTCTATTCATGACGTTCACTAAACGACTTCGCGAGGGAATACGTCGCGGAGAAATCACTTGCAGTGTGCGAATCTGGACGCGTCCCCACGTCAGAGTAGGCGCGCGGTACCGTATGGAGGAAGGCGAGATTGAGGTCGATTCGATTCAACCGATAGGGTTTCCAGATATTACTCCTGAACTGGCGCGCGAGTCTGGATTCCTTGGCGTTTTGGACCTGCTCAAAGTCGCGAAACACGGTCGAGGTGAGAATATTTATTTAATCCGATTCCACTACGCGCGACCGCGCGCCAGGCGAATAGGTCAGCGTAAGTCAAAAGCGCATGTCCGGTAATACGGGTGGTCTCAACAGGTCGATGCAACACCATCTGGTATAAATCTGCTTTCAAAGGTGGTGTCTATGGCGGAAGGGAAACGGTTTGGGCTTTCTACGATGCAGAAGAGCGACCTGTGGTTCCGTTGGAAGGGAGGACAGTCGCTGCATGAGATTGGGCGCGTATTTGGCAAGAGTCATTCGTCAATTCGCTGGGTGCTGTCAGCGTGCAACCATATCGTAGTACGATACGTCTCTTTCCGTCATTGGTGACGATGGTGCCGCTATCGAAAGGACCGTGAACGGTCCGGTAGTTGCGGTTGTCCAGGAACCGGCGCCGGTGCTGCACGCGCCTCTGCATGGGTCGGGGTGGGTCGCCTTTAATGGCCTTGCCGCTTACGACCATCGCCGCGCGTTCAACCCATTCGACGGCAGGATTCGTATCGCCCAACGCTTCGCCATCGACTGGATGCGCATCGGCCTCGACAGGTGCCTGTTCCACGGCGATAAGAAGCGTAACGCCGACTTCTATAGTTATGGCGCCGAGGTTCTCGCGGTGGCCGACGCA
>Ga0210409_10007504_pt1 | contig 11232 bp, 13 predicted proteins | sample IncBWH17MmetaG_FD_161649 | JGI IMG/M metagenome (GOLD analysis project Ga0210409, IMG submission 161649) | Forest soil microbial communities from Barre Woods Harvard Forest LTER site, Petersham, Massachusetts, United States - Inc-BW-H-17-M | ecosystem: Environmental > Terrestrial > Soil >...
CGCCGCGATTTTTTTTTTTTTTGGGGGGGGGGGGGGGATGCAATAGCCCGCTATCGGCGGCAAATGCAGACATTCAAACATGCGCCAACATCAGTAAAAAACGCCAACATTTGGTGAATGTTGGCGTCTTGGTTCTTACCATCGACGTCTAAGCAAGACGAGGGAAAAGCAATTTTGCGCTGGCGTTGTTGATCGCAGCCAATTGCCCAGGCTTATAGGCATCGTAGCGGTCAAGTTTATCGGTGAACGACGCACCGACAGACTGCGGCGCATAAGGATAATCACTACCAAACAACACATGACCCGGCTTGGCAAACGCCAACAGGCTTGGCAAGGCGGCAGGTCCGCTGGACAGCGCCGTGTCGAAATAAAATTGTTGCAGGTCGTCCAGTAAACATTCAACCGAGCGACTTGGATCAAGCGCGCCATGCACTAACTCCCCGACGCGGTGCGAGATGAAAGGCAAGAAGCCGCCTGCATGAGACAGGATGACTTTCATCTTCCGGAACTTCGCCATATACCCAGTCATGACCATCTGTACTGCGGCGCGTGTTGTATCGTACGGATAATCCATCAAGGGGCCGGGCATGCCCGGCAGCATAGCAATCGCAGGCTTGGCGGGATGGACGAAAACGACCGCCTCACGGCGATCCAACTCTTCCCATACCGGCTGAAAACGCGGATCTCCAAGATAGACATCACCATAGTTCGACAACACACCGACGCCGTCCGCCTTCAGAACGTCCAGACTATAGGCGATTTCTGCCAATGCTGCGTCGACATCCGGTAACGGAAGCACGGCGAATCCCCCGAACCGTTGTGGGTTGTCCGAAACAAGCGTGGCCAGATAGTCGTTGATATCGCGTGCCATACCGGGACGAGCTTGAGCCTGCCACGCTTCTACGCCGGGTGCTGTCAACGAAAGCACGCCAGTGGCGATGCCTAGGTCATCCATCATCGCAATGGCAGATTCCGGTGTCCAGTCCGGGCTTTTCCAGCCAGACGGATCGCCGCCGCGTTCAAGTAAGCCTTCTGCCCAAAAGGGGGGAATGACGTGTTGGTGTACATCGATGCGTGCTGGGGAATTCATCTTTACTCTCCTGAAATTGATTAAGGCCGCGCTAACTGAGTTGCCCGTTTTGAAATCAGGCAACCATGTGCGACAGGTTCACCTTAATCCTCCGTCAATCATGTGACAAATAGATTGATTTGATGTATTAATCATTAAAACTGATCAATCAAAGGATAAAAAATGGAGCTACGCCATTTGCGGTATTTCGTTGCCGTTGCGGAAGAGTTGCATTTCGGCAAAGCCGCCGAGAGATTGCATATTGTCCAGCCAGCATTGAGCATGCAGATTCAGTTGCTGGAAAAAATGGTCGGCGCGCAGCTGTTCAAGCGTACCAGCCGACGTACGGAACTAACGGAAGTCGGCAAGCAATTTCTTCCTGAAGCAAGGCGTGCGCTTTCTCAGATTGATCGTGCGCAACGGATCGTGGAACGTGCCGGCCGCGGCGAGACCGGTAGCGTTGCAATTGGATTTGCGAGCAACGCAGCCTTCGTCGGCATCCTGTCTGAGGTCATCCGTGTTTTTCGCCAGACGCGCAGCGACGTTGAGATTGTCTTACGTGAATTATCGCCTCGCGTGCAGGCCGAGGAGATATTACAGGGCACACTAGACGTCGGACTCGGAGCGCCGTTTTCGCGCTCATTTTCGAATGATCTTAGCGTGACCGTGATCCGCCGCTCGCCCTGGATGCTCGCAATGTCATCGGACCACTCTCTGGCGAACCAAAAGAAGATCAAGTTTGAATCCCTATCTGGAGAACCGTTTATTCTGTATTCCGAGTCTGCATCCGACGATGAACAACTGGCGGTGTTACGGCGGCTTATCGGAACTGAGCCGAAGGTGTCCTACCGTTTAACAAACAACACGAGCATCATGACCATGGCGGCCGCAGGCGCCGGACTGGCACTGGTGCCATCCTCACTCAGCCAAATCGTCTTTGGCGGACTCGTCTACCGCCCTGTTGAGCGTACCTCGGAACAGGCTGAACTTGCGATGTTCTGCCGTCGTAAGGAAGAAACACCGACGGTGCTGGCTTTCATGGATTCTGTATTGAGAGTCTCGAACCAAAATGCGATTCTGCCTTCACGATAAAAAGTTCATGGCAATACTACGCAACATATTCAATAAACCGGTGTAGTTTGGATAGAACATAGCGCGCCATCGGATAGACCCCACGCGCCGTCAGTTAATAGTATTGAGGTCCGGCAGTAAACGTATAGGTTCTCCTGACGTAGTTAGCTGGCGAAGGTCCGGTATCGGGAAGCATCAATGACGGCTCAGGGTCGCGTGCTGCCAGTCATGAATGAATATTGAGTGGCGGGTTTCAGTCTGATACAGGCCGTCGGCGTTGAATAATCGACCGCCCGCTACGCGCCGATTTCACTTCTTCACGTGTGGGACAGTTCAGATCAAATCCCATAGGGTGATAGGATTTGATCCTATTCGCTCAATAGAGGCCCATGATGCGGACTACCCAGCAATTCAGCATCACCCTGCCGAACGAGATGGCAGAGATTGTTAAAAGCAAAGTCGCGGCTGGCGACTACGCCACCGAAAGCGAGATAATCCAGGATGGTTTGCGAGCTCTGATGGCCCGCGACCGGGCCGTGGACAGTTGGCTGCAGCAGACTGTGGGGCCGGCCTACGATGCGCTGAAGGCTGACCCGGCGCGGGCTGTCAGTGTTGATCAGGTGCGGGCAGGGCTTGTAGCTGAACATAAGAAGGCCATTGCATAAGCGTAAGCCGGCTCATCGTCATATTTACGGCAGAAGCGCAGGAGCAACTGGCCGCGCTGTACGCTACTTCGAGATTGCCCTGCGCAGCCGTTGTTACAGACGCCCTAAAAAGCCCACTTTCTGCCCAACTCTTCAAGCCCGGCTTTTTTCAAGTCTTCCGGCGTCATGACGATTCTTAATTCCACATTGGCATTGAAGGTCAGAAACCATGGTTCCGCGAGCATGGGGATTTTCGATGGGTCGTCGAGATCAACGATCAAGAGGGCAGTTCGCTGGCCATGTTGTTCCGTGAAGTAAGTCGCTTCCGGTTTTAACTCTTCCAGAATCTGCCCCATTTTCTTGCCGGCAGAGCCGTCCCTGACAGCGGCGTTAAATTCTGCGTTAGGAAATTTGACATTCAATAGCATTCGCATGATTGCCTCCTTAGAGATTTTATTTAAGAACTTCCTTGTCAAAGGTTTTGCTTAGCTCCCGCAAAGCTATTTTCCATTCTAGGTTTTTCGGCTAAATTAGCTACCGGTCATTTCGAACTAATCTGCTTGCTTTCAGGAATCAAATGGCTTGCGTCATTCCCAATGCATCACCGTTCGCCGTACCCGGCACCGATCGCCAACTCACTGCCGCCGACAAAGCGGCTCGCATTCATGTTCGCCATCCGCAACGCCGCTGTCGCCACATGATCGACGGCTTACAAATGATTAAAGGAACGTTGTTGCTTACGCTGGCTTTAGTTAGTGGCGCTGCATCATCTGCAACCGTTTTTGATGGCTATTCAGCGTATTACAGCGGCTTGGAAAGAACACTATTCAAGGAAAAGTCCTCCACCAAGTTCACGGGGATGAAAAATCAGTCTCTCTATTGGGAAGGCCATAGATTCCGTCTTAATCACGCAACAATTTTCGCGAATGAAACCGCAACGGACGAGGACTTGGGCTTGGACCCACGAGCGTATAAATACGCCTCCTACGCGTGCGCAGAGGGCATTGCCGCATCGGCTAGCGGTACAGCGGGTCGTCATCAGTCAGTGTACCTAATTGACATGAGCAATCTTAGTAAGCCGAAGTTGTACAAGCTGCCTAGCCTCTTTGCTTCTTGTTTGGGAATTCGTTTTGATAACCAGAAGCGGGTAGCTTTCGACAAGGCGTCGTACACATATGACGCAGGAGCAGATCGACCGTCAGGTGTCGCATTTCAAGAGTATGTAATAGACAAGGGAAATTTCCAGCCTGCCGGCCGCACTGTTAGATTGCGGTTCACAGAGCCGGATAACGTCTATAAGTTCTCAATCGAATCATCAACACCAAAGCAATAGGTCGGCAGGACTCTGAAAATTCAGCATCACCTGCCGAACCAGATGTGAATCGGTTCAACGTTATACGGCTGAGCCGAAATGATCATCAGCTTGCATCACTCCCGACGCGTTACCGCCCACCGTATCCCGCATCAATCACCAACTCGCCGCCGCTGACAAAGCGGCTCGCATCCGACACCAGATACAAGATCCCAGCTGCCACATCCGTAGCCGAACCCCGGTTCGTCAGCATCCGCAATTCGGCGGTATCGGTCAGCGCTTGAGTCAGGTCGCCTTTCTGGCGCATGGCCGCCGCCAGCGCTGGTGGCCGCACCACACCGGGATAAATCGAATTGACACGGATGTTATGCGCGGCATAGCGGATCGCATTCATGTTCGCCATCCGTAGCGCCGCCTTCGCGACATGATCGGCAGCTTCTTGCCGCTCACCATCCATCCCGCACAGCGACAGCACATTGACGATGGAGCCGCCACCGGCCCGCTCCATTGCGGGTATCACGTGTTTACTACACAGAATGCTGCCGTGGACATTGGCCTGCATCGCTTTTTCCCATTGTTTGATCGATAGCCCCTGAGCCGACGGATTGTCGGCATCGATGCCGGCGCTGTTAATCAGGATATCGATGCGGCCGAAATGCGCTTCGACGGCTGCCATCACTTTGCGCACTGCATCGCCGTCGCTGACATTCAATTTCCAGAATTTTGCCTTGCTCTGCCGGTTGTCGAGCAGGCCGGCAATGGTGCGGCCCTCACCCTCGCGTATATCCAGAATCGCCATACGCGCCCCGGCGGCGGATAGCGCGCAGGCGATGTGCAGCGCCATGCCTCGCGCTGCGCCGGTGACGAGGGCGACTTTGTTTTTGAGAGGGAAGTAATTTGAAAGTTGGTTCATCGCGCGGTCCTTGTGATTGTCGTAATGGCATCTTCAATATAAAGCAATTCTTTATATTTATAAAGTATTGATCTACATCAACATCTGCATAGACACTAAAGCAATGATTGATAGAGCCAAAAATGCCAACAGGGTATTAGCCCAAAAAATTGCCGAAGCTATCAAGGAGAGCGGCAAGTCGTCCACGATGATTGCAACCGAGGTAGGTGTCAGCCCGCAAGCCGTGGTTGGTTGGAAAGCTACGGGCAGTATTGCCAAAGACACGCTTGTACGATTCGCACACGCCGTCGGCAAACATCCGCTTCACTTCATGGAGATAGATGAAAATGCGTCAGGACTAGATGAGCGCACCAAACATTTAAGTCCAAAGGCAAGACAATTAATTGAGGAAATCATTCAAGCCGAAGAATTGGGCAAGAGTTCGCCGCAATTAATTGAAGCACTCACAAAAATGCTGCATGTCGCCATGATGAGCATGGATCACGCAAAAAAATAATCTGATGGCATTGCAACCACGCTTTAGTGACCTGTAAGCGATCTTTAACGATGGCAAATAATTATGGAGCGCGACTCGCAGAGGCTTTGCGATTAGCCCAAAAGGAAAGACAAGATCTCGCGGACGGCATCGGCGTAAGTGTGCAGGCAATTGGGCAAGTGATCGCCGGTAAGACGAAAGCGCTGACCGCAGAAAATTCAGCGCTTGCTGCAATATTCCTGGGGGTTGATATGTTTTGGCTCGCCACCGGAATAGGCGATGCAAAGACGATGACTATGCCTCCCAGGCAATGGCCATTTCGCGTCAGCATAGAAGCCTTCCTTGCTGTCCCGGAAGAAGAGCAGAACCGCATCGGTGAATATGTCGAATTCTGCGTCAACAAATGGCATGCGGCTCATCCAACAAAGAAACAAAAAGCTTGATTTCAGAAGCAAGTAATTAATGCCCAGAGTGTCGGCGTCGAGCCTCCAAAGTAGGATGTCGAGCCTCAGAGGCGGGACGTCGAACTTCTGAAGCAGGACATCGAACTCCAGAAGCAGACGGTCGAGCTTATCGAAGCAGGACATTGAGCCTTCGAAGCAGGCGGTCGAACCTCCGAAGCAGGCCATCGAGCCTCCGAAGCAGGACATCGAACCTATCGAAGCAGGCCATCGAGCTTCCAAAGCAGAACGCCGAACCTCCGAGCCGCTTCTTCATCATTTATTACGCGATTAGAACCCTACTCACCCGCCGCCAATCGCCCCTGTTCAGGAAACACCTGCCCCAACACCCCCCGCAACCACCGATTAGCCGGATCCATCTCAGCATTCTCATGCCAATACAAATACACATCCAACGGCGGCGTCGGCAGCGGTAGCGGATAGATCCGATTCGGCAGGTTGATGTTGGCGATGTGGGCGTAATGTTCAGGCATGGTGGTCAGCAGATCAGAGGCGCTGACTACCTGGCAGGCGGCGTAATAGTGCTGGCAGCGTAGGCCGACATGGCGCTGGCGGCCGATGCGGGCCAGTTCTACATCTTCAACGCCGGGGCCGGTGCGGCGCGAGGATACCAGGATGTGGCTTTGCGCCAGATAGGTTTCCAGATCGAGGCCGTTCTGCAGCGCCGGATGATCCTGGCGCGCCACCACCACCAGCGCATCGCGCGATAAGGGTGTGCTGCGGATTTCCCCAGGCCGTTGCAGCAAGACATCGACGGCGATGTCCAGCGTGCCGGCCGCCAGTTCCGATTCCAGTTGGCGCCGCTCGACCCGCACCGAATTGATTTCCACCATCGGCGCCTGGGTTTGCAGCAGCTGCATCAGCGGCGGCAGCAGCCGCGCTTCCAGCACGCCGGGCAGGCCGAGGTTGAAACTGCGGCGGCTGCTGGCCGGATCGAACTGGTTGCCGTGCTTGACGCTGATTTCCAGCGTTTGCAGCGCTTGCCGCACCGGGCCGATCAGCGAACGCGTCATCGGCGTCGGCAGCATGTTGCTGCCTTGGCGGATGAACAGGGGATCGCCCAGCAGCTCGCGCAGGCGCGCCAGGGCGTGGCTGACGGCCGGCTGGGTCAGGCTGAGCGCCTTCGCCGCGCGGGTGATGTTGCCTTCGGCGTAGATCGTGTCGAGCACCACGAACAGGTTGAGGTCGATGCGGCTGATATGCATGAGATTAATTGTTATCTATGTAAATCATTCATTTGATGAATTATAGCCCTTGCGGCACACTTCTCAGACTGATAAACAGTCGAGGAACACCATGGATTTTGCCTACTCTCCCCGGGCTCGCGAATATATAGCCCGGCTCAATGCCTTCATGGCCGAGCATGTGTTGCCGGCTGAAGCCGAGTATTTCAGCCAGCTTAAGCGCGGCCCGCTGCCGTGGAATGTGCCGCCGGTGATGCAGGTCTTGAAAGCCAAGGCCAAGGAAGCGGGTTTGTGGAATCTGTTCTTGCCGGATGAAGAATTCGGCGCAGGGCTCAGCAATACCGATTACGCGCCGCTGGCGGAAATCATGGGCCGCTCGTTTATCGCGCCGGAAGTCTTCAACTGCAATGCGCCCGATACCGGCAATATGGAAGTGCTGGCCAAATACGGTTCGCCGGCGCAGCAGGAGCAATGGCTCAAGCCTTTGCTGGCGGGTGAATACCGCTCGGCGTTTTGCATGACCGAGCCGGAGGTCGCCTCCAGCGACGCCACCAATATGCGTGCTACCGCGCTGGTCGAGGGCGATGAGGTGCTGCTCAATGGCCGTAAATGGTGGAGCACCGGCATCGGCCATCCCAATTGCAAGTTCGTGATCTTCATGGGTTTGACCTATGCCGACGGCCCCAAGCATGCGCGCCATTCGATGGTGATCGTGCCGATGGCGACTGCGGGCGTGAAGATCGAGCGCATGCTGCCGGTGTTCGGCGCTCTGGATGAACCTTACGGCCACGGCGAAGTCAGTTTCACCAATGTGCGGGTGCAGCTGGCAAATGTCATCGCCGGGCCGGGGCGCGGTTTTGAAATCGCTCAGGGCCGTCTCGGACCGGGTCGTATCCATCACTGCATGCGGGCCTTGGGTGCGGCTGAAGTAGCGTTGGAAATGCTATGCAAACGGGCTTTGACGCGCACTGCTTTCGGCAAGCCGCTGGCCGATCTCGGCGGCAATGCCGACATCATCGCCAATGCCCGCATGGCGATCGAGCAATCGCGCCTGCTGACCTTGAAAGCGGCGTGGATGATGGATACCGTCGGCCCCAAGGCGGCGATGAGTGAAATCTCGCAAATCAAGGTGGTGGCGCCGAACGTGGCGCAACTGGTGATCGATCAGGCGATCCAGATCCACGGCGGCGCCGGCGTTTGCGACGACTTGCCGCTGACAGCCTTGTTTGCTTACGCCCGGGTGTTGCGCCTGGCGGACGGGCCGGATGAAGTGCACCGCGCCTTGATCGCCAAGCTGGAGTTGAAAGCGCAAGCGGCCAAGGCTTCTGTGCAAGGAGTAGCAGCATGACGCTGATCGACCAAGCCGGCGCAGTGCGCAGCGGTGAAGAGCTGGATGTGGCAAAGATTGCCGCTTTTCTGAAAGGCGTCGATGGCAGTCTTGAGGGTTTACCAACGGTGAGCCAGTTTCCGGGTGGCGCCTCGAACCTGACCTATTTGCTGACTTACCCGAATCGTGAATTGATCCTGCGGCGGCCACCGTTCGGCGCTAAAGCCAAATCGGCCCATGACATGCTGCGCGAAGCCAACATCATGGCGGAACTGAAACCGGTCTATCCCTATGTGCCAAGCGTGTTCGCGACTTGCCAGGATCGCGCCGTGATGGATAGCGATTTTTATGTAATGGAGCGGCTGCGCGGCATCATCCTGCGCGACAAATTGCCGGAAGGCCTGGTGCTGAGCGAGGCCGATACGCGCCAGCTCTGCCTCAACGTGATCGACAAGATGATCGCCTTGCATCAGGTAGATTATCAGGCTGCCGGCTTGACGCATCTGGGCAAGGGCGAGGGTTATGTGCAACGCCAGATCAGCGGCTGGAGTGAGCGTTACCGAAAGGCGCGCACCGATGACGCGGTGGATTTTGAAGAGGTGATGCGCTGGCTGCACGACAAGATGCCGGCTGCCGACGTTGCCACCTGTCTGATCCACAACGATTTCCGTTTCGATAATGTGGTCCTCAATCCAGAGAACCCGCTAGAGGTCGTCGGCGTATTGGATTGGGAAATGGCGACCCTCGGCGATCCGCTGATGGATCTCGGCAATACGCTGGCCTACTGGGTGCAAGCCGACGATGAGCCGCAGTTCAAACAGATGCGACGCCAGCCGACGCATCTGCCGGGCATGTTGACGCGCAAGGAAGTGATTGCCTATTACGGCGCAAAGACCGGCTACCGCACCGATCATTTCGACTTCTACGAAATCTACGGCCTGTTCCGGCTGGCCGTGATCGTGCAGCAAATCTACTATCGCTTTCATCACGGGCAGACCAAGAATCCGCAATTTGCATTCTTTGTCCATGTCACTAATTACCTGGAACAGCGCTGCAAGAAATTGATTGCGCAATCGACGATATGAGCAGCATCTATCTGGTGCGGCATGGCCAGGCCAGCTTCGGCGCCGCCGATTACGACCAGTTGTCGGAACTGGGTGTGCGCCAGTCCGCGTTGCTGGGGCAGTGGCTGGTAAAGACCGGTCAGGATCAGAATATGCCGTTGCTGGTCACCGGCAGCCATCGGCGTCATCAGCAGAGCAGCAAGGCCTGCCTGGAAGCCATGCCGGCAACTACGGCGGAACGTCAGATCTTGCACGATCCCGGATTCGACGAATTCGATCACCGGCAGGTGCTGCTACGTTACATGCCGCAGTTTGCGGATCACGCGGTGTTCGCGGAATACATGGCGCAGCAGGAACCGCGCGGACGTGCGTTTCAAAAGGTATTTGCCAAGGCGGTGGCGCGGTGGGTTAGCGGTGACTTCGATAGCGACTACAGTGAACCGTGGCCGCTGTTCAAGCTGCGCTGCAGCGACGCTTTGGCGCGGCTGCAGGAGCGTCTCGGTCAGGGGCAATCGGTCTGGGTGTTTACTTCCGGCGGTCCGATCAGCGTGATTTGCCAGCAATTGCTGGCGATTCCGGATCGGCAGGTTTTCGAATTGAACTGGTCGCTGGTGAACACCGGCGTGACCAAATTATTGTGCCGCCCGGGGCGCGTCAGCTTGAGTTACCTGAACAGTTTTGCGCATTTGGAAAGCGCGTGTGATCCCGGCTTGGTGAGCTATCGCTGAGCTACCTTATATCGACCAATGAACGGAGACAGAGACATGACAAGTACAGCCATTTTTGATCTTAAGGGCAAGATAGCGCTGGTGACCGGCGCCAGCCGCGGCATCGGCGCAGCGATTGCCAAAATCCTGGCGCAGCAGGGTGCGCATGTGATCGTCTCCAGTCGCAAGGCAGAGGCCTGCGACAAAGTGGTGGCCGAGATTCAGGCCGCCGGCGGATCGGCTGAGACCATCGCTTGCCACATCGGCGAGATGGCGCAGATCGAAGCCTTGTACCAGGCGATAGGCAGCAAGCACGGCCGCTTGGATATTCTGGTGAATAACGCCGCCGCCAATCCGCATTTCGGGCCGATAACCGAGACCGATGTCGGGGCTTTTCAGAAGACCGTCGATGTGAATATCCGCGGCTATTTTTTCATGTCGTCGTATGGCGCCAAGCTGATGGCGCAAGGCGGCGGCGGGGCGATTGTCAACGTCGCCTCGGTGAATGGCGTCACGCCTGGCGTGTTCCAGGGTATCTACTCGATTACCAAGGCCGCAGTGATTTCGATGACCAAGGCCTTCGCCAAGGAATGCGCGGCCAGCGGCGTGCGCGTCAATGCTTTGCTGCCGGGTTTTACCGAGACCAAGTTTGCCGCAGCCCTGATCGACAATCCGGCGATCTTGAAACAGGCGCTGCAGCATATCCCGATGAATCGCGTTGCCCAGCCGGATGAGATGGCGGGAGCGGTGTTGTATCTGGTTTCGCCTGCGGCCACTTACACCACGGGCGTTTGTTTGAATGTCGACGGTGGTTATCTACTGAACTAAACAATCCTAACGCAAGAGTCATCTGGGGTCAGAGTCAACTTTCGCAGTGATTCATCGCGAAACTTGACTCTCGTATATTGAGCATACCGCATCGGCATCGGATAATCGGGATGTAGAAGCGGTCGGGCAGAGTGATGCCGATTAGACTGAGTGCAGTTAAGCACGTGGGTCAGATAG
>Ga0210409_10007505_pt1 | contig 11231 bp, 10 predicted proteins | sample IncBWH17MmetaG_FD_161649 | JGI IMG/M metagenome (GOLD analysis project Ga0210409, IMG submission 161649) | Forest soil microbial communities from Barre Woods Harvard Forest LTER site, Petersham, Massachusetts, United States - Inc-BW-H-17-M | ecosystem: Environmental > Terrestrial > Soil >...
AGCCGCAAACGCTGCAATTTTTCTACGACCTGGGAATTCCCGTTGCGAATGGCTATGGCCTTACGGAAGCTGGCACCGCGATTACAGTCAACGACTTGAGGCCGTTTCGTGCCGACACCGTCGGCAAGCCGCTGCCAGGCATGGAAGTGCGCATCTTGAATCCCGCCCCCGACGGTGTCGGCGAAGTTGCGGTTCGCAGCAAAACCGTGATGTCTCGCTACCTCAACGAACCGGAACTCACTGCTGAAACCATTGTCGACGGCTGGCTGATGACCGGCGACCTCGGCCGCTTCGACGCGACCGGCCACTTGCAACTCGCCGGGCGCAAGAAAAACATGATCGTCACCGAAGAAGGGAAGAACATCTACCCGGAAGACATTGAAACCGTCTTCGAAAGTCTTCCCGTGAAAGAGTTCTGCGTTTTCGCCGCCAACTATATTTGGCCAAAACGATCGATGGTTGGCGAACAACTTGTCCTCGTTCTCCATCTCGAGCAAGGGCAGCAGCTCACCGATCCGTTGCGCCAGGACGTCAACACGCGGAACAATCGCCTGCTAAACTACAAACGTATTCATGGGATCGTCCTAATGGATGAGGACTTTCCTCGCACGGCTTCCCTGAAGATCAAAAGAAATGCTCTCGCGGAACGTGTCGCGTATCGGGACAACGCGACCGCGATTCTGCCTCTGTAAAGCTATTTTGATAATCGCATTCGGATCAGGAGTTACTATCTCGGGTTCGTTCACGCCGCAAATGGATAGCTTTTTCGCCATCGTCAACCCCGCCGCCGGTGGCGGCCGCTCGGCAAAACTCGCCGGGCCGGCCCTGGCGCGCCTTCGCGAAAAAGGACTACAGATTGACGTCATCGCATCGACCGGGCCCGGCCACGCCACTCAACTCGCTCGCGAAGCCTACAATCAAGGCTACCGGCGTTTTCTCGCCGTCGGCGGCGACGGCACCGCGCACGAAATCCTCAACGGCGTTTTTGCCGGCCGCACCTCTGTCGAACGCGTCGCGCTTGGTTTTCTTCCTCTCGGCACCGGGAATTCGTTTTTGCGCGATTTTGCCAAAGACGGTGCGGAAGCTTCGATGCATGCCCTTCTCGAAAACCGCCGACGTCCGGTTGACCTGATTCGCTTGACACACGCCTCCGGCGAAGTCTATTCCTTCAACCTCTTGAGCGTCGGCTTCACCGCCGACGTCGCGGCCCTCACCAATCGCATGTTCAAGCCCTTCGGCCATCTCGGCTACCTGCTGGGAGTTTTTGTCCGCGTCGTGCAATTGCGTCGACGCTCTTTCGCCCTGCGCTGTGACGACGATAAAGAGTGGGACGAACGCCGCTCGCTATTCCTGACATTCAACAACAGCAAGTACACGGGTGGCAAGATGCTGATCGCGCCGAACGCGGATCCCACCGACGGGCTCATCGAATTTGTCCGTTGGGGCCCCATCGGCAGGCTCGGCTTGCTGCGCATGTTGCCGCGGCTCTACGACGGCACGCACATCGAACATCCGCTCGCTGCGCGTCGCGCCGTCCGCCACGTCGAATTCAATGCGCAGACGCCAGTGGACGTCATGATTGATGGAGAAGTGGCCACGCTCGAATGCCGCGCGCTCGATATTCTTCCCTCTACCGTGGATATCTATATATGAAGCGGACCTGGCTGGTTTTCCGAAGCGGGATTCTCTGGATCCTCAGCGGCTTGCATTTTTTTATAGTTGTGCCGGTGCTCGTTTTTCTAGGCATTTTCCTCGATCCCCACAAACACGATGGGCTCCAGCGCGGCCTCTGCCGCCGCATCGCATTTCTCTCCGGCGTAAGCGTCGAAGTGCGCCGCTCTCCTGGCTTCGATCCCAACCGGACCTCCTTCTTCATGTCGAATCACGTCAATCTTTTCGATCCCTTCATGCTCTACTGCGCTATTCCGCAGTTTGTCCGCGGCTGGGAGCTGGAGTCACATTTCAAGATTCCTGCGTACGGCTGGCTGATGAAGCGCTTCGGAAATGTTCCCGTCCCGGACATTCGCCGTCCCTCGGATTTGAAGCGCATGTGGCGCTTGACGCAGGACGCCATCGCGGGCGGCACCAGCCTGATCATTTTCCCCGAAGCCAAGCGCACACGAGACGGCCACGTGGACCAATTCCAGGACGGCGGCTTCCGCGTCGCGCAGCAACTCGGCATCCCTATCGTGCCCGTCAGCCTCGCCGGCTCCTTCCAGCATCACCGCACCGGCCACTGGATGCTCTGGCCGGCAAAAATAACCGTGTACCTGCATAACACCATTGATACCAAGGATTTCGCCAAGGACGACGTTCCGGCGCTGCGCGACCGCGTCCGCGAGATCATCGCCGCGCCAGTCGAAGAGCATTTGAAGCGCGAGCAGGGAATCCCTCCATCCGCGAGCAACGCAGCGCAGCAACCGACATCGTGAGGCAAATTTCTTTTTTGCCGGTTTGGTTTCGTAGGGCCTGATCCGTGAGGAGTAGTTCGAGGTGTGCCGGAACTAGAGGGACAACTTGATCCCTGGAAGGATGCGCCCTGCCCGTGTCTCTTGCCAGGTGTAATAGATGCGGTGAATAACGGTAAGCGTCGAGACCACCGCGATCACCCACAGCACCGGCCCCATGCGATTAAACAGCCCGCCGATAATCAGCAGCACCAGCCGCTCCGGCCGCTCCATGAACCCGACTTTGCACAAGGGAATCAGCGACTCCGCGCGCGCACGCGCATAGCTCACCATCACCGAACCTGCCGTAGCCACCGCGGCCAGGATGACATAGGGCGTTCGCCCGCTCACCGAGTAATACACCAGCAACCCCATGTACAGCGCCATGTCCGCGTACCGGTCCAGCGTCGAATCGTAGAATGCGCCGAACGCCGTGACGCGGTTCTGTTTCCGCGCGACCTGCCCGTCCAGCATGTCCAGGAATCCCGCAAATAAAATAATCAGCGCGCCCGTGAAAAAACTACCCACCGCAAAAAAAGCCGCCGCGCCGAAATTCACCACCAGCCCGAGGAACGTCAGCACATTGGGATTGATCCCCGTGGCGGCGACGGCGCTTACAATCTTGTCGAGCAGCCACTTGCTGCCGCTTCCGATCATCCCCGTAAACGTGGCCATATGTTTATAAGTGTCTCAAAACGGGCTATTTTCGCGAAATCGAGAGAGGTCCCTCTGATTCTGCGGCATCCTACACTAGCCTCGCGCAACATCGCAAACACCCGGCCATTTTGGTTCAGCTTTTATGAAACTTTTGAATCGCTCGCATCGGCCAATTCTTCTTGACGGCGAGACACCTTCATCCTAGAGTCTGGAGGTTTAGAGATTCTTCGCTGACGATGACCACCAACGAGCTTTCTCGCCGCACTTTTCTTTTGCGTGCAGGAACTGGAATCAGCGCCGCGTGGGTTTCGGCGCACTGGCCCGCCCTGCTCTCCGCCGCAACGCACGCGCGCCAAGTCGCAAAAGCAGCCACGCCGCCCAAGTTCGAATTCTTCACGCCAGAACAAGCGGCGGAAATTGATGCCATCACCGCGCGCATCATTCCCACCGACGACACGCCCGGAGCTCGCGAGGCCGGAGTCGTCTACTTCATTGATCGCGGCTTGGCCACGTTTGCCGTTGACGATCAGAAAAAGTATCGCGAGGGCCTGCCAGAACTGCAAGCAAGAGTGACCGAAATATTTCCTGGTGTCTCGAAGTTTTCCGCCACCACGCCCGAACAGCAGGACGAAGTCCTCCACTTGTTCGATGAAAGCACCAAATCCGCCCGGCGGCCCTTCCGCGCGCGTCCCGGCGCCCAAGACTTTTTTGAAGCGCTGCGCCAGCACACCATCGCCGGATTCTTAATCGATCCCGATTACGGCGGCAACAACAGCGGGGCCGGCTGGAAGGTCATCGGCCGCGAGCGCGAGCACATGTTCCAATCGCCCTTCGGTTACTACGACAAGGACTACGTGGGTTGGCAGCCGTTCGCCAAGGAAGCAAACAAGACATGAGGTCCGACCTGCCCAAGTACAAGACTTCCGACGAAGTCGATTTCGTCATCATCGGTTCCGGTGCGGCGGGAGGCATTCTTGCCAAGGAGCTTTCCACTAATGGCTTCCGCGTCGTCGTCCTGGAACAAGGCCCCTATCTGACGGAGTCCGATTTCTCTCACAACGAAATCGAAATTCTCGCGCAGGACAAGCTTACCAATCACCCCAAGCTTCAGCCGAACACCTTTCGCAAGACGCCCGACGAAAAGGCCAAACCCCAGCGCGCGCTCGTCTATGGCCGCTGCGTCGGCGGCACCAGCGTACATTTCACCGCCAATTTCTGGCGCTTCCACGAAATCGACTTCATCGAACGCAGTAAAATCGGCCCGATTCCCGGAACCACTTTCACCGATTGGCCGATCACCTACGCGGACCTCGAGCCCTACTACACGAAAGTCGAATGGGAAATCGGCGTCTCCGGATTAGCCGGCGCCAGCCCCTTCGATCCCCCGCGTTCGAAACCGTATCCGATGCCTCCGCTGCCCGTGAAGTCTTCCGGCGTCATTTTCGAGCGCGCCGCAAGCAAACTTGGCTGGCATCCGTTCCCCGCGCCCATGGCGATTCTCTCTCAACCGCGCCCCGGCCGCAGCGCTTGCATCAATTGCGGTTTCTGTCTCGCGTTCGGTTGCGAAGTGGGCGCCAAATCCAGTTCGCTGGCCACCGCCATTCGCATGGCGGAAAAAACCGGCCGCTGCGAGATTCGCCCGAATTCCTACGTCCATCGCATTGAAACAGACGCCAATGGCCGCGCCGTCGGCGCCGTCTATTTCGACGAGCAACGCAACACGCATCTCCAGAAAGCCAAGGCGGTCGTCGTCTGTGCCAACGGTGCCGAGACCCCGCGCCTGCTTCTGCTGTCCGCCAACAAGCAATTCCCCAATGGGCTCGCTAATTCCAGCGGTTTTGTCGGCAAGAACCTGATGCTCAATTCCGGCGCGATCTCCATGGGCGTCTTCGAGCATCCGCTCAACGATTACAAAGGATTCGCCGTCAGCCGCATTTTCCATGATTTTTACGAACTCGACGCCCAGAAAGTCGGCTTCTACGGCGGCGGCGGCATTGACGCCCGCTTCGACATGACTCCGATCGGCTTTGCCATGGGTGGACTTCCGCCGGGCACGCCGCGCTGGGGCAAGGACTTCAAGGCGGCGCTAAGCCATAATTTCACCCGTACCATGGAAATTTTCTGCCATGGCACGTCGCTGCCCCTCGAAAACAACAGTTTCTCGCTCGACCCCGATCTGAAAGATGCCTGGGGGCTCCCAGCTCTCCGCTTGACCTACAAGGATCACCCCGACGATCTCAAGCTCGTGAATTGGCTGAACGTTCGCGCGCAGGAACTTCTCGATGCTGCCGGTGCGGAAAAGAAATGGAGCTATCCGGCGCAGGAGCAGCAATTCGCAGTGCATCTGCTCGGGACGTGTCGCATGGGCAATGATCCTAAAATATCCGTGATCAACGCTGACCACCGCACCCACGACGTGAAAAATCTCTTCCTCTGCGACGGCAGCAGCCTCGTGACCTCCGGCCGCGGCCAGCCCACCATGACCATCGAAGCGCTCGCCTTCCGCGCCGCAGATCGCATCACCGCGCTCGCCAAGCGCGGTGAACTCAGCGCGTGAGCTTGCGCCGCTTGCACTAGCTCCAGTAAATTCTCTCCGGCCACAAGACAAGCACTTTCGTCACATCTGCTGAGAGGGGTGAATTCGTGAATAGCAATCGTCTGCGTTTTTGGTTTCCTCTGGCCGCAGCTGGGCTGGGCGTCCTATTGGCAATCGCTGGGGCACGGGCGCAATCCACGCCGCAACAAGCGCCCACCTCTGGCGCGGCTCACCCTAAGCTTGCTGAAGAAGAGTTCAAGAACATTCAGGCGCTAAAGGGAATCCCCGCCGATCAGCTCATTCCCGCAATGCAATTCATCGCGGCCTCGTTGGGCGTCGAGTGCGAGTATTGCCACGTCGCTCGCGCATTCGATAAGGACGACAAGAAGCCCAAAGTCGCCGCGCGGAAAATGATAGCCATGATGATGGCCATCAACAAGGAAAACTTCGAAGGCCATCGCGAAGTGACCTGCTACTCCTGCCACCGCGGTTTAGCGAAGCCTTTGGCGACACCAATTATCAGCGATGAAGAACCGAAGCCGGAAACCGCGGAGGGCAAGAAGCCCGGCGAGGAAAAAGCCGCTCTGCCCTCGGCAGACCAGCTCCTCGACAAATATCTTTCCGCCGTCGGCGGCGCCGCTGCGCTCCAGAAAATCACGAGCCGCGTCGAGAAGGGCACACTCACAATGGCCGGCGACCGCCATGTCCCGGTCGAGGTCTTCGCTAAAGCGCCAGATAAACGCTATTCGGTCATGCACCTTCCCGACGGCGACAGCGTCACCGCGTTCAACGGAAAGGTTGGCTGGCAATCCATCCACTCCCAGCCTCCACGCGTCCGCATGTCCACAGCGGCGGAGAACACGGCCGCTAGCATTGACGCCGACTTCTATTTCCCCGCACATATCAAATCGCTTTACGAGAAATTCCAGGCGCAGCCCGGCGGGAAAATCTCCAGCCGCGATACCTATCTCCTCATTGGAGAGCGTGAGGGCCAGCCGCCCATCAAGCTCTATCTCGACACCGAAACCGGTTTGCTGCTCCGCATGGTCCGTTACGCGGAAAGCCCGCTTGGTCGGCTGCCAACTCAAGTGGACTACGCCGACTACCGCGACGCCAATGGCGTGAAGATCCCCTTCCGCTGGACTCTCGCGCGCCCCGGCAATCGCTTCACCATCCAGGTTGACGATTTCCAGCAAAACGTCCCCGTGGACGACTCGAAATTTACGCCGCCCTCACTTCCTCCGCCCCCGCCGACACCAGCAGTACCACCCAAACCCTAGCCCGTTCGGGTTCAAGCAACCAGACGAAGTGATTCAATTTTGTTAGAAGGCTAAATAACGGAGAGGAATGGTGGGCCTGGGCGGACTGCGAGCGATCCCGCCAAAAAAAATCTCCCATGTTTCGGTCAGATTTGGGCTCTGCCGCCGTCAACGAACAGTTCGATACCCGTGACGAAACTGGAGTCATCCGACGCCAGAAACAACGCCACCTTAGCAACTTCCTCGGGTTCCCCCATGCGTCCCATCGGGATGGTGGACACAATCCGCGCAATCACGTCTGCAGATTGCCGGCTCACCAGCGGTGTATTGATGGGACCCGGACTAACAACGTTTGAGCGGATACGACGGTCCTTCAGATCTGTAGTCCAGGTTCGCACGAACGAGCGAATTGCAGCCTTACTCGCCGCGTAGACGCCGAAGGCGGCAGTGCCCTTAACACTCGCGACAGAGCCGTTGAGAATGATAGAGCCACCATCCTTCAGTAGCGGTAAGGCCTTTTGAACCGTGAACAGCGTGCCCCTCACATTGATATTGAATAGCTTGTCGAAATGCTCTTCGGTGACGGCCGCAAAGGGAACAAATTCGCCAACGCCGGCGTTGGCGAAAACGATGTCGATTCGCCCCTTCTGTTTAGAGACGGTCTCGTAAAGACGATCAAGGTCGGCGAGTTTGGCAACGTCTCCTTGAACGCCAGAAACGTTGCTGCCCATGGCCTTCACGGCCTCGTCGAGTTCCTTCTGGCGGCGGCCCGTGATGAAGACATAGGCACCCTCTTTGACGAAAAGCTTTGCCGTAGCTAACCCAATCCCTTCTGTGCCGCCGGTGATGACAGCAACCTTGCCTTCGAGCTTGTTAGGAATTGTTCTCCTCTGTTTTTGCCGAGTCGAACCACTTCCGAATATTCGAGACGGCATCCTCGTAGAACGTCTTGTAAAGACCATGCGATACGTAGCCGATGTGCGGCGTCGCGAGTACGTTGTCGAGGGTCCGGAAAGGTTGAGACGGAGGCAGCGGTTCAATGTCGAATACGTCGATCGCCGCACCGGCGATTTGCTTGTTCTTCAACACGCTGATCAAAGCTTGCTCTTCGACGATCGGCCCGCGCGATGCGTTGATCAACCAGGCCGTTGGCTTCATCCTCTCCAGCTCCGCGGCCCCTACCAGGCCGCGCGTACGGCTGCCCAACACCAAATGGATCGTCAGGATGTCGGCCCGCTCGAACAGCTGCTTTTTGGAAACCAGGGTTGCAGCCGCGGCTTTGGCCGCCTCGGGCGTCAGGTTCTGGCTCCAGGCAATCAGATTCATTCCAAAAGCGCTCCCAACCCGCGCGACCTGTGATCCAATCCGCCCAAGTCCCAGAACGCCCAGGGTCTTTCCACGAAGATCCGTGCCCACTGTTTGCTGCCAGCCGCCGGATCGGACGGAGTTGCTCTCCGTCACGATATTTCGCGCGGAGGCCAGGATCAGCGCCCAGGTAAATTCGATCGTCGGGTCCGACCTATACCCCGTGTGGACCACTGCGATCCCCTGATCACTCGCGGCGGCCACATCGATCGACGCGTTTCCAGCTCCCGTCGAGGCAATCAGCTTGAGATTGGGAAGGCGCTCAATGACGTTGCGGGTTAGCGGCGTCCGCTCGCGCATGATACAAACGACATCAAAAGGCAGCAACCGCTCAATCACGGCGTCCGGATCGGCGAGGTGGTCCTGAAATACGGCGATGTCGGCTCGATCGCGGAGCACCGACCAATCGGCGCACTTAAGCGCCACATTTTGGTAATCGTCCAGAATAGCGATCTTGTACTTCTTCATTAGCATCCGTCCCACGGTGATTGATTCGGCCCTTCGCATCCTGCGCTCGGTCTACCAAATCGTTAGTTTGTTTGTTCCTATTTAACATTAGCCTTCGCGCCCCGTTCGATTGCCAAGAGAAGGTCGGCGGATGGGAATGTTTCCTTCATGGTATTAATAAAGCTATCCGGATCTTTGGCTTTTTTGAGTTCTTCTTCGAAAACCAATAAATAGTTTTCCGTAAAATCTACGGCGCCATTCGCGTCAAGGGGAGCTCCAACCTTGCTGTGTCCAGGAATAACAATCGAAGGTTTCAATTCTCTGATTTCCTGTAATGAGTTCAACCATTTCCCTCTAGCCTTACTGTCTGTTTCCGCGGTGTAAACGTGCATGTCATTAAATAAGACATCGCCAGAAATGAGAACTCTCTGTCCAGGAATCCAAAGCATTGTGTTTTCATCGGTGTCGCCTTGGATGTTTTTAAGGACCTCTATTTGTGAGCTCTCAAAATTAATAAAGTTGCCGTCGAATTTTTCGATGGCAACAACGTGAGAGGTTGCACCTGAGCCCAAGATCTTTTTCCATTTGTCTATTTTCTGTTGATAGACCATGTTGATTCGATCGGTTACCGTAGAAGTGGCGATGATTCTCACTCCCGGATATGCCTCCTTAAAAACCTCCAGTCCAAGAAAGTGATCGGCATGCGCATGGGTAATGTAAATGATAGAAAGCGGCTTTTTAGTCTCCTTAATTTTCTCTAATACTCTTTCAGCATTGGTTTTTGTTAACTGCGCATCGACCAACATCACCTCATGTTCTCCTTCGATAATGACGGAGTTAGTCCAAAACTGATCGTCGGGAGAGGTGAATACTTTGATTGAAAACTTGTGCCGACCGCCCGCAACTGCAGATGGAGACGAAATTAGAAGTAGGAGACCGATCACCGCTGAACAAACAGCAAGACGCTCCATAAATTCTCCTATCTTGATTCATACAGGCAGTATCTTCGCCCCCAAATTCGGCGGCAAAGCAATTGCCAAGGGCCGGGTCCAGCAATGCCGATGGCCCCAACTTGACCCGGCGGCTTGCCACGTAGCATTACTACTTTTGCGGTGAAGACGCTTGCTCGTCCCATCGATCGGTAAATACAACCGGCACCCAGCTATACCCGCTCCCCTCCTTGTGGAAGCGGCCCAGGGGAGGAAATACCGACGAATGCGGAACCGCGATCAAAACATCCGCGCCCGCAAGCTTAGGCAGCAATTGATTCCGCGTCGCCGCAGCCGCAGTCTGGTCGATGTCGAAGACCGCCGTGACCTCGGGATGCTGCAGCTGGACGCGCTGTGCGTGGATGATGTCGCCCAAAAACAGGATTTTTTCTCCCTTTGACGAGAATTCATAGCCGGTATGTCCCGGGGTATGGCCAGGCAGCGGGACGATTTGCATGCCGTCGACGATTACCGCGGAACCACTAAACGTGTGCCACTTCCCGGCCTTGATGTACGGCGCGGCGATGGCTTGCGCACTCTGGAAGAACGGTTGCGCATCCTTCGGCGCCTTGGCAGCGATTTCCGGCGACAGCCAAAAGTCGCTTTCTGCCTTCGCGACGTAGACCTCGGCATTTGGAAAAACGCGATTTCCATCCTGAGTGGTCAGGCCGCCGACGTGATCGGAATGGAAGTGCGTGACCAAAACGATGCCGACTTCTTCCGGCGTATAGCCTGCGCTGCGGAGGCTCCCCGCCAAGCGCCCGAGTGCTGCCCCACCCCACCAGGTGCCGGCGCCCGCGTCCACGAGGATTAGTTGCTTGCCGGTGTTGACCAGGAAGCCGCTGTCAACAACGTCCAGCATGCGCGGATCTTCTTGCAGTCCCTTAACAACACCATCCATCGTTGCCTTCGTTCCGTTCAGCCAGTGCGGATCGAATGCGCGGGTGCCATCGTATAGGGCCGTCACTTCGAGGTCGCCGACTTTTAGCCGGTAGAAGCCCGGCTGCTGATCATGGTGCTGGGGCGCGGCATCCAGAGCTGCGTTCGGACCGGCGGCAAAGATGGCCAGCGCTGCCAAGAAAGCGGCGGCGAAGCGCATCGAATTTCTCTTGAACCCGTTTCTGCTCCTAACAACTGCTGAACTCATAGCTGTGCCTCCGTTGACCGTCATCATACTTTTAGATCTACTCATTAACTGTGCTTTTTTTCTGCACGATTAAAAACAAAAAAAGTCAATGCGCCTTTTCCCGGATCTGACCAACTAGATTGGCCAGCGTTATTTTCGCGAGCGATCTCTCGAAGCCGTACTGAGCTTGAGAAAGCACTCCCGACATGCATTCCTTGAGGTGACAGCTGACCGGACACCTCTTCTCCACCGGATACGAGTGAATCGCAAACGCCGAGGGTGCCGCACTGGCACGGTATATGTCCAACAGCGTGATCTGTCGCGGAGGACGCGCAAGCACGCTCGCTCCGCTCTTGCCGCGCTTTGTCACGACCAGGCCCGCTTTCGAGAGCTTGGAGAGCGACT
>Ga0210409_10007507_pt1 | contig 11230 bp, 8 predicted proteins | sample IncBWH17MmetaG_FD_161649 | JGI IMG/M metagenome (GOLD analysis project Ga0210409, IMG submission 161649) | Forest soil microbial communities from Barre Woods Harvard Forest LTER site, Petersham, Massachusetts, United States - Inc-BW-H-17-M | ecosystem: Environmental > Terrestrial > Soil >...
CAGGTTTTTCTGCTCGTATTTGCGGAAACCGGCCATTTCGACAGTCAATGCATAGGTTCCCGGCTGCAGGGCAGGAAACTCGTATTCGCCGCCCGAACCTGTAACCGCGTCGAGGTGTAACCCTTGTTGCGCATTAAGAAGAGTCACCTTGGCATTGGAGACGACGGCGCCAGACTTGTCGGTGACGGTTCCGTGCAGGGAAGTTGTGCCCGTCTGCGCCGGGGCAAGGGTTGCGGCAACTAGCACCGCTAGGAATCCGAAGAGAATATTTCGCGTAATACGTGAAGGCCAGCTCATGCACTGCTCCTTTCCTACTTGCTTAGTCCGAATACACAGCTTGGGGGGACGCGCGTCCAGGGGACGCGAAACGTGCGCGGCGCCACGGCCGCATAGTGCAGCGGATAATGGAACTTGGGCAACCGCTAACACCCCACCAGCCAAAAACAAACCCCGAATCTTGCCATAGCTTTTAGGTCAGTTGAGGTAGGAATGTCAAGCGGGGTATGGAGTTATAATTTAAGTTAAGCAAATCGGAGATGCTTCTTAGCCGCGTTTACCTAACTCAGGTACTAGGCAACCCGTCCCCACCACTTCTGACCACCAAGTTGACGGCGGATTTAGTACGAATTTCCAGTGTCTGTCAAGATGGAGACCGCTCATTTGTTTGTAAACTCGATGTAAATGCTGGATTTATGTGAATAACCGCGTCGCTTGCTTGATCGAAAGCAACGTCAAGAGTGGTGACTGATGTTCGGTTGAAAATCGCGTTTATCCAGCGTGGATTCAACCAATTCCGAGGTGGAGGAGGCGGGCTTCTGTGATGGCGCGGATCTGCTTGATAGGCTCCAGGATGGACGGCGACACCGTTCCGTCCAGGCGGACTAGGGCTACGGCCTCCGCGCCTACGGCGGCTTGGCGGCGGCCGAGGGCGAAGGTGGCGATATTGACCCCGAGCTGACCCAGGGTCGAGCCTACTTGGCCGATCACACCGGGTTCATCGCGGTTGCGGAGGTACAAAATAGTGCCTTCCAGCTGCGACTCCACAGGTATCCCGTTTATTTGCAATACGCGAGGGGAACCGTCGTGCAAGACCGTGCCTTCTACGGTGAACTCCGCTGCGGGTCCAGTGGCGGTTTTGTCTGGCAGGACAGAAACCTCAAGAGTGTTGGGGAAGCCGTGCTCGCGCCGGCGAGTTTCCTCTTCCACTGTAAGGCGGCGGGCGGCAGCCACTTGGGGGGCGTTGACCACGTTCACTTTTTCGTCCAGCACAACGTTCAGCAGGCCGGTAAGTACCGCACTGCGAAGCAGATGCGTGCCCACCTCGGCAACTTCGCCGGCGTAGCGAATGCGAATGCGCGCCGGGCGCGACTGCGCGGCTTGCGCTACGAAGGAACCGAGGCGCTCCGCCAACGCGACGTAGGGCCGCCCGCGGCGGTACTGGTCGGCGGAGAGGGCTGGAAGGTTCACAGCGTTGCGAATAATGCCTTCGGCGAGGTAATCCCGGACCTGCACGGCGACTTGCGTCCCGACTTCTTCCTGCGCCTCCGTGGTAGACCCGGCGACGTGAGGAGTCGCGATCACGTTGGGCAGAACAGTTAGGGGCGAATTCTTGGGTGGCTCTTCGACAAAGACATCAAGGGCTGCACCAGCGAGCTTGCCGCTTTTCAAAGCTTCGGCCAGCGCGGTTTCGTCAATTAGTTCGCCGCGAGCCGCGTTGATCAAGCGCGCGCCGTTCTTCATTTGCGCCAAAGTGGATGCGTTGATCAGATTTTGCGTGGCTGGGCTCAGCGCGGTGTGCAGAGAAACGAAATCGCTCTCGGCAAGCAGCCTCTCGAGCGGAACCAGCTCGACTTGCACTTCGCGGGCGGCGGCTTCGCTGATGTACGGGTCATAGCCGAGCACGCGCATGTCGAACGCTTCGGCGCGGACGGCGACTTCGCTGCCGATACGCCCTAACCCGATAAGGCCCAATGTCTTGCCGCGAACTTCCGTTCCGGCGGCGCTGGATTTTTCCCAACGGCCTTCGTGTATGGCCTTATCGTGTCGGGGCACTTGCCGGGCCAGCGCGAGCAGCAGCGCGAAGGTGTGCTCCGCGACGCTGACGGCGTTACCGCCGGGAGTGCTCATGACAAGGACGCCGCGGCGGGTGGCTTCTTCGAGATCGATATTGTCGACGCCGACCCCGGCGCGGCCCACTACGCGCAAGCGCGGCGCTTTTTCCAGCAATTCTGGCGTTACTTTGGTCGCGCTGCGCACGATAAGCGCATCCGCGTCGGCGATCTCCGCGTTGAGGGTGTCCTTGGTGGTCAGGACGATGTTCCAGCCGGCGCTGCGCAGGAGTTCCACGCCGCGTTCACTGATTTTGTCTGCAACGATGACTTTCATCGGGCCTCGTGGATTTATTTGCAGGTGCCGAGTTGCTGGCGCGCGAAAACCGCTGCAAGCAAGAGAATAACGGTAGCGGCGTCATCGCGCGGTGTCAAATCGTCCACTTCCGTGCGCTGCTGGTTGGTGCGCGACGTCCCGGCGGAGAACACAGGCTAAAGACTGTGCTACTTAGCGGACTGCTCGATCGGCTTGGCCCAGTGCGAGAGGTGATTCAGGGAGTTGGTGTCGGTGGGGTCGAGGTGGAGCGGCGTGATCGAGACCGCTCCGGAAAAAATCGCAGCGTAATCCGTGTCCGGTGCTACGTCTTTGTCGATGCGCTGCTCGAAGAGCCAATAGTAGGTGCGGCCACGGGGATCTTTGCCTTCGCTTAGCTGATTGCGCGTGATTTTCTTGGATTGGCGCGTGAATTTTACGCCGCCGGTCCACGGCTCGGGCACGTTTACATTGAGCAAGACCTGGTCCGGCAATCCTTCTTTCAGAATTAGCTCCGCGGTGGAACGGGCGATGCGCGCTGCTGTGTCGAATTTCACGCCGGCACCTTTGGAGCATAAGGACATTGCCATCGCAGGAATGTGATGCAGCGCTGCCTCGCGCGCGGCGCCGACGGTGCCGGAATAGTAGACGTTCTCGCCGAGATTCGCGCCGAAATTGATTCCGGAAATCACCAAGTCGGGTGGCTCAGGCAAAAGCCGGTGCAGAGCGACGATCACGGAGTCCGCAGGCGTGCCTTCCACTGACCACTGCCGTTCGCCGACTTGGTTGCAAATAATCGGCTGGCGCAGCGTCAGCGATTGCGCCGTTCCGCTCTGCTCGCGATGCGGCGCCACGATGCTCAGCGTAGCAAATCCCTCGAGGCCGGCAGCGAGGGCCTTCAGCCCTGCGGCGTGGATCCCGTCGTCATTGGTCAACAAAATGTGCGGCATCGGCAAAATGTAGTCTCAAGAATCACGCATGTGGTTCACCTAAAATTGGGTCCATCGTCGCGAGGGGAGGAAGAAGTGGTCGGGACGACTGGATTTGAACCAGCGACCTCACGCACCCCAAGCGTGCGCGCTACCAGGCTGCGCTACGTCCCGACCGCGGCGGCTCGGGTAGAGCCGCAATTCGACAACAACGAGCGTATCACCGGCGTTCGAGAAGCGTCAAGAAAGCGCGCAGCGTGTCGCGCAGATCGAGCAGCATTTTGCGGCTTAAAAGTTCGGCGGCGTTTTCGTTGTGCGGCGCCGAGAAAATCGCTTCGGAACCAACGGCGCCGGTTTCGCGAAGTTGGCGGCGCGCGCCGGCGATCGTAAATCCTTCGTCGTAAAGCAAGCGCTTGATTTTGAAGACCAAGTCAACATCTTCTTGCCGGTACACGCGGTGACCGCTCGGGCTCTTGACCGGCTCGAGCATGGGAAATTCGGTTTCCCAGTAGCGCAGCACGAAAGGTTTCAGTTCGGTGAGGCGGCTGACTTCGCCAATGCGATAGAGCCGCTGCTCGGCGGCGGTTTGGGTTGCGGTGCCGTTGTGCGCCATGCGTGATCCGGCTTGCTGGGCACAATCCTAGCAGTTTGCCGGGCACCACAGTAGAGGTGTTTCGCCTAGCGCAGCGCTTCAATCTTCATGCTTGGTTCGCTCGCCGCGTTTGCGGAGGCGCTGCACAAAGCGAACAGGCGTTCCGGTGAAATCGAACTTTTTGCGCAGTTGGTTCTCCAGGAAGCGCTCGAAGCTGAAGTGCAGGGGCGTCTTCTGGTTGGTGAAGATAAGAAATGTGGGTGGCGACGCTTTTGCTTGCGTGATGTAGTAGATGCGCACGGGGCGCGCCTTGGGCGTGCTGCCGCGCTGCAGGTCGACGTCTTCCTTGAGCCAGCGGTTGAGCTCCGGTGTGGGAATGCGGTGCTTGCGAGCAAGGGCCACCTGATCGATCAGCGGATAAAGCTTTTGCGCGCGCTCGCCGGTCTTAGCGGAGATAAAAACGATTGGCGCGTAACTAAGGAATTTCAGTTTCCCGCGGACCATTTTTTCGTAATCGAACAGCAGCTTGCTCTTATCCAGTTCGTCGAATTTGTGTCTTTCGTCGGGACGGCGCTTCGCTCTGCCCTTGGTGGTGTCCGCATCGCGCGCGGCAGATTGGCGCGCAGCTTCGGCGGCGAGGTCCCATTTGTTCATGACGATGATGACCGAGCGGCCGGACTCCTCTGCGTAGCTGGCGATTTGTGCATCGCCCTGCGTAACGCCTTGTTCGCTGTCGACGACGAGCAGCGCGACGTCGGCGCGCTCTAGTCCGCGACGCGCCATCACCACGCTGAGTTTTTCAGCGACCAGGTTCGTTTTGCCCTTGCGGCGAATACCGGCCGTGTCCACGAACCGATAGACGCGACCTTCGCGACTGACTTCGGTGTCCACGGTGTCCATGGTTGTGCCTGGCACCGGAGAGACGATGGCGCGTTCTTCACCGACCATGCGATTGAGCAGCGTGGACTTGCCGACGTTGGGACGTCCAATAATGGCGATCTCTACAGGACCGCGCTCCTCATTTGCGGTCTCCAGCGGGGCGTCTTCCGGTACCAGTCCAGAAGCGCCCGAGACCAGCGCAATCGCGGCATCGAGGAGATCGTCTACGCCGGTACCGTGTTCGGCAGTGATCGGGAACACGGGAACGCCGATACGGTGGAAAGTGGCCGCGTTCGATTCCTGCAGGGGCGAATCGACCTTGTTTACCGCGACAAAGAAAGGTTTGCCGGTGCTGCGTAGAAGGCGAGCCAACTCTTCGTCAAGCGGCGTGATCCCGGCCTGACTGTCGACCACCAGTAAAAGCAACGCCGCTTTGTCGATGGCCACGTGGGCTTGCCGCAGAATCTCTTGCGGGATGAGCGCCTTGTCGTCAGGAATGATACCGCCGGTGTCGACAATCTCAAACGAGTGGCCGCGCCATTCCGCTTGGCCATAGATGCGATCGCGCGTGATGCCCGGCTCGTTGGTCACAATAGAGCGTCTCGTCCCGGTCAGGCGGTTGAAAAGCGTGGACTTGCCGACATTGGGGCGGCCCACTATTACCAGAGATGGCAGTTTTTTGGTCATGGATGCGAGCCGCGGGAGACACTACGAAATTCCGGCAGCAATACGACATTCCACTGTAGCGCATTCAAAGAGAAGGCGGGAAGGAGTCTCGCTGCGGGAAACTAGGCTCTTACCTTGACCTTGGGCTTAGGGACGGGCAGAGGCTTCTTGGTGGCGCGCTTGCTGGTGTACAACGCTTGGTCGGCGCTAGCCAGCATTTCTTCCGGCCGGTCTCCCATCTCGTAATCCTTCCAGCCCGCGGAGAAGGTCACTGGAATCTTCTGACCTTGCCAATCGAGCTCAAAGGAGCTAAGGCGGTTCAGGACAAGTTTGAGTTGGTCGAGCGTACACTCGGGCAACACGACGAGAAACTCATCGCCCCCCAGACGGACAGCCAGATCTGATCCTCGTATGACTTTGTTCAAGCGCGACGCAAATTCCTGCAAGACTTGATCGCCAGCGGGATGGCCGTACGTGTCGTTTATCTCCTTAAAATTGTTCAGGTCCAGAGTAAGTACAGTTAGCGGATGGCCGCGGCGCTCGGAGCGAGCGACCTCGGAGGCGAGGCGTTGCTCGGCAAACCGGCGGTTGTAGAGGCCGGTGAGGGGATCAATCATCGCGAGGTTGCGGAGAATATAGGAATGATCCTGCTTTTCGAGAAGCTGCCGGCGCAGACGTTTAATGAGGATTTCCTGATAAATCGTATAGATATTGAAAAGCACGATCAGAATGATCAGGCCGAACACCGCTTCCGTCAGCTTGATCCTAAAGAAGGTTTCCGCGCCGGTGAGAAGGGCCGGGAGCGCGAGAGAGATCACCGCAAAGGTAAGAAGGAGAATGACGAAAATAGAGTAGCCGCGTACCCACCAGTCGCGTTTTTCTATGCGCCGGCGTTCCTCTGCCAGCTCCTTCGCGCCGGCTTCGGCGGAAGAGTGCAGGGGGTGGGCGTCAGTTGTATCGCTCATAGTGTCGGCACGGGTAGATTGAATCTATTCAACTTAGGGCCGAGGGGCTCAAGGGTCAAGTCAGATTCCAGGCGATAGGGCACGGTAGTTACTGGCCCGGTGCCGGGTAACTACCTGGCCAAGCGGCCTGCCTGCTAGCATTGTAAAGGCTTTATTTACAATGACTTATGATTTACTTCGGCTGTACGAAAGTCCCGGCGGAACGGTACCCTTGGACCATTGGCCGCAGCACCCCGCGGCTGCAAAATGCCAGCGTTAGGAAAACAGAAATGGTTTCACTCTGCATCCTCGTGCTTTCAGGCATCGCGCTGGTACGGTTCGCCGTATCGCAATGGCGAGCCATTTGGATAAGCTCCGCGAACCAGCCGGTGTCGGATTCGCTGCAGTTGACCGCAGGAATCGACGCCGAAGCCATCGGCGCCTGGGATTTTGGCCGGTTGATGAATTTATGCGACCAATTGTCGCCCGAATTGAAGCACAGCAGCCCCTGGCTTAATGAAGTCTCCATCTACTATCGCGCGATAGCCAAGGTTGAGCAGGTCAGCAAGGCTAAGATTCCGAGCATATCGGAGTGGGCAACACGCGAGATGCAGACCTGCGCACGCTACGTTGCGGTCGTTCTGGATCAAAACCTCGCCATGAGCCTCGACCGGCGACTGGCTGCCCGAGCGAACTAACCACGAATTCCTGCTCTCAGCTCCCAGGCAGACCTGAATTTCCCTGATCTCAACCTAACCATCCGCAGTCTCGGGTGCGTAAACCCCCTTAACGTCGGCGTTCGCTGCTTTTCTGGTAGAGTGCTGGGCGAGCAATGGGTCGGGCGTGGTGTCGGCAGCGGCTATGACACCCTTTAAGGATCCCGGGGCCTCGGGGTGGCTTAAGCGAGCCTGCGGCCTTGCAATGTGTAATTTTTGCGGTGTCTGCTGCGTACTAGTCTATGGATGCGCCGAGACCAGAGCGGATGAGCGCGCCGGGAAAGACCGAGCCTACAGAGGCGATTGCTCGGGCACGGACAGGGGATTCCGATGCCTGGGGGGTGCTTTACCGGGAATACGCATCCGCGATTTTCCGCTTTTGCCGGCGGGCTCTGCCCACACGAGAAGACGCCGAAGACGCCACCATGGACATTTTTGCGAAGTTGATGCGCGACAACAGGCTGCTCCAATACGACCAGAGCCGTTCGTTCACGGCATGGCTTTACAAGGTCGCGGCTAACCATTGCTGGGACGTGCTACGGCGGCGCAAGACACGCCAGGATAAGGAGACCGACGATCTGGAGAACGTGCCGTTGGAGCACCCCGATCCAAATCAATTGGACCAACTGATCGAGCAGAGAACCAGCGAAGAGGTGCGGCGCGCGCTGGACAAGCTGGGCGCCCGAGCGCGCATGGCGCTGGTGATGCGCTATTACTCGGATATGAGCTACGACGAAATTGCCGATGCGCTGGGAGTGCGGCGCGCCTTCGTGGGCGTAGTGCTGCTGCGCGCGCGGCATGAACTGCGGCAGGCGCTGGGGCAAAGCGGCGCGCTGGCCGCGGGAGGGACCTCGTGAAGGAAGTCGATAATTTATCAGGTGATGCAGCCATGCAGCACCTCGACGAAATGACCTGCTTGTTGTATATCGAGCGGCAACTGGACCGCGCGCGTGCGCAGGACGTTTCCGCGCACACCCAGGACTGTGCCGCATGCCGCACGTTGCTGCGCGCCCTCGAACGCGAATCGCGTCTGTTGACGCGCGCGATGCAGGAGGAAGAGGAGGCGCTGCCTGCCCGGCTGGCGCAGTTTCAAGAGCGGGCGCGCCGGTCGATGCAATGGATTTGGACGGTAGCGTTTGGGCTGGCCGCGACCGGAGTGTACGCGCTGTATACGCAGTACATTGAACCCTGGCAGACGCAGTTGGACCAGGCAGGATTTGGCGGTGGGAACCTTTTGAGTTTGCTGATCTTTCAAGGCGCCTTCTGGAAAGGATGGCAACCGATGATCAAATTGTTGGAGGTACTGGCGCTAGTGACGGTGGCGGGATTTGGACTGGCGTTTTTCCGTAAGCGGGTGCGCCGGGGTTCGGCTCTGGCGCTGGTACTGGCGGGGTTCTGCGCGGCGCTATTGCTGCAGCCCGCGTCGGCCTTGGCGTCGGAGACGCGCAAAGGCGAGTCGGTGGTGGTTGCACCGGATGAAACAATCAAGGGCGATATTTTTCTATTCGGCGAGCGTGTGCGCGTCGATGGCACCGTGGATGGCGATGTGTTTGTTTTTGGTCACGACGTCAATGTGAATGGTCACGTGAAGGGTGATGTCTTCGGCTTCGCACAGCAGTTGCGGATAAACGGCCAAGTGGATGGAAATGTCCGGGCATCTACCAATACCCTGACCATCACTGGGACAGTAGCGAAAAACGTTTTGACCCTCGACGAAGTAGTGAACGTAGAATCGAGCGGTAAAATCGGCGGAAGCTTAACCATTTTTGTCGAGAGTCTCAACCTCGACGGCAGCTTAGGCAGAGATTTGCTGATCTTTGGGAAACACTTAGCGTTAACCGGCAAAATCAACGGCGCAATCAAAATGAAGGGAGATACGCTTACCATTAATCCTTCCGCGCAAGTCGGCGGTCCTATTTATTTTGAGGGAAATAAAGAGCCGGAGGTTTCTCCTCAAGCACAGCTAGCCTCCCCCGTCGAGTATCACAAAATGGAACACAAACCCCGATACATGGAAGGCCACTATTACGTCTGGCAGGTGATTTGGCTGGCGGCACTTGTTTTGTTTGGCTTGGTCCTGTCCCAATTGATGCCGCGCTTCGCCGCGGATGCGGTGGGAAGCGCCGAACGCTACGGCGCATCGTTTGGATTGGGCGTGCTTGTCTTTTTTGGAGTTCCGATAGCGGCCTTGATTGCATGTGTGACAGTGGTGGGTTTGTTCGTTGGGGTTTCTGCCTTTTTCCTGTGGTACGCGGCTCTGTACTTTGCCCAAGTCATCGTTGGGGGCGTTGTGGGGCAGTGGCTGATGGGTCGTACGCGCGAGACGTGGCCGTTAATCGGAAGAATGACGGTCGGACTGGTGATTGTGCGCCTCGCTACGGTGATTCCTGGGGCTGGGTCGTGGATAAAGTTCGGCGTGATTCTGTGGGGTATTGGTGCAATTTCGCTGGCTCTATACGATCGATTCCAGCCCACCCTTGCGGCTAACACGCCGTCTGCGCCGTACACGCCGCCGCTGCCGCCGAATACGACGGTGGGAGGGATTCAACAGCCGGCTTGAAGCATACAGCGCGAGCCGCGGATACAGCGCGGAGCGGAATTTGGAAAAGGAACGGGCCGGTCCGATTTAACTCTGGCCGGCCCGTTCTGCCTTTGCGGAGGCGGAGGAAATTCGCTAAGGGACGCGGACCTTGGCGGCGCTGAAGGGCATCGATGTTCCCTGGCCGAAGTACAAAGCCCCAATCGAAACCGTCTGCGGGTTGCTAAGTGCAGTGGCGGATGTCACGCCGTCGAAATTAGTGGCCGGTATGCTCGGCGGCGCGCCCTGCGTGATTTCCACTACGGGTTGCGTCGTGATTCCAAAAAATGAGGGCAGGTTTTGGATATTGAAACTGGCCTGTGTTCCCGTGGCAGCCACCGTGCCGGAAACGCGCGTAAAGCGCAGGTATACCGTGTCGACATTGGCAGTTGCGGGACTGCTGCCGGCGGCCGCAGTGAAAGCAGTTACGTGCACAGACAAAGTCTGCCCAGGCAGAAGTATGGAAGCATCAGTTCCGGTGAAATTGTTTACAGGTACTGTGAGCCCTTTCGTATCGACCAGAAACGGCTTCGGACTCGCCAAGGTGACTTTGACTTGCGTACCCAGAGGTGCACTCGAGCCGATCAAGCTACCGGAACTCGCAAGCACCAGGTCATTAGCGACCAGAGTAAATTGCGTGGGAGAGGAAGCCGCGGCGGTGACGATACCTTCGATCCAGTCTCCTGTGGTGGTTGTGGTCGACAACGGATCGTACTCGAGTAAGGTGAAGGTACCGTCGGAATTCAGAACCATGTCCAGGCTGGCGACCTGTCCCTGTACAACGCAGGAAGCAAACGTGAGACTCAGGTTAAAGGCCGTGCAGTTGGGCGAAAAGACCGTTGAGGAATTCGCGACCGCGGTAAGCGAGCCGCGCGTCGCGGTCTTCACGGTCACGGACTGAGTTGTGGTGTTGACCGCGGTAACTACGCCTGTGACATCATCGACGAAATCCAGTTGTCCCGTGGCAACGCTGCTGGAAGCCGACGGAAGACTGTTCGCGCTCAACACATTAGCAGCGCCTAGATTGACGGCCGTAACGACTTGAGAGGCGTTTACGGTCAACGCGTTGCCCAGATTGAGACTTATAGCCAATCCGGTCTTTTGGTTTGCCGTCAATGTCAGAGGAAACGGCGCAGTGGTGATCTTCGGCGCCACGGCTGCCCCTCCGGAGATCGTGGCGACGCTGCCAGCGGCGCAGCCAGTGTTGCCCGAGGTTTGCGTACAGAAAGTAACCACTGGATTTGAAAGGCTAACGGTCATGCTGGCGTAGGAGCCCGCGGGCACCGTTGCCGAGGTGCCTAAGAAGGCGGAGTCGCTTTGCAACTTGGTGAGGTCAACGCTAAGGTTGGTGCTGTTCAGCGGGATATTTACGTTGGTCCCGGTGGACGATGTGAGCGTGATGGTATTCACATCGACGATGAAGGAGAGAAGGTTGGTGTTGGGCGGCGGCGTGAGGGGCGCGGCGGTCATGATCATGCTCAGAGTCGCGTTGCCGCCCACACAATTCGTTGTGCAGGGTGTCTTCGAACCGCTGCACGAGATCAAAGTTATGGAAAGCAAGAGCA
>Ga0210409_10007508_pt1 | contig 11229 bp, 5 predicted proteins | sample IncBWH17MmetaG_FD_161649 | JGI IMG/M metagenome (GOLD analysis project Ga0210409, IMG submission 161649) | Forest soil microbial communities from Barre Woods Harvard Forest LTER site, Petersham, Massachusetts, United States - Inc-BW-H-17-M | ecosystem: Environmental > Terrestrial > Soil >...
GATCGGAGCGCTCCTTGACGGCACTTTCCCGGGAAACGCCGCAGCGACAACGAGCTGCCGAACCAGCCGGTGCTGCTGTAAAGGACCAGCCCGAGCAGCGTCGGTGCCGGGGGTCCTCGTAAGATCGCGCGTCTGCATGATCGGTACGCGCTGGGTGGCCACGGCGACATCGGTCATAATCGGCCTGCCATGAGAACCTCCAGTGCCCGTGCCGCAACGGCCGCGCTCGTCTGCCTCGCACTTGCCGGATGCTCCCTGTTCAGCCAGTGGCACCGGCCCGCGCCGCCGACGCCACCGCCGGCACCGCCTGCGGCACCGCCACAGCCGCCGCCGGTAGCCAACGAGCGCTTCACGCTCAACCCGGATCAGGACGTTGCGGGCGTGGTGCAGGTGGTGTCGGCCGGCAAGGAGGACACGCTCACGGACATCGCTCGCCGCTTCAACGTCGGCTACGAGGAGATCCTGCGCGCCAACCCGAAAGTCGACCCCTGGCTCCCGGGGGAAGGACGCGAGATCGTCATACCCTCGCAGTTCATCCTGCCGGATGCGCCGCGCACCGGGATCGTGATCAATATCCCGGCGATGCGCATCTTCTATTACCCGCCCGCGAAACACGGCGAGCGGCAGGTGGTGATCACCCATCCCATCGGGATCGGCAAGGTCGGCTGGCGCACACCGGAAGGGGTTACCAAGATCGTCCGTCGTCAGCAGGATCCCAGCTGGCGCGTCCCGGAATCGGTGCGCAAGGAACATCACGAGAACGGCGAGGAACTCGAGCCGGTGATAGGACCGGGACCGGAGAATCCACTCGGCAAGTACGCCTTCTACCTGCAGTGGCCGAGCTATCTCATTCACGGCACCAACAAGCCCGCCGGCGTCGGCCTGCGCTCGAGCCACGGCTGCATCCGGCTGTACCCGGAGGACATCGAGCAGTTCTTCAACATGGTCCCCATCGGCACACAGGTGCGCGTCGTCAATCAGCCATTCGTGTTCGGCTGGCGGGACGGCGAGCTGTACATGCAGGCCTATGACGTGATGGAGGATGACACCCGCGACTGGAAGAACGCGCAGAAGAAGCTCCTGTCGACCTCGTTCGCCACGCGCCTGCAGCAGGAGGTGAAGGCGCATCACGAACAGGTCGACTGGAACCTGGTCTCGAGCCTCGCGCGCAGTCCACGCGGAGTGCCGGTTCCGGTGACGGAGCCCAACTCGAGCATCGAGCAGGTCCTCGCCGCTGCGCCGCGGGTGCAGAATGTGCTGCCCGAAGGCTCGACATGGGACGGCACCTCGGATCTGCCGATGGACGAGGCATCTTTCCGGCAGATCGTCTCGGAGATCGAGCCCGGAAGCGCTGCCGGTGCGCCGCCCGCGAGCCCCGCCCCCGGCGCAGCGGGCGCCTCGAGCGGTCAACGCGGCGCCCAGAAGAACGGCGGCTGACGAACCGCTGCGCAGTGGCCGCATGTCGCACAGCTCACCGCCTGGGGAAGAGTCGCCTGAACGACCGCTGTCGCAGTGGCTGAAACTCATGCTGGCCGAGATCGCACGCAAGCGCGACGACCTCGAGCAGGCGCGTGCCGAGCAGCTGTTGCGGGCCACCGAGGCGGGAAGAACATCGTCAAATCAATCCGACCCCAGCTCGGGAGTCTGACCACGCGCTGACACGCTGTGTTAGAATCACGCGGGCAGATTCACTGAGGCGCTTGAGTGGCCGACAGCCCCGCGTCCGGCGTACAACTCGCACAACAAAGCCGTGACCACCACGCGATCGAGCGTGTGCCGACTGCCGTCGCGGCATTCATCGGCCGCACTCTCAAGGGGCCGGTCGATCAGGCTCTCACGGTCCACAGTTTCAACGAGTACCAGCAGCACTTCGGCGGCCTGTGGCAGCCCTCGACGCTCGCCTACGCGGTCGAGCAGTTCTTCGAGAATGGCGGCCGTGAGGCGCGCATCGTGCGCGTCGCCAACGGTGCGCGGCCGCCGACACTGACTCTGCCTGCCGGTCGCGGCGCGCTGCGCCTCACGGCTTTGAACCCCGGCTCGCGGGAGTACCTGCGTGCTTCGGTGGATTACGACGGGCTGACCGCGACCGAGCCGGAGCGTTTCAACCTCGTCGTGCAGCGCGTGCGCACCGCGGGCTCGGAGCTGGTCGAGGACCAGGAGATCTACCGGCGCTTATCGGTGGCGCGCGCCTCGGGACGGTTCGTCGTGGACGTGCTGCTCGAATCGCGCCTCGTACGAGTGCTGGGCGAGCCTCCCGCGCAGCGTCCGGATCGCTCTGCGAGCGGCCCCGGGGGCGTTGCGGTCGGTTACACACTCTCCAACCCGGACGGCGACGACGGGGCGCCGCTCACCGATTACGACATCATCGGCGCCGCTGGCAGCGGCGCCGGGCTGTTCGCGCTCGGCGGGGCGGCGGGCTTCAACCTGTTGTGCGTTCCGCCGCTGGCGCGCGATCGCGACGTGGGGCTTTCGACGTTGCTCGTCGCGGCACGCGTATGCCGCGAGCATCACGCGCTGCTCGTGGTGGACCCGCCCGCAGCCTGGACCTCCGCTCGCGCGGCTCTCGAGGGCTTGCGCAGCTGGCCGTTTCGCAGCGACAGCGCCGTCATGTACTTCCCGCGGGTGCAGGCCTTCGACCGGTTGCGGGGTCGCGTCGAGACCTTCGCTTCGTGTGGTGCTGCCGCAGGGGGGATCGCGCGCTCCGACGAGATCTGGCCGGTGTGGGCAGCTGCGGAAAGCGAGGAGGCGGTGCTGCGTCCGGGCCTGCGTCCCGCGGTGGCCGTCTCGGATGCCGATCGCGCGCGCCTCGCGCAGGCGGGGGTGAACACGCTGCTCGCGGTGCGCACCGGCTCGCGCAACGGCATCAGCCCGCGTACGCTCGCCGCGGGCGGCAGCGGGGCTCCGGAATCGCGATACCTCTCGGCGCGGCGCCTGGCGCTCTTCGTGGCGGCGAGTGTCGAGCAGGGGACCCGCTGGGTGCCGCTGGAGCACAACGGACCATCGACTTGGAAGCGCGCCCAGGCCCAGGTCGAGAATTTCCTCGATGAGCTCGCCGCGCAGGGAGCATTCGCAGGAGCGGGCGCCGAGGAATCGCACTTCGTCATCGCCGATGAGCGGGTGAATCGTCCACAGACCCTCGCGGAGGGCAAGTTCAACCTGCTGTTCGGCTTCGCCACGAGCAAGCCCGGGGAATTCAACACCTGGCTCGTGACTCAGCGCGCCGGCGCGAGCCGTGTGCGGCCGGTGTCCGTGAATCGCTCGGCGACCTCGAAGCAGCGCGTGGAGTGGGAGATCGAAACCTCGATTCTTCGTGGATAGGCCCGCGACAGGCTAGCCGCCAGGAGCTCCGAACCCCCCGCCGCCTGGAGTGAGGATCGTGAGCTCATCTCCCGCCGCTACCTCGAATCGCGCGGTTGCGCCCAGGCGCTCGAGCGTGCCGTCGATGCGCCTGATGAACGCTTCACCGTGGGCCCCCTCTGCGCCGCCGGCAAGGCCGAAAGGCGCGATGCGGCGGTGATTCGCGAGCAGCGCCCCGGAGAGAGCGCCTCGGAACCGAAGCCTCCTTGCGACGCCGTCACCGCCATGATGGCGACCGGCACCGCCGGAGCCATGGCGGATTGCAAATTCCCGCACCAGCACCGGGAAGCGCCCCTCCAGTATCTCCGGATCGGTGAGCCGTGAGTTGGTCATGTGCGTCTGCACGGCATCGCAGCCGTCGAAATCGGGCCCCGCGCCCGCACCGCCGGCAATGGTCTCGTAGTACTGCAGCTGCGCGTCGCCGAAGGTGAGGTTGTTCATTGTTCCCTGGGACGCGGCGAGGACGCCAAGTGCACCGTAGAGTGCATCGACGATGCACTGCGAGGTCTCTACATTCCCGGCTGCGACGGCGGCGGGCGCCTGCGGGTCGAGCATCGAGCCCGGCGGAATCACGATGTCGAGCGGTGCGAGACAGCCCTCGTTGAGCGGAATCGGCTCCTCGATGAGAGTGCGGAACACGTACAGCACGGCAGCGGTGCACACCGCGCGTGGCGCATTGAAGTTGTGCACTCCTTGCGGCGAGGTGCCGGTGAAATCCACCCGTGCACGCTGCCCCGCGTGGTCGATGTCGATGCGCACCGCGATCGCCGAGCCATCGTCCAGCTCGTAGCGAAAGGTCCCGGCCGAGAGCCTGGCGATGGCGCGCCGCACGCACTGCGCGGCGTTCTGCTGCACGTGATGCATGTACTGGTGCACGGTGTCGAGCCCGTGCCGGCGCCCGGCACGCTCGAGCTCGGCACAGCCACGTGCATTGGCGGCGAGCTGTGCGCGCAGGTCTGCGACATTCTGCCCCGGGTTGCGTGCTGGCCAGGGCCCGGCGGCGAGCTGCGCCCGCAGCTCGCCCTCGCGCAGGGTGCCACCCTGCACGAGGTGGAAGCACTCGAACAAAACGCCTTCCTCCCCGATGCTGCGGCTGAAGGGAGGCATGGACCCCGGTGTCATCCCCCCGAGGTCGGCGTGGTGCGCCCGCGAGGCGACGAAGAAGTCAGGCTGCCCGCGTGCGGCCATGAACACCGGGGTGACCACCGTGATGTCAGGCAGATGCGTGCCGCCGTGATACGGGCTGTTGAGGAGCCACGAATCCCCGCAGACGAGGTTTGCCGCCTGCGCGCGCATGACCGCGCGCACGCTCGCACCCATCGAGCCGAGGTGCACGGGCATGTGCGGTGCATTGGCGATGAGCGCACCCGTGCGGTCGAACAGCGCGCACGAGTAATCGAGCCGCTCGCGGATGTTGACTGACTGCGCGGTCGCTTTCAGCACTTCACCCATCTGCTCCGCGATGTGCATGAACAGGTTGTTGAAGATCTCGACGCGGGCAGGATCCGCGGTCGCGGTCCTCACTCCCGCTGCCGCGCCCTCATCCTCGAGCAGCAGCTCACCGCCTGCGAGGGGCTGTGCACGCCAGCCTTCCTCGAGCACCACGGTGCTGTTGGGCTCGACGATGAGCGCCGGTCCCCTGAGCGGCCCGCGCAGTGCGCCCTGTGCCACCACCGGCACTTGGCGCCATGCCCCGAACCAGGCGCGCGCCTGCTGCGGCAGGCCCGCGATCGCGGCCGGAGGCGGGAAACTGAGCGAGGTGAGCTCGACAGAAGGAGCACGTGCCTCCACCCGCAGCGCTTCGATGATCACCTCGAGCGCCCGCGCGGCGAAGCCGAAGCGCCGCAGATGCTCGGTATGGAATCGCGCCCGGACCTCATCGAGCGCCGCCAGCGGCACCGAGAGGGTGACCTCGCTGTCGCCGGCGCGCAGCTCGAGCAGCTCCGTGAGCCGCACCTTCTGCGGCTCACTGCCGTCGGCGGCGAGCTCGGCACGCGCCTGCGCACCCAGGCGCTCGAGCGCACGCTGTGCCGCGGCGAGTCCTGCTGCGCTCAGCTCCGTGCGCAGACTCGCACGGCGCACCGCCAGGCGGTCGGCCACACCGATACCCAACGCCGAGAGTACGCTGGCGAGCGGGTGGACCAGCACGCGTCGCACACCGGCCGCGCGTGCCACGCGGCATGCGTGCTGCCCGGCGGCGCCGCCAAAGCAGAAAAGCGTGAAGTCACCGGCGTCGAGTCCCTGACGCGTGGACACCTGGCGAATGGCGTTGGCCATCGACTCCACGCCCACTTCGAGGAACGATTCGGCGACCATCTCCGCGGAACAGCCGCCCGCGACCTCGCTCGCCGCCCGCGCGGCGAGCGCGGCGAATTTCTCTACGACCACGCGGGCGTCGATCCGCGCGCGACCCTCGGGGCCGAACACCGCAGGCAGGGTGTCCGGGCGCAGGTGCCCGAGCAGCACCTGCACATCGGTGAGGGTGAGTGGCCCGCCGCGTCCGTAGCAGGCGGGACCGGGATCCGCCCCCGCGGAAGAGGGGCCGACGGCAAAGCGGCCGTCACGGTAGCTCAGTATGGAGCCGCCGCCGGCGGCAATGCTGTGCACATCGAGCATCGGCTGCGTGAGGCGCACACCGGCAATTGTGTGCTCGAAGCGTTGTGGCAGCTCGCCATCGATCAGCGAGACATCGGTCGAGGTGCCGCCCATGTCGAAGCCAATAAGACGAGAATAGTGCAGGCGTTCCCCGACCCAGCGCATGCCGATCAGGCCTCCCGCTGGCCCCGAGAGCACACTCGACATCGCATGAAAACGCTCCGCCGCAGCGAGCCCGCCGTTGCTCTGCATGAGCGCGAGGCGCGCGCCGGCATCGAGGGCGCGCACTTCGCTCTGAAGGGTACGCAGATAGCCGCGCAGTGGGGGCGCCAGGTAGGCGTTGAGCACTGTCGTATCGCCGCGGACGACGTAGCGCACGAGCGGCGAGAGCTCGTGCGATACCGACACTTCCTCGAACCCCATCTCACGGGCGCACGCCGCGGCGGCACGCTCGTGCTGTGTATGGCGCCAGCCATGCAGGAGCACGATGGCGACCGCACGACGCCCGGCAGCGCGCGCTCGCGTGAGCTCTGCGCGCAGCTGCGGCAGGTCGAGCGGCAACAGCACCGCACCTTCGGCATCGATGCGTTCCTGCGCCTCGATCACGCTCGCGTACAGCCGCTTGGGCAGCACGATGTTGCGCGCGAAGATATCCGGACGATTCTGGTAGCCGATGCGCAGCGCCTCACCGAACCCGGCGGTAGTCACCAGAACGACCGGCTCGCCACTGCGCGTGAGCAGGGCATTGGTGGCGACCGTGGTGCCGACCTTCACCGCCGCGACGGGAGCCGAGGGCGCAGCACCCGTGCTCCGCGCCGCCTCCGCCAGGATGGCACGCGCCGCGCGCACGCCCGGATCGCCGGCCGCTGCATCCATCGCGATCGAGGGCACCTTGCGCACATGCAGCACACCCTCGGGCGCGACCCCGATCACATCGGTGAACGTTCCGCCACGATCGATCCAGAACTGCCAGCCTGCGCGGCGGGCAGGAACGAGCGGCGCTTGGCTTGGGGTTTCCATTGCCTGCATTATTCGCCCATGCGACTGCAGCTCCCAGCGCCGGATGCCCTGCCATGCACGCGCCCGTGACTTCCCGCCATGTCGTCTTCTCTCACGGTCAGGAAGCCGGACCCTGGGGACGCAAGATCACGGCTCTCGCCGAGGTGGCACGCGCCGAAGGATACGACGCGCACTCGGTGGATTACCGCGGCATCGATGAGCCCCGCGCTCGCGTAGCGCGGCTGGTGGAGTTCTGCAAGGAGCTCACCGGCGATCTGGTGCTGGTCGGCTCGAGTCTCGGCGGTTATGTTGCGGTCGCCTCGGCCTCGCTCCTGCACGCCCGCGGTGTATTTCTCATGGCGCCGGCGCTCTACATGCAGGGGTTGCCGGAGCTGCGCAGCGGCGTGCTCGACTGTCCCGCGGCGGTGGTGCACGGCTGGCGCGACGATGTGGTTCCCTACGAGCACAGCGTGCGCTTTTCCCATGCGTATCGCTGCGCGCTGCACCTGGTCGAGAGCGATCACCGCCTGCACAACCAGGTGCGGGTGATCCAGTACCTGTTCGAGTATTTTCTCATTGCCCTCGACCTGCCTGCGATCGCCTTCGAGTAGGCGTCGGCGGCGCCCGCCCGCGCGGCGTCTGGGCTCATCATATCCGGCATGAACTGGCTGCTGCGGCGGGTGCTCGCGATCTGGGTGCGATTCAAGGTGCTGCCGGAGGATACCGCCGAGCAGTTGCGCGCCCGGCCGCGACCACTGTGCTACGTGCTCGAGCAGCGCAGCGCCGCCGACCTCGCCGTGCTGCAGCAGGCGTGCGCGCAGCTCCACATCCCGCGCCCGGGCAGGCGGCTCGGGGGCGGTACGCGCGAGCTGCGCTCCTATTTCTGGCTGACGCAGTCACGGGGATTCATCGCGCGCCGGATCGACCGGCGGCCACCGCGGCAGCTCGCGCAGATGATCGCCGCGCTGCGCGCCGATCCGGAGGTGGATTTCGACCTGGTGCCGGCCGCTGTCTACTGGGGACGCGCACCGCAAAAGGAAGCCTCGTGGCTGCGGCTGCTGCTGAGCGAGGATTTCGGCGTCGGAAGCCGCGCACGTAAGTTCATGCAGGTGCTGCTCAACGGCCGCGATACGCTCATCGAGCTCGATGAGCCGCTGTCGCTGCGCGCGCTGCTCGGGGAGGAGCGCGCGGGCGCGCTGCTCGGCAAGCGCGTAGCACGTACGCTGCGCGCCCTCTACGCCCGGCGCCGCGCCGCACGCATTGGCCCGGACCTCTCGCATCGTCGCACCATCGTCAATCGCGTGCTGCGCACGCGCGCGGTGCGTGCGGCAGTGGCCCAGGAAGTGCGCGAGCGGCATATTCCGCGCCACAGGGCGCTGCAGCGCGCCCGCGGCTACGCCTGGGAGATCGCCGCCAACTATTCGCACGCCTTCGTGCGCTTCATGGAGCACGCGCTCGGCTGGCTGTGGAACCGGCTGTATGACGGCGTGGTATTCGGCCACGCCGAGACCCTCGCGGCGGTCGCGGAAGGGAATGAGATCATCTACGTTCCCTGTCACCGCAGCCATATGGACTACCTGCTGCTCGGCTACGCCATTTACGTGCACGGCTACGCCGTGCCGCACACCGCCGCGGGCGTCAATCTCAACCTGCCGGTCGTCGGCCGCTTCCTGCGCAAGGGAGGCGGCTTCTTCATTCGCCGCAGTTTCGCCGGCAACAAGCTCTACACGGTCGTGTTCATGAAGTACCTCGCCGCGATCATGCGCCGAGGACACGCGATCGAGTACTTCATCGAGGGCGGTCGCAGCCGCACGGGGCGGCTGCTGCAGCCGAAGACCGGGATGCTGTTGATGACCGTGCGCAGCTTCCTCGCCGATCCCGCGCGCCCGGTGGTGTTCGTGCCGGTCTATTTCGGCTACGAGCGCCTGGTCGAGGGTGCGACCTACGTGGGCGAGCTCTCGGGGCGACCCAAGGAGAAGGAGAGCATCCGGGGACTCCTCGGCTCATGGCGGGTGCTGCGGGAGCGCTTCGGCAAGGTGCACGTGAACCTCGGCGAGCCGATTGCGCTCGAAGAGATCCTCGACCGCCACGAGCGCGAATGGCGCACGCGGCGCTTCGATGAGGAGGCGCGTGCTCCGTGGCTCGCGGCGGCGATGGATGAGCTCGCCGAGCGCATCATGCGCAACATCAATTCCGCGGCGGCGGTGACCCCGGTTAACCTGCTGGCGCTCGCGCTGCTAGCGATGCCACGCCAGGCACTGCCGGAGGCGGACCTGGTGCGGCAGCTCGAGCTCTATCGCTCCCTGCTCATATCTTTCCCCTACAGCAACCGGGTAACCGTCACCACGCTCAGCGGCACCGAGATGCTCGCGTACGGAGAGTCGCTGCGCCTCATCGGGCGCGAGCCGCACCGGCTCGGGGACATGGTGCGCATGACCCTCGAGAACGCGGTACTCGCCACCTATTTCCGCAACAACGTATTGCACCTGTTCGCGCTGCCCTCGCTGATCGCATGCGTTTTCGTGAGCAATGCGCGGGTGTCGACGCCCGACATCCAGCGCCTGGCCTGGCGCGTCTATCCCTACATAGGCGCGGAGCTGTTCCTGCGTTGGAGCGAAGCGGAGCTGCCCGCGGTCGTGGAGGCTTCGCTCAGCTGCCTCGCGGCACACGCACTCATCGAGCCGCACCCGGAAGGCGGTTGGCAGCGGCCGCCGCCCGCCTCGGCGCAGGCCATGCAGCTTTCGCTATTGGCGCAGGCGACCCTCCAGATCATCGAGCGCTACTACGTGGTGGTGGCGCAGCTGGTGGTGGCCGGAAGCGGGGAGATCACGCAGGCGGACCTCGAGGAACGCTGCCAGCAGACCGCGCAGCGCATGAGCGTGCTTTACGGCCTCAACTCACCGGAGTTCTTCGACAGAGCGATGTTTGCGAACTTCATCGGCCTGCTGCGTGGCCGCGGAGTCATTCACGCCCGCGCCGGCGGGCGACTCGAATTCGACGAGGTCCTCGTGCTTGTGGCGCAGGACGCACAGTTCGTCCTCAGCGAGCAGCTGCGTCACAGCATTCTGCAGATTGTGCACGGCTGACAGCGCTTGCCGCGCTGCGCCGCCGAGTAATAGACTGGCCGCACGCGGGTTTGTTTTGCGCAACAAACAAGAACGCGACGGGGTTCGCTGCACACTGTGCTCAACTGACGCAAGCAGCCTTCCTGGCAGACGGAGTCGAGGCTGAAAGGATGCGGCCCACAGTCTGCAAGGGAGCAGGGGGGAACACATGAGGAAGGTTCACACCGGGCGTGCCCCTGGGATCGCAGCGCTGGCCGCCTGTCTGGCGGCCGGTGCATCGCCAGGCGCTCATGCCATCAGTTTCCGCAGCGATTCGGGCGATTGGACCGGGAGCTGGGACACCACCATCGGCTACGGCATGGGCTGGCGCATAGTGAATCCCGATTGCCGGCTGATTGCGATCGCCAACGGCGGCTGCGGCTACTCCCCCAACATCGACAATGGCGACCTGAACTACCTCCGCAAGGCGCTGTACACCAAGGCGCTGACCGGGGTGACGGAGCTCGGCGTCAACTACCGCGACAAGGCGGGATTCTTCGTGCGGGCCTCGGGTCTGTACGATTTCTCCGTGATGGCTAATGACGTCGATCACATACCCCTCACTCATGAAGCCAAGGGCGTGGTCGGCAGCTACACGCGCCTGCTCGACGCCTTCGGCTACCTGCGCTTCGATCTCGGCAGCTTGCCCTCCGAGTTGCGTCTTGGACGGCAGGTGGTGGACTGGGGTGAGAGCACCTTCATTCCGGGCGGACTCAACTCGGTCAATTATTTCGACGTCACTGCGCTGCAGGTTCCCGGGGCGGAGCTCAAGCAGGCGCTGCTGCCGGACACGATGGCGCTGTTCAATTCACAGCTCACCAAGGACCTGAGCACGCAGCTCTTCTACCTGTTCACCTGGCATCCGGACATCATCGAGCCGCCCGGGGCGTACTTCAGCACCAGCGACGTCGCCGGCGCCGGCGGCGGCAAGGTGCGCCTGGGTTTCGGCGCGATTCCGGATAAGGGCGTGGACTTCAGTCCCCTCGGCGGCGGACTGATACCGGATTTCCAGACGATACCGCGGCTGCCCGATCAGAAGCCCTCCGAGGGGGGCCAGTACGGCATCAATTTCAAGTACTACCTGCCGAACTTCGGCCAGGGCACGCAGCTTGGCTTCTACTTCCTCAACTACACCAGCCGCGTGCCGCTGCTCTCGCTGCAGACCGGCTCGCAG
>Ga0210409_10007509_pt1 | contig 11228 bp, 10 predicted proteins | sample IncBWH17MmetaG_FD_161649 | JGI IMG/M metagenome (GOLD analysis project Ga0210409, IMG submission 161649) | Forest soil microbial communities from Barre Woods Harvard Forest LTER site, Petersham, Massachusetts, United States - Inc-BW-H-17-M | ecosystem: Environmental > Terrestrial > Soil >...
TCAGACATATTCGCAATTGGCCGTTGTACTTTACCCGTAAACTCCGGAAAGGGTATCAAGGGCTTTCTTTTGTCACCCGAGGGAATCCCCTGCACTTCCAGGTGCCCTCCTGGGAGCTCTATTTGGTTTTCAAGGAGATTTTTGTATCCGACTTCTACGATATCGATGCCCTCTTGAAAAAACTCCCGCCCCGGCCGGTGGTCTTGGATATCGGCGCCAACGCGGGGTATTTTAATATGCTCCTCTTTTCCAAAATAAGGGAAGCCACCGTATATGCCTATGAACCCGTCCCCGCGAATTACGCGTTGTTCCAGCAGAATATTGCCCGCAACCCTTCGCTCGGGAACCGCATTCACCTGTTTAACAAGGCAGTGACCGGAACTCCGAAGGAAGCCGTTGAATTATTTATGGAAACTGAGGTGGCGAATTCCGTGATCGCCTCCGTGTATTCCGATTTTGACGGGCAAAACCATTTTACGCTGCGCGTCCCGGCCATTTCCCTAGGGCAGATACTGGAGCAGACCGGGATTGAGCAGGCTGACCTGGTGAAAATCGACTGCGAGGGAAGCGAGTACCCGATTATCTATGAAACTCCTGCCTCCTGCTGGGGGAGAATTAGGCTCCTGACCATTGAAGTGCATAATCTGGACAAGGATCAAAGAAATGTGGGCCACTTGACCCGGTTCCTGGAAAGCCAGGGCTATGAAGTGGTTTCGGCGTCGGCCCATAGCAACTGCCATACCCTCGTAGCCAGCCGAAAAAACAAGTGATCATGTCCCTCACAAATCTCCGATGAACCGGATACTGATCGATTGCGAAAGAACAAAACATCCCCACACGGGTTTGTTTCACTTTTGCCTGCAGTTGGGCAATGCCCTGATCCGGCATGCCGACCCCCAGCGGGAAGAATTGACCTTCTATGTTCCCCGCGGGCAGCGCAGCCTTTTTGGCCCCGGGCAGAATTATTTCTTCCACCGCGATTTCCATAAGCTTTGGATTCCACGCACGCGTTCATTCAGTCTCTGGCACTGCACCTACCAGAATTCCCGTCTGCTTCCTCCGCCCAGCAACACCCGGGTAGTTTTGACCATTCATGATCTGAACTTTCTTGTGGAACAGAAGGAAAAACCCGCCAAAATAGAAAAAAGACTCCGCCAGGTACAAGCCAGCATTGACCGGGCCGACCACATCGTCTGTATTTCCCAGTTCACTCTCTCCACCGTGGCAAGCCGCTTTCGCCTGGGGAACCGCCCCGCGGAAGTCATTTACAATGGATGCAATATCAATGAATTTCCGGCCTTTGACCAGCCCGGCTACCGCCCCGCCCGCGCTTTTATCTTCAGCTTGGGTACCGTGCTTCCAAAAAAGAATTTTCATGTCCTCCCCTGCCTCCTGGTCGGAAATGACTATGAACTGGTCGTTGCAGGTATCTTGAATACGGATTACGAAAAAATTATCCGAGCGGAAGCCGGCCGTCACGGAGTGCAAGACCGGCTTCACTTGGTGGGACCCGTCCGCGAAGAGGAAAAATCCTGGTACTTCCGGAATTGCCTCGCCTTTGCATTTCCTTCCTTGGCCGAAGGCTTTGGATTCCCAGCCGTCGAAGCCATGTATTACGGGAAACCTGTTTTCTTGTCCAATCATACCTCGCTTCCGGAAATCGGCGGAAGCGAGGCGTATTATTTCGCCGACTTTGACCCAACTGCCATGCAAGAAGTTTTTAACCGCGGGATGACTGACTATCTGGCCCAGGGCCGGGTCCAACAAATCCGACAGCGGGCCTTGCGATACAATTGGGATCAGTCGGCCAGAGATTATCTCAGCGTCTATCGGAAATGGGCACTCTCTTAAGGCTGCAAAATTTCAGGCACTTCATCAAGCGGAGTAGATGACGGCCTTGGCTTTCGGAGAAATAATAAATATCCGGCTATTTCGGCTGGAAATTCACGCGAATCAAGCTCCCGCCGATCCGAAACTCGGTACCGTCCTGCAACATGGCCGCGCGCACGCGCTCTTCGTCGTAGAACGTTCCGTTGGTCGAATCCATGTCCTTCAGATTGATGTACGTGTCCCGCACTTCCAGCAGGCAATGATGCCGGGAAATTTCAGGATCATTCAGAGGAATATCCGCGCCTTTTCGGCCCAGCACTACCCGCGGCTTGCTGAGGGTGTGGCTCTCGCCCTTCGAAGGACCCGTCAGAATGCTCAGAACCACCTTGGCTTTTTCCGGCAGCCGAATTCCGGGGTCGGGCGGCGGCAATTGTACGTTGGAGCTGCTGGCATCCGCGCGAGCAAACGAGGGAAGCGGCGACATCACTACTGTGGAATCCACTCGCCGCTTGATTTCCACGATCGTGGTCTTGCCGCATTTCGAACACTTGAACTGCACTTTCGTATGGCCGCCGAACTGCCCGTCCTTCAGCAAATGTTCCGTGCCGCAATGAATACAAGCTGTCTGCATACTTCAATTTAACATCATCCAAAGCGCGACGTTGCGCGCCAGATATTTTTCGGTCGGAAAGGTCAATCTCCGCCGCCGTGCCCCGTAACTGACTTCCAAACCCGCCTGCGACCGAAATCTTATGTTACGATTACAAGTTCCAGACCACTCAGGAGAGCGTGTGTGTCCGAGCATATTTCGCGAAAAGAACTGAAGCAGGACAAAATCAAGGAAACCATCGAGCACGGCGCCGAAGCCGTGATCTCGCACGGACAATTCACCCTCATTGTCGTGATTGTCGCTCTGGCTGCGGCCCTCGGCTATGGCGGCTGGCGGTTTTATATCGATCGCCAGACCGTGGAAGCCTCCACCGCATTCGACATTGGCATGAAGGCGTACCAGGGCCGCATTGCCCCGGCTCCAGATCCCAACGAACCCAATGAGCCTGTCTACCCCGATGAGCCCACGCGCGTCCAGGATGCTTTGCAGAAATTCACCAAGATCGCCGACAAATATCCCAGCACCAATCCTGGAAAGCTGGCGCGGTACTACACCGCACTTTGTCTCGAAGATCTCGAACGCCACAATCAGGCGCTCGAAGAATTAAAGAAAATCAGCGGCGGCAGCGACAAAGAGCTCGCGGCCATGGCGCAGTATCAGATGGCCACCATTTACGCCCGCACCGGCAAGACCGATGAAGCCATCAAGACTTACCGTATTTTGGCCGATAAGCAGAGCGCCCTTGTGCCCCGGCCGCTGGTGCTGCTGGAGCTTGCCGGCGCCCTTCGCACTTCGAATCCCAAAGAGGCCACGAGCATCTACCAGCAGATTAAAAAAGATTTCCCTGATACTCCTATTTCGGATGAAGCCGATCGCGGCCTGGATTTTCTTTCGCCGAAATCCTGATCCGTTCCGCGAGTGAGCGTTCGCACGGATTAGCCGGAATATGACGGAGCGGCCCATCGAACCAGTCCCCACTCCTGCTCCTTGGGCAATGCGCGCGGAACAATCCCGCGGCCGGCGCTTTCCTGAACATCCTCATCCTTACCGCAGCGATTACGCGCGGGACCGCGATCGCATCATCCATTCGCGTGCTTTTCGCCGGCTGGAAGCCAAGACGCAAGTTTTCACCACGCGTTTTTCGGACCATTTTCGCAATCGCTTGACGCACACGCTGGAAGTGGTGCAGATTGCACGGACCGTTGCCTCCGCGCTGGGACTGAACACCGAGCTGGCCGAAGCCCTCGCTCTTGTCCACGACATCGGCCATCCGCCCTTCGGCCATGCCGGCGAACGCAAGCTGGACGAATTGATGCGCGCGCACGGCGGCAGTTTCAACCACAATCTGCACGCGCTCCGCATCGTCGAACAGTTCGAGCAGCGCTACCTGGATTATCCCGGACTGAATCTCACCTTCGAAGTTCGCGAAGGCATCATCAAGCATTCGCGCGACTATTCCGCCGTGGATTTCCCCCAACTTGCCGAGTATCTTTTGGAATTGCGCCCGCCTCTCGAAGCTCAACTCATCGATTGGGTCGATGAAATTGCTTACAACACTGCGGATATCGACGATGCGCTCGAGGCTCAGCTGCTGGATCTTTCCCTCTTGCGCAAAGAAGTCTCATTTTTCGGCAAAGCCTACACGCAGGTCGAATCCGTACATCGTGGCGCCCGCGAGAAACTCATCTTCAATGAAGCTCTCAAACACGTTCTGGATGCACTGGCCACCGATCTCATTGAAACCACGCAACAGCGCGTTCTCGCCTCCGCCGCCTCAACCGTGGAAGACATCCGCAAAGTCCCCAAGCGCATCGCTGGTTTCAGCGATGCTTCAGCATTTCAAAATCGCGAACTCAAGCATTTCCTGTTCGCCCATATTTACAATCATCCAGCTATCACCGAGGACCGCGACCGCTCCGTGAAGTGTCTCGAAGAGCTTTTCGCTTATTATCTAGGCAGCGCTGGCTCGATGCCGGTTTCTTATGAGGAGCTCGCGCAAATCGAATCGCGCCACGTCATCGTTTGCGATTACATCGCCGGAATGACCGACCAGTTCCTACTTCGCCAGCATCACGAGCGTTTTGGCGATGCGCGCCGCGAAAAATCGGCGATGCCTCATTAACAATGGGAGAAACCCGCTGCCAAACGTGAACGAAATCCTGGATGCGCTGGAGAAAATGTACGGGCCGCAGGATCTCGCTGGCCCTACTGATCCTTACGAAATGATCGTGTACTTGAATTGCGGCTACCCTGCCAGCGATTCCGCGTGTTCGAAAGGGTTTGACGCGCTGAAGCGGGAGGTAGGTCTGGGCCAAAAGGAAATTCTTGCGGCCCCGAGATCGAAACTGGTGAAGTTGCTGCGGCTCGGTGGAATCGTTCCTGAGGTGCGCGCGGATCGCTTGAAAGAAATCGCCCGCAAGGTGAAGGCTGAATTTGGCGGTGATCTCAAGGCCGTGCTAAAAACCTCGGTTAGACAAGAAAAAAAGCAGACGGACAAAGGCATTCGCGGGGCAAAGAAAGTTCTCCAGCAGTTTCCCGTTATTGGCGAGCCCAGCGCTGAAAAAATTCTACTGTTTTCGAAGCTGACCCCTGTGGCCGCCGTTCCATCCGCGAATGTCGAAGTGCCCGCCAGGCTGTGGTTTGGCAAAGCCGGAAAAAACTACGCCGCGGATTACCGTGCCGCCCGCGAAATCCTAAACTCCGGGCTGGCCCTGAGCTTTGAAGCCCGGCAAAGGGCCTACCTGCTGCTAAAAAAACATGGACAGCAAACTTGCAGGCGCTCCCATCCGAAATGCGAAATTTGTCCCCTAACCGGGCAGTGCGCCTATATTCAACTGCAGGCCGCCGACCGCAACGTCGTCTAATCCAGGATCGAGGGAAACGAATAGCCCCACTTTTCCGCGATTGAAAAGGCAGGGCTATCCTTCCCAATAGGTACAATGAACCGCCCGGCGCCGCGCGTTCCGCAGCGAACTTAGAAACGGATGAATGGTCCGAACGCTACGCGCACATTGTGATGTGTGCCACCCGCGAAGTAGATCTCATCGCCCGCTTCAAGCCGGAGGCCCACGGGTCCGAGGTGCCCTTCCACACCAGCGCCCGGGTAGATCGCGCCACTGACGTTGTTTGCGCGCAGGTTGTCCACGGAGTCCGTAAACGTTCCGAAAGTAGCGGGCCTTGGATCCAGCCGGAAATTAACAAAGCCGCCCTTGAGCGTGAGGAATGGCCGAATCGCCCCGTGACCGCCTATGATTTTCGGCCCAAACAGCCCGTGAAGCACTTTGAGATTGCTGTTTGCCACCGTGACTGTGCAGCCCGTGCCCAGGCAGTGGTCGACGAAAGTCTGGTCGAAATCATAGCTCATCTCACCTTCCAGCATGACGTGCGAGAACGCCTTGTAGCCCACACGTCCTCCAAGTCCCACCATATTTGTGTTCGTTTGCGAAAGGCGGAAGTAATCCGCGTAGGCGCCGACTTGAAAATGATCCTGGGCCGACGCCAGTGGCACCAGCCAACCTGCGAGGAATAGCAATAGTGCGACACGCTTCATTCGTGTTCTCCTTGGGCAGAAATAATAGGTGTTACCGAAAAGCAGGGGCTGGTGCCGGCTGGGGGCTCTGCTTCAGTTCCTTAGATGGGCGCGCGGGAGACAGAGTTGCCATGCGATTCGTAGGGTATTTCTTGTAGAGCAAGTTTCCTCGATTCACGGCACCATGACCGTAGGCGTGAGAGTCCACATCCTTGTGCAAAGGTATGGATCAGTCGAGATCCTCCGTTGCGCTCAGGATGACAGCGGCGGGCGGCATGAGCCGTTGGCCTTAGCGGTTTCTCAGGATTTCGCCGCCATGGTCAGGAATAGCGTCAGATATCGCTTCAGTTTTTGCGTGATGAGAAAATTTTCTTTTACGTGTTCGTGCCCGTGTTCCCCGAGCTTTGCCGCAATTTCCGGGTGCGAAAGCAAGAAACGAATCTGATATGCCGTACCTTCGACGGAATGTGCCAGCAGCCCGGTATGCTTGTGGATAATTTGGATCGGGATACCGCCAACCGCGGAAGCCACCACCGGTTTCTTCTTCCACAAAGCTTCGGAAACAGTAAGGCCGAACCCTTCGCGCAAACTTTTCTGAATCACAATGGTTGAAGCGCGCTGCAGTGCGTTGACTTCGAGCGGCGCCCAGGCAGGCAGCTCGATCACCCGAATGTCCGGATCGTTGCCTGCCTCGCGCAGAACTTCCTTCAGCACGATGGCCCCTTCAGGATCGTCAGAAGCGCTGCCACCGGCGAGAACCAGTTGGCAATCAAAATAACGCTTCACGATGCGGTATGCGCGGATTACGCCGACGGGATCCTTCAGACGGTCGAATCGGGAAATCTGCGTGAGGATCGGACGTTGTGGATCGATGCGATAATGCGCCAGGATCTGTGTTATGAACGCCGGATCGAGGGCACAGTTTTTTTCAGAAAGCGGATCGATCGCTGGATAGAAAAGGTACTGCGGGATGGGCAACTGCCGCGAGAATTCTGGCGAAGAAAACATGGCGCCGTCGTACCGCGAGACAAAGGTTTCCAAAAAGTCCCAAACTCCCCGGTGCGGGTGCGAAAGATCGATGTGGCAGCGCCAGACCCAGTGATTGGACCCGGGCTTGCGCGCATCGATCAGCGCCGCTGGTTGCGGGTCATGAATAACAACGAACTCGGCATCGAGGGCAAGCGTCGCACGGTTTCGTTCGTTGTAAGAGAGAAAAATCTCGAAATCCCTCTGACTCGCATGATAGGGCGCGCCATGCAGGGCGTTGTGGAAAGATTTCGTGACGTCGAAGAAATCTTCGCCGCCGTTCATCACTTCCCATTTGATATTGAGGTCCAGCTCTTCCGCCAGGGGCAACAGGCGCATGAGAATTTCCGCTACGCCGCCTCCCACTGCCGTCGAATTGACCATCTGAATGCTACGCCCGCGGAGCGGCTTCGCCAGCGCGCGCAGCTCCTCGATTTCGCCCGCGCCCAGGAGTTCGGCATAGTCGTCCAGCGGGATGCGTGTGAGGGCCAGTGTCTCGCTCAAGCCTTTCTCCTCTCCTGGTCGAGCAACCGCAGCAGCTTGAAGCGCGAGCTGTCCAGCGTGTTGGTATATATGTCGATTTGATTGACGCTGTCCGCGAGAGTCCGGAGCCCCAAGCCATCGGAAAGCCAGTGCGAGAAGTCGTTCGTCCGGAGTTGCAGGCGCAGCCGCGAAGAGATGAAATGAAAGTAGAAACCGGCGTGGCTGAGATGCGCGACGCCATCGCGAAACTCGTCCAAAGTTCCCGCGCTGCGGCCGAGGGGAGCTGTAACCTCTACGCTTTCGCAAAAATAGAACCGTTCCAGAGTCGATTGTTTCGCAAAATGGGGGAACGCCGCGCAAAAGTCGCCTACCACGCGGCAAAGATCGCTTCGCAATGCGGCGATAGAAATGTAATCGCGAATATCCAACGCGGCGAGCTGTTCCGCGAGGTCATTTCGGTTGGCGTCCGCGAGCGCCCACTGGGCGAAATCGTTGGAAAAACCCTCAGTTAGGAAGTGATGGCTGCCTAGTGTCTGATACGTGTGATGAAAGATGGAAGCGTCACTGCAATTCTCCAGCCCCTTTAACAGCTCCGCGAGTGTGCCGGCCGATTGGTTGCCGATGCGGGTGAGATAGGAAACGGTTACGAATTCGAATGGAGTCTCTGCGGCGTTCATGCGAAAGCATCCTCACTCTCTGAATAGGTCGCGGGGCTTTTATCCCGCCACAAATCAAAAGACCTGACTCGATTGGGCCGCCTCATGTTGCCTGGTGCGCCTCCGCGCGCTCCGGCAAGTCCACGCGAATTTCCGTAAGGTCGGAAAGCAGATTTGCCGCCCACCGGTAAACGTTGTGCTCTCTAACGGTGTGCCGCATCCGCTTCATCCGCCGCGCCTGCTCCTCCTCCGGCATTTCCAGCGCTCGGTGGATGGATTCCGCGAGATGCGCGATGTCATAGGGATTCACCAGCAGCGCATCCGAAAGTTCGTGCGCTGCGCCCGCAAACGTGCTCAAGATTAACGCTCCGCGTTCGTCTTCGCGCGAAGCCACATATTCCTTCGCCACTAGGTTCATTCCATCGTGCAGCGAGGTCACCATGCAGAAGGACGAAGCGCGGTAAAACCGAGCAATCTCTTCATGTGAATGATGCTTCTTGCGAAACACGATCGGTTTCCATCGCGCCGTCTGGAACCGCGCATTGATTCGTTCCGCCTCCACGCTCACTTCGTCAAGGAAATGCTTGTAGCGCTCAATGTCCGTGCGGCTGGGCGCGCCGATTTGCACAAACGTGAACCGCTGCTGGTACGCCGGGTTCAACTCAATAAAGCGCTCGATGGCACGGAAGCGCTCTAAAATTCCCTTGGTGTAGTCGACGCGATCGACACCCACTCCGAGCAGCGAAGCCTCGACGTGCAACTCGGCGCAAAGCGCAGCGCGTTCTTCTCCCGCGTTGCGCATTTCACCGATCTCATGAGAGTTTTCTGGAAACGCTACACTGATGGGATACGGCCGCACCCTGGTGATGTGACCCTGCCGGTTCACCGCGAAGCGGTCCCACTCCGTCAGCGCTTCCAGTGCGCGGTCCACGGTCTCCAGAAAATTGTTGCAGTGTGATTGAATGTGAAAGCCGATGAGATCGGCGCCGAGGAGGCCATCGACGAGTTCGCGCTGCCACGGACAAATCCCAAAAACCTCCGCGTTTGGCCAGGGGATATGCCAGAAAATCGCCACCCGCGCGTCTGGCCGCGCGTCTTTGATCATCCGCGGGAGCAGCGCGAAGTGATAATCCTGTGCCAGTAGAATCGGCGACTCGGTGCTCTCCATTTCCTGCAAAACGACATCAGCAAACCGGCGGTTGATTTTTTGATACTGCAGCCAATCCTCGGGACGAAACACCGGACGCGTGTGTGCAATGTGAGCGAGTGGCCACAATCCTTCATTCGAAAAGCCCTCGTAATAGCCTTTGTCTTCCTCATCGGTCATCCACACGCGCCGCAGCGTATAGCTCGGATGATCCGGCGGGACTCGAAGGTGATCAAGCGCGTCCACCACTTCGCGGTCGGCGTTCCCTGATCCGTTGGCAATCCACGTTCCATCGCACGCCTGCAGGACCGGCTCGAGCGCCGTGACCACGCCGCTCGCTGGGACGATCATTTGAATCGATTTGTCCTTTCCGTTGAATACGTGCATGTACGGCTCGCGATTCGAAACCACAAACAACGGTTTTTCCTGCAGTTTGTTCCGCAAACTTACGCGCAAACGTTCCGCCGTCCAGATCGAAGCATTCGAATCGCGCAAGCGGGCTTCTTCCTCCGCAACCGCCCGCGCCGTGTTCAAATCTTTCGCCAAGTGCGTCACTTCGTGATTCAGCTGATCGAGGATTTCGCCCTTCGCGACTGCAGATCCTGCACTGGACTGTCCCGTCCGAAGAGTTCGCAGCCAATTGGCGGTGCGCGTCAGTGGTCCTGTGAACGTCCACCGCACAAGGATAAGCGCGAGTCCTGTAATCAGAATTGTCTGCACGAACGCATTGAGCAGGGAATCCCGGAGTGTGCGGGAAACTTGCCTGTCGATATAACTCGTGTCGTGGATGAGAGCCAGCGAACCCGACACTTCACCATTGCGATGAAGCGGCAACCCATAGATGTGTACCGGGACTCCTTCCTCTGGGGTCAGAGCAGGAGTTTGTTCCGCCGTCAAAAATTCGCCGACTCCGGCGTCCAACTGCTCAGCGCGGGCCGCCGCCGTAGGCCGTAAGCGGAAGACCGGGGCCAGCCCGGAGGTAATTGCCAGAGGCGCGCCCGACCCGCTATACACCGCGACTCCCTTCAAATGTTCGCGCTGGCCGAAGCGCTCGACGAGACGCTGCAAATTCCTGTCTGGCGCGTGATCGAGCAGGGGCTCGACACTCTCCTGAAGACTCTCGCCAAGAATCTCAGCGCGGCGTGAAAGGTCATTGCGCAACAGGTTTTTCTCCGTGCGCACCTGGTAGGCGGCAAAGAGCAAAGACACTAGCGCGACGCTCACGATCAAGGGCAGGACGATTTTCAGAGTCGTGCGCATCAAGACTCCTTAAGCGCCGAATACAAAGATGCCGCGAGGGGCTGGGGTGCGGGCGGCAGGAGACACCGAATTATTCGCGACCGGCGGGGAAAAGCGCCGGCGCAATCTGTTAGTACAAGTTTATTCCCGAGCTTGGCATTACAACGACATGTACGGCGACATTCTTTCCGGCATTCGAACGGTATTCCACCGTGGCCTGTGCACCGACGGTGAGTTTGCCTTCGACTTTGGTCTGGTCATCCACCAGGAATTGAACGGTGTTTACGTCTTTGCCCTTGGCGACTTCAAGAGCGAACGCCGCGTCATCAATCGACGCGATTTTTCCCGACAGCGTCTGGTTGTCGGAAGCAGGTTGTGGGTCGTCGGATACCAGCCGGTCGGGAACCGGCGAGGACCAAGCAGCGACGGTGAAACAGGCAAGAAACAGAGTGGCTAGGCAGAGTGCAGTCCGGAATCGCATTGAGTTTCCTCCAATTCGATTTAGACCGGGGCTAGGTTTGGGGGCACGAACTGAGCCAATCAATTCTAAAATCCGCAGGGCCAGCTAATACACGCGGAATCAGAGAGTTACAATGAGGGATGAAGAAGAGAGCGGCCTTGAAGCACAGTACTAGTCCCCGGAAAATTTTGCTCGCCTTAGTGGAATCGAGAAAAAAGGACTGACCGAGCGTGATTGACCCCCAGGCA
>Ga0210409_10007511_pt1 | contig 11226 bp, 9 predicted proteins | sample IncBWH17MmetaG_FD_161649 | JGI IMG/M metagenome (GOLD analysis project Ga0210409, IMG submission 161649) | Forest soil microbial communities from Barre Woods Harvard Forest LTER site, Petersham, Massachusetts, United States - Inc-BW-H-17-M | ecosystem: Environmental > Terrestrial > Soil >...
TGCATAGACCCGACACCAGGGGCAGCGGGGCCAGGAAGCGATTTACAAACCAGCTCACAAGGAAGATGGGCAGCGGGAGCAGCACCTTGGGGTCGCGCCGGACGACTTCGAACCCTGCCAGGCACAAAAGATTGTCGATATCCGAGTGGGCAAGCCAATTCTGCTCTGGCATCCGGCCGCGCCAACCGAGGCGCGTTGCCAGGGAAGCGAGCGGTCGCCATAGTGCGCTGTAGTAGAGAATGATCAGACGGGCGTCCTCAACCAAGCAACCCCGAATGCGCTCGAGGTACGTCTGAATATCCTTTTCGTAGTGGAGGACTCCGTTGAGAAGGACGAAATCCGCGGTGCGCAGTTCTGCTTCGAAGGCAGGGTCGTCGCTACGCGCGCTGCGCGCCCCCGCCATGAGCGCTTGCAACTCGGAGTTCGACGAATCGACGTCGATCAGACGGTCATCAGGCCGCGCGTACAGTCCGATGTAGCGAACGAGCAAGCGATAAAAGTATCTGCGCAACCTCATGGAAATACAGGGCGGCCCCTAGGAGCGTCGACGGGAATGAGTAATGCGCAGAATCCATACGCGCAGAGACCAATGAAGAACACGGCATGAAAAGCGACTGCAAGAATGAGGCCGTCGCCGGGGCTGCGCCCCAGCAGCAGGAAGGCGGAAACGATGGCGGCGTGGAGCGTGCCGACACCGGATGGGGCCGTGGGCAGCGCCATGCCGAGCGCGGCCGCGAATTGAAGCACGAACGCCTCGGCCAGTGAAACGGGAACGCCGACCAGCTGGCCTGCTGCTATGTACGCGATCTCATAAAAGCCAAACCAGACTGTCGCGGTCAGGATCACAGGCAGGCCGAGCGAGGCCATCGTGCTTGCCCGTTTAAGGTGCAGCAGGGGCCCCACAACATGTCGGTAGGCGCGCGGGTTGAGCCGGATGATCCAGGCGCATGAGCGTGCGAGGCGATGCAGCCAACCGGATCGCGCGCCGCACAGAAAAATGCTGAGCACACCGAACACCAAGGCCCCGATGAAAGCCGTCGATGCGCCAGCCGGCTTGCGCTCTGCAAGAAAAAACACTGTGGCCGCGATTCCGAACATTGCCGCCGCCATCAGGTCCAGCACCTTTTCCATTGCCATCGCCGCAATCGAGCGGTGCAGCGAGATTCCGTGTAGCTTCGCCGCGTGAATTGTGCGCAATGCGTCCCCGCCCCGAAACGGAAGGACTTGGTTTCCTGCCAGGCCGATCGCGGTCATGCGAAGGCAACTCGCCCAGTCGGCGCGCCGATCCAGGAGCAGCCGCCATCGCCAGGACGTTGCGACGACGATCGCGAGCACCAGGACCAGGATTCCGGGCAGCGCCTGCCAGGAGATCCGCTCGAGCAGTCCGTGCAAAGAACTCCAGTCGGAGACGCGGATCGCGTAGAGTGCTGCAACCACGCTGACGAAGATGGAGCCCGCCAGTCGGCTGACTCGGAGACGTGCGAGGCGGCTCGACATTGGCACTGAACTACACCTAGACCGACACGCCACGCGCGGGGGTTTCGAGAAAATCTCTGTAGGCGGCGGCGATGCCATTCCGGATCGGCACCATGGGTGCCCACCCAAGGGACTTGATTCTCGAAACATCCATCACCTTGCGCGGTGTCCCATCTGGCATGCTGCGGTCATGGATGAAGTCGCCCTGATACCCGACGACCTCTGCCACCGTCTCGGCGAGTTCCCGGATCGTGAGCTCCTCGCCCGTGCCGACGTTGATCAGCGGGCATAGCGCGGGGTCTGTTAGAGCTTCATAGCGCTTGTTATCCAAGGTTGCCAGAAACACCAGCGCACGCGCGAGATCGTCTGCGTGAAGAAACTCGCGCTTGGGGGTTCCGGATCCCCAGATCACCACCTGTCCTGCACCCGTTACCTTGGCTTCATGTATCTTGCGGATCAGCGCCGGGAACACGTGGGAATTGCGAAGGTCGTAGTTGTCTCCCGGTCCGTACAGGTTCGTTGGCATAGCGGCCAGGTACCGCGTGCCGTACTGCCGATTGAGCGACCAGCAGAGCTCGATGCCGGCAATCTTCGCCAGAGCATAGGCGCGGTTGGTCGGCTCCAGCGGGCCAGTCATCAAGTATTCCTCCCGCATCGGCTGCGGACAGTCGCGCGGGTAGATGCACGAGCTACCAAGAAAGATCAGTCGGCGCACGCCGCACGCGTGCGCCGACTCGATGACATTGGTTTGAACCTTCAGGTTGGATAGGATGAAGTCAGCCGGATAGGTGTTGTTGGCCGCAATTCCACCTACCCGCGCAGCAGCGAGGAAGACAAGCTCGGGACGTTCGCTTTCGAAGAAACACCGGGTGGCGACCGATTCCTCGAGGTCGAGTTCCGCGTGCGTACGACTGACCAGATTCGAATAGCCCCGCGCCGCGAGCGCACGCATGATCGCGCTGCCCGCTAGCCCACGATGGCCGGCGACGAATATCCGGACGCTGCGATCCATCACTCCCGCCGATCCACGGTCTGGTGCCCGTGCCTTCTTAATAGCTGATCGCCCTCCGCCACCTTCAGGTCCGTGCTCACCATCTCTGCTACGAGCTCCGAAAAGCTCGTTCGCGGCGCCCAGCCCAGCTTCTCGCGAGCCTTGCTCGCGTCGCCGAGCAGCGTGTCGACCTCCGTCGGTCGAAAGTAGTGGGGGTCGACCGCAACCACTCTGCGTCCCTGACGGTCCAGTGCATGCTCGCTGGCGCCATCATCCCTCCATTTCAGGTCCATTCCGAGCTCGTGCGAGGCGGCCTGAATGAAATCACGCACGCTGTGCTGGGCGCCAGTCGCGATGACCAGGTCTTCTGGCCGGGGCTGCTGCAGCATCAGCCACATCGCCTCGACGTAATCGCGCGCATGGCCCCAATCTCGCCGAGCCCCCAGGTTCCCCACGTAGAGACAGTCCTGCAATCCCAGCTTGACACGAGCCAGGCCTCGGGTAATTTTTCGAGTGACAAACGTTTCACCGCGGATCGGCGACTCGTGATTGAACAGGATCCCGTTGCAGGCATATAACCCGTAAGCCTCGCGGTAGTTCACGGTGATCCAGTACGCGTGTAGCTTTGCAACGCCGTACGGAGAGCGGGGATAGAAGGGTGTGGTTTCCTTCTGCGGTACCTCCTGCACCAGACCGTACAGTTCACTGGTGGAGGCTTGGTAAAAGCGGGTCTTCTTCTGCAGGCCCAGAATGCGAATCGCCTCCAGCACACGTAGTGCGCCCAGGCCGTCGGCGTTGGCTGTGTACTCTGGCTCCTCGAACGACACTGCGACGTGGCTCTGGGCGGCCAGGTTGTAGATCTCGTCAGGCTGAACATTCTGGATGATATGAAGCAGCGACAGTGAATCGGTCATGTCACCATAGTGCAGCATGAATCGGCGGCCAGAGACGTGTGGATCGACGTAAAGGTGGTCGATGCGGTCGGTATTGAAAAGGGACGTCCGGCGCTTGATGCCGTGCACTTCGTAGCCCTTCGCGAGCAGGAATTCCGCGAGGTAGGCGCCGTCCTGACCTGTAATGCCGGTGATGAGGGCTTTCTTCATGCTGCCCAACTTTGTCCTCGGCCTCGCATATGCAAAAGGCCGAAATTAAGTGCCGGAGCGGACATTCGCGGGCTCCGATGACTTTCAGCCCTGGCTCTGCTTCCCCACCGTATCAGAAAGCCCTCGCGCCGATCGCTCGCTTGGACACGCCAAAACCCGCGTTATTTGCGGATTCACAAGATCTGGAGACAAATGTGAAAACAGACTTTCAAGATCGTCAAGGCAGCAAAGAAGTACCAAAGAAGCCTCGACTGGCTTGCTCGAGCGACCAGCCAAAAGGCGGCCAGACCAAAAACGGGCAGTGCCGGCAACACGAGACGCGGTAGCCAGTAGCCGCCATAGTAGACCTCGCCGCCAACAAAGGGCAACAAACCAACAATCAAACCGTAGAAGGTCAGCGCCGGAAGCAAGACCGCGAGCGAGAAGTCTACGGGCGAACTGTTCAATGCTCCTTCGTTCCAAGATGAGGCTACGGCGTACTTTGTCGCGGCGAAGGTTGCGCGAGACGCCGAGAAAAACAAGGCTGGCACGGAAATGAAAACTAAGAGGGAATAGAGGCTGCCCAGGATCACGCTTGCCTCTTGGAACAATTGGTTTCCGTGCTTCAATTGGCCCGCCGCAGCGAAAGCATTACTGTCAACCATCCGACGGTGAGTTATATTTAAAACGTCCGAATTGATTGAAAGGTTGAGAAGGGCGGGGTAGCTGTACCGATTATTGACCAAAATTGTAAATCCGGGGCGTCCGCCGATTTGTGCGTCACCGTCGGCGCTGACCTGAATCTGGCTGCCTCCGGACTTTATTTGATCGAAGTACGGCGGCGCGGAAAAGAGCTCGAGGTCTCTCGGATATGGCCAGAGAAGGCTTCGGAATGTCATCTCCCCAGTCAGCGTTGGAAATTGGATCTCGTGAGCTGTTGTGCCTTGCAGTGATTTCAAGATCCAGAAATTGGCGGCGGACGGGATTAGAAAAAGAAGAAGAAGGACGGCGAAGGCTTTGGGGGGACGGCACTTTTTCTCGTAAATGAGATATCCGGAGAAGATAAGCGCCGCGGGCGCAATACCAAGGAACGAAAATTTGGCCAAACCGCCAAGGACTTGCACAGCACTGGAACCAATCAGCATCTTGATGGTGGGTTGCTGGGGCGCTTCGAGCAAGCGCAGATTGATATAGCAAAAAGCGAAGAAGGGAAGGCAGACCAGTGCATCAGCTGCAAAAACAACCGACGTGGTGACAAATGCCGGCAGTGTCGCTGTGAAAAGGAGGGCGAGTAGACGGGGAGCTTGGGGGAGCAGTCGAGCGGAACAGAGCCAGAAGAGATGAAGGGCACAGCAATTCAGAAAGGCAAAGGCGACTGCAAGCAGCTTGATTCCAAGAACCTCGCCAAATATCCTCATCGCAGTTGCGGCGAGAAGGAAGAGTAAAGGTGGGTTGGTTGCGCCGGCCAATTCCGAGGCAAAAGATCCGGAAAAGAGCCTCCTGGCGAACGTCAAATGTATGAAGAAATCTTGGGCGAGAAACCCACCTTTAGCAACAATTGAGAGTGCGAGAGTTAGATACAGAACGTAAGCTAAAAAGGGGACTGCGTTCAGGCGCCAGTTTTTCATCGAGGCCAAGATGCCGCGAGAGGGCGTCAAAGGATCGGATGCTGTCAGCATGGCGCTATTCACAGCCAGCTCCGGACCTGAGTGGCCAGCTCTTCGATCACGCTGTCCCACTGACCCATCGAAGTACTGCGCAGCAGGGTGGCACTGGGCCACCACGGGCGGGTGTCATTGCCGATCTGCCAGCGCCAGTCCAGCATCGGCGGCACCAGCACCCAGACGGGCTTGCCCAGGCTGCACGAAAGGTGCGCGACCGAGGAGTCGATCGCGATGACGGCATCGAGCCCCGAGACGATGGCAGCCGTATCCTCGAAATCCTTGGCTTCGGCCATCGGATCTTCCATCCGGAACATCCTGATAACCTCGGCTTTGTCGGGTCGGTTGTCCACCACCAGGCTGACCCAGCTGATACGATCCAGCGCGGCCAGCGGCTTCAAGGCCGACGGTGGCACGGCGCGGAACCAGTCGTCGCGACGATCCGGGTTGCCGCCATAGGCCAGCCCGATGCGCCGGCCCGGCAACGAACGTAGCCGCGTCTTCGCGGCCGCCATTCGATCGGGCGCCGGGACCAGCACCGTTGGATTCTTGATCAGTTCCGCATGGTCGACATCCAGTGCCGAGATCAGGCCGAACAGCGTGCTGGCGTATTTGCAACCGAGCGTGCGGGCGTCCGGACGAGCGATGCTGCCGATCAGATTTTCATAACCTTTGACGCTACCTGCGAGACTGGCAAGCGCCGGCACGACCCATAAGTCGAAGGCCAGCCCGCGCCGGGCCAGCATCGGTATCAGCCGCAGCGCCAGGATCGCATCGCCGATGCCCTGCTCCTGGTAGACCAGGATCTTCTTCCCGCCGATCCGCTGTCCGGTCCAGGCCGGTACTTCTCTGGCGTAGATGCCCTGGTTCGCGTTGTGCTCGTCCTGGCGAATCTTCCTCCAGCAGTCGCGCCACTCGCCGTAACCATTTACAAGGCTGGCATACGCGCTGTAAGCCTGGACCATCGGCAGATTCGGCTCGAGATCCGCCGCCAGCCTGCGAAACTTCAGCAGGTTCGGCAGGTCGCCGCAGAAGCCCGATATCGAAGCGATCTGGTCGGCGAGTTCCTTACTCATGTCCTCCCGGTTCGCCGCCTCGCGTGCAACATCGATCGCTGCTGCGAACGTGTCGCGGCCGCCGCCGAGCAACAGCAGCAGATTGCGCACACCCACGCTATCGAGCTGCCGGCGCCGCAGCGCCGCACGCAAACGGTTGATCATCTGGGTACGGGCCACCGCGACTTTCGGAGTCGTTTCCAGCAGGCTCCGATCGCGCAGTGTTCGTGTTGAAAGCTGCTCGATGTTGATCAACGCGGTTACGTCGCCCGGTGCGACCTCCACGGCAGTGCCGAAGCACCTGGCGGCGTCGTCGACGCGAAACCGCTGCATGCAGGCAGTACCGTACAGGTTCAACACCTCGTGGTCGCGCGGCGCCAGTCGCAGCGCCTGCGCCGCGGCGGCTTCCGATCCCTCGAAATCGCCCAGCGTGCCGCAGACGGCGGCCAGAAACTTCTGACCCAGCAGATGGTCGGGATCGATCCGAACGGCCTGCGAAAGGGGTAGCTTTGCTTCCGCCGCATCGCCCCCGAGATAAGCGGCGATCCCATAGTGGGCCAGAGCATCCGCGCTGTACGGGTTCGCGAGCACGGCGTCTTTCAGAGTTGCGCGCGCCCGGTCGAAGTTGCCCTCGGAGATCAGGCGCTTGCCCGCGTCGACCACGGCGCGCAATTCAGCGTCGGACAGAGGTGACGCCGGAGGCGTCGCCGGCTGGGCAGCCAGGCGGGTCAAGGCGCGCGAAATCCAGCTTGCCATGAACTGCCCCTTGTCAGCAGATACCGGCCCGTTGCGAATGACGTGCGATCAGGCCTTGGCCGATAGCTTCACCGCAAGTTCGCGACTCAGTTGTGCCGCAAGCGCCTTGTCATAGCCGGCCTCGATCAGCCCCCAGCGAAAGCCATTGATCAGGGACGAGGTGCCCAGCACTCCGAGCTTGGCTTGACGCTTGTAGCCCAGCAGGTGTCCTTGCGTGATCTCGAATTCGGCAGCAAGGAGTTTCTGGTTTCCAACGCGCTCGCGGGGCAACCGCTTGGCGAACTGCTTTGCTGCGGCCGCGGCCTGGTACTGGATCGACTTGCGCGACAGGAGGTCGGATAGAAGCCCCACTTCGTTTCCCGGGGAATGCTCGAAAAATAGTGCGACAGTGTAAACGCTGGCCTCGGAGCCGCCGGACCGCGTCGGCCGGATTGCCCAGCCAAGTCTAAGCGGCCAGCCTTGCGTCAAGCCACTCGATCCAGTGCATCACCGGAAGGCTCGTTCCGCTTTGCAGGTGCTGAATGCAGCCGATGTTGGACGACAGGATCGCCTCGGGCGAGGCCGCCTTGATCCGGTCGAGCTTGCGGTCGCGCAGCTGCTGGGCGAGTTGCGGCTGCAACACCGAGTACGTGCCGGCCGAGCCGCAGCACAAGTGCGCTTCTTCGAAGGCAACAAGCTCGGCGCCGAGCGATGCCAGCAGCCTTTCGGTCGCGCCGGTCAGCTTCAGCGCATTTTGTAGAGTGCACGGCGGGTGAAACGCCACCCGCGCGGCGGCCACGCTGGGTTTGAACCGCTGCTTCAACTGCTCTGCGCAGTCAGCCAGCACCTGCGAGACGTCGCGCGTGCGCTCGGAGACCTGGCGGGCGCGTTCGGCGTACAGGCGGTCGTTGTGCAGCAGGTAGCCGTACTCGAGCACCATCGCGGCGCAGCCGCTGGCGTTGGTCAGCAGCGCCTCGCTTTGGCCCGATTCGAGCGCGGGCCACCAGGCATCGATGTTGGCGCGCGCGTTGCGCAACGCGCCCTGTGGATCGGCCAGGTGCTGCCGGATCGCGCCGCAGCAGCCGCCGCCGGCGGCAACCTGCACCTCGATGCCGACTGCGTCGAGCACGCGCGCCGTGGCCGCGTCGATCGAGGGGCGCAATGCTGGTTGCACGCAGCCGGCCATTAGCAGCATCCGGCGCTGGTGCCGGCGCACCGGCCATGGGCCCGCATCGAGCGGCTCGGGCACCGAGCTGCGCAGAGGCTGCGGCAGCCAGGCGCGGAACGCCTGACCCAGCTTCAGCGTGGGCGCGAACCACGAGCCGGTCAGCCCTTCGCGCAGCGCGGCCCGCAGCGTGCGGTCGGCGGCCCGGCGCGGAACCTGTTCCTCGACCAGCTTGCGCCCGATGTCGATCAGGTGCCCGTACTGCACGCCGGATGGGCAGGTCGTTTCGCAGTTGCGGCAGGTCAGGCACCGGTCCAGGTGCTGCTGGGTGCGCTCGGTCGCGGGCTCGCCTTCGAGCATCTGCTTGATCAGATAGATGCGGCCGCGCGGTCCGTCGAGTTCGTCGCCCAGCAGCTGGTACGTCGGGCAGGTTGCATTGCAAAAGCCGCAATGTACGCAGGCGCGAAGGATCTCCTCCGCCTGCTGCCCGTCGGCCGTACCTCTGAAGCGTTGCGCAAGACTGGTTTGCACCGGGCTATGAGTCGAATGAAACGGGTTGGAGAGCCAGGATGCCGACTACTTGATGACTGCGAGCGTGATTCGATATTCGATCACGACGTTGTTTCGCTCTTTCACGATCGTACCCATTTCCGCATCGGAAATCTGCTTCGTTTGAAGCAGCGTCATGTATCGCTGCTCGAGGACGTTTTCGATCTGGCGCAACTCGAAATCCACGTCCAGATACAAGCCAAGCGGCGTGTTCGGAACGCCGGTTTCCTGCCAGCGACGATTTTCCTTCTTGCTGAACAGGGCGAGCATGTCCGGAGTCACGACCCTGACGTGGGTGGGATCTCCGATAAAGCTGTCATGCCTGGGATGAGGGACATTGATCTGGATTTTTGCCCCGGGCTTGCAGACTCGATAGAGCTCCTTGATTATTCCGAGGAAGGTATTGGTGTTCTGACCCATGTGTTCGAGCGAGTGGTTGAAGAGCACTTCATCTACTTGATTCGAGTCGAACCTCCACGGGAACGATTCGACATCCATCAGCAGATCCGGCCGGCACGTATCGAACTTGTCGACATTGACGTAGCCATCCTGCTTATTGAAGCCGCATCCAAGATTCAATTTCATGAGATCTCCCGACCCACACGGCCCATCCGAACGCGATCCTAAAGATCCTTGAGCATCCGCCCGGGGTTGAAAACCCCATCCGGATCGAATTGCGCCTTCAGGCGCCGGTGAATGTCCGCGAGCTCGGGCGCCAGGGGCGCAAAGGCGCCCGCGTTGCGATCGCCCCCGCGAAACAAGGTCGCATGGCCGCCCAGCGCGGCGGCTGCGGTGCGCATCGTGGCCGCCGGCTCCGAGCCGCGCAGCCAGCGCAGTGCGCCACCCCATTCGATGAGCTGCGTGCCCGCCACCCGCAGCGGCGGCGCGTTGGACCGCACGCTCAGCCGCCACAGCGGCGCCGGCCCTTCAAAAAACGCGGCCGTCTGCTCGCGGATGGCCCGCCAGAGTTGCCCGGCCGCCGCCGGCTCGACCGGCTCGCCTCCGATGCGCTCACGCGCAGCACGAAGAGCCGGGCCCGAGCCCGAGAGCCGCACCGCCAGGCGGCCGGCGTGCCAGCAGGTGGCCGAGACCGGCAGCGGCTGGCCGGCCCAGGCGTTCATTCGCGCCAGCGCGGCGGGCTCGTCCATTTCGAGCTGCAGCGTCGCTTCTTCGGCAGGAACCGGCAGCACCTTGATCGAGGCCTCCACGATCAAACCGAGCGTGCCCAGAGACCCGGCCAGCAGCCGCGCCACGTCGTAGCCGGCCACGTTCTTCATCACGGTACCGCCGAAGTGCAGCACCTGTGCTTGCCCGTCCAGCAGCGTCGCGCCCAGCATGAAATCGCGCACCGCGCCGGCGGTGGCGCGGCGCGGGCCAGAAAGGCCGGCCGCGATGCAGCCGCCCACGGTTGCGCTGGTGCCGAAATGGGGTGGCTCGAAGGGGAGCATCTGACCGTGCTCGGCCAGCTCGGCTTCGAGCTCAGATAGCGGCGTGCCGCAGCGCGCCGTCACCACCAGTTCGCTGGGGTCGTAGGCGACGATGCCGCGGAAGGCGCGCGGATCGAGTGGCTCGCCGCGCGGCTCGTTGCCGTAGAAGTCCTTGGTGCCGCCGGCGCGGATGCGCAAGGCGGTGCGGGCTGCCCGTGCGGCACGCACTCGCTCGGTGAACTCGGCGAGGGCTGGGTCCATGCGCTTCGGAACGCGACGACCCTCACCCCAGCCCTCTCCCGCTCCGCGGGAGAGGGGGAAAGGCGCAGGCGGGTGGCGGTTTGTCGATCACTTGTCGTTCAGAAGCGCGGCAGGTCGGGAAATTTCGACGGGCTCCCGTGCGCGTGCATCCGGCCGTACTCGGCGCAGCGCGCCAGCGTGGGAATCGCCTTGCCTGGGTTCAGGATGCCGCCCGGGTCGAACGCGCGCCGCACGCCGAAGAAGGCATCCATCGTGGGCCGATCGAACTGGCTGCACATGGTGCCGAGCTTTTCCACGCCCACGCCGTGCTCGCCGGTGACGGTGCCGCCGACCTGCACGCACAGCTCCAGGATGGCTTCGCCGAAGGCTTCCGCGCGCGCCTTGGAACCCGGATCGGCCCCGTCGTACAGGATCAGCGGATGCAGGTTCCCGTCGCCCGCGTGAAACACGTTCGGGCAGCGCAACCCGTACTTCGTTTCCATCGCTTCAATGGCCTTGAGCACTTCGCCCAGCCGCTTGCGCGGGATCGTGCCATCGGTGCAGTAGTAGTCGGGCGACACACGACCGGCCGCGGGGAATGCGTTCTTGCGGCCGGCCCAGAACTTCAACCGCTCGGCCTCGTCGCTCGACACGCTGATGCGGGTTGCGCCCGCCTTCCGCAGCACCTGCTCCATGCGCTCGACCTCGTGGGCGACCTCCTCGGGCGTGCCGTCGCTTTCGCACAGCAAAATGGCCGCGGCCGACAGGTCGTAGCCGGCGTGCGCGAACGGCTCCACCATCGCGATCGCGGCCCGATCCATCATCTCCAGGCCCGCCGGGATGAT
>Ga0210409_10007512_pt1 | contig 11225 bp, 10 predicted proteins | sample IncBWH17MmetaG_FD_161649 | JGI IMG/M metagenome (GOLD analysis project Ga0210409, IMG submission 161649) | Forest soil microbial communities from Barre Woods Harvard Forest LTER site, Petersham, Massachusetts, United States - Inc-BW-H-17-M | ecosystem: Environmental > Terrestrial > Soil >...
ATCACCTTATTTTTTCACGGCTGGCTTTTTGCGAGCGGGAACTTCGCATTTCTGGGTTTCTTGACCATGGTTTTATCCCTGAGCACGCTGAATGACGGCTGGCTGAAACACGTGCTCCCGCTCCGTTGGCCAGCCCTTGCTCTGCCGACGGTCTTTCACGCGTCGATCAGTGTCGGACTCACGGCCATCGTTGCATGGCTAAGCTTCTATCCGGTGCAGAACATGCTCTCGTCCCGCCAAGCGATGAACGCTTCCTTTGAGCCAATCCACCTTGTGAATACTTACGGCGCTTTCGGAACGATCACTCGGCCGAGATACGAAGTGATCATTGAAGGGACGGACGAGAATACCCTTACGCCGAATACGCGCTGGCGGGAGTATGAATTTATCGGCAAGCCAGGCGACGTCAATCGTATCCCTCCGCAGGTCGCCCCCTATCACCTGCGATTGGACTGGCTCATGTGGTTCGCCGCCTTCTCGTCGCCCGGAGAGCATCCCTGGTTTATTAGTCTTCTGGGAAAGCTTTTGGAGGGCGACAAGCCGGTATTGGGGCTTCTGCGATTCAATCCGTTCCCTGATGGACCACCTAAATTCGTCCGCGCGCTACTCTATGAATATGACTTCACTAACCCGGAAGAACATTCCAGAACTGGCGCGATTTGGGATCGAAAGCTTGTGAGCCTTTATTTTCCCGCGGTCTCACTCAACAATGAGGAATTCCGGAGGGTGTTCAAAGGGATAACTGGAGAGCAGGACTAAGCATGGCTGTCTACCCGAAAAACCTCGTAGCCTTTGATTTCTAACAATTTAGAAAAGTTGTGATGCCTGCCCGTCTCCGGCTATCTTGGAGCATGAAATCTTTGAAACTCTTCCTTGTGCCATTGCTCGATTCCCTCGAATTCGCCTGGCAGCTCATCCGTTATGCCCTCATCTTTGTCTCGGCCTTCTTCCGGCAACGAACCTCATTGGGATGTGAGATAGTAGCCATTCGAAGTCAGCTCACCTTCTACGAAGAAAGTATTCGCCAGAAGAGACAGCCCCGCCCTCGGTTTCACCCGGCGTTTCGCCTCTTGTGGGTGCTGCTTTCAAAGGTGTGGAGCGGATGGAAATCTGCGACCGAGCTGATGAAACCCAAGACGGTGGTCAAGTGGCATGAGCATGCCTTTCTCAAATGGTGGCGCTGGAAATCCCGACGGAAAGGAGGCCGTCCAACCATCAGCCAGGAAATACGAGCGTTGATCCGACGTTTGAGTCGCGAGAATGTCCTGTGGAGTGCCGAAACAATCCATGGACATTTGGAGCTACTCGGTTTCGATCCACCGTGCCCAGATACCATCCGGAAGTATATGGTCAAGACTCGGGGAGGAACGGACAAGTCCCAAACGTGGTTGACCTTCCTGCGAAATCACCTCGAAGTGTCCTGGGCAATCGACTTCTTCACAGTTCCTACTCTTCGCTTTCAAATCCTCTACATCTTTGTGATTTTGAATCATTCCCGTCGCCAGGTCGTGCACTTTGCTGTGACGGCACATCCGACGACGGCCTGGGTGATCCAGCAACTGCGGGAAGCGATGCCTTTTGGTCAACAACCCACCTATCTGTTCCGTGACAACGACAGAATCTACGGAGACGAGGTGGGCCGGTTTCTAGCGGGAACTGGGATTGCAGAAGTCAAAACGGCCCACTGGTGCCCCTGGCCAAATCCATTCGTGGAAAGGTATGGAGGCACCCTGCGGCGAGAGCTGCTGGATCACGTGATTGTCCTTAGTGAAGGACACCTGAAACGCTTGCTAAAGGATTTCATTGAAGAGTACTACCATTTTGCTCGGCCGCATCAAGGATTGAACGGCGATACTCCTGTTCCTAGCGGCGAGCCTGAACCTGCGGCCGATGTAAGCCGCTTGGTTTCGATTCCCGTGGTCGGCGGTTTACACCACCGCTACATCCGAGTGGCAGCCTAGTCTCCTGCTCTACCAAACGACCACAAAATAAAATGAAGACGGTTTATCGAGACCACTCCAACGCTGAAGCCAACAGTAATACCTGAATCGGTCGTGAAAACGTAGGGTGAATGTGATTGTTCGCCTTATTTTACGCAGCTTTTCTTAACGTTCGGGTGTCTGACTAAATCCTAATGCTCTGTTAGAATTTAGTCAGCATGCGATATTCACCTAGAAATATAGAAATCGCCTTTGGCCATGCGGGTTTGACTCACTATGGCGGAGTCCTGTTTTTAGGTGAATTCATTCGAATGCTGCAATTGCGCCGCTTCCTAACTCGGCGTTTGCGCTATCCCCGGCGCAACCACCATGGGATTCGTAGACTAAAACCCCTGGAGGGCTGAACCTACGTTTGTTAAAAATCAGCGACTGCTGCAAATATTTTGGAGACAAATGCCGGTTTTTCGGGCCGTTTCGAACGAAAACACTGAAATTCACGACGGATCCGAGTAATAAGGGCTGCGTTTTCTGGAGGCCGGCTCGCCATTCGAGAGACACCTTGTGACGTAAGACTCGCGGGCTCACGCGCAGTCTTGGTCTTGGCACCACACTGAACGGCCTCCCCAGAATCAGCCTTCCCTGAGGTTTTTCGGGTGGACAACAAGAGTATCGAGACTCTCCGTTGTTGCTGATGCTGGAATATTTGCTGGTAATTGCAGTGTTTGGTTACGAAGTCTTTCGTAACAAGCTTTCCCTGCAGCGGGGCCTTGAGAATGTTGCTTATGCACCGAAAGCTGCTTGAATCGCAGACTGGGAAGCTGGCGGCGGGGTTTGCCGCGCTCGTCCTGGTTAGTGGATTGGCCGGATATTTCCTGTTCTGCCAGGGCGGGCAAATGGTCGCTTCCCGCGAACGAGCGAAAGCAGCACCCCGAGCGGAGACGGAACCCACATCCATCGGAAGTCCACGGTCCGGGTCGGACAACCGGTCTTTCTTCCAAAAGGGAATTAACTACACGGCGGAATACCCGGATGTTTACGGCTCGACGGCCGCCAGCGAACGGCTTGTCCGGTTGAAAGAGTATGGAATTAATGCAATCGCGCTGGTCCCCTACGGGTTTGAGTCTGAGGGTTCGACCCGGATTCGGTTCAATCTCGGTTGGGAAAAGGATACCGGGGTTGAGCAACTTGCGGCGGTAGCGCACCAGGCCGGAATGCGTGTCCTGCTCAAACCCCAGCTGTATGTCAGAAATGGGTATCCAGGTTCTCTGGAATTTCCAGCAGCCGACGACCTCCAAAAATGGTTCGGCGAATACCAGGTCTTCCTCGAACATTACGCCCTGCTAGCAAAGCACATTCACGCCGATCTGTTCTGCGTCGGCGTCGAACTAGACAAACTTTCGAGGAATACAGACCAATGGCGTAGGCTGATCCGCCGAGTTCGGGAAATCTATGCCGGGCCTTTGGTATATGCGGCAAATTTCGGCGCGGAGTTTGAAAGTGTGCAGTTTTGGGATTCCCTCGATTATATCGGGATGGACGAATACTACTCGTTGCCAAACGACCTCTCTACGGATGAAATCGTCGCCAAGGTAAGTACGATTCAGCAGCGCTTCGCCCGGCCGGTGATATTTACCGAAGTCGGATTCCCCAGTGTGGAAGAGGGCAACCGTGACCCATGGGACGAGCGGCACGGCGCCTTGTCACCCGAGTTACAAGCGCAGTGTTACGAGCAGATATACAAGGCCTTCTACAACAAGCCGTGGTTCGAAGGCATGTATTGGTGGAAGGTCGGTACAAATGGATTTGGTGGGCTCAAAGATCGCTCGCACACACCCTGGGGAAAGCCGGCGATGGAAGTGATTCGCCGGTGGTACCTCAATAATGACCGCTGAGCCTTTGACCAGGAGACAAAGAAAGCCCTCGATGGCGAAGCGGCTCTTCCTTCGCGAGAAGCCTACAGCAGCTTGCCCGCGAGGCCGCCTGATGTAAACTAAACCTAGCGGAAACGCCGCAATTGTCCTCGCATGTCCGCGAACAGCACCACACGTGAACCAAACCCAACGAATCGCCGATTCCTACCGTGCTGCGACGGTCAAAGGTGCTTGGTATGGACCTTCGCTCGCGGAGATGTTGCCGGAGATTTCGCCGGAACTTGCTGCGACGCCACCCGTTCCGGGGGCTCATTCCATTTCGGCGCTGCTTCAGCACTTGCTCCTTTGGAACGAAAGAATTCAAAACACCTCCGACAGCCATCCGATGCCGCGTTGGCAGCCCGAGAAAGAATGGGCCGAGCCGCCGATTCCCTGGAATGAACTCGTTACGCGCTGGAACCAAAGCCGCGACCTACTCGAAGAGAAAATTCGGAATTTTCCGATCGAAGATTTGGCAAGACAGGTTCCGGGGCGCAGCTATCCCTACGAAACGATGCTCCACGGAATCGTGCAACACACGATTTACCATTCCGGGCAGATCGCGATGATCTTGAGCATGCTCAGGTCGCGATCACACTAGCCTGTCCTTGGCGAATTGATAGGGTGGTAGTGAAACGATCGGAGCCGCGAAGCGCGCAGCAATCAAGAACCCAAACACCGGATGATTTAATTGGAAGTCTTCCCTAAGGTTGACCGGATACCGCAACGATCGAGAGTCCTCGGAAAATCATGCAGCCATTGCGGCTGATACAGGGATCGGCAGTGGGGTTGCCATCGAACCGAGTGGAGATTTGCCTTGTAGGGTCGAGGAATGGCGCCATACCCCATGCACCGAGGTAGGATCGTAGACGCGACGATCAAAGCCATCATTGATCGCATTGATGTAAGAGGCTACAGGTAGATTTCGGGAAGGACGAAACAGCGTTGATTCATTTGTGGCAGGTAGTCGAGAGTGTCCACTGAAAGCAAAGTGTGTTGACCAGCTCGACGTTCGATTACTTCTTTATCCGAATCACACCGAGCCCAATCCTCTTGCGCAAACGCTCAGGATATTTCTCACGCGCCTTCTCCGCCTGTTCCCTCGTTTTGAATGGCTTGGATAACGCCGTGAACTCAAGACCGACATATTCGAAAAGCAACCACTGCTCAATTGTTTTGGACATCTCAAACTTGTAGCACGACAGTGGTCTGGCTTCTAGGAGGCAGTCGCTACGATCTCATTTTCTCAAAATACTAAGTATTCCCGATAGTCGGAACTTTCCGGAGTGGTAGAAGGAATAAGTACGACAATGCAAATTCAAGCCTATACAGGGAAACAGTTCTGCCGCTGCGGCCACGGTAAGATCATTCGCGGGCCAAAGGCCCTATGGGACAGAGTCGAATCGCCTAGCCCTATTTTCGATTCGCACTTGCGGCCAATTCATCTTTGCGCTCATCAAGCCTCCAAATCTTGAAGCTCCTCTTGTGAGCATGCTTGGGATTACGAGCAGGTGCCCGCACACAACCTCATATGGAGCCGCGGCGGTTACGATTCCGATGTTGGACCTCCCGGCGCTGAGGTGGCAGACGTGTCTCTCCTGCACCGCAAGGAAGTTCGTGTCCCTCTGAAGACGTTTGTGAATCTTAGTAGTTCAGATGATCCCTCGTTCGAAATTGCCCACACCATCGACATCAGCTGTCACGGCGCACGAGTTGTGACCAGGAGGAGTTGGGAGCCAAATCAACAGCTGTCGATTCGATCGATCCGTGGAAGTCTCAGATCTCTTGGCCGCGTTGCCCATTGCCAACCATTCACGGACAAACGCTTTGTGATCGGTATTGAGATCTATTCTTCAGGCAACTGGACAGCACGCGACATGACGAAGACGACCTAATCGCGTAACCGAATAGCTCGTCTCTTCACTCCACGCTTGAGATGATCACGTCTTCTTGCAATCTCGTCAGTTCTTCTCTTTGGTCCAAGGCAAGTAAGCTCCCTCCACGAAGGTGGCCAAGGTTATCCTCGAGTTCCCGTTGAGCCGATCGCGATTGATGGTTTGCATGAATTGTGTCCGGCACTGTTCGACTTCAGCAATATCGAAGAAGTCTTGGCAGCGGCCCAAATGTTTGGCGGTGTAAACAACGTTGCCGGACTCGTGCTTCTGGCGGTACCGCACGAACTACGCACCATGGTCTTCGTACAGGCAGCCATGCTGATAACGGAGATTTGTTTTTCGTCGCTCACCTGCGGCTTCAACTACATTCGAATCATCGGTTCGTGACGACGGTGCTTCAGCTGTGGCGATCTCAGGTGGCATGATCAGACCTCCAATTCCCTCAACATCGGTCTCATAAAACGGCCTACGCAAACCGTTGCAGTTGTGCTCCACAATAATTTCCGTACGCTGCGCCCACCACCTCAAGCAGAATAATGTTGCGCAGCCTTTATCTTGTTGATTTTAAGGTCGGCCAGACTTTTGGCGAACGACAGGCAATTCGGAAACTCGGTGCCGACGGTGTGGCTATGGAGGTGGCTGGCGGATTGTTAATTCGCCTGCCTCAGGGCATGTAACATTGTTGCATTCTGTCCTCGGGTTAGCGCGGAATGAGTTGGTGGTCGCTGATTCTAAAGGCATTGGCGCGGGATAGCATTTTGGCTAGGGACAGAGAAACATTTGGGCTCCGGGCGGCGTATGTATCTTCGACGAAGTTGCGCCGAGGGCCGTTATGATCAACCACCTCCAGGACCTGCGCTACGGTCTCCGCATGCTGCTGAAGAACCCCGGATTCACTGCGCTGGCTGTGCTCGCCTTGGCTCTGGGCATTGGAGCCAACACGGCGGTATTCAGCGTGGCCATCGCGTTCCTGCGCAAGCCGGTGGCCTTGCCCAATCTTGATCGCCTGGTGATGCTGCTCAGCCTTCCGCCTGGAGAGACCATGAACTTTAGCTCTGTGTCCCCGGCCGACTATCTCGACTGGAAAGCGCAGAGCCATTCTTATGAAGAAATCGCGGTATGGAAGTACAACGACGTGAATCTGACGGGCACAGGCGACCCTGAAAAGCTTATTGGCGCGTTCGTCTCAGCGAATTTTTTCGACACCGTCGGGGTTCAGCCCGCAATTGGTCGAGCTTTTCGGATGGAGGAAGAGCAGCTCGGCCACGACCAAGAGGTGATTCTGAGCAACGGACTGTGGCAGCGCCGATTCGCCAGCGATCCCGCCATCATCGGCAAAACCATGCTGCTGGACGGCAAGAAGTACGACATTGTAGGCGTTGCCGGCCGGGAGTCCACGTTTCCTGTTGGCGTAGAGGTTTGGCTTCCTCTCGCGCTCAAGCCTGAGGAGCAAACACTCCGCTCTGCTCGCACCCTCTTTCCCATGGTGCGCGTAAAGTCAGGCGTTTCGGTGAAGAAGGTTCGGGCAGAAATGGCCACGATCGAAGGCCGCATCGCGAGGCAATTCCCCCAAACCGACGCCGACTGGACGGTGAAAGTGTTGCCGGTGGGTGTGTTTGTCTCCGGGGAGCAAACGAATCAGTATTGCCTACTGCTGATCGGCGCGGTGATTTTCGTTTTGCTTATCGCCTGCACCAATGTGGCCAATCTGCTGCTGGCGCGAGCTGCAAGCCGCAATAAAGAGATTGCCGTCCGGCAGGCGCTCGGAGCGGGGCGATTTCGCATTGTGCGTCAGCTGCTGACGGAGAGCTTGCTACTGGCGGTTGTGAGCGCGGCGTTCGGCCTCATTTTAGGAAAAATTGGCATTGGCCTGCTGCGATACTACATGCCCCCGGACGTCGAAAAGTTCCTGCCGATGTGGAAGCACGTGCGGATGGAGTCGGATGTGTTCTGGTACACCGTTGCGGTGGCGCTGCTCGCTGGCATGGTTTCCGGCATTGCTCCTGCTTTCCAGACCTCGCGATCTGATATTCACGACGCACTGAAGGAGGGCGGCCGCGGGAACTCGGAGGGCCGCGATCGGCAGCGGCTGCGCACCATCTTCGTCATCTCGGAAGTGGCTCTTTCGGTGATTCTGCTGGTAGGCGCCGGTCTCATGAGCAAGGGAGTACGGTCACTCCTGGTGGTGAACCAAAATCTGGAACCGCAAAGCATTTTGACGATGCACGTGAGCTTGCCGGAATCGAAATACAAGACTCCGCATCTTCAGGCGGCGTTTTTTGACCAGGCACTTCAGAGACTGAAGACTATTCCTGGTGTGAAGGCCGCCATGGTTGCGACTGAAGTGCCTTACGGCAGCGAGGAAGTGGATAACACAGTGTCGATTCAGAATCGTACGGCGCGAGCGGGCGAGTTCCGGAATGCCAACATCGAGAACGTCAATGCAGATTACTTCCGCGCGTTGCATATCCCGCTGCGAGCCGGCCGGCTGTTAGAGGAGAGCGATGCATTTGAACAAACGCCGGTGGTGGTGGTCAGCCAAAGTTTCGCGCGACGCTTCTTTCCGGGGGAGGATGCCATCGGCAAATTTATCAAGGCCGGCGGGGACGATGCGAAGTCACCGTGGGTCAAAATCGTGGGTGTAGTTGGTGACATCAAGTACGGGGTCTTCGAGACTCAGGTGGCTCCGCCGATCTACTTTCCGTACCGACAAGCGCCCCAGGCCTACACTTATATGGCCATCAAGACCGAACGTGACCCGATTGCTTTTGTGACGGCGGTCCGCAGCGAAATAGCAACCATCGATCCAGAATTGCCGGTGTCTGAATTTTTCACGCTCGAGAAGGTGTTTTCGGACCAAGTTCTGGGGCTTTCCTATGTCGCCGTCATGCTGACGGTCATGGGAATCATTGCCCTGGTGCTTGCCGCTGTGGGGGTATATGGTGTGATGGCTTACGCCGTGGCTGAACGCACGCAAGAAATCGGTGTGCGCGTGGCCATGGGCGCGCAGCCTGGCGACGTGCTTCGCTTGATCATGGGCCGCGGCATCCTAATCACTTCCGTGGGGCTATTCATCGGCTTGCCGCTGGCGTGGGGCTTGGCGCAGTTGATGGCTAGCCTTATTTACGGCGTGAGCGCGGGTGACGTGACCACCTTTGCGGTCATTACTCTTCTCATGGGGGCAATCACTCTGGTTGCTTGCTACGCGCCTACCCGTAAAGCCATGGGCGTCGAACCTATAATCGCTCTCCGCTACGAATAACCCTCTGCTCACGAGTCCGAAGCGCATTTTCAAGGTAAGTGGCCCGGATGGTCCGACACGCGGAATTAATCGTCCAAACGCTGGTCGGGTGAGTAGGCCGGCGGGATTGCACCACCGGCCTCTCGCAGAACCGGACGTGAACCTGTGGCTGGCGAATTGTTACGGGAGAGCCGATTTTACCGGTAATCGCGCTGCGCAAGTGAACTGGCTCTCGCTTTCGGAACGCACCCGGTGGCAGTGAAGGATCCGCGAAACGCTCTGTAACCAAGATCGCAAATACCGGATGATTTCATTCCAGGTGTTTTTAGAGGTTGACCGGATGCCGAAGTGAGCCCGAGTCTTCGAGAGAGTCAGGCAGCCATTGGGGTCTGATACAAGGATCGGCAGTGGGGCTGCCATCGAAACGAGCGGAGATTTGCGATTGGTCGTGACACCGGCGTAACCGGCGTTCGGCCTTCCCGTGAGCTATGCGTGCGATGGTTGTTGAAGTAGGTCCTGAAATCGAGCAGCTTGTTTTCAAGATCTGCCGCCGTCCAGAACAACATGTGATGAGTACGAAACGCGCAGGAAGAATTAGCAAACCGGTGCTTTAAACCGCTCAGCCACCTCTCCGAGTGTTTCCAGCAGGTTAACACAGTTCTCTGATTTTCCTGCTGCACTTTTGCAACCAGGCGTTGATCCTGAAGGCGTGGGGGCGGTTGGAGGAGACGCTGGCGCTGCACAAGAAGCAAGAAGCGATCTGCGTGGAGTTGGACAACAAGAAAGGGCTAGGATATTGCTACTGGCAGTGGGGATTGCTGGCGCGGCAGCAGGGCGACAAGCAAACCGAGAGGCAAAAGTTCGAGCAAACCCTCGCTATTTTTGGCGAGCTCAAGATGCCAAGCGAGCGAGATGGGGTCCAGGCCGCTCTGGACAAAGCCGATTCTGCTTCGTCTTCCTAAATCGATGGAAATCGATTGCATTTCCACGGAATGTCTCCTTGCACCGGCACTTTACATCCAGGAATTTCTGCGGCGAACCAGCCCGATTTCACTCAGATTCTCTGACCGGCATTGGCTTTACCGCTGCCCCCTTTCCATCACCAACTACGATAAGCAGCGGACCATGCTGGTTCAAACGGGGATCTGGGAAGTTTCGGCCACAGCGAATCCCCCGGTGCTAGACGAATGGTGATTTGCGGGCCCCGACCTGGACTATGGGTCGGTTGGAGGTGTAGACGGGGTCGGCCACGCCGTCGAAAGAGTCTTCGGCAACGGGCGAAGCCTTGCAAATCTGTCCGCTGAGGCAGGGGAGATCTGCTGCACTCTTGCTGCACTATACGTTGCAAATGAGAGCATCTGGCTGCAACTGAGACGTCGCTAATGCAAACAAAAGACGTGAATATCGGTGAGTACGAATCGCGCAGGGAGAATTAGCAAACCGGTGCTTTAAACCGCTCAGCCACCGACGAACGCGTTCGAGGTAGTGTCGTGATCGACCATGCAAAAGGCTTCGTTCGTGGCAACTTGGCATGGACTGACGGTTTCAATCAGAACCGCGATCAGTTGCGAAAAATGAACGCACGTCAATCTCACCGCATTGCCGAACTCGAAACAGAAACCCGACGCGTCCCAAAAGAAACGTAAGAAGCCCTCAACCCGCAAGAAAGCACGCCCGCGAAAAAAGCTCGCGCCTCATCAAAAAAAGAAAAAGTGGATTTCCCGTGAACGTCGATACCGGTGTGCTGGGTTGGTCGATCGCTCACCGCATCCGTCTGGATCCATGTTCATTTCGCCGGCTTCGGCTCGCGCGGCAAAATTTCGCGAATGAAATTCCCAAAGGGACCATCACCCCAATCGTAGCGTCTCAGCGAATCTCGTAGTTTCTTGATTTTTTCGGGTCGGCCTTGAACCGGAGTTATGGTGCCTGCCTCGCTGCCTTCAAATCCTGCAACCACGTCGGCCAGCGCAGCGAGTGCCTCGGCCTCCTGTCTATGTGCGCCCGATCCCAGCGTAATCGTCCTGATTTCCACTGCCTGTCTCCCAGGACCCAGGCTAAGCACCGTTGTGCCCCCACTGCCAAAAACCGCGCCGCCTCTGATGGCGTGGCCGGTTGAATCTGTTTCACTAATGCCAAACGGCAACCCCAAAGGCCGCCCGGTTTCCATATCCCAAACACGTGCCCTCTGCGTGTTGTTTTCCGAACATGTCACCAGTACGTTCCGCCCGTCGAGGCTCAA
>Ga0210409_10007514_pt1 | contig 11224 bp, 8 predicted proteins | sample IncBWH17MmetaG_FD_161649 | JGI IMG/M metagenome (GOLD analysis project Ga0210409, IMG submission 161649) | Forest soil microbial communities from Barre Woods Harvard Forest LTER site, Petersham, Massachusetts, United States - Inc-BW-H-17-M | ecosystem: Environmental > Terrestrial > Soil >...
GACGTCGCTCACCTCCAGCGGCGGTGGGGCATCGATCAGCACGTAGTCGAAGTCGTATGCCACCGAGCTCAGCAGCTCACTCATAGCCGGGCGCGAGAGAAGGGCGGGCGGATTGTCAACCGGGCCCCCGCTCAAGAGAACGGACAGGGTGCCCGTGCTGCGCGACTCGACCACCGTGGCCACGTCGGAGCCGCCTTCGGCCACGCTGGTAGACGCTCCCGGCGCGGCGGGCTCGACCGTGTGGATCCCTTCCTGCACGGTGACCTTTCCCTCCAGCACATCGGCGAGGCCGTGCGGGGCCGTGACCTTCAGCAGCCTGGACTGAGCCGGCCTTCGGAAGTCGGCCTCGATGACAGCGACTCGCTCTCCCGCGTCGCGCTGGACGCGCGCGAGGTTCGCGATCAGCGTGGACTTGCCGTCGCCCGGATCGGCGCTCACGAACAGGATCGAGCGGGGCGAGGCGGCGCGGTCCGGGTCGAACGAGCCGCCCATCTGGAGCGTCGTGTGCAGACGGCGCAGCGGCTCCACGAGCGAGCGCGCTGGGCCGGATCGGCCGTCCCGATCGACGATCGGTCGTTTCACCACGGGCAGTGCGGTCAGGATCTGCGTCTGGAAGGCGGACTCGACGTCGCTCAGCGAGCGCAGGCGCCGATCGAAGCGGCTGAGGGCGAACGCCGCCACCGACGCGAGGATCAGGCCGAGCACGAACCCGAAGATCGCGTTCGACCGAGGCTTGGGCGAGAGCAGCACCGCCGAGGTCGGCTTCGCGGGCGAGACCTGCTGTACGCCTTTGATGGAGAGCTCCGCTTCGAGCTGGTTGACCTTCGTGCTGAGGCCGGCGGCCGTGAGGACGACGCTGGTGCTGCTGTTAGAGCTCGAGCCTTTCCCTTTCCCCGGCGAGTGTGTTTCTTCGACTCTGCGGAGCTGGCGCCGCGCGATGGCGACGGCCTTTTCGATCTCGCGTGTGTAGTTGAGACGCTGGCGTGTGATGTACGCCTGCGCGGTGTCGTTCGCGAGAAGCGCGGCGGCTTTCGGTTTGCGCGCTTCGGCGGTGATGACGATGAACTGGCTCTTTTCGGCCGCCTTCGCTTTCACTTTGCCCCGCGCCGCGGCGGCGTTGTGTTCTAGGTGGAGTTTTTTGTGAACTGCTTCGACCACCACCGAGTTGATCAGCGCGGTCGCGTTCGAGCCGTTCGCCTGCAGTGCCTTGGCCGCGCCGCCGTTGAGCAGGCCGGCTTCTTCGGAGCCGGCTCCGAGGTAGAGCTGCGTGCTCACCTGGTAGATGGGCGGCTGACGTTTGTAGTAGAGATAGGTGCCCGCCCCGACCACGAGCCCGACGAGCAGGATGAGCCACTTGCGCTTCCATAGGGGAGCGAAGATGGCGGTGGACTCGGTTGTCTGGTTCATCGGCTTAAGGATCCGTCCTTTGGCCGCTGGCCGTCGATCCTAGTGGTAGATTAGGCACGCTCGTAAGCAGCCGCTAAAGAGTAGCGTCCCCCAGCCGCTGCACAGCAACGTTCGCTGCAAGGATATCCTCGCGCCACGCCACCGTGCGCCCCGCACAGGCCAGGTGCCGACGCCAACCGTCGCGCTCGGTCGAAACGGCGGAAACGACCCGGAAAGGATGGGCATGGACAGCAGGAACGGTTCGCTGATCTTGTGCTTCACCACCGGGGGTCACGATCACGTCACCGATCAGCGGATCCGCCTCCTGCTCGAGCCCCTGCAGCCCGAGGTCTTCGCCTTCGATCATGCGCGCAAGCTCCGCTCAGCGATCGGTCTGCTGAGGACCGTCGTCGCCCGCCGCCCGCGGCTGATCGTGATGGAGGGAACGGGCATCGCGGGAGGTCTCGCCGTGATGCTCATCGATGCCGTCCTCGGGATCCCGTTCGTGGTCTCCAGCGGCGACGCCGTCGGGCCGTACCTGCGTCTGCGCTCGCGCCTGCTGGGATTGCCCGGAGGGCTCTACGAGCGCCTGCTGTGCCGCCGCTGCGCCGGCTTTGTCGGTTGGACGCCCTACCTCGTCGGACGTGCGATCACCTTCGGCGCGCCGCGCGGCATGACCGCCCCCGGATGGACGCGCAGTCGTGCCTCGGCGAACGGGCGCCAGGATGTCCGCCGCCGGCTCGGCATCGCACCAGACACGCTCGTGGTGGGCTTGACGGGCGCCCTGAATCTCGCCGAGCATGTCGGCTACGTGTATGGCGCCGAGCTCGTTCAGGCCGTCCGCCGTCTCGAGCGCCGCGACGTGGTGACCTGCATCGTCGGCGACGGCCCGGGCCTCGAGCGACTGCGGGAGATGGCCGGGGAGGACCTCGGGACTCGGGTCTTGCTGCCGGGACGCGTCTCGCCCGAGGAGGTGCCCGACTATCTGGCGGCATTCGACATGGCGAGCCTGTCGCAGAGCGTCGACCGGGTCGGAGCCTTCCGCTACACGACCAAACTGAGCGAGTATCTCGCCGCCGAGCTGCCGATAATCAGCGGCGAGAGCCCACTCGCCTACGATCTCGACAGCGGTTACTTCTGGAGACTGCCCGGACCGGCTCCGTGGAGCCCGGTGTACATCGACGCGCTGGTGAACCTGTTGGAGGCGGTCACTCCTGAGCAGGTCGCCCAGCGACGCGAGGCGGTTCGCAGTCGGCTGGCGGATCCGTTTGACAAAGTAACCCAGCAGCGACGGATGAGTGAGTTCATCGAGGATCTGCTGGTGAGCAGGTCCCGCGAGCATTCACACTAGGCCGTGCGTGATTCACACACACGGCCTCACGGCCGCGCGTCCGTCGCAGCGCGCGGCGGTCGCGCAAGGATGTGAGCCCACCCGGGCCCCTCGCGAGTGCTCGCCTCGGAGTTGATCGGAGCGTGTTCGTAACCGACGGCGTCGAGCGCGTCGGCAACTTCGCTCTGCGTGCCGTGAAGCTCGATGATGAGCGTCGGCCCCGACGAGCGCAGCGTCTCCGTCATGCCGCGGATAACCCCGACCTCCGCGCCCTCGACGTCGATCTTCACCACGCTGGGCGAACCGACACCGCTGTGCGGGATCCAAGAGTCGAGTGACAGCACCGGTACGACGAAGGAGCCACGTGGCTCACGCTGATGTGACTCACGCCGCTTGGCCTGCGCCTCGGAGTAGTGTTTGCTCAAGCGTCCCTCGAGGCTGCCATTGTCGAGGAAGGTCGCCCATCCATCCTCGTCTGTGACAGCGGCCGGAATCGTTTTCACGTTCAAGAGCCCGTTGGTGGCGGCGTTTGCCTGGACGAGCGCGGCGTTGCGCACGGAGGGCTCGAACGCTATTACCGTCCCCGTCGGCCCCACCGCTCGTGCCGCCAGCAGGCTGTACCAGCCTATGTTTGCCCCCACGTCGAAGACCACCGCTCCGGGCGCCAGCAGAGACAGGAACACTTCCTCGACCGGGGCCTCCGCCCTGGAGACGGCCCGCGTGAGGGCCGAGTCGTCGAAGCGAACCCGCAGCCCGCGACCGGCACCCACGAGAATCGGCAGCGCGTGGCGCCTGGCGGGGCGCGTCAGCCTTTTCTGCGCGGCGCGTGCGCGCGGATGGCTGCGCAAGAACGCGTTTGCCCGGGAGACAATCGTGTCAGCCATGGGCGCGCCAGTGTAACGCTTCCGTTCGGCTCGGGGATCTCTCTCGCCCGTGTGGCCGGGCGCTCGCGCGTGGGCGCTCGTCGGCGCACGGGCTGGGGCTCACAGATACTCTTGCCCGGCACCGGTCCTGACCCTGCGTTGCGATTCTCCAATTGCATAACTCACCTGCGCCAATACCCGCATCCCTCGACGCGCCCGATGCGCGCGTCGCGCTCGTGCACGACTACCTGTTGGTCATGCGCGGAGCGGAGAGGACGTTCGCGGCGATGGCCGAGCTGTATCGCGAAGCTCCCATTTTCACCCTTCTGTATGACGCGGAGGGTACGGGCGGGCGCTTCAGCGGGCGCTCGATCACGACCTCCCCGCTTCAGCGGCTGGGAGTCGGCCAGTCCACCTTCAGGCGGCTGCTCGCACTCTACCCGTGGGCCATCGAGCGTCTCGAGCTGCCCGCCTGCGAGGTGGTGCTGAGCAGCAGCAGCGCGTTCGCCCACGGTGTTCACAGTCCGCGGGGCGCTGTTCACATCTGCTACTGCCATGCCCCCTTTCGCTACGCGTGGTATGAGGAAGCCCGTGCACTCGCCGAGGCGCCGGCGACGCTGCGCCCGCTGTTGCGCTGGCAGCTGCGGCGGATGCGCAGCTGGGACCTGGCGGCCAGCGGGCGGGTCGACCACTACATTGCAAACTCACAGCTCACACGCGAGCGGATCAGGCGCTACTACGGCCGCGAGGCCACCATCATCCACCCGCCCGTGGAGACTCACCGCTTCACACCGGGGGAGGCGGGCGACTCGTTGCTCGTCGTCTCCGAGCTCGTCCGTCACAAGCGCCTGGATGTCGCGTTGGAGGCGGCGCGGCGCGCGCAGGTACCGATTCGTGTGATCGGCTCGGGGCCCGAGGACGGCGCGCTCAGGGCGGCCTACCCGGAGGCCGAGTTCCTCGGCCGGGCCAGCGACGCGGACATCGCCGAGGAGTACGCACGGGCTCGCGCGCTCGTGATCCCCAGCATGGAGGAGTTCGGGATCACCGCGGTCGAGGCGCAGGCGGCCGGCCGGCCGGTGATAGCTGCCGCGGCCGGGGGAGCGCTGGAGACGGTTCTCGACGGACAGACGGGCCTTCTCGCGACGCTCGACGACGTCGACTCCTTCGTGGGCGCGATCAGGCGCCTCGACGAGCTGGACTTCGACCCTGCCCGCGCGGTGCGCAACGCCGAGCGCTTCTCGGTCGAGACGTTCAGGCGCCGCCTTTCGGAGGCGCTCGGGCGAGCGCTCGCTCAGTCGAGCCGGTCGTAACCCCAGAGCGCCACGAGGTCGCGTCCGAGGTACTCGCTCAGCGCCACCACCTCCGGCTTGAAGCGGCGGCGCAGCTCGCTCATGAGCTCCTCGTCGGGCGGCAGCGGCTCGGCGAAGACGAGGCGCTTCTGCGCCCCGAAGACGACCTTGCGCCGCATTCCTCGGGGCGTGACCGCCTTGATCGACGCCTTCATCGCCCGGGAGACCGGACCGTGGCCGACGTAGAGCGCGTGCAGGAGCTCGTGCATGCGGTGTGACCGTACGCGCACCGTCGGGTTGGCATCGGTCGTCTCGATCGGGTGCTCCTCCTCGACGTCCAGGAAGCGCAGCACGCGCCGCAGCGTCGCCTCGTTGTCGTTGCGGAAGTCGTCGTAGATCAGCACGAGCATCTGCTCAGGGGGGAATACCGCCTGGTAGCGGCGCAGCTGATCGACGTAGCGCACGTAGTCCGAGTACATGAGCGCCTGCGGCCAGTAGGAGTAGCGGCCGGTGTGCCTTCCTTCGCGTCTGCCCTGCTCGAGCGACATCGCCTTGCGAAAGTCCGGCTCGGTCTCGACGTAGATCTGCACGAACTCGAGGTGCAGCGATCGCAGGAAGGCGGCGGGCTCGCGGACGATCGCGATGATACGGGCGTCCGGACGCACCTCGGCGATGCCGCCCGCGGCGGCACGAGACCACAGGTACAGGGACGTCGCCTCGCCCACGAGCTGATCGGGCCTCGCGCCGGCAAACCATTGCCTGTACTCGTCGAGTGTGTGCGGCGTGCCGCTCGGTCGCGGGGGCGTGTTGACGAGCAGCTCGCGTGCGAAGAACCACGGCTCCTTGCCCGGCGGCATGTAAATCTGCGGGTGGCGCATCAACATCTCATACAGCGCGGTGGTACCGCACTTGGGATGGCCGACGACGAAGAAGTCGGGAATGCGTCCCGTCACGGCGGCGACGTCGGCGGGCTGCGCGCCGCGCCCGGCGTCCGTCACGCTTGCCTGCTCGCCTCGGCCGTCGTCCAGCGTCACGTCATCCGTCGCTTTCCTCGCGCATGGCCCCGTCCCTCGCAGGGGCGTGGCAGTAGCCGGACCTGCACGCCCTCGAGAAGCATCGCACGCCGCTCACGCCACAGTCAAGACGCCCGTGTCTCATGGCTGTGAGTCGGCCGCGAGACGTGCGTACAGCTCGTGATGGGAAGCGACCATCTTATCCCAGCCGAACCCCAGCGAGGACTCGCGCGCGGCTCGCCCGAGACGCGTCCGCAGCGCCGGATCCGCGGCAAGCTGCAGGAGCCGCTCGGCGATCGCCGCCGGGTCCGGTGTGATCAGGAAGCCGGTCCGACCGTCCTCGATCAGCTCGCGGACACCGCTCACCGCCGTCGCAAGGATCGGAAGGCCGTATGCGGCCGCCTCGAAGGTGACGAGCGAGAACGTCTCGTAGCTCGAGGGCAGTACGAACGCGTCCGCCAGCTCGTATACCACCTGGATGTCGCGCATCACCCCGAGCCAGTGCACACGGGCCTCCACGGCGAGTGACCGCGCCAGCTCCTGGAAGCGTCCCGTGCTTCCGTGCCCGGCGACGACGAGATCCCATCCCGGCGCGCGGGGCAGCGCTTCGATGACCGAGCGAAGGCCCTTCTGCTCCCAGTTTCCGCCGACGAACGCAAGCACGAGCGTGCCCTCGGATATCGCGAGCGACGCGCGGAGCGCCAGCGCCTCGTGCCTGCGCGCCCCGCGCGCGAACGCGGCCAGGTCCACGCCGTTGTGAATGGTCATCACACGACCCTCCGCGTTGGGGTAGTGCTCTCGGATCTCCTCTGCGACCCCGTTGGACACGCACACCAGCGCCGCCCGGTCGTTGATGCGGAAGCAAAGCCGCTCGGCCACCTGCTTCAAGCGACGCGCCAGTCGCGCATAGCCGCGCGCAAGGCTGTTGTTGGCGCTCGGAGCCTCCCCGTAGACCTGGTGGCAGCAGTGAACCGTGATGGTGTCGACACGGTTGAGCACGACCGCTCCTGCGGTCTGCACGATTCCGCGTCGCCGCCGCCACACGACGACGGAGCCGGCGAGCAGGAACCACAGGTAGGCGATGAGGAACGGCCGTCGCGGGCCCCACACGCGGTGAAAGCTGACCTCCGCCCCCTCCGGTAGCTCGCATGTGCGCGCGATCACCGTGACGTTGTGACCGAGGCGTGAAAGCCCGACCGCGAGCTCGGCAAGCTGGCGCTCCATGCCCCCGACCGCGCCGACGTCGTTGGCCACGATCGTGACGTCGCTGCACGGAGCGTGCGATGGCGCTAGGTGCCGTGCATCTGCCCGCTCGGAGGACGCTCGCGTCGGCAGCAGCTGCATCATCGGGCGCCCATCGTATCCGCCGCGCCTTCGTGGTTGTGAAGCTTCTGCAGCTGATCGAAGAATCGCTCGCGCATCGCCACGTCGGTGAAGTCGCGCAGGAATCGCTCTCGGCCGGCTCGGGCCAGGCTGCGGCGCAGCTCGGGGGACGCGAGAAGGGTGCCGAGCGTGTCGGCGAGGTCGTCCGGCTCTCCCGAGCGGGCGAGCAGGCCCGTGTGTCCGTCGTCGATGATCTCCGGGGGGCCTCCGGCGTTGACGGCAACGACCGCGACGCCCCTCGCCATCCCCTCGAGCAGAACGATGCCGAATGGCTCGTCGTCGGACACGTTGACGAGGATGTCCATCCGGTCGATGTACGGGCCCGCGTCGGGCACCTGGCCGGTCATCGTGACCACGTCGCCGAGTCCCAGCTCGCTTACGAGCGACGGTAGGGACTCGGCGTAATCGGAGGACAGGCCGTAGGCGTCGCCTCCGACGATGATCACGTGCAGGTCCTGACCGCGCTGACGCAGAAGCGCCTGCGCGGCGAGCAGCCGATGCTGGCCCTTCCAGGGCTGCAGGCGTCCGACCACCCCCACGACGGGGGCGGCCGGGGAGAGCTCGGGGAGCACGCGCCCGGAGTCCGGTCGCGGCACGCGCGTACCGGGTGCGACCACGAACGTTCGCCGTCGCGGGAACAGCCGAGCCTGCTCGGCAGCGGCCGCGCGGGAGGAGCAGCCGATCGCGATCGCCGGAAGCAGCGTGGCGCACCGATCCATCCAGTGATGCGCGGGGATGCCGTGCTGCCACCAGATCACCCGGTCGCGCATCCCAGCGAGCAGCGCCGCGGGCGCGCCGTAGAGCTGGGTCTTGGGCGACCAGTCGAGGATCAGATCGGGTCGACGCCGGCGAAACAGCCTGGCGAGGCGGACGATCGAGGAGATCAACTTGTGAACGTCACGCAGGCGCCCGGTGGGGATCACCTCGACGCGGAAGCCCGCGGCTGCCAGCTCGGCCGGCCACGGTCCGTCCTGAAAGAACACGAGCTCGATCCGATGCTCGGTGTCGCCCACTCCGTCGAGGATGCTCTGGAGCATGGCCTCGGCGCCCCCAAGGCGTTCCCCCCACGGAACCGTTACGAGTATGAGCATGGGCCCTCGGCCTTCCCTAGCCATCAACCGGCTCGGATCGCTGACGCTGTAACCCCAGTGTATCGGCCGTATAGCGGGCGAGATCTCGCCGAACGGCGACCGCGAGCGGAACGCCCTGCGCAGCTCGAGCCGGCCTTTGGGAGATTCGATAGGGTGGCGACGATGCCCACCAGACCCTTGCGGATCGCCTGGTTGGGGCCGGGTCCAGGCGAAGATGGGGGCGTCTCGGGCGTCGTCACCGACCTTCTCGCCGGCCTTGTGAAGCAGGGTCACCGTATCGACTGTTTCCTGCCCGGGAAGAAGCGTGCGCTCTCTCCACGGCTCACGGATGAGGCAAACCTGACGTTCATCTGGGGAACAAGCACCTGGAAGTGGGATCGCTGGTACAGCCGCGCGAAGGTCGCGGCGTTCGCGAGCGGTCTGGTGGCTCGAGCCCTCGCGGCCGTGCGACTACGCCAGGAGATCTCGCGCCGGCATCGCAGTGAGCCGTACGACCTCGTCTACCAGTTCTCCACGATCGAGAATCTCGCCGTTCCCGCGCGTGTCGCGCGCACCGTCCCGTTGGTGATTCACCCGGAGACGCATATTGCCGGCGAGCTCAGGTTTCTCCTCGCCGAGCGCCGGCTGAGCCGGCGCTGCCAGCCGCGTCACGTGTTTGCGCTCGTCGCCGCGATCATGTTCGTGCGGATGCTCGCGCAGCGGGTGCGGATTCGGCGTGCAAGCCTGCTGATCTGCATCAGCGGCGTGTTCCGTGATCACATCGTGGCCGATTACGGCTTTCCCCGGAGTGACACGGTCGTGATCCCCAATCCCGTCCGCGTCGACCGCTTCCCTGCGGTGCGCAAATCGATGGGCGACCCGCCGACCGTTCTCGTGCTCGGGCGAATCGCGGCTCGCAAGGGGGTCGAGGATGTGGTGGGCGTGGCCCAGCTGCTGCGGCGGCGCGGCGCCGCGGTGCGGTTTCGCGTCGTAGGGGGTCCGAGCCTGTGGTCGGACTACACCAAGCTGCTCGAGGACCTGCCGAGCGAGAACGCGGAGTACGTCGGCTCGCGGCCGGCGTCGGAGATCCCCGCGGAGCTCGCTGGTAGCGACCTGTTGCTGCAGGCGAGCAAGTACGAGCCGTTCGCCCTGACCGTCGGCGAGGCCCTCGCCGCCGGCGTGCCGGTGATCGGCACGACCGAGGTGGGCGCGATCGAGAGCGTCGACCGTACGGTCGCCGCCGCGGTCGCCCCTGGCGACGTGGAGGCGATGGCCTCGGAGATCGTGCGGATGCTCGATCGTGTCAGGGAGAACCCCGCGCAGATGAGCGCGCTCGCGCGCGCCGAGGCCGAGCGCCTGTTCGCGCCCGAGATCGTCTGCGAGCAGATCTCGGCCGCCCTCCAGCGGCTGGTCGGGGACGACCGCCGCGTCTAGATGAACTCGGCGAGCCAGTCTGACCCGCCGGCGCGGATGCGCTCGTAGATCAGCTGCGACTGCTGCACGTGCTTGGCCGCGACCTCTCGTTCCCAGCGCAGCCACCGCTGGCGGTTCAGCAGCCGCATGATCGCGCGCGCGCCGGGCAACGAGGAGAGCGCCAGCGGCGCGGGAGCGTCGGCCCGGTCCACCGGGCTCAGCTCGCCGGTGCGAAAGCCCGCGCCGTGGTGATAGACGACGTCGCCATAGACGGCGAAGTACAGGGGGTCGACGTTGCGTCGGTTCGAGCGGAGCACCTGCACCCAGGGCGTGCCCGTCAGTTCGAGCCTGCGCAGGAGGTTGCCGCCCACATCCGTCGTCGGTTTGCCTCGCGCGCCCCGCCATGTCGGCCCGGCCGTCCAGTCGCCCGGCAGCGCGCGCCAGGTGCCGACCGTCGTGACGCAGAAGCACGGATGCGGTTGCGGCTCGTCGACGTTCTCCGCCCGGCGCACGGCGAGCAGGCCCGCGGAGGACAGCGCCTCCTCGATCAGCGGCATCGGGTCGGCGATCGGGAAGGCGTCGCCGTCCAGGAACATGAGCAGATCGTCATCGGAGGCCTCCTGACAGATCTCCATCGCCATGTGGTTCAGCTTGCCCGCGTGCGACCCCTGCTGTTGGAGGATGCGATCGAAGTGCGCGCCATAGGCGGGGTCGATGCCCTCGAGCGAGGACCAGATCTGATGCGCGACCGGGATGTGCTCGCGTATGTGGCGCGTCTGGATCTCGATCCAGCGCGGGGACATGTAGTGGACCGATGCGATGTAGAGCACTAGACGATCGATCCTCGTGGCGGCAATGTCCGGTTCGCTGGCGGCGAAGGAGACTTGCGATCGGTGGCGCCGCAGACGCCGAGCATCATAGCCCGGCCTGCGCAGGCCGCGGCAGCGGCAGCCGGGGCGAAGGTGCTAGAGGCCCCGCCGTCCGAGGACGTGGGGCACGGTGCGCAGCAGGATCTTGACGTCCGCCCACAGCGACCAGTTGGCCACGTAGAGGTAGTCGATCGCGACCATCTCCCGGAGGGGCACCTTCGCGGGCCCGAGGATCTGCCATGGTCCGGTCATCCCCGGCGTCAGCTCGAGGCGGCGGCGGTGCCAGCCCTCGATCCGCTGGTCCTCCTCGATCACGAGCGGTCGCGGCCCCACGAGGCTCATCTCCCCGCGCACGATGTTCAGCAACTGCGGCAGCTCGTCCAGGGCGCTCTTGCGCAACCACCCGCCGACACGCGTCACGCGTGGGTCTTCGGCGATCTTGAACAGACCCTCCTGGGCCTCGTTGCGGTGTCGCAGCGACTCCTTCATCGCCTCGGCCTCGGGGACCATCGTGCGGAACTTGAGCATGTAGAAGCGGTGGCCGTGGCGCCCGACGCGCAACTGGCGGAAGAACACCGGGCCGCGGCTGTCGAGCTTGATCGCGATCG
>Ga0210409_10007515_pt1 | contig 11224 bp, 13 predicted proteins | sample IncBWH17MmetaG_FD_161649 | JGI IMG/M metagenome (GOLD analysis project Ga0210409, IMG submission 161649) | Forest soil microbial communities from Barre Woods Harvard Forest LTER site, Petersham, Massachusetts, United States - Inc-BW-H-17-M | ecosystem: Environmental > Terrestrial > Soil >...
GACGGCAAATACGGTCAGTTACGACTTCTTTCGCTTTGTTTCTTTTACTTACTTTTGCTTGACAGGTCAAGCCCTATTTGCATCCGCGTCGCAGCGGGCGTGGACGCACGTCCAGCAGTCGAAGAAAGCGGCGGCTGTCTGCGCTAGATCAGGTTCAGGAGAGTGCTTCGGCGCTAGGAAGCGGGCGCTTGCGGCGCCACTCATAATCCTTGCGCAGCTTGGCTTGGTGTTTTTTTACCTGGGCTTCCAGATCGCTGAACGCTTTCTTGCAGCTCGCCCGCACAGTGGAGCCCGTGCCAGTGGCATGCAGAGTTGCGGTTGGCAGGGACAGGTTCAGCGTAAAGGAAGTCTCGTCAGTGCGCGGAGTTTTAGAAAAGGTGCCGTGCATTTGCACGAGATCCGGCGAGTAACTTTGCAGCAGTTTTTCGAGTTTAGCTATGTGCCGCGCAACCTCGGTTTCGACGGATTTGTGCGACTCGACATGCTTGTAATTGATGGAGAGTTTCATGTGTGCACCTGTACGAAAAACCGAAAAGGGGGAGGAAAACGCGGATCTGCTTCTTGCACCACATCGTTGAAAAGCATAGCAGCCCGCGAAGCGGTGAGCAACTGCACCAGGATTATTGCACCTTCCCTGCGTTGACACTTCTCCTCCCTTCCCTCTACTCTGCTTCCGGCGCAACTGGCCTGCGCCACTCCATGCCTCAGCATAAATCACCAACTACTCCAGCGCCGGGCGATACTGATTCTCCAGCCAGCGTTACGCACGCGCGTGTCGTTCGAGCGGGACCGGCGGGCTGGTCTTATCCGGACTGGGCCGGGTACGTTTATCCGACGCGACGCGCGAAAGGCTTCCACGAGGCGACCTATCTCGCGGAGTTTTTTGACACCATCGAGATCAACACGTCGTTTTACCAGCCGTTGCGTCCGGAACACGCGACGCAGTGGATTGATCGCGTGGCGGCGAATCCACGCTTCGTTTTCACCGCCAAACTCTGGCAGCGATTCACGCACGACATCCGATCCATAAAATCCAGCTCTGCCGCGGCCGAGGAACGCGAAGTTCGCGCCGGTTTCGACGTGTTGCGATCAGCAGATAGACTTGGCGCGGTGCTGCTGCAATTCCCTTTTTCGTTTCATCGCACGGCGGGGACGGTCGGCTACCTCACCGCGCTATTGAAACGCTTCGCGGACTATCCTCTGGTGGTCGAAGTGCGCCACGCTTCGTGGGATTCTCCTGAAACGCTGGAGCTGCTGCGCACCAGCGGCGTCAGTTTTTGCAACATCGATCAGCCCATCATCGGGCGCTCTCTTGGTCCTTCCGCGCAAGCCACCGCCGCCGTCGGCTACGTGCGGCTGCATGGGCGGCGCTACGACACCTGGTTTAGCGACGACGCGAAGATTCCCGCACACGAGCGCTACAACTATCTCTACTCCGCCGAAGAGCTTGCGCCGTGGGTCAGTCGCATCCGGAAAGTCAGCGAACAGGCGCGCAATACGTTCGTAATCACCAACAATCACTTCCAGGGCAAGGCGGTCGTCAACGCCCTGCAACTCATCAGCATCCTGAAGGGCTCGAAAGTGAAAGTGCCGGAGCCTTTGCGCCGCCAGTACCCGCAACTGGAGTCCATCGCCGATACTCCGCCCGCCGAACCGATGCTGTTTCCGCTGAAGGAAGTAAAGAAGTAATGAAGGTAAGAACGTAAAGCGTGAAGACGGCCGGAAGAGGTTGCAGGGCGGCAGTGCCGAGTTGGCCTTCCTTTCGGCGTAAGTGTCATAAAGCGGACAGACTTGCCCTAGTGAATAAGCCACTCTAAGGAAGCGGCCCGATGGAGCGCTCCGAGCATTTTCGGACAAGCTCAGCCGTCGAATTCTTTGCGTCCATAAGAAAAGAGACACCATTACATCCAAACATGTAGTCCCCTATCGCTTGAACATCCTGTCCGCTGCCCACTGCCGCCTACTAGTGCAAGCCCTCTGCGTCTTCGCCCTGGCCGGCTGCACTGCACAGGTAGCCATGACCCCTCCGCCGCCAGCTCAGAGCGTACGCTTTGGCCACGTCTTCGTTGTCGTCGAGGAAAACGCCAATTACGGTAATGTCATCGCTAATCCCGCGATGCCCTACTTGAACAGCCTCGCCAACCAGTTCGGCCTGGCGACAAACTACTTCGCCAATGCGCACCCCTCAAGTCCAAACTATTTCGAGCTCACCACCGGACAGACTCTCGCGCCTCTCTCGCTCACCGACCTCGTTACGCCGCATAACTTTCCCGTCGATGCAAGTAACGTCGTGCGCGTCCTCCTCGCCGCAGGCAAAACCTGGAAGTCGTACGCCGAAGATATTCCCTCGGTCGGCTACACCGGCGGCGACTCCGGACGTTATGCCGTCCGCCATAATCCGCTGGCCTATTTCACTGACGTGCAAAACGACACCAAGCAAGTGCAAAATCTAGTGCCCTTCACTCAACTCGCCGCCGATCTCAACGCCTCAAACCTTCCCAACTATTCCTTCATCGTCCCCAATCTTTGCAACGACGCGCACGACTGCGCGCTCAGCTTCGCCGATGCCTGGCTCAAGACCAACATCGATCCGCTCATTCAAAGCCCGCAGTTTCAGGTCGATGGCTTGCTCATCATTGTGTTCGACGAAGCCGACACTCTCGACCTCAGTGCCGGTGGCGGACACATAGCCGCCGTCATCGTCAGCCCTCTCGCCAAGCGTGGCTACAAGTCCATCGCTCTCTATCAACATCAAAGCGTTCTTCGCCTGACCCTCGAAGGACTCGGCGTTACGAGGCTGCCCGGAGATGCCGCCACGGCACCAGCGATGTGGGAGTTTTTCACTACCCCATAGAACTGCGCGTCAGGCAGGCGCCATAGTCCTGCCGCATCAGCGGATAAGCCGGCGTTTCTCTCCGCTAAAAGTGCACGTCTCCCACAAGAAAATCAGGTGTACAATGCGTATTCCCAGCTCACGGAGGCTAACCGTGATGACCTGTGGGAGAGTTGTGCGCCATTGTTTCGGCACCATAGTGGTATTGGCTTTGACCAGCGGTGTCTGCACTTTTGCTCAAACCAAATCAGTTGCAGTTGACCCAGGCGTGCGAGGTGGCCCGCTGGGCGCCGGCGGCCCGTTGAGCGGTCTTACTGCGGACGAAACGGTGTTTTTTCAGGACGGCCAAGCGCGGTTCGCTGATATCGAGGCCGTGAAGGGCGGCGCGAACAATGGCCTCGGTCCCCGCTTCAACTCCAACCAATGTCTTTCTTGCCACTCGGAACCGGCCGCAGGCGGCACGAGTCCAGCACAAAATCCCATGATCGCCGTTGCCACTCTCAATGGCGCGAAAAACACTATCCCCTGGTTCATCACGCCCAATGGGCCGGTCCGCGAAGCACGGTTTAAGAAGAGCAAAGGAGTAAACGACGGCTCAGTGCACGACCTTTTCGTAATCACTGGACGAACGGACGCTCCCGGTTGCAACATCGCACAACCCGACTTCTTGCCCGCAGGAACTCCGCTGACTGGCCAAGGTGGCAATCCAAACATTATTTTCCGTATCCCAACTCCTATGTTTGGCGCAGGACTGATCGAATCGATTCCAGACTCAGCCATCCTTGCGAATATCCAAGCCAACGCCTCCGAGAAGTTGGCAATGGGTATTTCCGGACACGCCAACGCGCATTTGAGCGGAAATGTGAACCGCAGCGGCAACGATGGCACCATCACGCGTTTTGGATGGAAAGCCCAGAACAAATCCCTTCTGATGTTTGCCGGCGAGGCTTACAACGTCGAGATGGGGATAACCAACCAGCTTTTCCCGCAGAAGCGCGACGAAACGCCTGGCTGCCTCTTCAACGCCACTCCTGACGACACCGTCAACTTCACGCCCACTCCCGCAGCCGGCAGCAATCCCAACACCGCGGTCCTCTCGGACATTGAAGCCTTTGCCGTCTTCATGCGCTTGCTGGCCCCGCCCACTCCCGCGCCTGCCACGGCGTCCAGTACCCATGGACGCTCCACTTTTGCAAAGATTGGCTGTGCCCATTGTCATACACCCTCGCTGACCACTGGCGCTAAGATTGCCAGCGGCTCCTCGACCAGCCCCAGTGCTGCGCTTTCCAATCAAACCGCGAATCTTTTCTCTGACCTTCTCGTTCACCACATGGGCAAAGGCCTCGCTGACGGTATCACCCAGGGTTCCGCCGGCCCCGACGAGTTCCGCACTGCCCCTCTCTGGGGCGTCGGCCAACGCATCTTCTTCCTCCACGATGGACGCACTACCAACCTGCTCGAAGCGATCCGCGATCACCGCAGCAAAGGCAGCGAGGCCAATAAGGTCATCGAACACTTCAATAGGCTGACCACTGAGGAGCAGCAGGAAGTCCTCGATTTCCTGCGCTCGCTCTGAACGGAAATTGCGCTTTCAGGCCGCTTTTGGACTATGAGCAATTCGCGGAACAACAACCACCTTGCTTAGTCTTTTCTATTTTCCAATTTCTGTTTGCCAGTCTCACTTTTGCAGCATCCTATAGAATATGGTGTAGGAGGCAGAGCATGAGAGCACTTCTATTCTCAGTGGCGATCTTACTTGTGTCCGGCCAGATGATGGCCCAGCAAAGGAAACTGTCTCCTCCAGTACAAAGGACGTTTGTTCCTAAAGAGCCGCTGCCGTGCATTGCTTTTAACCACATGGCCAGTCGTCTGGATGCCGTTTACAAAACGGATGAAATCACCAAGACCGAGTACGACGAGGGCATGAAAAAATACAAAGATGGCGCACAGGATGAACGCGTGGATTACTTCGTCGACGAAAAAGGAAAATACCAAAGAATTTCTTTACAGCGGGACATGCTCGCCCAGTTTATTCGCTGGTACGTTGTTGAGGGCGGACGTGGGCAAATGGACGCCGCCAATACCCAGTGCACCACGGAATTAGGCGAGCGAGAGGAAAGATACTCGGGGATTTACAACCTCCGGGAGTACCAAGACGCCACTACTCTTGCCCAGGCCGAGGGGTTGTTGGCGGATGTGGCTTTGGATGGTCAGGATGTGGTGATAAAAGCGCTCTTAGAAAGTGAAGCTGCGCGCGGCAACGTCGTTGACCGCTACAACAAGCTGGTCGAAAACGTCAACACCTACAACAAAGCGGTAAACGATCTTGTGGTTACCGTGAATACGGCGATGAATGAACCGAAAGGCTCGAAGCTCGCTCCAACGTTGAGTTTCAACTTTGTTCGCCTGCAACCCATCACCTGCACTGGAAGCCCATTCGCCTTTACCAATTCCAAGGCTTACATGACCAACGTTCGCGCAGTGTCTAACGCCGTCCCAACGATGCGGTGCGAGTAGTCTCAGTAGAGGCGACCTTCAGCTCGGCTCTTCCTTCTTTTTCTTCTCCGTCCTCCGTGAACTCCGTGTAAAGCAGGTCGCCGCCCCCGGCGCGCTGGTCATCGAACTTCTTCCTTCATTGCCCCTTGTTCCCGCTTGTGGACGCGCCGAAGCCGAAGCGTTCGCGCATGCGTTGCCGGAATTGTTCCCGCTCCTCCGGCGTCATGTGCTCGCAGCGCTCGTCCATGCGACGGCGGGAATTGGAGCGACTAGAACCGTGTGATCCAAGTCCGCCGAAGAGGATGCGGCACAGCACGAGAAGTCCCAGTGCTTGCCAGAAGGTGATCTGATGCCAGCCGAAGATCGGCGGCAGCAGCCAATTCCAAAGGTGCAACACTATTTCACCGCCGATAAAGACAAATACTGGAATCGCCAGGATCGCCAGTGGAGCAATGAAAATCCATTTCTTTCTCATGTTTAGTTCCTCATGCTTTCCTAAATTCGTCGTAAACCCTTTGCAATCGCTCGCGCAGATGCAGCACCGCATAGCGTTTGCGCGAGAGCAGCGTATTCACGCTCACGCCGCTATCGGCGGCCATCTCCTTGAAGCTGCGCCCCTCTAGTTCGTGCGCGACAAACACGTCGCGCTGTTCCTCAGGCAGCTCGTCGAGCGCCAGTTCCAGCTCCTCAAGAAGCACGTTTCGGACGTAGAGCGCTTCTGGCCCGGCATCGGGCGATGGCAAAAAATCTTCCATTCGCACCACTTCGCCGTCTCCGACCTCGGCGGCTGCCTCGCTGAAGGTCTCCGGCTTTTTCTTGCGGAAAAGGTCGGTGATTCGATTGCGCGCCACGCGAAAAAGCCAGCCGGTTACGTGCTCGATGGGCATCAGCAGGCGATTGGCTTCGACCAGTCTGTAGAAGACCTCCTGCACGATGTCTTCGGCGTCGGAGGGATCGGGCACGCGCCGGCGGATGAAATTGCGCAGCCGGGATCGTTGTTGCGCGATGATCTCGGAGATTTGACGATCTTGCTCGGTCATCCCCGTGATCCTCGACGTCTCATCCATCCCTTCCTGTAGACGAATGGCGGCCACAAATATTGTAGCGATTTGCATTGGCGAAACGGGGGCCGACGGGAGGGGCGCGCCGCAGGCCAGCCTCCATTTGGCTTATTTTGCTGCCGGCTTTGTGGCGATGATCGGCCGCATCCAATTATTTTGCGAATACGGCGGCTGCTTTGGATTTTCCGTTTTTCGATTTGGTTCTTTTTTGCCAGCCGCCAAGATCGAGGGCAACGGACATGCAGGCGTCGCGGAGGTCATCGGCGAGAGTGCGGTCAACGAGGGCGCGGGCAACAACCATGCCCCCGATGCACAACGACGCGATGCTCTGTGCCGTGGCCCGGCGGTGGTGGCCGTTCTGAATGAGGCTACGCTCCAGGACGCTGACCATGGAGCGGAAAACGGTCTCGAAGGCGGTTCTGGCGGACTTGCCGCTGCGCGCAACGTCGGTAGGCAACGCGACCATGGGGCAAGAATCTTCGACATTTTCAAAATGCTGGCGCGAGAGATAGGCGCGGACGACTTGCGGGCCGACGTCGCCGGACGAGAGGTCCACTTTCACGCCTTCCCAGCAGCTTTTCCAATTCGGGTCGGTGAAAAAGCAGTTGAGAACCTCGGCGTAAAGGTCGCTCTTGCTGTTGAAATAGCTGTAAAAACCGCCGTGAGTGAGGCCGGCGCCGGCCATGATCTGGTGGATGGAGACACTTTCAAAGCCATGGCGATTGAAAAGTTTGCGGGCGCTCTCGATGATGTTTTTCTTGACGGCCGGCCGATGGGCAACGGGGTAAGGCATAGGGGGCTCCTTGTAAAGTGAGGCGATGAAGTATGCCCCCAGGGGAGTTCCCTTTCCAGGAAAAGATTATCTTGAACATATTTTGGCGAGGTGTTGTGATGCATGACGGTCGCGCAAAAACTTGGGAGGAAAACATGATCGAGAGAAGAAATCTGATGCCGTTGGTGAATACGCCGACGCGGAGACAGTTAATTGCGGCGTTGGGCGTTGCGTTTGGAGGCATAGCGCTGGGGTCGACAGAAGTTCTGGCGAGAGCGGGGGACGAAATTTCTCATACTGCGGAGTCGATTCACCAGGAGCCGGTCTTCAAGGCGAGCCGAAAGCGTGTCTATGAAGCGCTGACGGACGCGAAACAGTTCGACAAGGTGATCCAACTGAGCGCAGCGGTGAAGTCCGGCATGGCGAAAGCGCCGAATCCGCCGGATATTAGCCGGGAAGCGGGCGGGGCTTTCGCCCTTTTCGGCGGATATATTTCAGGGCGCCAGATTGAACTAGTACCGAACGAGAGGATCGTACAGGCGTGGCGAGTAGGCTCATGGGACGTGGGCGTATATTCGATCGCGAAATTTGCGTTGGTGGATCAGGGATTAGAAACAAAGATCGTATTTGACCACGCGGGATTTCCCAAGGGCGACGGGGAGCATCTGGCGGAGGGATGGAAAATCAATTATTGGGAGCCGCTGGCGAAATTATTGGCGTAGGGGTTCGCAAACGAAGAAAAAGAAGATGGCGGCATAGAGCCGCCTCTACACGGGGACAAATTAGACGATACGGCGGGGCAAGAGCGGGTTGAGGTGCATGGTGAGATCGTAGACGGAGGCGCCGCAGGATTCGGAGACATCTTCAGGGCGCGAGCCCGGCTGCCAGTCAAAGAGGGTGGCGGTGTCGCCGATTTTGACGCGCCCTTCCTTGCCGATTTCCAGGATGCAATGGCTGGCGGAAACGGAGGCGATCACGGGATAGAGATCGCCATTGATGCGGACCTTTGCGCCTTTTTCTTTCGCTAGCGCAGCGTTGCGGGGCCAGCCGTCGGCATGGCCTACCGGTAGCGTGGCAACCCAAACATCATCCTTGGCCATGTAAGCGCGGTTATACCCGGCGCTGTCGCCTTTGCGCAATTTTTTCACGTAGATGACGCGCGCTTTCAAGCTGACCGCGGGGCGGAGATCCATGATCGCGGTGTGACGAAACTCGTTTTCGGAGTAAATGCCGTAAAGGGCCATGCCGGGGCGCACCATGTCGAGGAACGCTTCCGGATGCTGGAAAAGAGTGAAGCTGGAAGCGGCGTGCTTTTTTCCGAGGGCGATGCCGTCTTTTTCGAGAGCGGCACAGGTTTCATGAAAGCGGCGGAGCTGCTCTTTGTCGAAGTCGGGATCTTCTGTAAAGGTCATCATCGTGCCCTGAATCTGAGCGGACTTGCGTCCAGCAAGATCGCGGATGAGAGGTGCGGCTTGATGGTAAGGCACGCCGACGCGACCAATGCCTGTGTCCACGCAGACGTGGAGCGGAACAGGCTTTTGCGTTTTGGCGGCGATTTTGTCGAGTGCCGGGCCCATCGGCGTATAGACCATGGGCATGATGTTGCGGGCGACGGCCTCTTCGAGGTTTTGCTCGTCGAAGGGGCCGAGGAGAAGGATAGGCTTCCGAATGCCGGCGTCGCGGAGAGAGATGGCTTCGTGGAGCTTTACTACAGCAAAGCCGAAGATTTCGGGCTGCCATTCGAGGAGCTGGGCAACGTTTGTAACACCCATGCCGTAACCGTTGTTCTTGATTACGGCAAGGATCGGGCGAGAGGCGGCGCGGCGAGAAACCTCCTGGACGTTGTGGCGAAGATTTTCGCGATGGATTTCCACCCAGGGATCGAAGGAGGAATCGTTTGAAGCGCTCGATTCAGCTGCTGGCGCAGTGCCAGCGAGGGACGGAGATGCATCGAGGAGGACGGGGAGGGCTAGAGCAGCTTCGAGGAAAGAGCGCCGCGAAGGCTTCATCAGTGGCTACTTCTTAAAAAGGTTTTCGAAAGCCTGGCGGGCGTCGGTGTGGCGCGGAGGCCCTGCAGGAGGCGCGGAACCATTGGCATTTGGCTGCGTGTAGGAAGTGGGCGCGGTGTCTTTTTCAATGGTCATGCGAAATTCGTAGAACGTGCAAGCGTTCTTCGCGTCCTTGGGAGAAATGCGCTCCGCCACGGGCTGCGTGCATTCGAATTGCGCACCCGAATCAAAGAAGCGGCATTGCTTGCAGCAGTGCAATTCGAACTGACACTTGGGGCATGTACCGTTGGCATCGAATCCGGGCGTCAAGACGGCGCCGCAATTGGCGCACCGCGCACGCGTCACGGTGCCGACCATGCGCGGGGTGCGTGGGCCGAATTGATCGGCACCGCGCGGTCCGCCAGCAGGCGGCTTGCGATCGTGCGACTTGTCTTTCTTATCCTGCTTTTCCGCGTCTCGATACCCGCGGTGACCGTACTTTCGTTCCACAAACGCCTCCGTCCGCCAGTCTCGACGGACTGCCACAGCTATAACTCATGCTTTTGCGCTGACGCGCTTGCCAACTTGGCTTGTATCCAATCGGATTGTTACACTCGGCCGGACGGCGCACTCAATCCCTAGTAGTTGCTTGCAGAATGGCGAACGTCCAACGAGCAGGAGATGGGACCTCTATGTTTGTAGCGCTCTGGGAGTACGAAGTCAAGCCGGGCGATGAAGAAAGATTCGAGAAAGCCTATGGCCCGGATGGTGACTGGGTACGACTCTTCCGGAGCGACACCCACTACTATGAGACGCGGCTGGTGCGCGATTCGTTGCGTCGCGACGTGTATTTAACAATGGATTTCTGGGAGACGCGCCAGGCGTACGAGGAATTCATGGCAGGGCACCGACCGGATTATGAGGCGATTGACGCAAGGGGAGAAGAATTGACGGTGACAGAGAGGAGGATTGGCTGGTTCGAGATGGTCAGGGAGTGATCCGCGACAGGCGAAGAGCACAGAGTTTCCACTAACGCCACGTCGCTGCGTCGATGTTTTCGGAGTCCTCTTCAATAAGACGGTTGATGCGCGCGGTTTCCTTGCGCAAATGCTTCAGCTTCCCCATATGCTTGACCCAGTGTTTTTCGGAGATCTTGGCCTCCGCAGCAAGCTTATCCTTGACTGCTTCGGTCACAAACTCACGGAGTGGAATTCCGCGCTTGGCGGCCTTGGTCTTGGCTCGGCGAAAATGAGGTCCGGAATCTCCAAAGTAATCTTCATGAAGCCATGTTCCCACATCTATGGGATTGATGTTCCTGGTGTGGAAGAGGCCTACTCACATCGTATCCCCGTGTTTCGGGGCCCGCGCAACGCTAGGCTAGTGCCAGATTCAGATTCTCGATCGCTTCGTCGATCTCCGCCGTATTCTTGTAGCCGACTGTAACGCAATCGACACCGGCGTTCCTAAACGCGAATCTCATCGCCGCCTGCCGGTCCTCACGATTGAACGTACCCTCTCCCACAAGTTTCATGCTGACTACGCCCATTCCTTCTTTCCGTACCTGCTTGACGTGGGTAACCACTTCGCTCACGTTGCCCAGTCCGTCGGTGTTGTAATCCTCCGCGTCCATTCGGGTGCCCTGGTGATTCATGCGGATCATGGCAATGTCGAGCCACTTGTTTCCGGGGAATTGGCGCAACGCGGGAAGCCCATGGACCGACGCGCCGTGACTCACGATAGCCTTCCTCGACTGAGCCTCCAGGATTCCATCCTGCCACCGGCTCGAGTCGGCGGGCCATGTCGGGGTATGTTGCCAGTGCAGCAGCATGACGTCGAAGTATTCAGTATTCGCGAGTTTGCGGAGCTGGTCGAATTTCTCTTGCGGATTCACACCTTCCCGGGTGGTGATCTTCGACATAAGGCGATAGCTATCTCGTGAAATGCCTTTCAGGGCCACACCGAGCATCCTGTGCATGTCGCCGTACGACTCCGCAGTCTCAAAGAAGCGAACGCCTCTGTCGTAGGCGTAGCGTACCAGCCTCGTGAACCCGTCTTGCCCCAGGTCGCGCTGAAC
>Ga0210409_10007516_pt1 | contig 11218 bp, 10 predicted proteins | sample IncBWH17MmetaG_FD_161649 | JGI IMG/M metagenome (GOLD analysis project Ga0210409, IMG submission 161649) | Forest soil microbial communities from Barre Woods Harvard Forest LTER site, Petersham, Massachusetts, United States - Inc-BW-H-17-M | ecosystem: Environmental > Terrestrial > Soil >...
GAGAAGAAATCCGCGCACGCGCATATCCGCCGCGGCCCAAATGAAATCCGCGATGCGCTGGAAGCCGAACATCGAGTAGTAGATGAAAAAAGGAATGGTATTGATCCCGTGGGTCGCGTACGCAGAGCCCGCCGCAATGAACGACGCCATCGAGCCGGCTTCGGTAATGCCCTCTTCCAGGATTTGGCCGTCTTTCGCTTCCTTGTAATAGAGCAAGGTGTTGACATCGACGGGTTCATACTTCTGACCGACGCTCGAATAAATTCCCACCGTGCGGAACAGTGACTCCATGCCGAATGTGCGCGCTTCGTCGGGAACGATCGGCACAATCAGTTTGCCGATCTCCGCGTCTTTCAACATTTTCCGAAGCATGCCCACGAAGGCCATCGTGGTGGAAACTTCCCGGCCCTCGCTGCCTTCATGGAATTCCTTGAAGAGTTCGTCATGATCGGCAACCAGCGGTTTCGAACGGGTGCTGCGAGCCGGAACATAGCCACCAAGCGCTTCGCGCCGCGCGCGCAGGTACTGAATTTCGACGCTGTCCTCGGCCGGACGGTAGAAAGGCACTTCGATGCAATCTTCGTCGTTCAACGGAATGCCGAAGCGCGAGCGGAACTCTCTCAATTCGTCTTCATTCAACTTTTTCTGCTGGTGCGTGACATTCTTTCCTTCGCCCGCTTCTCCGAGGCCATAGCCCTTGATGGTGCGCGCGAGAATGACTGTGGGCGAACCCTTATGCTCGACGGCCGCTTTGTATGCTGCGTAAACCTTGCGCGGGTCATGCCCGCCGAGCCTCAGCCGGCGCAAGCTCTCATCCGACATAGGCTCGACAAGCTGCAGCAGCCGCGGGTCGCTGCCGAAGAAGTGCTCGCGAACGTACGCGCCAGAAGAAACCACCAGCTTCTGATATTCCCCATCGACCAGTTCGCCCATGCGCTTGACAAGCAGGCCTTCGGTGTCGCGTTCGAAGATTGGATCCCACTCGCTGCCCCACAAAACTTTGATGACGTTCCAGCGCGCACCACGGAACGCCGACTCCAGCTCCTGAATAATCTGTCCATTGCCGCGGACTGGCCCATCGAGCCTCTGCAGATTGCAATTCACGACAAAAATCAGGTTGTCCAGCTTCTCGCGCGAAGCCAGAGTAATCGCTCCGAGCGATTCCGGCTCGTCGGTCTCACCATCGCCGAGGAACGCCCACACCTTGGCGTCCGTGACGGGCTTCATCCCGCGATCCTCGAGGTAGCGATTGAACCGCGCCTGATAAATCGCCATCAGTGGGCTGAGCCCCATGGAAACAGTTGGGAACTCCCAGAAGTCCGGCATCAGCCATGGATGCGGATAGGAAGAGAGTCCGCCGCCTGGCTTTAGCTCGCGCCGGAAGTTTTCCAACTTTTGCGCGCTGAGGCGCCCTTCCAGGAATGCACGGGCATACATTCCGGGCGAAGCATGCCCTTGGAAATAGACAGTGTCGCCTTCGAACTCTTCGCTGCGCGCGCGGAAAAAGTGATTGAAGCCCACCTCGTAAAGCGTCGCCGCCGAAGCGTACGTCGAAATGTGCCCGCCGATGTTGTGCTCCACTCGATTCGCGCGCACCACCATGGCCAGCGCGTTCCACCGGATCAGGCTCTTGATGCGTCGCTCGAGTTCCTGATCCCCGGGAAAGAGCGGCTCGAGACGAACTGGGATGGTGTTCGCGTAAGGAGTATTCGCGCTGAAGGGCAGGTCAATCCCGTTGACCGTGGCGTGCGCCCGGAGCCGCTCCAGAATCTCCGCGGCCACTTCCGGCCCGCTGGACTCCAGCACGGAGTCGAGCGATTCGAGCCATTCCTGAATCTCTAAGTCTTCCATGCCATGCGGCTGGGTCGATATTTCGTTATCCATAACTTCGGTCGGTTCCTTTTCTCGATTTTCCGCGTCATCGCGCGGCGCGCGCGCCGGATTTGTGCGCCCTTTTGACACCATAGAATACACCCCGCCGCAATTCTCTGCACGAATGGGGAACGGCTTTTTTCATAAATGTTGAGGAAGGCTGAAATCGCCTGACAGTCAGCCCGCCTTCATAGAGAACGCCCGCCGTCGACAACCAAAACCTGCCCGGTAACGAATTCCGAACGCACGAGGAATAGGACGGTGTCCACAATGTCCGAAGGTCTGCCGGACCGCTTGAGCGGCGCGCGCTTGATGTAGTCTTCTTCCCACTCCGGCGGATCTCCCGGCATGGTGATGGTGCCCGGAGCAATGGCGTTCACCCGCACTTCCGGGGCAAGCTCCTTGGCCAGCACGCGCGTCAGCATAATGACGCCCGCTTTGGAGATGCAGTGGGGAACGTATCCCGGCCAGCCGAGAATTCCGCCGACATCCGCAAAATTGATGATGGTTCCGCGCGTTCGTCGCAGAAGCGGTCCAGCCGCCTGCGCACAAAAAAACGGCGCCTTCAAATTTGTGTCGAGCGAAGCATCCCAGACTTGCTCCGTCGTCGAGACAATGCTCGCCGGCAAAAAATTGGCCGCGCTGTTCACCAGAATGTCCAGCCGCCCAAACTGCTTCCCTGTTTCATCGAACAGGCGTTTGATGTCGGATACGCTGGAAAGATCCGCCGCAATGGCCACGGCACGCCGGCCCAGCTTTTCAATTTCTGTAATCGCGCTCGCGGCCTCCGCTCCAGAAGAACGGTGGTGAATCACCACGTCCGCTCCTTCTTCGGCCAAGCGCACAGCCACGGCTCTTCCGAGCCGTTTGGCGGAGCCGGTGACCACGGCCACACGTCCATTGAGCGAAGCTTCCATGGAGTTAAAAAAGGTAACACATTCGCCGCAGTTGTAGAGTGACTGGAGGCTTACTTCGCTTCGAAAAACAGGCTTGAGGTTGTTCGATCGAAGAAAACCGAGCGAAACAGAGAGACAGGCAGGAGGCCGTCCTCGCCGGGAGGAGGTGGTGCCGCCTTCGCACCGAACACCACGACCGGGAAATTGCTAAATCTTGCAAGGCCTACTTCGAAGTTTTCGTTTCGAAGCGTTGCGGCAGAACTCTGTGGAGAAGTCGTGGTGATACGAATGGTCGCAGTGTTTCCTCTTTTCGTCCCGGAAATCTTCTCCCCAAATACGATGACTTGCGAGACTCCTGAGTCCAGCTCCAGTTTCCAGACCCCGCCAATCGCCGCCTCCGCAAATACCGGCACCACAATTCTATCCTGCGCGACTTGCACTGCCACGCGTTTGCTCTTGGAAAAGTGCGGAAGGGGTTCATCGATGAAAAGATCCAATCGCTTGCTGTTGTTGTCGATTCGAAACGAAAACTCACGGAGCGCGTTTAGTCCGAGGATGCCTTGAATGTTCCCGTCCAGGCGATGCAGGGCCGGCAAAGCCTGACTCAGCATTTCGACATGGGGGATGTCCGCTTTGCCGATGGAGACCAAATCCACGATATAGCGCGGCAGCGGTGCCGATCCCGTCAGAGTAGAGAGCGCGATGCGGTCAACGGGATGCAATTGCAGGCTCGCCGCGAGCTCGGGCTCGATCTGGCTGGTGTTTGTCCCGGTATCCAACACAAAATCGTACGGACCGCGGCCATTGACACCCATGCTTACAATGAGGATGTTACCGTTCAAAATGCGCAGCGGAACGCTGGTGCTGGCGCTCGCCGGCGCCAAACCAAATGGGCATAAGTGGAGTCCAATACAAGTGAAAATGGCTAACATGCAAAATCTTGCAAACCGGGACATCGGAGCCCTTCCTGTCGTAACGCGACAGGAAGGAGGCTAGACGCAGCCGCCTGGCGTGGTCTTGATCCAACCATGATTTTGTGGCGAGAATTTGTGATGGAAATGTGATGGAACCGCAAGCGCTTATTTTTGAGTTCGATGACGTTCACGTGGATGCCGCTAATGCCCTTCTCACCAAGAATGGGAAGCGCGTGTCGCTAGAGCCGAAAGCATTCCGACTGCTGGTCTTTCTATTAGAACGGCCGGGCCGCCTCGTCGAGAAGGAAGAGCTTCTCGCGGGCATCTGGGGCGACGCCTTTGTCACGGAAAACGCTCTGACTCGCGCTATTGCGCTGTTGCGAAGAGTATTGGGCGATTCCAAGGGCGAACCGAAATACATTGAGACCGTGCCGACCCGGGGTTACCGCTTCATTGCACCTGTTTCTGAACTCGGCGCGAATGCGCATGAGCGGCGCACTGAACCGGAATCCGGCGGCGCGGCTGCCCTTCGCGCGGATTCCTCTGCGTCTCAGTTGCGCAACTCGCCGATGTCCGCCCGTTGGGCCTGGGCCTCTCTTTTTCTCGTGCCTCTCTTCATCACCATCGCCCTTCTCCGCCCCAGTTTGCTTGCGCGAAGATCCGAACCGATCCAAGAGTATCGCCCGCTGCAAGTTACGAATTCCACCGGGCTCGACATCTATCCCACGTTTTCGCACGACGGAAACACCATCGCTTACTCCTCGGATCAATCCGGATCGTTCGAGATTTATTTGAAGCAGTTGACTCGCGGCGGAAGCATCGTGCAGCTCACAAACGACGGCGCCCAGAATCTGCAACCCGCCTGGTCGCCCGACGGAACCACCATCGCTTACTATTCCCAATCGAAAGGTGGAATCTGGCTGGTTCCTTCGCTCGGTGGCACCGCGCGGCAAATGGTTGGATTCGGCTCCAGCCCGGCCTGGTCTCCGGATGGGACGCAAATCGTTTTTCAATCCTCGGGGATTCGAGACTTGAGCGCCTCTGCCAGCATCGCCATTTTCAACTCCACGCTCTGGACAGTCTCCGTTAAAGATGGCTCAACGCATCAGCTTACTCGTATCGACGCACCCGCTGGAGCGCACAATTCCCCCGCGTGGTCGCCTGACGGCAAAACCATCGCCTTCGTCACCGATGGCTTCATGGTGTCGCCCGCGCTATGGACCATCTCACTGGACACCGGCAGTCTCGCGCGCATTGGTGCCGCCTGGGGACTTTTCAATCCGGTCTACGCACCCGATGGCCAGCATATTTTTCTTTCCGCTCAGTTCTCTTTGTGGGAAGTCAATCTGCGCGATCGGGACGAGCACAACGAATTCTTACGCAAGAAGATTTTCGATTCACTTCCCGAGATTAACCGCTACCTCGCCATTTCTCCCGACGGCCATCGCCTTGCTTTCACTCGTGCTCGCACCATGAGCAACCTCTACGCTATCCCCATGTCCGGGGACCATCCGTCCGGTCGTCCCGTCTCACTCACCCACGATACGCGAATGCGCAAAACCAATCCCTCAATATCCCCCGACGGCCGCCGCATCCTTTTTGATGTCGGGAGTCTCGATCGTAACGGAGGGATCTGGGTCCTCGATTCGAACGGAAAAACTTCCAATGCCGTTACCGTGCCATGCGGCCAGCCCACCTGGCTTCAGAACGGCGAGGACTTTTATTGCTCCAGCGATTGCGACCTGCAGGGCCCCGCTTGCTCGGGCGACCGTTGCAGGGCCACGGATGTTTGGAAAGTGCACATCTCCACGGGAATGCGTGAGCGCGTTCAGCGCGTCGATCAGGACAGCGCCTTTTTCCATTACAGCCGTGATGCCAGACAAGCGGCTTTCTTGTCTCAAAAAAATGGCCCACCCAATGTGTGGACGGTTTCTCTCGCTGGCGGACCTCCGCGGCAAGTAACTTTTGACAAAGAAGCCATGGGCTTTCCTGCATGGTCGCCGGACGGACAGCTCCTTGCCGTCGAGGCACAACGCGGCGACAACTCTCAAATCTTCGTGGCAAAGCCCGGCCAGCCTCCCGTACAACTTACGCATGCGCCCGGCCAAAACTGGCCCTTCAGTTGGTCTCCCAATGGCGACAAAATCGCCTTCGCCGCGAGCCGCGACGGGGTCTGGAACGTCCGTTGGATTTCACGGACCACTGGCGCCGAACTGCAGCTTACGTCCTACACCGGCGCCAACCATTATGTCCGCTATCCTGCCTGGTCACCCGACGGCAAAGCCATCGTCTACGAATACGCGGAAACCACTGGCAACATCTGGATGCTCGAAAACAAGTCGATACCTGAAAACAAGTAACATTTCTTTCCGGGCTGGTAAGATGACTCCTCTACCGGAGGCCGGATGAACCTCGATCTACTGGCAATCGCCGCACACCCCGACGACGTCGAGCTGACCTGCGGCGGCACGCTCCTCAAGATGGCCCAGCAGGGCTACAAAACCGGCATCCTTGATCTGACCGCTGGCGAAATGGGTACCCGCGGCACCCCCGAAACACGGGCGAAGGAGGCCGCCAAAGCCGCGAAACTCCTTCGCGTCAAGTGGCGCGGCACCCTCGGCGTCCCTGACTCCGACGTCCAACCTACGCGCCAGCACAAGCTTCACCTCGCTGCCGTGATTCGCCAGCTTCGCCCCAGGACCGTTGTCCTTCCCTACTGGGAAGCGCGCCACCCCGACCATTACCACGCCTCTACCCTCGGCTACGAAGGCTGTTTTCTCGCAGGTCTGAAGCAGTTGCCCCTGGAAGGCGAGCCCTTCCGCCCTTTCAAGATTCTATATTCCATTTCGTACGCCGACGTCCGCCCCACCTTCGTCGTGGACATCAGCGCGCAATACCGGCAGCGCCATCGGGCCATCCTCGCCTACGGCACGCAATTCGGCCCCAAGTCCGGCTCGACCAAATCCAAAGTTTTCCTGGCCATTGACCGACTGGAAGGCCAAATGAACCAGCTCGCCCGACATTACGGAGAAATGATCGGAGTGCAGTACGGCGAGCCCTTTCTGCAAAAGGAATTGATGAAGGTGGATGACGTGGTGAAGCTGGAGGTCCGTTCGATCTGACGGCTAGAACTTCTCGTCTTCTTGCGCGGGAGAAAATCCTGGGATGGTCTGTCCGTTGCCATCCCGCTCAACGCGCACCCGGATTTGCCCCTCACCCTCGGAACCTGATTTTCGCAGGATTACCATGGTATTCATCGCTTCAGAATACAGGCGGGTTACCAGATAAATGTCCTTGGTTCCGTCCTTCTTCCACAGCTGGCCGACTTGAAGCTTCGAAACGCTCATAAGCCTGTCCTTGACTCTAGAGTGCCCCACCAAGAGTGTCAACTCCCTCCAATCGGAGGGGTACAACCCCGCCATCCTGGGCAATCGCATTCCACCACCTCTGTGCCTGCATTCAACGGCTTGGATCACCGCCCCGAACAATGTCATTTCTCCGGGCAATAGATAACCTTCTCTGCCCGTTTAACATCGTAATCACTGAAGGATGATTGCGCCCCATCTGGCCATTTGAGGGTGTATAATCATGGATGGGCGGAGGTATATTATATGCAAAGTATCTTGCGGCAAGCCTTGAAACTGGCGCTGGCAAGCGCCCTTATAGCAGCTCCAGTTTTCTCCGCACAACAGAGCCAGGATCCGCCGCCTCCGGCCCAGGATCCGTCGAAGACTCCGCCGCCTGCGACGCAGCCGCAGCAGACCCAGCAGCAGAAGGACACCTCGTCCCAGCCTGTTCAGCAGCAGGAGACGGTGAATCCCAAGAATTCCAAGGAAGACGTCGAGGCCATCGGGAACCGCAATGTCGGAAAGGGTGTGAACCTTTTTTCGCTTGAGCGGGAGATTGGACTCGGCAAACAACTGGCGCAGGAAGTGGAGCGCTCTTCCAAGCTGATTGATGACCCCGTGGTTACCGAATACGTCAACCGCGTCGGCCAGAATCTGGTGCGCAACTCCGATGCGCGCGTTCCCTTCACCATCAAGGTGATCGATTCAGACGAAGTGAACGCATTTGCCCTCCCTGGCGGATTCTTCTATGTGAACAGCGGGCTGATTCTCCGGGCGCAGGAAGAGTCTGAACTTGCCGGGGTTATGGCTCACGAAATCTCCCACGTCACGGCGCGCCACGGCACCAAGAACGCCACAAAGGGCGAGCTGATGCAATTGGCCACCATTCCCCTGATGATTTTGGGGCCGGCTGGCTGGGCTGGTTACGGCATCTATCAGGGGCTCAACCTGGCCATCCCCATCACCTTTTTGAAGTTTAGCCGCGACGCCGAGCGCGAAGCGGATTTCCTCGGCCTCCAGTACATGTATAAGACCGGGTACGATCCCAATGCTTATGTCACCTTCTTCGAGCGCATCCAGGCCGACGAGAAGCGCCGTCCCGGCACAATCCCCAAGGTATTCTCAACGCATCCGCCAACGCCGGAGCGCATTGAAGCCGCGCAGAAAGAAATCGCTCGCATCCTCCCGGCGAGGCAGGAATACATCGTCACCACCTCCGAGTTTGACACGGTAAAGGCGCGCCTCCGCAACATCATGTTCTCGCGCAAAGCCTCGGACAATCAGCCCGGCAAACCCACGCTGCGCACCAAGACCGAGCAATCCAAGAAGCAGCCCACTGGCAACGATCCCAACAGCACCGACGACGACCGTCCAACTTTGAAGCGTCGCCCCGACTCGCAACCCTGATTCCTATGGTTTTGATTCTGTGGAGGCCGGGCTTAAGCCCGGCCTTTCTTTTTCAGGTCTTGAAGCGGCGACTTTACGTCGCCATCTTCGTCTTTAGGACATGCGCGACGTAGTCTTACCCATGAAGTCGAATTCAACTCTCAAACGGGCGCTCGTAATTCTTGCCCTTGCCTTAGCTTGTCCCGGGACAGTAGTCCGAGCCCAGTCCACTCCGCAATTCAAACCCTCCCATTCCGACGAAGACTTAAATGCTATCGGCCACCGAAACGTCGGCAAGTGCGTCAATCTCTTTTCTCTGGATCGCGAGAAAAAACTTGGCGAACAACTCAGCAACGAAGTTGAGCGAGCATCGAAACTCCTCAACGATCCCGTCATCACTGAGTACCTGAATCGTGTTGTTCAAAAAATCGCCGCCAATTCCGACGCCCGCGTGCCCGTTTCCGTCCGCGCGATCGACTCCGACGTGGTCAACGGCTTCATCCTGCCGGGCGGCTTCCAGTACATCAACACAGGTCTGATTCTGCAGACCGAAAACGAGGGCGAGCTCGCCGGCGTTCTAGCCCACGGAGTCGCGCATACCGCCCTGCGCTCCTCGACCAAAGAGGCCACCAAAGTCGAATTGATGCAGCTCGCCACAATTCCTTTAACGATTCTTGGTCCCGCAGGGTGGGGAGGCTACGGAATCTACCAAGGGCTCAACCTCTCGATCCCAATCACATATCTCAAGTTCCGGCGCGATGCACAGCGCGCCGCCGACTTTTACGCTCTCCAATACCTGTATAAGTCCGGCTACGACCCTGAATGCCTAGTGCGCCTCCTCGAACGCGGCCCTTCCCAGACGCCCGCCGCCACCAAGATTCCCGAAACATTCAGCGAGTTCCCTCCGCTGTCCGAGCGCCTCGCCCCCATGAAAAAAGAAATCGCCAAACTCCTCCCGCCTCAGGACTCTGCCATTGTCAACACTGCCGAGTTCCAACAAATCCGAGACCGTCTCCGCTCCCTAAAATCAAATGAAACCGTCGGCCCGCCCGCTCTCCCAGGAAAGCCCACGCTGCGGAAACGTACCGATAACCGTTCTCCTGAATTGCCACCGCTGATGCGCGATTGTAATTAAAAAAGGCAATCCATGCCTCGGAATTCTCCGATGAAGAACAGAAATGGTATGCTCCCCTAGAATCACTTCGCTCCTCCAAGGGAGATGCCATGATTCAACGGTGGCTCCTCGTTCTCGTCGTTCTATTACTTGCGCCCCTTCCAGCCGCGTCGCAGTGCCCGTCTGGCCCCGAAGATATCCATGCCGACACGATCTGTGGTCTAAGGATCGGCATGAAGCCCGACCAGGTTCTGGCCACCATGAAGCGTGCTCCCGACGAAGGTCAGGAAGTGGACGGCGACATAGTTTCGTTATGGAAGCTGCCCAAAGGCAACATCCTGGTCGTGCGTTTTCGTAAGAAGCAGTTTGTGAGCGCGCTTTCGCTCGAGTTACATCCGGAGCTCATGGCCAGGGATTTGGAACTGCCCTCCGCCTTCGAGGAAGAGTATGTCAGCGGTATACCCGAACGTACCTATGATCCCAAGCGTAAGTTCGAATACCGCCGCAACGATACACAAAACGCCGACAACGTCATCTGGTTCCGCCAAATAAAGGATCCCGCAGGCTACACCTACGAAGTGGGTTTTCAATCCGCTTCCCGCCTGAAGGTTGGAGAGCGGTTTTACAAGAATGTGGTGGCTTCCAAATTCATCACCGTGCGAAAGGCCTATCTCGATAAGCTGGACCAATCCATGTCGCCCTCGCGGACCAGCTCTCCCGGTGCAATACCCGCTCCACCTACCAATTAGGGCGGAACTTATTCTTGAGGCTAGAATCTGACAAGAAACGAAAAGGAAGAGTGTGCGGAAACTGTCAACGGAAGACTTCCGCTTCAGGATCGCCGGTGTTCGCGGTCATCCGGCGCAGCAGCGACGCCCATCCGCCGCAACTCATCGCCATAATACTTCTTGAAGAGCACGTCCCACTCTTCGCTGCCTTCGAGGATTTCCTTCTTTTGCGAGCCAATCTTTTTGCGGACTTCCAGCTCCACTTTCTCTTCTTCTTTGAGAGTCGCGGTCAGGATCAGCACCACTTGCTGCCGGATGGTGTCCCGGTCATCCACGAATTCCACGTCCTCGCTGGCCACCAGCACTTCGGTGATCTGATGGGACATTCTCACAATCTTTTCCCGGCTAATTCTCATCCATCCTCTTCCCAGTCATTCTCAGAGAGTTCCGATGCCGTATCGCGTCGCAACAATTTTCCGGGCTCTTACCTGGAGGTTCTATCGCAAGATCAACTTGCGTTCGCGCGCCAGTTGCTGTTTGGCTTTTTTGTACATCTCCTGGTAAGAAACGCCCGTACGCCGCATCTCATCCTGGTGTTCGACCAGAATGTTGCGTACTTCCTCGTTCAGCCGGTCCTCGACGGTCAGCTCTTCCGTCATGCGCAGCCGAACGCGGTTGGTGAGCCCGGCGGAATCTTTCACCTCGATGTGCCCACCTTCCACCAGCTGTTTCACGACTTCTTTGGCCATGTGCGCCACGTAATCCCGGACAATCAGCATCTCTGTGCGCTTCCTTTGCGTGTGAACAAGAAAACGAGTTTACTGGCAGCGCGAAGAAAGTGCAAGGAACCCCGCCGAAGCTCAAGAAAAACGCACGTCTTTTCCCGCGCGTTGATTCTTCGCGCCGCTTCCTGTACGATGAACAAAGAATTGGTTGGGCGCTTAGCTCAGCGGTTAGAGCG
>Ga0210409_10007517_pt1 | contig 11218 bp, 10 predicted proteins | sample IncBWH17MmetaG_FD_161649 | JGI IMG/M metagenome (GOLD analysis project Ga0210409, IMG submission 161649) | Forest soil microbial communities from Barre Woods Harvard Forest LTER site, Petersham, Massachusetts, United States - Inc-BW-H-17-M | ecosystem: Environmental > Terrestrial > Soil >...
GGCGTCGATCGTCTTGTGTTTCGGGATCGGGTTGTTGATCCCAAGGATCTCGCCGGGACCAGGGGCGCAGGGGGGATCGGGGCGTCCTGTGGCCGCGATCACCGATACTTATACCGATCCGCAGCAGGCATTGGCCGAGGTCAAGCGGGCTTTGCTGGTGGCGTCGGTGCGAATGAATAAAGGAACAAATATTACGCAAAAAAATATAACACGTCTTCACGACAGCTGGCGGGTTGCAATCGGCGATTAGCCGGCGGTGAGGCAAAACAAACGACTATGAATCAAATCAAATTCCGTACGTGGGCGCTGATGCTATCCTTAGTCCTGGTGGGCAAGGCAGGTTTTGCCCAGGACGATGCGATCGGTAAATATTTCGGGAAATATATTGACGACGAGCGTTTCACAGTGGTCTCGATCAGTCCAAAGATGTTCCAGCTCATGTCTAAGATCAACTGGGATACCGCTTCGCCCGAACTGAAGCAGACAGTCAGCAAACTGCAAAGCCTTCGCATCCTGAACACCTCCACCACGCCGATGGTATTTTACAAAGAAGCGTTGGCGACGATCGATCGGAAGGAATATGAGGAGCTGATGACGGTCCGCAGTAAGGATGACGATGTCCATTTCATGATCAAGGCGAACGGGAATATTATCCGGGAGCTGCTGATGATCTCGGTCAGCGAGGATGGTTTCACCCTGCTAAGCTTTGTGGGGGATATTGACCTCAACAAGCTTTCAAAGCTGTCTTCCGACATGGGGATAAAAGGAATGGAGAATTTGAAAAATGCAAAACGAAAATGATCAATATGAAAAAGATTATTCCGCCATTAATGGCCTTGTTTATCACGGTTGCCTGTCATGCGCAGGAAAGTCATCTTGACCAGTTCTATCAGAAATTCGATGCCGGCGGCGCGGAGACAGCCAAAGGATCGATCAACATGGCCCTGATGCTGAATTTCAGCTCTTCGGATACGGGCGACAGTTGGACCAAAAGAATAACGATGTGCCGGTTCCTGACTATCGATCCGGAGAAGACGGCGAAGGCAGGTCAGGAGTGGGCCGAGTTGAAGCAGTCGCTGAAGGACGATCAATTTGAGGAATGGATGTCGGTCCGGAAGGGGAAGAGCAATTTTAAGGTGATGTCGAAAAACAGGAAGGACGGGCAGGAAGATGTGGTCTGTGTGGCTGTAGATGAGCATGGAGAAGGCGTTTTCTTACAGCTTCGGGGTAGGTTCACAGCAGCCGACAAAGCCCGTATCCAGGCGGCGATGCAGGATCGGGAGGGTTGATAATAATCAAAAACTGAGGTCGTTAAGGGTTTATGCTTACTGTTTATCCTGATCGGTAAATTGCAATTGGCTTATCTTGTTAGGTTATGATCAGGATTCTACTGGCTGATGATTTCACGATCATCAGGAAAGGCGTCAGACAGATCTTAACACAGGCTTATCCAACAGCCCAGATCGAAGAGGTCGGGGAAGGGGAGGAGTGGACCGAAAAACTGAGGGACCGGCGGTGGGATATGATCATATCCGTCCTACCTAAATCCGACGAAGGCGGGTATAGTGTGTTGCAGCGGATCAGGGAGGATTTTCCGGCGTTGCCGGTCCTGATATTGAGCCTGGGCAAGGATGCGGCGCCGGAGGAGCTTTTATGGGCAGTCAGGCAGATCCTGGCCGGCAAAAAATATATAGGCGTACCCAGAGATAATTGATTGACCGGCCTTATATTTAGGCATGGATGCAGCTAACAATTCCCGCAGAAAATTCTTAAAAAAGGCGTTGATCGCAGGCACCGGATGGTATATTGTTCCACGTCATGTATTAGGGGGGCCGGGTTATACGCCGCCGAGTGACAAACTCGTCATCGGCTCGATCGGTATCGGCGGAAAAGGAGAGGTAGATGTCAATTACCTATATGGTACGGGTAAGGCCGAGATCGCCGTCCTTTGTGACGTTGACGACCGGCGGGCGGCAAATATCCGGAGCAAATTCGGATCGGCGCGATATTACAAGGACTACCGTCAGATGCTCGACAAGGAGCATAAGCATCTGGATGCCATTTCCATTTCGACGCCCGATCATATGCATGCGATTATTGGGATAGCCTGTATGCAGCTTGGCAAGCACGTCTATATTCAAAAGCCATTGACCCATGATATTTACGAAGCCCGGATGCTGACCGAGGCGGCGGCCCGTTATAAGGTAGTTAGCCAAATGGGCAACCAGGGCGCATCCGGTGACGGGGTCAGGCAACTGGTCGACTGGTACCGCGCAGGAGTGATCGGGGAAGTAGCGGAGGTGTATTGTTTCACCAACCGGCCGATTTGGCCGCAGGGAATTGCCTGGCCGGACAAGAAGGCGATGGTGCCTGCGGAACTGGATTGGGATCTATGGCTGGGTACGGCGCCATACAGGGACTACGTGGATAACCTTGTGCCGTTCAATTGGCGTGGCTGGTGGGATTATGGTACCGGCGCTTTAGGTGATATGGGCTGTCATATCATCGCGCCGGCATTCCAGGTGCTGGAGTTGGGCTATCCGACGGAGGCGGAATGTAGTGTGGGCGGGGTTTGGACCGGCGAATTCCAGGCCGGCTACTTCCCGGACAGTTGCCCGCCTTCTTCGCACATCACTTTAAAGTTCAAGGGTGCGGCCGGTAAGCCGGATGTCAAGCTACACTGGATGGACGGGGGGATACAGCCGGAAAGGCCGGATGAGTTGGGGCCGACGGAGGTCTTCGGAGATGGCGATAACGCGACATATTTTATCGGCTCCAAGGGCAAAATGATGTGTGCGACCTACGGGATGAATCCTCAATTGCTGCCTACCTCAAAAACGGCACAAACGATTGTACCGCAGACGATTGCCCGGGTGCCTGGCGCCGATATCACCGGTCATTACAGTTCCTGGATCGAGGCCTGCCAGGCGGGGTATGGCAGTGAAAAGGAGAAAAACCTAAGCTCCAATTTCAAGATAGCCGGACCATTGACGGAGACGGTGCTGATGGGGAACCTGGCGATCAGGAGCAATCAAATCCGGCGGCCTCATGCTGATGGGAAGGGATTTGACTTTCCCGGACGGCATATCAAGCTGTTATGGGACGGACCGAATATGAAAATCACCAATTTCGACGATGCCAATCAATTTGTCCGGCGGACCTACCGAAATGGGTGGAGTTTGGGGGTTTGATAAGTCGTTGTCTTACATTCTGATAAAAATTTGATGTCCTATCGCGTTAAATAAATGCCCTTCTTTGAACAATAAAACGGGTAGTTTGGGCTTTAATAGATAGTAATAATCCGATATCCCCCATAGGAAAATCAGTAAAAAAACCCAATTAGTATGAAACCCAAACCTTACACAACCGCTAGACTGCACGGTTATTCCTTTCTAAAGAGTGACGGCTAGGCAGGGCATTGACCATTCTATTTGTCTGTGCAACCCTGTTCTATCGGCCCAGTCACCGCTCGCACGGTAGCGGATCTTCGCTTATAGTTTAATGTTGGTTTGCCGGCACATGGAATTGGCCATGTTGTGGTTGTGTGTGGTGCAATTTCCGTAAACTATGGTGCCACATCTCGAAAATAGAACTCTTTTTACCTGCAGGCTGCGGCGGTACGGTCGTTGGCTGTTATCGTTGATGCTGCTGGTGACGGGTTATGTGGGGTATGGCCAGAGCAGCCCGCCCCCGTATACGCTGCAGATTACCGTAACGACCAACAATTCAGTTGATGACGGGACGGCGCTTGACGTCGTATTGGTCACCGTTTTGGATGCCAGCAATAACCCCGTCTCCGGAGTAGACGTGGCGTTCTCCATCAACGGCGGTTCCAGCACGACGGTCAATGTTACCAATGCGGCGGGCCAGGTGACATTTGCGCAGGGGAACACCAACACGAGCGCGCTGACTGTCGATATCAATGCAAAATATTTGGGAATAACGGTTGCTTCCGGCAACTGTGTTTTCCTCTATGTACAGGGACCGCCGTCATTGAACCCCCCGCCCGGCTCACCAAATCCATCTTATTTTGTTGTTACCGGCAATGACGCGGCTGCTAATGGCACGGATACGAACGGCATCCAGGTACATGTCGCTGACGCACAAGGCGTCAATTATCCCGTTGGCACGCCGGTCACGTTCACGATCACCAGTGCAACTCCCGCTTCAGGGAGCATGATCTTTTATATGGGTCCCTACACCCTGACCTATCACGCCACGCTTGGTCAGGGCGGAATGGTGGATCTCCCGCTCTACGATGTGGTGGCCGGGAATGTTACGATAACCTGCACGGTGTTCTATAACGGCACACCCTATTCGTTCCCCAACCCGGTAACGGTCACTTTTGTCACCACAACTCCGGATCCGGTGGCATCTTCCTATACAACGATCATTCCCAGCGCGCCGGATGACGGTGTAGACACGGCCGTCGTACAGGTACATTTGGTGGCTCCGGGCGGCGGGCCAATAGCAGGGAGCACGATGGTCTATTTTACGGTCACCAGTTCGGGGCCGGCCTCCAGCAATGCGATGCTGAACCTCACGACTACGAGCACCTTCTCCGAACCGATCGGGAATTTCATCGCCGATGGCAATACGATCGACCTGCCGATCACCGACTTGCAGGCCGGCAGCGTCACCATCACGGCCAGCGTCATGGTTGGAGGCGTCCTCACGCCGATCAATGGAAGTCCGCAGACGGTGACTTTCACTTCGGGGCCGCCGGCGATCAATCAAACGAATAATCCAAGCTATTTCATCACGGTTACTAATAATCAGGCCGCGGACGGCGTCTCGCAGGACGTGGTGAAAGTCTTTTTAGCCGATGCCGGCGGCAGCGGGGTGGCGAACTGGCCGGTAACGTTTACGATCACCAGCAACAATCCCGCGTCGACAAGTGCATTATTCGATCCGCCGCCGAGCGGGACACCCACTTCGACGACAGTTACGGTCAATACTACCCTGAATACGGATCCTTCGGGGCCTGGCTATATTACGCTGCCGCTCACGGATCTGCAAGTGGGAAGTGTGACGATCACGGCAACTTTTGTAGTGGCCGGCGTGACCTATACGATCCCGGTTAATCAGACGGTGAATTTCGTCACCGGACCGCCGGTAATATCGAATCCCGGCAATCCCGGGCCTTTCGGCGGTGGTGGCGGCGGGTCATCGGGAACGGGTCCTTCCAATCCTTCGAATCCAGGGGGTCCCGGTCAGGGCTACACGTATCTGGCTATGACCTATAACGATGTTCCGGCAGATGGGGTTTCGGTTGATACGGCTACGGCGTATGTCACCGATGCAGAAGGTCATCCGGTTTCAGGCGTAATGGTTGTCTTTACTCTCCATGCCGGCGGTCCGGCGAATGGCGGCGCGCTATTCGAGCCGCAGGCGGAGATCCAGGATACCGTATATACAAATGCGAATGGTTTTGCGGCGATGGCGATTTCCGATACGATCCCGGGGGATGCCTGGGTAGACGCCTCCATCATGGTGGGCGGGACCCTCACGGTCATCAATGGCAGTTCGGCGTTTGCGCAATTCACGCAGGCGCCTGACGTCAACAACCCGAATACGCAGCTGATCGTCGTAGTATATGAGGCGATGGCCGACGGCCAGAGTAGTACGGTGGTGAAGGCACATGTGGTTGACGGCGCCGGCAACCCGGTAGTGGGTGCGAGCGTGACGTTTGCGATCGATAGCGGTTCGGCGCAGTTCGTCGGCACACAGCCGGTACTGACGGACGTCAATGGAGATGCGATCATCAGTCTGACGAGTACGACGGTGGGATATACCCTCATAACAGCCAAGGTAGGCACCAAGTCTATCATCAATGGCAGTCCGGCGCGGGTATACTTTGCAGGGATCAATATTTATGTCCCGAGGGCATTCAGTCCGAACAATGACGGTACCAATGACCTGTTGAAACCGATCCTGGTCGGCATCCAGACGTTCCACTTTTTCACGGTGTATAACCGATGGGGGAACATCATCTTTACGACGACCGATCCGAACCAGGGCTGGGATGGAACATTCAAAGGGGTGCCGCAGCCCGTGGAGACGTATTTGTGGGTTGCCGAGGGAATTGACATTAACGGTAAAAAAGTAGTAGCAAAAGGCATGACTTCGCTGGTCCGGTAACCGGATCGGCGAAAGCTGAGAAATATAAATTTTAAAATCCAATGTCCCGATGAGGAAGTTTTATTCAATACCGATTCTCTTGCTGGTCACGGGCCTTGCCCGCGGACAGGAGGTCAATTTCTCACGGGTACAGGATTTGACCAGGTGGTATAACCAGTCCCTTAAGACCGACAAGCAGGATAACCTGGTATTGGATTATCGAAATGTTTCATATGGCGGGCAGATCGCCTACAACAGTGTTGCGGCGATGTTCGATATGCCTTTATTATCCAAGGACGGCAGGAACAAGCCCAATTCCGGGTACTTCAGCATGAGTCTGGGGGCGGCCTCTGACAAGTCCAACGGAGGTATTCTAAACAATACGCTTGGACTGCTGGGCATCTCTTACGCCGTACCGGTCGGCAAGCATGAGACCTATCTGGCGGTCGGGTTCCAGGCAGAATATTATCAAAGCAATTTCAATGTCGCGGGAGTGTCCGGCGCTTTCGGGGATCAGTTCAATGCATATGGACCCATCGAAGGGCAGCCCAGCGCTGACCGGCTCGCTTCGGGCTGGTCCTATGGACACTTCAATGCAAACGTAGGGGCTTCGGTATTTAGTAACGGCCGGTTTGACAAGTGGTATTTCGGCGCTTCCGTGCAGCAGGTAAACCAGCCTTATTCCTATCAGATCAAATCGGATTCAACCCGGTTGAAAGCGGATTACAGCTTCCAGGGTGGATACAAATATACCACCGCGACGGATGACGAGGTAGGCTTTTATATGTTGATGAGTTGGCAGGGGCCTGCTTACCGGCATTATTTCGATCTGTCCTATACGAAAGCGGTCCCGGATGTTGCCGGCGGTGCGGCCGTCGGGGTAGGGCTTGGGTACAGGTATAATGATGCCATTATCCCCAACATCGAGCTGAGGTATCAGAAATTGGTAATAGGTATTTTATATGACGTAAATATTTCGACGATCAGTGCGTCAGGTATAGCACGCGATGGCGTGGAACTGGCGTTACGGATGGATTTTTAAAATTAACCCAATGAAGAAGGTAATGATTTGTTTGATTGGTTGCTTCCTGATCGCCCTGAATCTCCGGGCGCAGGATACTACCCGTTCGGCGCCGGATCCCGCGCGTCCGGCAACGGATACTACCAAACAGACGTCCGATACGGTTAAAATGATGACAATGCTCAAGGACAGCGGAGTTGTCAAGCCTCCAACTGCACCTGCCGGTGACACGACAGGGCAGCCTAAAGACACAACCGTCTCCACTACTGTAAATCCTAACGGCGTGATAAAAACGTCCGACACGATAAAGATTGTCGATACGGTAAAAATCGCCAACAGTGACCCGCAGCCCGATGTGGCTAAGACGGACGGAGCCGCGGCCGCGGACAAGACCGCGAAGGCTGACGAAGGGTCGGATGACGCCGCGTCCCGCGTGCATCAACTGGATACCCGTTGGTTCATCTCGCCGCTCCTGAAGCTGCAATTCCAGGATTTTGCGATGCTCGAGAAGAACCGGGAGGGATATTTGTCCAATGCCAATACCTTACCCTTCTTTGCGCGGGGAAATGCATCTTTCGCGGCATCAGCCTATAAGAACCTTACCAGCCGGCTATCCGCAAGTGCCGACATCGGGCTCAGCTTCGGGCATGTGACGAATAACAATGTCCAGATCAGCCAGACCCCGTCCAAGACCTTTAATCTATTGAACGCGACGGTTTATTACCATCTGCTCCCTGCCTCTTACCGGCTGCAGCCTTATGTGGAAGTAGGGATCAACGATATCATCAACGATGCCTCCTATCTGACCGTTCCGATAGGGATCGGGGCCAAGTTCAATTCCCAGAAGGTTATGGCGCTTGCAGAGGTCAGCTATGGCGAGGCGATCGGCAAAAACATCGCCAACACGACCATGTATTCCGTAGGCGTCTATATCCCGATCAACTCAAAGAAACACAAGCAGCTTGACACTGACGATCAGCCGTACCGGTCTTCCAGGAATGACAAGAAGAAAGACACGACGACCAGGAACGGCACTGTCATCAACAATATTTATGTGACCATCAATATGGATTCCTTGCTGAAGGCGAAGGGATTGCTCAAGGATGACGGTTCTGCAAAGACCGGCGGGGACGGGGATGACGATGCATCGGGCTCCGGTCACAGCAGGAAGCGGCGTACAGGTCTACGCAACTTTAGCGTGGACGACTTTGAAGACAATTCTTATAAGATGGATTCGCTGGATGGCCAGCCTATCATCCGCTTCGTGGTGTATTTCGAGTTCAATGACTTCGGGCTTAATTCGGGCGCGTTTGAAAGTATCGACCGGGTGATCGGCCACCTGAAGAAAACGCCCAATGAATTCTCTGTCGAGATCAAGGGTTATACGGACTCGGTAGGGAACGACCATTACAATAACTGGCTCTCGCGCGAGCGGGCTAAAATGGTGCTGAAGTATATGAACAGCCGGGGGATACCTGTGGACCTGATGCAGGCCAAAGCCTATGGCAAAGACAACCCGGTGGCGGACAATGCAGATCCCAGCAAAGCCTGGTTGAACCGACGGGCGGAGATCATCGTCCATGCAAAGACTTTGGCGAACGGACAATAAAATTTTTTCATCCTCTGATTAATTCCAATATCTCATGTTGAATCTGAACACTGCGACTTTATGGGGACATTTGCCCCAGAACATTTCCATCCGATTGATCGACGAACACGGAAATTTCATCGATCCGCTCCAACTGAAAGAAGTAGATTATCTTTCGCGATTCCAAAACAAATGTGTGGTCAATAAAGTGTACCACCAGATGCTGGCCGACAATCGATCCGGCGTAATCGAAGTGTACCAGGATAGAGTGGTCATACGGGAGAACTAGTTTCGTATGGCTGTACATCCAGTACCTGGATCTTAGAGTCCCGTGTCAGTAAGTCGCTGATATGGCGGAAGCCGGTGAATCCCGGGATGCTGCTTTCTGTCTGAGGGCTTACCAAGATCATATCGGCCATGACCAACTCCGCGTAATAAAGTGCCGCTTTGGCGGGGTTGTGGCGGGTGTCGGTTGAGTATTCGACGGGGTGGTGCAGCTTTTCCCGGAGGTGGTGATAGGCTTTCAGGAAGGTTTGAGATAGCATTCCATCCTTTGGTGCTGCTTCGTCGCCTATGGCAAGCAGATGGACCTGGGCCTTGAACCGTTTCGCGAGAAGGACGGCCCATTCCAATTTGCGTTCCGGCAGAAAGTCACGGATCGGCAGTACGATCAGCCGGGTGCGGCTGTCGATCGAGCCCGGTTTGATCGTCAGCACCGGGCAATTGGTCTGCTTGGCAAGGATATCCGGCGAGACGCTGTCGGAAAGGAACCAACGACGGTGGTTATTGTGTTTCCCAATGATGATCAGATCCGGGCCAACCATAGCCGCGCATTCAATGACAGTTTGTGCGACCGACCGCCCCTTCAGCACAAGGGTCTTTACACGGATATGGGGCCCGGATTGCTGAATGGTATATTTCAACTGGTTCAAGTCCCTTTCAGCCACCCAAAGCCTGAACTGGTTCTTTGCTGTTTTTCCGGGATGCACGACATGCAGCAGGTGGATAGTGGTCTGATCCGGTCCCACCAGTTCCGCCGCCTTCTTTACCGCTATCTCCGTATTCAGGGAGAAATCGACCGGAATCAATATTTTATCGAATGCAGCTGCCATGACAATCTTTCCGACTAAAGTAGTTCGCGGGGATTAACCCATGATTAGAGTAAGATTAGAATTGGATTAGAGCGGGCGGAATTCCTGCGGAGTTGTGTAATATTGCGTCAGAATGGCGGATGAACGAAAGATATTGATCGTCGAAGACGAAAAGAAAATTGCCGATACGCTCAAGATGGGCCTCATGGAAAACGGCTTTTATGCAGAGGTGGCGTATGACGGAAAAATCGGCTATCAACTGCTGACTTCGCGCAGCTTTGACCTCGTTATCCTGGACATCAACCTGCCGGGCATGAATGGTTATGATCTTTGCAAGGCTGTCCGGTATAGGAATATGAATATGCTGGTGATCATGCTGACAAGTATGAGCTCGCTGGATGATAAAGTGGAAGGGTATGATGCCGGCGCGGATGATTACCTGGTCAAACCGTTCGAGTTCCGGGAGCTTCTGCTGAAGATGCGGGCGTTGCTCAAGCGGACGCCGGGCCAGGAGGTACCGGTGGGCAATGTGCTCCGGGCTGGCGATCTCGAGATGAACCTCGACAATAAGGAGGTGCACCGGGGCGGGAAGAAGATCAAGCTAACGGCAAAAGAGTTTCAATTGCTGGAATACCTGATGCGCAACAAGAACCGGGTGGTGTCAAGGGCCGATCTGGCCATCAATGTCTGGGACGTCGATTTCAATACCAACACCAATGTGATCGATGTATATATCAGCTATGTCCGGAATAAGGTGGATAAGGATTTTGATGTGAAGCTGATCCAGACGCATGTCGGAATGGGATATATTTTAAAAACCCAGGGCTGATGCCGGTCAAGATCCGCATAACGTTATTGTTCACGTTGCTGGTATGGGCCATACTCACGCTGGTTTGCGGGTCCGTCTATTATTTCTCCTATACGAACCGGATCAAGGATATTCAAACGCGGCTGGCCAACCGGGCGATCACTACGGGCAGGCTGTTAAGTCAGACCGGTGTTTTTGACCAGGCGTTGATCCGGAAGATCGATTCGTCTACGTCGGTGGCCATGCGGGACAAGGTGGTAGAGGCGTATGACGCGGCGGATCGGCGGATCTACTGGTACAGCGATAAGGTAGCCGATACGATCCGGACGGATAGGGTGGTTATCGACCAGGCCCGGGCGGAAAAGTCGCCTATTTATTTCAGGCAGGGCGTTAAGGATGCGATAGCTTTTTATTATCTCGATGAAAATGCCAGTTTTGTCATTATTGCGGCGGCTTATGATGAGGCCGGGAATGAGAAGCTGCGCCACTTGCGACTGGTGCTGACGTTGAGTTTTGTCGGCGGTATTCTTATTTCGGTGATTGGCGGGTATCTTTTTTCGATCAGCCTGTTGCGTCCGTTGCGGCGCATT
>Ga0210409_10007518_pt1 | contig 11217 bp, 11 predicted proteins | sample IncBWH17MmetaG_FD_161649 | JGI IMG/M metagenome (GOLD analysis project Ga0210409, IMG submission 161649) | Forest soil microbial communities from Barre Woods Harvard Forest LTER site, Petersham, Massachusetts, United States - Inc-BW-H-17-M | ecosystem: Environmental > Terrestrial > Soil >...
AGCCCCTGCTGGGCGCCGGCGTGTTTCTGTCGCGACCACGCCCGTCTCTCGTAACGATCCAGGCGGAGAAGATCGGTCGCAGCTTGTTCGAATGCCTCGAACTCGTCTCGTTCCTTGATCTGCTGCCTAGCGAGGTCGAGCGCCCTTTCTTCCTCCTCTATTGTTTCAGGTGACTGCAATAGCACTTTGAGATCTAGGGGCACGATATCAAAGGGGCTAGCAGGAGCTTTGTCCGCCGGCGTCTCGAGCTCTGCGAGCTCATCCTTGTATTTTTCCAGAAAGAGAGGGACCAGTCGAACGATTTGCTCACGGGCCAGTAGAGCCCGCTGGAAGATCGCTTTCGACAACTCAATACCATTATCTCCTGTGGCAAACGGCTCAGCTGTAATTTCGCGTAGCCGCTCCACACACTCGACCTGTCGCTCACGGATAGCCTTCAAAGCTAATTCATTCTCCGCGATTAAAATCGCCTGCGCAAACAGTACCTGGTCTTCGTCGTCACCGCATATCGCCCTGGCGAGTCGCTCGGTCTCGCCCGATGGAACCGGAAGACGATGAGTAATAGCCGCCAATCCGTGCCGTTGCGCATTGCGGCTGGCTCTCGCTTTGCCAGCCGCCGTGCGCGGTCCGCAGCTGTTGCGGCTATTGCGCCGGTTCGCTGTGATCTTGCGCTGCGACGTCATTTGGTGCGCTTTCCTTAGAAGTAGTGAGCGACGGTGCTGCACTCTGTTCCAGCTGTCCTTTGATCTCCTCGAATTCGGCGTCGAGGATTTCGCTTGCCACCTTTTGCGCGAGCTGCCCAAGACCTGTCCGATAGAGCTCCAACTGTTGCAGCGCATCATTTCGCCTCGCCATGCGACTGGCGATGAGCTTATCGAGCCGTTCCTGGAAGAGGATGCCCTGTCCGAATGCGCGATTGTGCTCAAATTCCGTCGCTCGACGTTCCATTATTTCGTCAGTATCCGTCAGCACTTCGGAGAAACTATCCTCCAGCGCCACCAACCGCGCGATGTCGGCGGGCTTGGTGGAATTTTTCTCCGCGTTCTTCCATGCCAGATCCTCCTTTCGTGCCCTTTGAAGCTTCTCTTGCTGCGCCCGCAACTGGAGAGTTTCTCGATACCAGCGCTCGATCGATACCGTACCGTAACGGGTGAGGCGCTCAATCTCCCACAAGGCATACACGAAATGCCTGATGAGTATGAGCTCCACCGTGTCCCGCGGCTTCAAGCAAGCGATCACTTGATCGAAGAGCCCATCGAACTGTTTCGGCTCTTCGGTGCTCAAGACCGGCGGTGGGCCGAACAGGGCTTTACTCCTATCCAACGTTTGCTCATGATCGTGTGACATTTCCAACTCCTTTAACGTTCCGTTAATCTGCCCATCAGCCGTCCGCTATGAGCAGGCGGCGCATGACACCGCTTGAGTTGGGCAGGGAGTTTGGAAAATAAAATATGGGGGTGGGGTTTTCGCCCCAGCTAAGGAGACTGCTCTACTTGCAGGGCATGGAGTTGGATCGCGGCTTCAATGCGATCAATGCCATTAGCCGGTATTGACGCTTCAGCACCGCCTAATATGAGTTGGAACAGCAGGTCAGTGCGTTTCTTCGCCCGTCCGTACTCCATGCGCAGAGCCTCACCGGTTTCACGCCCCCATCGCGCTGAATAACCCCTTAGTCTCGGCAGAAACTTGCAGATTTCTCTGATCGATCTCCCCGAGGTTTTACGCAAATACTCAATGTCGGCGATCAATTGAGCACGGCGTTCGTCGGTCCATTCGCGAGGCGCACCGTGCTTCTTCTTTTTCAACGGGTCCCTGAGGGCAAACCCAGAGACATATCGACGCGCCAACGCAATGCCGACATGCTCCCACCATTGCGGATCGGCGACGTCGGTGCCGGTGTCAAACGCGATGAGCAGCTTCGCGCGCCTTTCCGCTATGTCGGGCGCCGTGGAATCCAACCCAAAATGCTTGTCCAATGCGATCCAGCGTGCCTTCTCTTCGCTCTGAATGTGGGCAGCTATGTCCTCTTCGCTAGGCGGCAGAGCGAAAGCCGCGCGCAGCCCGAGGGCCGGTGCCTCGTCGGGATCAATTTTTTTAAGAAGAGAGCCGGTGAATTTTTGACGTCGCCTGGTCACTTCGGCACTCGCCCCCGGTCTCGCGCCCTGAAAGTGCTCCGCCTCGCACCGCGAAGCTATGATTGCACTCACAAGCGCCATCTAAATGGGCTTCCTTAACCAGGCTTTAACGCTGCTCCTCTCGAATGAGCGGGTCGCTGCCGACTAGAGCGTTGCCGGCCGGCGTCGAGTTCGTCGACGTTAAATCCGCCTTAGCCATTTTTGACGCGCCCCAAACCCGCTGCGTAGACGAGCGTGTTTTGGCTCCAACCCAGCAGGGCGCGCGCGCACCGCGTTTCAGAGACGAAAAACCGCACTAATTTGCCCCCGGGGACGAGGCCGAGCCGGAGGATCTCCGGGGGAACCATTATCGTCGAGCTCGGCTTGGCAACTGGGGCCCTCAACAGTACGAGGCGAATACCGGCCAGGTCATCGCCGACGTTCAGTGGCAGGTCCGGCGCCCAACGGTCCGATGGGCGGGCGCCACCCTGGACGGTCGGGTTGAGGCAGCCGGAGCGGCCTTCGAGGCCAAATCCATTTTGCCTGGTCGTTCTCGGAGCAAGCCGCCGCCAAATGGGTTAAAATCAAAGTAGCAATCGAGTAGCGAGTTAGTAGCTAATTGGTAGCAATGGACCATCAACTAGTTTGGGGGACATTCGGCTGGATTAACCGCTCGAGGCTGCCCAATGAATAGCCAAGCCAGCCGCGCCGACTCAGACCCGGAATAGACGGCAGTGCCCAGAGGCTCAAAACCGGGTGAGCGTCGCGGCGGTCGTCAGCGCGCCACACCAAACAGAAGAACGGTCCTAACAAACAGAATTTTGGCGGCCGCCGCCGACAATACAGCGTCTACCGTAAACGAACTTGTTCTAGTCTTGGCGAAAGATCAAGGGTTGCCTGCGGACATACGCATGGCCGCAGCGCGCAAAGCGGCGCTCTTCGGTTCGCCGCGATCGACGCACAACGGCTCGGTAGTCCCTCACGGACACGGTAGCAAGACGGAAAACAAAACTGGTCCTAATCGCGACAACAAGCGCGGAGCGATAGCGGCAAAAGCCGGCTTAGCGCCCGATTTGCTGCTTTCTATCGCGCGCGATACCGCTGCGAAAGCTGCAGATCGTCGCAAGGCGGCCTCGCAAATTGCTGAATTTTTCCTTCCAAAGAACACCAGGGAAAGAAACCACATGGCGGCAAATTCCCTCCCGATGAACACGGTTTTGTTGTTGATCCGGAACTAGCAAGGGAATTGCGCGACTGCAAGATGAAATTGTCTTGTCTGAAACTTGAAAGAAAGCGTACGCCCCACACGTTTGCGCAAAAGGCGAGAAACCTTCAGGCACGAATAGAGGAGATCCAGCGATCACTCCAATGTCCCTGTCCTTCAAAATACGGCGTTAAGCAAATCAGGAGCGACAATGAGTGGCTAAAAATCTTTGCTGATCGCCGGGCGCAAAGAGAACTGTTTCCCCCAGAAGAGGATCTGGAAGAGGCGCGGCGCATGGTAAGGCGTGATAGTTTCCGCAACGGTCCAGAAGTGATGGCTCGAATGCGCGTGACGGTTCTTTGTGACAAGAAACGTGTGGCCCAGAACGGCGGGCCGCCAATCACTGCGGCGCAAGAAACCATGTTCCGATTTTTGCCCTCCTGTATCCTTCTCCTCCGCGCCCGAGTCCCAGCCAAGAAATGATCGAAGCGCACCCGTTTAGTACAGATTGGCCGTACCCATACATCGTGGGTAACCCCAACTACCCTGAGCCCGAAAGCTAGCCAAGTCCAGAAACGATAGTGGGCTGCTTTGATTAAGGCGAATCGCCGCCCCCTCTGGCATCTCGATGTGATGATGACCGCAGCCAGATGGCCGATTATCGGCTGAGAAACGAAGCGATTCATGGCTACGACTTTTCACCGATCGACAGACGCCAGTTTTGTTGAACGGAGACAAAGCATCCATACTGGCTACGGCGCCACGGCGGATGGAGGATAGCAAATTGCGCGGCGCGTCTTGATTGCTGTGAGCCCGGCCGCTTGTGTGAGTGCGCGCAGTTCGCGATCGGTGCGAAACCTTGCCTCTCGCCAAATCGGATGCCGAGCAAGCGCGAAGTGGCGCCGCGCCGCCCACAAGCTCTTTCGCCGATCACCAGCCGGCCACCCGGCCGCAGCATGCGCGTCATTCCCGCGATCGCTTGCTCGGCGTGCTCAACGCGAAGCAGACCACGCTCACTGCAACGACACGGTCGAAAGGCACCCGCGAACGGCAGTCGCTCGGCTCGCCCAGTGCGGAACATCGGTGCTGGCGCGCTGCGCCATCGTGCGGCCGAGATCGGCGCGGCATCCGTATCGAGCCCTGTCACGATGGCGCCGCGCCGAACCAGGCCCGACGCAAACCCGCCCCCCGCCAACGTCCAGCAGATGTTTGCCGGTCGGGGCGAGGATCGCTAGCAGAAGTCGCTGTTCAAGCCCGTCGGTAATCCGGCCGAGCTGCTTTGATCGCCACCGCCTTGCTTCCGCGCTGGGGGGATGAGATAGCATGGGAGAACTCGCGCCGCGCGGCTGCCTCGATCGCGCCACCTCCTTGGCGGGACCGACGCGGTCGAGCCGCGCCATCAGAGATGCGTGCAAGCTTCCGGGCACTGCCAAAGCGCTAGTGTAAATGCTGAAAACATAATGCCGGATCAGCCCAGCAATTTGACACGGTCCAGCCCGCCAAATTTCCTCCAATGCTACGCCGTCCAACTCTAGGGCGGCAAAGGACGTCGCCGGGAATCGTCCCCGTGCCCAGCTTATTCGTGATTGAGGCTTGGTTCCTGAGGCCGTGTGCCTTAAGCCGCTTCGCCAGCTCGCTATAGGTGACCTCGCATCCCGTAGCACTCCCGGTTGCCCTGTCGGGCTTGCGTCAAGGATTTTTCGATCACGTCCAGGACGCTATTTGTTTCGTACGAGCTGCCGTTTCGCTATCATGGTGCGGGACAGTTTAATTCAATGCACCTGCCGATCGATGATGCTGAGCACCAGCTTCAAGTGCGCTGCGAGCCCGTCCGCCGCGGCGACCGGACACATAAATGCATCATATTAAGCCACAATCTGGTGAGTACCGTCCATTGACGGGTAGCCCTTCCGGCGTAGTAAAAACTGTCAGGGTTGGTGGAAAGTCTCCCTAAGGCGGCGCGATTCTGGGCGTGACAGTTCAAAACTGCGCGTGAAGCCGGCCGGAAAAAACGTGGACCGGCCCGCGGTCGGCATTGTACGCAGGGTCGGCAATGAGTTGATAATCCAAAGTGACACTCGACCAGCTGTTCAGGCTGTAAGAGTAATAGGTTTCGAGGACCTTCTCCGGCCGGTAATTGAGCGCGCCGTCGCCGATCAAAATGCCAAGGCCGCCGGCGGCGAAATAGGCGCGGGCCTCGGACGAAAGGCCTCCAACAAAGCCGGCCACGCCGACGACGTCGTTGGGGCGCTGCCAGGAGGTCCCCTTTAGAAGCGCACCGACCGAGACGCTTTCGTCGCAATCGGTCCAGCCGATGATTTCATTGACGCCCGGGCTCCAGCTTGCGCGCGCGAACACCCCAAGATCTTTGGTGATTGCCTGCTCAAGATTGGCGGCGAAGCCATAATTCGTCCGCACCACACGCGTCAGAGCAATGTCCGGGAAATTCGCTGTGGCCAGCGGCTCGGCGAGGGCGGCTGCATAGTTGCCCATGTTGGCGCGATTGACCCACGACATCAGCCGCAACTTGCCCGGCAGCGAGCTGAACGAATAGCGCAATTCGAGTTCGCCTATATACTCCCCGTCAGGAAAATGGGTGTCAAAAAAGTTGGCGTTGGAGACGACAGGAACGAGGAAATAGCCGGCACGGAAGGCCCAGGCCATTTGGTTCAACTCGGCCAAAGCGCCCCAGGTGTAACTGATCTGGTCCATGGCCCAGTCATAGGAGCCGCAGCAATAGAATTGCCAATTGAGGAATTGTGTTCGCCCGTCATGAGCATAGGCGTTGTTGTCAAAGAAATCCGTGACCGAGAGCTTGCCAGCGATAAACGTGATGCGCGAGATGTCCTGCTTTGCAGCGATTTGGTTGGGACCGTCCTCGATAGTTTCCTGTTCGCCGCCGAGGCCGACCGTTTGTTGCAGATAAACGCGCGCCAAGTTGGAACGCGGCATGGGGAAGCTTGCCTTCTGCGCTTCCGTGTTGGGAAAGGCAGCGACGCCGCGCGTGCCGCTGAGACCAAAGCCCTGGCCCATCTCTGGATCGATGTAGATGTCGGTACCGTTCCAGGGGCGAAACCCGATGAACGCGGTTGCGCTCACCGTATTCCGAGCTTGGTTGCCGCCAAAGAGGCTGTTTGGCCCTTCGTAGGGCGAGCGAAAGGCGGGGTAGCCCTGCTCAACGAACGTGAATTGGCCGTGGACATTCCAGCTGTCAGATGAGATCGGCCACAGATCGCCGCGCGCATTCCCCGCTGCGGCGGTGTCCGCGGCACCGAGCTTGCGGCTTAATCCCAGGCGCAGCGTCTGGATGTCGAAGGCCGATTGGTAAGCGGTACCCGATGGAAAGACCCCGGCGACACTTCCGAGGCGGTCGTAGAGATACTCGATCCGCGCGGACCAAGCTCGCGCGATCGCCACCTCGGCGCCCAACCCGAGCGCCCAGCCCATGCGCGTGCGGATCACCTTATCCTCGTCGTTGACGAGGCCCGGGCTTTCGCTAAACCGCGCCTGCGACCAAGCAAACCCGCCGGTCCCGTAAACCAGCCAATGATCGAACGCGTAGCCAAAACGACCGCGAAACGTCCCGATGTAATCGATCCGGTCGGTCACGCTTGTGCCTTTTGCAGTGCCGCCACCAAAGATCGCGCCGTTCTCGAGAAAATCCGGGAAGGTTATGTCGGCTTCGGCTCCGAGAAACAGCCGGGACGGTAGAACGTAGTTGTAACCGGCTTGCAGGCCGCCGTAGGGGCTGCCGAAGGAGTTGCCCTCAGTGATAGGATTCGGGTCGGATAATGTGCTGTGCGCGTGGCCTAAACTGTAAGCCACATGTCCGCCGACATAGAAGCCGGTCCAATCATAGGCAGCCTGCACTGGCGCGGCCTTGACGGGGATGGGCAGTAAGACGTCGGCAGCGCTGGCGTAACGCCCGAGGATAACGAGCAACATGCCAGCAACAGCGAGTCTCTTCATCGTGCCCCCCGAAAACCAAAGCACTCTTGCGTCGCGTCGCTCTGCCAATTGGCCCCGACCATCGCGCCACGGCTTTTCTTTGATGGTGACCGACACGACCGCGGTTGGTCAATCGAAGAATACGCCTTTGGCGCAAGAAGGTACCAATGACCGCGGATCGCACAGGGGCGTAGGTAACGATCAAGGGCGGCATTCACCGCGATTTCCAAAAATTCCATTTAACTAGGCAACAGTGGCAGCCTGCAATTGCGACAAGGAGGCGTTGCAATTCGGAAACAAAGATAGCGACGCGGCGTCAGCAGCCTCCGTCCGACCGCGCGTAGGTGGAGAAGTGATCCGCTGCCTGAGCCGCTACGCCAAACATGCCGGCAACTCGACCAAGCGTTACGCAGGATCAGCACGCTGACGATCGCGACCGCCCAAAAGAAGATCACGGATACGCTGGTGCCGATTGGCGCCGCCGCTGTCTGCGGGAAGCAGGGAGTGCACGGAGCCCTGGCACCGAGAGTCCGTCTCTTGACAAGCTCCCTTTACGTGGCACATTGTCGCAAGCGGAGCCGTCCGACTGGTCCGACTCCGAGTAATTTACAGGACACGAATTTGAGACACTTCGGATTCGTGTTCCCTGCAACAATCTATCAAAGGGGAAACGCAATGAGGCTCACCACCCTGATCTCCGCGATGGCATTTTCGCTTTTAGCGACGCTCGGTTGCTCTGCCGTCGCCTTCGCTCAGTCCGACTGCAAGACCTTGGTTAAGGCCTCGCCGTTCGGTCCCGACGACGAGACCGGCGCCACCAACCGCGTCACTGCGGCCGTCACGAAGGCGGCCGCGGCTGAAATCCAGACCGGCAACGTGACGCCGATGGCGTACAATCTGGTGGACGGCGTGCCGCTGTTCGGCACAAGGTTCACCAAGACGATCCTGACGGCTGTCGCAATAGTGCCCGGCGCCGAGTTTGGAAAGAACAAGCTGAGTTACATGGAAGACACGTATTTGAGTCAAAGCCACGTCGGTACTCACATCGACGGGATGGGCCACATCGGCATCAAGGACTGCTACTACAATCAGACCCCGATGGGTAAATACGTAACTCAAAATTACCTGAAGAAGTTGGGGCTCGAACACATCAAGACATTCGCAACGCGCGGCGTTATCATCGATCTGGTCAAGGTTTTCCAGGATGCCGGAAAGCTCAAGACAAACCCGGCGTGCAAGAACCCATGCCTCGATGGCGGAACGGTGATCACCGAGGCCGATCTTCAGGCCGGGCTGAAGGCATATAACGTGACCCTGCGGGAGGGTGATGCAGTGTTCCTGCATACCGGCTGGGGCGACCTGTTCCAGCAATTCCCGGCGCAGAACGCCGCCTACAACAAGGCCGAGCCAGGCCTCGGCAAGTCGGCCGCGGCGTGGCTTGTGGACCAGAAGGTTATTCTCGTGGGTGCCGATACCTGGGCGGTCGAGGTGATCCCGGGCGAAGACACGTCCGAGGCTTTCCCGGTGCACGCCATGTTGCTTACGGACAACGGAATCCATATTATCGAGAACGTGCGCACGGACCTGATTGTCGCCGCGGCGGCAACCGCCAAGCGCTCAACTTTCTTCCTCTCGATGACGGTCCCGAAGGCGGTCGGAGCGACGGGCACGTTCATCAACATCGAGGCGATCCAATAGTCCAATAAGTGTCGCCGAGGTGGATCGCGTCGACTTGAAGAGGGTTCGTGCTGCTGCGGCGCCCGCGCAATGGGGGCGCCGCAGCGTGCTCAAGGCGCTGGTCGGCCTTCTGGTAATGACGGAAGTGCGCGCCGAGGAACGGCGCCGCTTCCGCATTGCGTTCGCGAACCTCAATGATGATCCCAGTGTCCGTGTCGAGGGGCTAGGATTCACCGGCGCCGAAGTACGGCGCAGCTTCGAACTCGCCTCGCGCACGCTCCCGGTCGAAATGGTCTACTACGACAACGGCAGCAATGCCGAAGCGGCACTCGCCAATGCCGACGATGCGGTCCGCCGCAACGTCGATCTTTTGATCGAATACAATTCCGATTTGGACGCTAATGCCGAGATCGGCCGCAAGCTACGCGCCGCCGGCATTCCGGTGCTGGCCGTGAACCATCACGTGCCCGGGGCACCGTTCTACGGCGCCGACAATCTCGCCGCCGGCCGCATCGCCGGCGAGGCGCTGAGCGAATTCGCTCGGCAGAACTGGGCGGATCAGACCGTCGTCGCAGTTATCGCTGGCGACCTCGGCGATACGGCGACCTATCTTTCCCAGCGGGTCCAAGGCATCACTGAGGGACTGCACAAGCACCTGTCAGACGTGGCGCTTACGCAACTCGATACCAGTGGCAACGCGGTCAAGCTCGAGGTGCCGCTGGGCAAATTCCTGGGGTCACAGACGCGGCGCAAAGTGCTGGTCGCAACGCTCGACGATCCGACCGCGCTTGCCGCTAAGGGCGCGATCGAGCGGGCGTCACGCATGGGCGACTGTGTCATCGTCGGTCAGGGCGTCGACAAGAGCATCCATGGCGGCGCCAACGACAAGAAGGAAATCGACCCCAACAACCGCGGCAGCATCATCCTGGGCTCGGTTGCCTATTACGTCGACCGCTATGGCTACGAGGTCTTGCCGCTCGCGATGACGATGTTGCAGGGGGGAGAGGTGCCCAAGCGAACGATCACGCGGCACATCCTCATCTCCGCCAAGAATGTCTTCACCGAATACCCACCGTACGACATGAACTGACTTGCTCAGTCGGCAGGCGTGATGGTCGTGCGGCATCCTGATCCCGCGACAGGACGCGCCTATCCGCCGGCTCCAGGGATGAAGCACCGGATCGAAATGGATGGTCTGATCCCGTTATCCCATGTTTTATAGTACCAGACGACCGGGAAGCCAAATCTGTTCGGCACCTCGACTAGTGCGTCCCGTGGAACGTCGTACCACTCGCCCTCTATCTTCACGCGATATTTGTTGCCGGTCATGTCGTATTCGACTTCTTCAGGTTTCCAGCCGTCGGCAGTGGAACAGCAGCCCTCGCTCAATTTGTTCTCAAGCGAGTTCGCCCAGGCTTTTATTTCAGGAGATGTCGGGCCAAATTGTCCGTGGTCCGTCGCCTCGGCAACATGGGAAAGCGTCAAAAACAGAAAGGAAATGAAAATAGTTTGAAGGATATCGGCCGGCCTGGTCCTCATGCGTACGCGGTGACGAGAGGGCTTGGCGGATACGCACTGCGGCGCCATTCGGAAGCGAATGACCTTGGCCAAGCCGATGCCATTATGCCCGCGATACACCCGGTTGCTCCACGGCCCAATAAAACCGTCGAAACTGCCCTCTGTTCCATTTTTCCGCATGTAGCTTTCACCGTTCGGCCTTGGCGACGAAACGGGCGCGACCCGATCAGTCCGCAGCGCTGGGCGGTCCGAAATAGTAAATGCCGTTCTGGCCAGTCCCCGGCTCCGCCATGGTCGCAAAGGTCATGCCGCCATTCGGTCCCGCGGACGTGACTGGGTTGAGTGCGAAACCCGGGAGGACCTTGCCATCGGCCAAGTGCTCGCCGACCATGGCGACGCGTCTGAGGTCGGGCGATTGACCGGCAAACAATCCCAACGGGCCGGGCCCGCCATCGACACCGGCAATGAAGGCAACCATGCCGCCCGGACCGAGGCTGGGCCAGGGGCCAAAGCCCGAAAACGTGCCGCCCCCAGGTGCGCTGTCCCCCGCGGTGGCAATTTCGACGGGGCCACTGGAGGTAATGACCAGCACCGCCTCCTTGGTCGTGTTATTGGATCGAAGCTCCGCACTGAGGGCAACGTTGTCTTCGTCGTTGATGATGATGCGCTCCGAGAACCGCGCCAGCATGGTGCCGTTCGGCCCGGGTTCCCCGACGCCCAAGAGCATTCGCAAGTCTCGAGTCCCGGCGACGAAGA
>Ga0210409_10007519_pt1 | contig 11217 bp, 8 predicted proteins | sample IncBWH17MmetaG_FD_161649 | JGI IMG/M metagenome (GOLD analysis project Ga0210409, IMG submission 161649) | Forest soil microbial communities from Barre Woods Harvard Forest LTER site, Petersham, Massachusetts, United States - Inc-BW-H-17-M | ecosystem: Environmental > Terrestrial > Soil >...
CTATCCGCCGGAGCTCGTCCGCGAGGTGCGCACCGGCGACCAGTCCGAACGCACTTTCCTCGAGCGGCACGAGCCGCTCTACGTCGACCTACCCGACTTGAAGGAGCTGCTCCGGCGCATCGAGGCGCGTCGCGACTACGAGGTTTCACGCGAATCAGGCGCTCTGCTGGACGATTCCGACGAACCGCCGTCGATCGACTTTTCGGACATCGAAGAGCGCTATCGCAAGCGGCTCTCGCGCGAGGACGCAGACAGAAGCGCTTCAGGGGGCTCCGGCCGCTTCTCGGATGCTTCGAAGCACCTGACGGTGCTCTTCGTCGAGGCTGGCGGATTCAAAACCGGCGCGGGTCAGGCGCGCGCGCTCTTGGAACGCGTGAAGGCCGACGTGCGTTCGCTCGGTGGCCCGGACGCCTACGCCTCCGGCATGAAGGTTGGCTACAGCTCCGACATCGCGATCGCCGTCGAGGAATTGGAAGCCCTCAAGGCGGACCTCTCGACTTCCACGCTTCTCGTCGTGGTCGCCGAGATTATGGTCATCGTTCTCTACTATCGATGGTGGCGCAGCCTCGTTGTGCTGTTCCCACCGCTGCTACTTGCGACGGTGTATGCGTTCGGGATCGCGTCGCTCCCCCCGGGCAACGTCACGGAGCTCAACTCGAACACCGCTTTTCTCGGGTCGATCATCATCGGCAACGGCATCAACGTCGGTATCGTCCTTTTGGCGCGCTACCGCGAGGCCAGGGCGAGCGGCGCGTCCGTCGAAGAAGCGATCGCCACCGGCGTCTGGGGTGCCAAGCTCGGCACTCTCGCCGCTGCACTTGCGGCCGCCGCCTCGTACGCGTCGCTCATTGTCACCGAATTCCGTGGATTTCGGCAATTCGGGTACATCGGCGGCGCAGGCATGGTGGCATCTTGGGTGACGGCCTTTCTGCTCGTTCCGCCGCTACTCAAATGGGTGGACCATGACGACGCGGCGCCGCTCGAAACCGGCGGGGAGCGCTCGGGAATCATGGCTCGAGTCGCCGCGCTGGTGGCGGCGTGGCCTCTGCCCATCGTGGCCGCTGCGACGGTTCTGACTGTGGCGTCAGCGGTAGCGGTCTCGCGGTTCGAGGCCTCGACGCAGATTGAGTACGACATCTCGAGAATGCGGCGCGTCGACACGTGGAAAAACGGTGACGGTTACTGGGGACGCAAGGTGGACGCCCTTCTCGGTCGTTACCTCACCCCGACGGTCGTGCTCTCCGACTCGGCCGAGGCGACCGACGCTGCGGAGAGCGCCATCCGCAGGTCCGTCGATGGCGGGCCGCTCGATTCCATGGTGGCGGCAGTGCGCGGCGTCAATGACGTCCTGCCGCGAGATCAGCGGGAAAAGATCGATGTCGTGGAACAGATCCGCGACGCGCTGACCCCGAAGATCCGATCTCTCATCGATGACGACCGACGGAAGAAGCTCGACAAGCTGCTGGGCGCGGAGCGCCTGGCGCCCATTGACGTCGCGGATCTTCCGCACTCGTTCACGGCCGGGCTGAGCGACCGCGACGGCGTAATCGGGCGCACGGTGCTGGTCTACCCGCGTCCGTCGGACACGCTTTGGCGCGCGAAGGAGATCCACACCTTCGTGCACGAGCTTCGAAGCGCGGGCACGCTGGGGCTGAGTCCCCGCGATCGCCCCGGCCGGGTCGCGGGCTCCATCCCCCTCTCCGACGACATTCTTGCTTCCATCGCACGAGACGCGCCGCTCGCCAGTCTCGTATCCATCACCAGCGTCGTGGCTATCGTGATTGTCGTCCTTCGCGCCCGCGCCGCGTCAATCTACGTGCTCGGATCGCTCGCTGTCGGCCTCTTGTGGCTTTGCGCCGCGAGCATGGCGCTGCACATCAAGATCAATTTTTGCAATTTCGTCGCCTACCCCATCACCGTCGGAATCGGCGTCGATTACGCCGTCAATGTCATCGCGCGCTACCAGCAAGAAGGTGAGCGGGACGTGGATCGAGCCGTTCGCTCGACGGGGGCTGCCGTCGGACTGTGTTCGCTCACGACGATCATCGGGTACTCGTCGCTCTTGGTCGCGAGAAACCGCGCTCTTTACCTCTTTGGACTAACGGCCGTGATCGGGGAGATCGCGTGCCTTACCGCCGCGGTGGTGGCGCTCCCGGCATTGCTCGTTGCACGCGGGAGAGCGAGGGGGACCAAGGCCGACGACCCGCAGAACCAGCAGAAGCACCAGAAGAAGAGGAGAATCGCCAAGCAGGCAGCCTGAATCGAGGCACTGGAATAAATTCCGTGAGACTGTAATCGGCTGGACGTGGCGCGTTCTGGACGTGCGGAAACAGCTCGGCTTTGACATCCTTAGCGCTCAAGCGTCGAGGAGGACCCATGAGCGTCGAAGTCGATGTCTGGTATGTGAAGCTCGCGGATGGTGACGTCGAGCGCGTCACGCTTGATGAATTGGACGAGGCATTCCAGAGGGGTCAGATCGACGAGAATTCGATGGTCCTGGCCGCCGGCTCCGAGCAGTGGATGAAGCTATCGGACTTGCTCAACGGAGCGGACGCTACCCCGCCGCCTCCGCCTCCGACGCCCGCTCCGCAATCGGCGGCGCAGCCGTGGGCTCCGCCCGGCCAGGCGGTCCGTGCGCCGGCCATGGCTCGGCCCGCGTCCGGTCTGCCCGCGCAGGCAGTCATGACTGTGCCCCCACCGGCAGCCGCCGCCTTCCCGGTCGCGAGCACGCTGCGTCCCATGAGTTTGGACCTCGGCGACGATGGCGTGGCCTTTCCGCGCGCGCCATCGCGCAAGGGGCGGGTCGTCGTTGCATTGGGTGTCGCCGCGGCGCTCGGCGCCGCTGCGTTCGTCGTCGTAAAGCGAAACGCGGCGAGCGCGGCCGCCGAATCGAGTGCGCCGGCGTTTGCGGCGGCGGCCGCTCAGGCCCCCGCTGCGCCCCCGCCGGAACCGGCGGCGACGACGCCGCCGGCGCCCATGCAGGCCTCGATGACGGGTCCGTCGTCAGTGATGGACCCCACTCGGGCCGATCCTGCGCAGCGCCTGTCCGACGCTCAGAAGCAAAAGCTGCTCGATGCGGACAAGAAGGGCCCTGCGCATGGGCACGCCCATAGCGGAGGCGGCGGCGCCATGTCGCACAGCCCATCGGCGCCGAGAAACAAGTCTGCGTCGGCTTCGTTCACGACAGGCGGCAGCAAGTACGACCCGCTCAACAGCAGCCTGTAGTCTCCTGAGTCCGCGATTCGCAGGCGAATCGCGGGCTCAGGAGACTACCCTCCGACCCTCGTCGGCTGACGCCGACGACGTCGGAGGGGACGGTCTAGTGGGGGCCTGCGGCCCCCTCGCCGCTCCGCATTCGCTACGCGGCGAGCCTCCCCGGCATCGCCTTCGGCGAGCGTCGTGCTGCCCGCACGACGCAGAGGGAGAAGAGAGAGAAGAGACCGTCGTGTAGATTCATCCTCTCTGCGACTTCGCGCGAGCGAAGTCGTTCGCGAAAGCGATGCGGGGGCTCGGCGCGTAGCGTAAGCGGAGCGCCGAGGGGGCCTGCAAGGCCCCCAATAGACCATCCCCTCCGGCGTCGGCGGGCGAAGCCCGACGAGGGCCGGAGGTAGTATCCCGAGTCCGCGATTCGCTTGCGAATTACGGACTCGGGATACTAGCGCGCGCGCGCCGGTATCCATAGAGCCCGTACACGATCAACCCGGCCGCGAGCCAGCCCGCGAACCGCAGCCACGACGTGGGGGGCAGGTACACGACAAGTGTGAGGCACGACAAAACGCCGAGCGAGGGCAGCAAGACCGGCCCCAGCGGTACGCGAAATGGCCGTGGTCGGTTCGGTTCTCGGAAGCGCAGTGTCGTGATGCCCGCGCACACGAGAGCAAAGGCGAAAAGCGTCCCGATGTTGGTCAGGTCGACCATCTCGTCGATGCTCGCGAAAGCGCTTATCGCCGCGACGCCGACGCCCGTCACCAACGTCGAGACGTGCGGAGTCCCGTAACGCGGGTGCACGCGGGCGAACACCGCGGGTAGTAGCCCATCGCGCGCCATGGCCATCAGAATGCGCGGCTGCCCGAGCTGGAACACGATGAGCACTGCGGTTTGCGCCACCACCGAGCCGAGGGCGACGACGCCGACCATCCAGGTCGGCATGCGCGCGTACGTCATCGCGACGGCAAGCGCCTGGGCGCGCTGGCCCTCATCGAGCTTCGCTACCTCGCTGTACGGGATGAGCCCCGAGAAGACCGCCGCGACAATCACGTAGAGGACAGTGCACACGACCAGGGATCCCACAATCCCGATGGGCATGTCGCGCCCGGGGTTCTTGCATTCCTCGGCGCACGTCGAAACGGCATCGAAGCCGATGTATGCGAAAAAGATGACGGCCGCGCCCGCTCCAATTCCGGCAAAGCCATTGGGAGCAAAGGGAAGCCAGTTTTCGGGGCGGACGAACTTGACCCCGACGAGCACGAAGAAGGCCAAGATGACGATCTTGATCCCGACCATCAGCGCGTTGAATCGGGCCGACTCCCGGATCCCCAAAACCAGAACCCCAGTGACCACCGCTACGATGATCATGGCGAGCCCGTTGAAGACGATGGGCACGCCCAGCAGATGAGGCGCCTGAGCAAACAGATCTGGTGTCTTGGCCGCGGTCCGGTAATCAACAGCCATCCAGCGGGGCACGTGTACGCCGATGCCGTCCAAAAGGGCCGTCATATAGCTCGCCCATGAAATCGCCACGGCCGTGTTGCCGATGGCGTACTCGAGCAGTAGGTCCCAGCCGATGATCCACGCGACGAGCTCGCCCAGCGTCGCGTACGCGTACGTGTATGCGCTCCCCGCCACAGGCACCATCGCAGCAAATTCGGCGTAACAGAGGGCCGTGAAGCCGCAGACGACTGCGGTCAGCACGAAGGACAGCATGAGCGCCGGGCCGGCGCCGGGATGGCCGGGATCTCCGCCCGAGGCGCTCCCGATGGTGGCGAAGATCCCGGTGCCGATGATGGCGCCGACCCCGAGCGTCATCAGGCTGACCGGACCGAGGACCCGGCGGAGCCCTCTATCACCAAGTTCGGCGTCGCCAAGGATGGCGTCGATGGGTTTGACGCGAAAGAGCCCGGGTGGCACTGTAGTGTCTCGAGTCTGCAATTCCTTCGGAATTGTGGACTCGGGATACTACCTCCGACCCTCGTCGGCTGGCGCCGACGACGTCGGAGGGGATGGTCTCGTGGGGCCTGCGGCCCCCTCGCCGCTCCGCGTTCGCTACGCGCCGAGGGGGCCTGCAAGGTCCTGCAAGGCCCCCACTAGACCATTCCTCCGGCGTCGGCGGGCGAAGCCCGACGAGGGCCGGAGGTAGTGACCTGAGCCCGTCATTCGCCTACGAATGACGGACTCAGGTCACTATAGGTTTCCTCGATGCCTCGGCTGCACGCGCCCCGCGATCCGGTCACCATCCAGTTCGACGGCGATCCGGTCGTGGCCGAGCGGAGTGAGCCGGCTGTCGTTTCGCTCATCGCCGAGGGTCACCTTGCGCTGGCGCGAAGTCCGAAGTTCCACCGCCCGCGCGGCCCCTGGTGCTTGCGGGCTGCCTGCGACGGATGTCTGGCGCGCGTCGATGGGGTTGCGAATGTCACGCTGTGTCGCACGCCCGCCGCCGAGGGGATGCGCATCGAGACGCAAAACGTGCTCGGCTTGGGCGGTACGGACGTCCTTCGCGCCGCCGATTGGTTTTTTCCCGAAGGGATGAACCACCACGAGCTTCTCGCCGGCGTACCGGGAGCGCAGCGGGTCTTGCAGGCGCTTGCGCGGCGGGTAGCCGGGCTGGGGAGGCTGCCCGATCGCGCAGGTACCGAAGCGCGACGTGGGAGGGCACATCGGCGCGATGCGGACGTACTGGTGGTCGGCTCGGGACCGGCAGGAATGACGGCCGCCATCGAGCTTTCGAAGCGCCGGCGCAGCGTCGAGGTGGTCGAGGACGACCTCACGTGGGGCGGCAGCGCGCGCGCCCTTGCGGTGCTCCCGCCGAGCCCGCAGAGCCCCTGGCATCGGCTTCTGTCGGCGTTCGGAGAGGCCGTGGATGCATCGCGCATCGCCCTCCGGCTTCGCACGACGGCCGCTGGCATCTACGGCGACGATGTGCTGGTCGCCAGCGACGACGAGGGAGTCGAAGTGGTAACCGCGCGCACACTGGTGCTCGCGCCTGGCGCGCATGACGGCATGCTCCAATTCGAGGGAAACGACCTCCCCGGGATCATGAGCGCACGCGGGGGTGGATACCTTCTGGCGCACGGCGTCACGCCGGGCGAGCACGTCGTCGTGGCAGTCGTCGAAGGCGGTGGACCGTTCGGCGATCGCTACGCCGAGACCTCGTCAGCGGCTGCGCTGGTGCGCGGTTCTCCGGTCCGCGCCAAAGGCAATGCACGCATTCGAGAGGTCACCGTCTCGAGCCGCCGAGGGGAGCGGCGGCTCGCCTGCGATGCCTTGCTCGTCGATGGACCTCGCTCGCCGGCTTACGAGCTTTGCTCCCAGGCTGGCGCTGAGCTCGCCCACGAGGAGCGCGGTTTCGTCGCGCAGGTGACGGGGGGCAGAATTCGCGACGGCGTCTACGCGGTGGGTGAGGTCATCGGCACCCCACTCGACCTGGAGGCCGTTGCGCGCGACGTGGCTAATCTTCGATGAGGGTGCCGAACATCGCCATCCCTCCGACCACCGCCACGGTATCGAAGATCCCCAGGAGGACGAGCCAGTCGCGCACCTCGGCCATGTCCACCGGCTGACCGCTCGCCGCCGCATAGAAGATCTCCCGGGTCGCCCCGACGCTCGATAGAAGCGCGGGCGAAAGCAACGGAAAGAGCACCGACGCCAGGAGCAGCTCCCGCGCGCGCGTGCGCACCGTCATCGCCCCGAAGAGCGTCCCCGTGGCCGAAACGCCAATCGTTCCCAGGAGCATGACGACCGTCAGGGGCGCCAGGACCGTCGGCAGGTCGATATGAAACAACAAGGCCACCAGGGGCAGGACGACTACCTCCACGATCAGCAAGAAGCCGAGCACGCCAGCCGTTTTGCCGCACCAAATCGCCGCGCGCGGTACGGGCGATACCAGAAGACCTACAAGCGCCGACTCCTCCCGCTCTCGCTGCCAGGTCCGGCCCAAGGCGAGAATCGCCGCGAACGCGATGGCGAGCCAGAGCGCGCCGGGGGCCACTCGCGTCGTCGCTTCCGGCCCCGTCGTGAACGCCACGCTCGCCATGATCGCGACGAGCGCGGCGAAAAATCCAGCCGTCGTGACGATTTCGCGAGTGGCAACTTCGATTGCCAGGTCCTTCGACAAGACCGCGAGTGCCGACCGCAACGTCGACACGACGATGCCGACGGGACCGGCGGCGCGTTGGGACGAGGAGGCTGGCGAACCTGGCGAACCTGGCGAACTTGGCGAACTAGGCGAACTAGGCGAACTAGGCGAACTAGGCGAGAGGGCGCACATGGGATTGAAAGAAAAGTGGCAATACGGTCTTGACCTCGATCGCGACGACGGTAAAGATTCGTGGAGAGAGTAGCGCACGTTATCGATGTCGCGTGCGCCCCGTCGAAGGACCAGCCCGAAGCAATGACGGTCGAGGCACCGCCAGGACCCCAGGTCACGCAAATTACTCCGGAGCGCAAACTGCCACCGAGGCGCGCGCGGGCGAACAAGCGTGTCGCCCTCCTCTACAACACCGACTACGAGGACGTGCGACCGGATGTCGACCCGGGCTGGACCGCGCGGGCCGAAGTGGGCTTCGTGGCCGCGGGGGTTGCGACCGCGCTGGGCGAGGCCGGATGGGATCCCCATCTGGTCGCAGTGGATGGGGATCTCGCGAGCCTTCGAGCGTCTCTCGCGGAACTCGAGCCGGATTGCGCCTTCAACTTGTGCGAATCGCTTGCCGGGGACGCGCGCCTAGAGAGCGCCGTTCCCCTGCTGCTCGAGCTCCTCGGCATCCCATTCACTGGCTCTCCTCCCGAGGTGCTCAGCTTCGCCCTCCGAAAAGACCGAGTGAAGGCACGCCTCGAGGCGGCCGGCATCCCGACGCCGCCGGGTCGCGTCATGACTCGGCGAGACGACCCCTGTGATCTGGAGTTTCCGCTCATCGTCAAACCCGTCCGCGAAGACGGCTCGGTGGGCATCTCGCGTAAGAGTGTCGTGCGAGACCGGGCGGAGCTCGAGAGCGCCGTCGAAAACGTGGCTATGACGCTCCGGCAGCCTTGCCTGGTGGAGCAGTTCATCGAGGGGCGGGAGTTCAACGTGGCGCTGTTAGGGCATCCGACGCCTCGGGTCCTGCCGCTGAGCGAAATCGACTTCGGTCGGCTGCCGGCCGACCTGCCACGCATTGTCTCTTACGAGGCCAAGTGGTCGAGCGGGTCGATCGATGACATGGGCACGGTCCCTATGCTGCACCCAACACTGCAAAACGCTGTGGCCGCTCGAGTCCGGCGGGCGGCGGCGGACGCGTTTCGCGCCGTGGGCGTCCGCGACTATGGCCGCGTCGACGTGCGACTCGCCGCGAATGGGGTGCCTTACGTCATCGACGTCAATCCCAACTGCGACCTGTCCCCCCAAGCCGGCATTTCACGCGCCGCGGCGGCGGTCGGAATCGACTATGCGTCGTTGATCGCCTTACTCGTGCGCTACGCGCTGCGGCGTAAGCGCGCCCTCGAGGCCACTGAACCGGCGACGGCGGTTCGGAGGATTTCGCAGCGACCGATGTGAATCGGGAGTCGGCGTCCGCGTCTGCATCCGCGTCTGCGACCGACTCCGCGGCGACCCCTGTAGGTTAATTCCGAGATTTCTCCAAATTTCTCTGCGATTGTCAGCGCGTACCCTACGTGCCAATTTCGTCTCTGTGCTGTCGCATAGGGAGTATCGCTTGGGAGATACGGCCATGCGTTCGCGACACGTGATGGTCTTGGTCGCTGCGGTCTTGGGTGCTTCATGCGGCTCTTCGAGTACGCCGGGTTCGGGCGGCCGGTCGTCGAGTCCGACCAACGGCGGCAACACCGGCGCGATGTCGAATAATGGCGCGGCTATGGGCGCGCCTTCGTCCCCCTCCCCGAGTTCCAATGGGGCCCCGGCAGGCAGCGGGCCTAGTGGCGGAAGCAGCGGAAGCAGCGGAAGCAGTCGGAGCAGCAGTAGCGCCGGGAGTAGTAGTCCAAGCGGCGCAGGCGGCGCCGCGGCTTCGTCCGGTTCGCCGAGCGGCTCCTCGGGGGGATCGACGAGTGCGTCCGATGCTGGAACGGAAGGTGGGGCGTCGGCCGAAGCGGCGGCGCCTGACCCCAATACCGTAACCCTCGCGATGGACGCGTTCGATGTTCCCGCGGGGCAAGAAATCTTCATGTGTCAGGACTTCGACAACCCGTTCGGCGGTGTCGACGTCGCCATCGGCCGCAGCCAATCGGACATGAGCGCGGGCTCGCATCACCTGCACGTCTTCTACGGCGCGGACAATCCGCCGAGCCCGTCGGCCACGACATGCCAGAACCCGTTCGAATTCCGCTCGCTCCTTCACGGGTCCGGGCAGCCGCACCTCGTCATTCAGTATCCAACGGCGACGGCAGCCAAGCTCAAGGGGTCGCTCGGACTCCGCTTCCAGTCGCACTATCTCAATGCGGGTTCGTCCGTCCTCCACGCCAGCGTTGTGGTGCAGCTCACGAAGGTAGACCCCACGACGATCACGAACTGGGTCGCGGAGCTCTACTTCAACCGGACGGTGCTCACCGTTCCAGTCGGCGATGGCCAACAAGTCCAGACAACCTGCACGGTTCCCTCGACGTACGGGCCGATCTCGCTCATCGATGGCCTGAGCCACATGCACAGCCGCGGAGTCCACTTCGTCGCGACGACGAGCAGCGGCGTCACCTTGGTCGATACGACCCAGTGGGACGAGGCGCCAGTCGTGCCGTATAGCCCCTCGATTCCGCTCAATCCCGGCGATTCGATCACCTGGACGTGCACCTATAACAACGACACGGGCAATGTCTTGCAGTTCGGTGATTCTGCGCAAAAAAACGAGATGTGCATTTACCTGGCGCGCTTCACCTCCGCGCCGGACGGCAACGACATCGAATGCCAATCGCCGTCGGCTTACGGATCGGGCACGGTTTCCAACAACGTGCCGTAGTGACCTAGTGGGGGCCTTGCAGGTTAGCCTCGCCATCGTGTGCCCTCATATGGACACTCCCGCGCCGAGCGCCGATTCCGCGGCGGATCGCCCAAAATCGACATCGGTCGCGTCGATTTTTGCTAAGTGCGCGAAAAAGAACGGGGCCTCGGTGTCTTCGTCGTCCAGCCTCATGCAAGGACGTTTGAGCCACGCGTGCTCCTCGCCCAGCTTCGTGCAAGGACGTTTGAGCCACGCGTGCTCCTCGCCCAGCTTTGTGCAAGGACGTTTGAGCCACGCGTGCTCCTCGCCCAGCTTTGTGCAAGGACGTTTGAGCCACGTGTGCTCCTCGCCCAGCTTTGTGCAAGGACGTTTGAGCCACGTGTGCTCCTCGCCCAGCTTTGTGCAAGGACGTTCGAGCCACGCGTGCTCCTCGCCCAGCTTCGTGCAAGGACGTTCGAGCCACGCGTCCTCCTCGCACAGCCTCGTGCAGGGCTATTTCAGCCCCGCGCCTAGCCGGCACCGCCTTGGGCGAGGCCGCTCCACGAGACGAAGCGTGCCGGCCGCCCTAGATGGCTGACTCTGAAGCTCTACCGGCTGCGCTACAGCGTCTCCGTATGCAAGGTCCAGATGCTGCTCGATCTCCTCGGCGCTCGCTATGACCTCGTCGAGGTCCCCTTCGGGCAGCGCGACGAGCTCGCGCGCCTCACCGGCGGATACGTCTTCGTGCCCGTCCTGGTCGACGACGACGGCAAGGTGGTCGTCGAGTCGCGCGACATCTGCGAGTAGCTGCTCGCGCGGGCCCGCGGGCGGCTCGTGCCCTCCCCGTGGCAGGCCGGCAAGGAGACAAGGAGGCTTCGTCTTGTCTAAAGATCCTCTGCTAAAGGGCTCGTGGCCGTTACAGTCGTGGTCGTGGCCGTGTCTGACCCGGTGCCGCGCCGCAACAAGTGGCGAATCATCAGCCTTGCAGGCCCCCTCGCGGCTGCGCTACGCCGCGAGCCTTGTATCTCTCTTCTCCGAGGAGCGAAGCGACCGGGTAGCGGTAGTAGCGAGGTGGGGGCGCGGGGGAGGAGACTGAAAAGTT